>Ga0272444_10001564_pt1 | contig 21942 bp, 23 predicted proteins | sample SSMForm13_FD_201033 | JGI IMG/M metagenome (GOLD analysis project Ga0272444, IMG submission 201033) | Marine sediment archaeal communities from Little Sippewissett salt marsh, Falmouth, MA, United States - SSM-Form-13 | ecosystem: Environmental > Aquatic > Marine > Wetlands > Sediment ...
CCGACACGTGGACCGCCATCCCGCTGGAGGGGACGATTGAGCCCGCCTTGTGCGCCGAGCCGACTCGTTCGCAGGTCTGCGTCGTCGAGGCGGAGGCTGGGCTGCGCGTGTTCGACCTGCTCTGGTGGGGTGCGGGGAAAACGACAAGCGGGAACCGCGGCTACTACGTCTTGGAGCGTGCGAGTGACGACGTCGTGGCGAACGTTACGGCGGACCTGGTGTACCGGCCGACCGCCGAAGAGGCGTATCGACTTCCGGATGATGGAACGATGGTCGTCCTCCTCGATCCGGAGGGCGTGGTGGTCGACACCGCAAACGCGTCGACCGGGAAGGACGCGCCGTGGCCCGCGGGACGTGTGGAGACGGGTGCGACGATGGAACGGGGCGATCTGTCGGGACCGGACTCGCCGAGCAACTGGCAGACGAATCGCGGGATCCTCACATTTGGGCGCACCGCCGCGAATCGGCGATGGTTCGGCACGGCTGGAAAGCCGAACGAACCGGCACTCGATGAACTCGTCGATGCGGTGGACGAGCATCTACGGGATGTCGCTAACGTCGCGCACGCGGCATCGGCAGTCGTGCTGAGCATCCCGGTCACGCCGTCGGTGGTTGTGACTTCGGCAAGCACGACGAGCGACACGGCGGGCGGGGGTGGTGCAGCCGCTTCCCTGTCCACGCGCTACGATCAGGGCCAGTGGACGCTTTCGGTCGACTCCGATGGTTTGCCGCCTTCGTACTACGTTTGGGTCACGTGGGAGGAAGAGCAGACGGTTGTCCTCCGCGCCGCCGCGGCTATTCGCCAATCACCTTGACGAGCACGCGCTTGCGGCGACGTCCGTCGAACTCGCCGTAGAAGATCTGCTCCCACGGGCCGAAGTCCAGTCGGCCACCAGTGATGGCGACGACGACCTCTCGCCCCATCACCTGCCGTTTCAAATGGGCGTCTCCGTTGTCCTCCCCCGTCCGGTTGTGTCGGTACTGAGACGTCGGTTCGTGAGGGGCGAGTTCCTCCAGCCAGGCTTCGTAGTCTGCGTGCAGACCGGATTCGTCATCGTTGATGAAGACGCTGGCGGTGATGTGCATGGCGTTCACCAGACACAGTCCTTCCTGGATCCCGCTTTCGCGCACAACGTGATCGACGTCATCGGTGATGTTGACGAACGCGCGTCGCGTTGGGATCTCAAACCAGAGTTCTTTCCGTACGGACTTCACGGGTTCCTCCTTGCCATGAGGTTCGAGTACAGTGTAGCGGGGACATCTCGGTGAGGAGCACGTGACGGACATGCGGGAGAGAGCAGCATGGATTGAGCGGAGGGCACGGAGCACGGTCCTTCACTACCTCGGGGTCGTGATGGTTGCGTTCTCGGTGCTGCAGGCGGCCCCACTCATCGTCAGCGCGATCTACGGTGAGACCGTCCGGTTCCCAACGCGAATCTACGTTGTCCCTGCGGTGGTGGCTCTGACCGTCGGGGCGACGTGTGTGGCCGTGTTTCGGCCACGGCGGATGGGCGCAGGCAGCGCGATGGCCGTTGGCGCGCTCGGGTGGATCGCGCTCAGTCTGGTCGGAGCGATCCCGTACTGGTTGGCACTTGACGTAACGTACGTCGATGCGTTGTTCGAGGCAGCCAGCGGGTTCACGACGACCGGTGCGACGGTTCTTCAGGGATTGTCGGGGCTGCCGAAGAGCATCCTGCTGTGGCGCGCCTTGACGCAGTGGATCGGTGGGCTTGGCATTTTCACCCTGTTCCTCTTCGTGATTCGCGGAAGCGGGCTACGACATGCTCTCCTCGGCGCCGAGGCGCACAAAGCGGCGTCGGCTCGCTTCTCGCCGGGGGTGTTCAACTCGCTTCGGATCCTGTGGTCGATTTACGGGGGACTGACGGTTGTGTGCGCTCTCCTTCTGTGGGCGGAGGGGTTGAGTCTCTTCGATGCCGTCGCACATGCGATGACCACGTTGTCGACAGGGGGCTTCTCCACGTACGACCAGAGCATCGCGCACTTCGCGTCGACAGGGTACAGGAATGCTGTAGCAATCGAGTACACAATCCTCCTGTTCATGTTTCTTGGTGGAACGAGCTTTCTCGTGCACTGGCATCTGGCACGACGGCACTGGCGCGCCGTTCGAGCGAACTCCGAGCTCCGCGCGTGGCTGGTGTTGCTGGCCGGCGCTGCACTTGTGATCGGACTCGTCGATCGGGGACGAGTTGCGACAGTCGGACTTCATCAGCACATCCGCGACACGCTGTTCCATGTCGTATCCATCGCCACGACCACGGGGTTCACCAAAGCCGCGTTCACGGAAGCGTGGGTATCTCCGCTGACCCGGCAGATCTTCCTTGTCCTGATGGTGTTCGGCGGATGTGTCGGATCGACGTCGGGAGGACTCAAGATCGTTCGCGGACTGCTGCTGGGAAAACTACTTCAGCGACGACTGCGGCGGGCCAGCCGCTCGCCCAACGAAGCGATTCCTCTTGCGCTGAATCGTGTACGGATCGAGCCGTCGGAGGTCGATCGAACGATCGGGGTCGCCGTTGCATGGTTTGGCGCCATTGCCGTCGTGTGGATGGCGGGAACACTCGTTTCCTCTCTGTCCGGGTGGGAGTCGTTGTCTGCCGCGGTGTCCGCGGTCGGCAACATCGGCCCGAGCTATGTGTCCACGCAAGCGTTTGCTGCGCTGGGAGCCGGTCCGAAGCTCGTGTATGCGGCGGCGATGATCGCGGGCCGCCTGGAGGTTTTGCCGCTTCTTCTTATCCTCTCTCGAAGAGTCTGGAGGTAGGTACGTCATGAGAATCGTCATAGCCGGAGGAGGCGTTGGCGGCCGACGGTTGGCCGGTGCCCTGGCTAGTTCGCGTCACGATGTCCTCATCATCGATCTCAACCGGGAGTTGTGCGAAGCGATCAGCGCCGAGTACGGCGTGGTCGCCATTGCGGGGAACGCAACGGATGTCACGACATTGGAAGAGGCGGAGATCGAGCGGGCCGATGTGGCCGTCGCCTTGATGCGGCAGAGCGCAGACAACCTGGCGTTCAGTCTGCTTGCACAGGGAGCAGGTGTCGAGCGGATCATTGCACGACTTCCGAACCCGAAGTACCGTGCGGCGTACGAACGTGCCGGCGTGACGAGCATCATCGATGTCGTCGGGCTGTTCCTCGATCGTCTCGTGTTCGAAATCGAGCGACCGACGATTCGTCACGTGGCGACGGTGGCCGACGGGCAGGGTGCCGTGGTATGGGTGGCCGTAGCGGACGGATCGCCTGCCGCCGGACGAAGCCTCGACGAGATCCGCGAAGACCGAAGATTCCCGAGCGGATGCGTCGTCTCGGGTCTGATCCGGTCCGATGGGTATCGGCTCCTTCTTCCGTCGGGGCGCGATCGCGTGTTGGCAGGTGATCGCGTTCTGTTGGTCGGAACCGCCGACGGCCTGACGCGAGCGGCCGCCCTCCTCGGTCAACGCCGGAGTCTGCTCTCGCTCCTTGCCCGGCATCGCAAGGGCGCCGCTCAGCGGGAGGAGGAAGCACACGCGCGAGTGGATGCAATGCTGAGTCCGGCGGACGACGCGAACGCGATGGACGGCGAGGCGGTCACGGAAGAGTGACGCTGTCCGGTGCTACGACGATCTCGAGGGTCCGGAATACCAGCGTGAACCTTGCGTCGTCCTTGTTGTACGGAAGGTCGAGGATGAGTGTGAACTCGAGCCGCGCCGTATCGGAGAAGCCCGATTTGTCCCGAAGGAGTGGGCTGTAGTACAGTCCCTGTTGTCGGATTGAACCATCACTTCGCCGTACGGCGTAGGCAAGCGACCACGTTCCCGGGACGGAGAGCATTGCATGTGCGGTGGGATCCGACACCCGGAAGGTCCCCTCTCCTCCGAGGAATGCTGTTGTCGTGGGGAGTTCCGACCCACCGAACGCGGTGTCGCCGTACACCGGGCCGTGTGGCCACACGACGAGGGTTTCGACCAACTCGATCTCGACTCTGTGAGGAGCCGACTGGGTATCGGCCAGAATGGACAGCCAGGCCGTGGACCCGATCTCGACCGAGACGGTGAGCGTTATGCTCCCGTTGTCGACGACGAGCACGCCGGATCCGGGTGTGTCCGTCACGACGACGCCTTCGTAGGAGTGCGGGTCGTCCGGCGTCCCGAGTAGGACAGCGCTGGACACGATGACGTGCCAGTCAGCCCGCGCTTCCGGCGGGGGCACGTACAGGAGAACCCACGTGGCAATCGCCAGACCGACTGCAGCGAGCAGAGCCCAGAACCATGCGCCTCGCATCGGAAGATCGCGCTACGGGACAATCACGAACGGATCGTCGAACGCCGAGACCCCGTTGATCGTACCCGAGACCCGGTATCGTCCTGCCGTCAGTCCCGATAGGTCAAGCTCGTACAGCCGCCAGCTGCCGTCGAATACGACGTCCTGTTGTGTGACCAGTTCGGTCCCGTCGGGAGCGATCCACGCGACATCGAACAGATCGCTTGCGGCGACCCGCGTGAAGTGAACGATCAGGTAGGCGGTATCGGTGGATGAGAACCGTGTGGTCTGTCCGGATCCAACGTACCCTTCGCGCTTCGTCTTCACTTGCTCGTACAGGCCGTAGCGCAGCTCCCGTGTGTACGTCGCGGTCAGGGCATACGACAGGCTGTCTGCGATGTCCGCCGACGCGTTGGCAAATAGGGAGTCGAAGCCGCCGAACGTCGTACCGGACCTCACCGTGGTCGCGTCGGTACCGGAGAGCTCGAGGGACTGCTCGATGAGTCCGGTCCGCGTATCGACCACTTGAACCTGCGCCAGTACCGTCGCTGCATACGTTGTGGCCGGAACCTCGTTGACACACTGCCCGTTCGCCCACTCCACACAGACCGTGGTCGCCTCGCTTCTCGTGTTCACCGCGTAGACCGAACCGGTGATGAGCTTGTTCGCTCCGGTCAGCTGTCCGATCTCGATCGCGGTGGTCGGATCAATCATGCCGGACGATGAGAGAGCCTGTTCGAGCAGGATGGCGTCAAGTTGCGCGCGGGAGTACACACTGATGCCCGCTGCGTTGACCAATCGCGACTCCACCCGGCTGCGCAGGGTCTCGCCGACGCCGGGCCAACTCGAGCTGTTCGCGAAGTCGAGAACAGCGACGTCCACCCGGTCCGTGGCCACGATTGCTCGCTCCGGCGGCTCCGGGATAATGAACAGGATCAGTGTGGCGATCAGAAGAACCCCTACGGCGATTGCGATCAGTACACCCGTGGTTTGGTTCATGACGGCGATGCCCCCCTTTTGCTGGCAACGAGAGTAGACCGGACGGAGTGATCAATCAAGGGGTAGACTGGGCGCGGTGGCGGAGAAGGTCGTGTGCCGCCGCGCACCCATCACGGACCGCGGTCGCGCAATCGTGCGATGCGTACCACGAGACGAGAAAAGCTGCGGCAAACGTGTCGCCGGCGCCTACGGTGTCCTGCGTCGCCACGCGGTGGGCGGGCACGCGGCACCGTTCGTCCTCGATCCACGCGATCGCCCCCTCCTCGCCCAGCGTCAGGGCCCCACGGGGAAACCGGGATTGGAGAGCGTCGACGACGGCCTGGGGATCGGAGACCCCGGCCAGTACCGCCCCTTCTTGGCGGTTCGGAAACACGTACGCGGCTTGCGCGGACGCCGCGAGCAGCCGATCGACTCCGAACGTCTCGATCCGGCCCGCCGGCGGGGGAGCAGTCGAGATCGGGATTCCTCGCACTGAGGCCTCGGCGATTGCCGCTTCGGCGATCTTGAGCTGCCGATCGAACAGAAACGCGTAGCCCGAGACATGAAGGTGATCCACGCCGGAGAGCGCGTCGCTCAGGGCGGCGCGATGAACGGTGAGATCACCGTTCGCTCCGCGGCTGCACATCACCCGGTGCTCGCGGTTGCGTTCCAGGGTGAGGACGGCACCGGTCGGAGTGGGTGTCCGAAAAACGCGGGTGTCGACCTTCGCCTCCTGCAGCCATCGTACGAGGAGATCCCCTGCCGGGTCGCGACCGACGGCACCGATGAAGCGCACGCTGGCGCCACGAGTGGCGGCGGTCCAAGCGAACGTGCCGGCTGCGCCGCCCGCTCGTACGTGGATGGGCGACAGGACCTCGCCGGGCGAGACGTCACTCTGCAGGTCCGTCACGAAGATGTCGAGGTTCAGATCGCCAACGACGAGGAAGCGGGTCATACTGCCGCATCGCGGAGGCTGGCGATAGCGTCTGCGAGCGCACGGACGCGGTCGGAGTTGACCGGCCCGTCGACGCGACCGTCCACCTTCAGTGCGGTGCCCACAATGAAGCCGTCGGCATCCAGATACGTCGAAACATTGTCGATGCGAACGCCGGAGCCGACGAACGTAGGCAGCCCGGACGCCTGTTTTACGGCCTCAAGATCGTCGTGATCAGTCCGTCGCCCGGTTCCGATACCGGTCACGATCAGCGCATCCGGTCGGTTGCGTGCGGCGTCGATCGCGGCCTGGCCGATGCCGGTGAAGTGAGCGGCATGCTTCACATGGATGTCCGCGAGGAGTTTCGTGTCGGTGCCGAGGTCTCGGCGGAGCCAGTGGAGGTCTCGAGCTTGGCCCTCGATCGCCCCCTGGTCGGTGTATGCGACCCCGGCAAACACGTTGACGCGGACGAACGTGGCTCCGGTCGCAGCAGCGATCGCCAGGCCGGCCAGGCCGTCGTTTCGCAGCACGTTGAGGCCGACCGGAACGTGTGCTCTCTCAATGAGCCGGCGTACGACCACCGCCATCATCGCCACCGTCTCCTTTGGGGCGGACTGTGCATACGGCACATCGTTGAAGTTCTCCACCAGAACTGCGTCGACCCCGCCCGTCTCGAGCGCATACAGGTCCCGCAGAGCCGCGTCGACGATCGGATCGGGTCCTTGCCCCCGGTATCCAATGCTGCCTGCGAGGGGGGGTAGGTGGATCATGCCGATGAACGGCTTGATCATCTTGAAGAGGGTCATGATGGTGCACTATAGCCGGGTGTGCGGAGATCGGCAATCGAGGCGCGCCGGACAACGCTGCTCGCGGGCTGGCCGGGAAGCGTTTGCAGCTTGTTGCAGCGGATGAGGATCGGGGTACACTGTCGAGTGTTACGAATAGACAGGAGGTAACACAGTGACGGGGAAGCTGGTCCGGTTCAGCGTATCGATCGACGAGAGCCTCGTTCGCGCGTTCGACGCGCTGAGCGAGGAGATGGGGTATGCAAACCGGTCCGAGGCGATTCGCGACGCGATCCGCGAGCGGCTGGTCCGCCGGGAGTGGGAAGCCGGTGACGAGGTTGCCGGAGTCATCACGCTGTTGTACGACCACCACAAGCCCGGTCTCTCGGAGATGCTGACCGAAATCCAGCACCACGCGCTCGACGAGGTGATCTCGACGACACACGTGCACGTCGATCACGATCACTGTCTGGAGTTCATTGCGGTCAAAGGCGAGGCGCGACGGATCGAACGACTTGCCGGACGGCTGATCAGCTTGAAGGGTGTGAAGCATGGTGCGTTGACGGGGACGTCAACGGGCAAACGGCTCGCGTAGAAATGGAAGGGAGCATCGGGACATGACACGCAGAACTCTCATCGTCGGACTGATCGTGGGTCTGCTCGCCGTGGGGGCGAGTGGCGCAACGCAGGTCGTTGCGACGCACGGAGTCCTCGGCGAGTTGGCGGAGATTGTGGGGGCGGAGTGGATCGAGGTTGTGACGATCATCCCCTCGGGTTTCTGTCCGAGCCACTACGATCTTTCGCCGAGCGACTACGCGGCGTTGCTCAATGCCGATCTCGTGTTGTACTCAGGGATTGAGCCGTGGGTCGAGACGTTGGCAGCGTCGGCCCAGTGCGGAGCGCTGGTCCAGTTGAGCGGATCGTGGAACACGCCGCCGGACGCGGCAGAGAAAGTCGCTGCCATTGCGGATCTCTTGATCGAGCGGGTTCCCGAAGGCGAGAGCACGTTTGCGGCGAATCGCGATGCCTACGTCGCGGAGCTGGAGGTGTTGGCCGACTCGCTTCGTACGGAGGCCGGGGATCTCGCTGTGCAGGACATCCCCGTGGTGTGCATGCAGTGGCAGTCGAGTTTCGTGTCCTGGATCGGATTCGACGTGGCGGTGACCTTCGGCATACCGGAGACGTTGTCGTTGAGCGACCTCGTACGTCTCACGGAAGCCGGAGTCGCGGCAGGAGCGCAACTGGTCATCGACAACCTGCAGAGCGGCGTCGAGTTTGGCGGCAAGCTCGCGCGGGAGGTCGACGCGGTGCACGTTGTGCTGTCCAACTTCCCGGGGGCGATGCCGGACACGGCTACGCTGGCGCAGTTGTTTGCCCGGAATGCAGATGCGCTATTCACGGCCATCGAGCCGATGGAGTAGGGGGGACATGGACTGTCTGACGATTGATCCCGCAACGGCGGATCTTGACGAGCTTGTCGAACGGGGAACAAGGTTGCACGGCCATTTGGGTCCGTTCCTTGTTGCTGGAATCCGAATGGGGCTGCTCGCACTCGAGTTGATGGAGAGCTCAGGCTACTTCGGCATACGAGCGGAGTCCGACGCCGGATTCACAACCCCGCTGTCGTGTCTATCCGATGGCGTGCAGATTGGTTCCGGTTGCACGATCGGGAAAGGAAACCTGCGGGTCACGAGTGCCGGAAAGCCTTCCGTTCGCTTCGCGAACGAGGAGAGCCGTGCGGTGGAGATCTCCATCCGCCCCCAGGCCATGCAGCAGTTTCGGTCGATGGAGATTCACGCAGCCAGCGAGTGGACGAAGACGCAGCCGTTGGAGGGGCTGTTCGTTTGGAAGCGCCTGTGATCCAGCTTGATTCCGTCACCGCGGCGTACGAAGGGGAGCGGATCGCTACGTTGTACGACGTGACATTGCGCGTCTCGTCGGGGGAGCGTGTGGCGATCGTGGGCCCCAATGGATCCGGCAAGACCACACTGCTCGAAGTCGTCAACGGGCTGCTGCCGTACACGTCGGGCTCTGTGTTCGTCATGGGACGGTCGATCCGGCGGCACGGCCACAAGCTACGGACGCAGATCGCGTATATGCCGCAAGAAGCGATTCTTGAACCGAACACACCGTTTCTGGTTGGGGACGTGGTGCTCGCTGCCCTGTTCGGGCAGATCGGCGCGCTCCGCTGGCCGTCGCGAGACGATTGCGCTCGTGCTCGGTCCGCGATGGCCGCTGTCGGGATTCTGGAGCTGGCGCGGCGCCCCGTCGGTCGTCTGTCGGGCGGCCAGCAACGGAAGGTCCTGCTTGCGCGTGCGTTGGCGCAGCAGGCGAGGGTCCTCCTCTTGGACGAGCCCACGGCCAACCTTGATCCCGAGGCGAAGGTCGAGGTCGCGCGAATCGTACGCAGCGTCGAGACGCGCCTATCCGCCACCGCCCTGGTGGTCAGTCACGAGAGCGGACCTCTGCTGGACGACGCGACGCGCCTCCTACGGATCGAGAACGGTCGCGTCGCGGCGGACGGAGCCTCGGAGACCCTGCGAGTGTCCGTCGAGAGGAGGCTCTGAGCGCGATGTTCGGGCTTCCCTGGCACATCCTCCTTCCGACGCTCCTGGGCAGCTTGCTGGCCGGGATCCTGTGCAGCCTGATGGGGACGTTGGTTGTCAGGATGAAGCTGTCAAGCCTTGGGTTTGCCATGTCGCACGCAGCGTTCGCCGGCGCCGCCCTCGGTTTGATGTTGTCGATCGCCGAGCCCTTGTGGCTTGCTCTGGCCTTCTCGCTGCTGACCGCGGCAGTACTCGGGCCGCTGACCGATGCATCCCGGCTGAACGCCGATACCGTACTCGGGGCGGTGTTCCCGTTGACGATGGCACTCGGACTGGTGTTCATCAACAAGTCGCCCAGTGCGGGCGTCGGCAGCGGTGCGCTGTCGCTTCTGTGGGGAAGCGTTCTCGGAATCACGACGAACGAGGTCCTCCTTCTCGGAGCCGTCCTGTTGGCTGTCGTTGCGACCCTTGCGCTGTTCGGCAAGGGGTTCCTCGCGCTGCTTCTCGATCGGAAGCTTGCTCAGGCAACCGGCATCAATACCCGCGCTGCGTTCTATGCCGTCCTGTTTCTCGTGGCTGTGGTCGTGGCGGTGTCGATGCGTGTGACCGGCGGCCTTCTCATCTATGCGCTGATGGTTCTGCCGGCCACGGCGGCCTTCCAATGGGCGTATGACATTAAGAAGGTGTTCCTGCTTGCTCCGGCATTCGGGGTAGGCGCGTCCGTGGCGGGGTTCATCCTGTCCTTGGCTGCGGATCTTCCGATTGGCTCATCGATAGCGCTTTGTGCCGCCGGGCTCTTCTTGCTGTCGACGGCCCTCTCTCCGAAGCGCAGGCGGGCCCGCTTTGCCGGCTAGAGCCACGGCTCGATGTCGATGGTCCGCAGACGAACGGGATGATCGACGAAGCGAATGATCCCTTGGCGGTCAATCACGAAGGTACGGGGGATTGAGTCGACATCGTACATCTGGCGTGTGGATTGGTCTGTCGAATCGAGGACGGCGACGAACGCGGTGTACCCTGCCGATTCGAGATACGAAACCGCATCGGCTCGCGTGTCGTCTACGGCGACGGCGATCACGACGAGACCCTCGTCGGCGTACGCTTCGCGAAGCGACTCCAAGTGAGGCATCGAGGTCCGACAGGGCGGGCACCAGCTGCCCCAGAAGTCGAGGATCACGACGTATCCGCGGTAGTCGGACAAGCTGTGCTTCGTCTCATCGAGCAACCCGGGAAGGGTGAAGTCGGGAGCGATCGTTCCGATCCTCGTTCCCTCCGGCAGAGGGTCGGCCGCTGAGACAACGGTGACCATCTTCGATACTCGAGTCTGTTTGCCCCGGTCGTCGGTTACCGTGAGGACGGCCTCGTACGTTCCGGCGAGGTCATACGTGTGGGTTGCCGATACACCGGTTGCCGTAGAGCCATCGCCGAACGACCAGTCATACGCGCGAATCGATCCGTCGGGATCGACAGAGGACGATGCGTTGAAGAAGACGGAGAGCGGTGCGTCACCCGAAGCAGGCGTACGCGAAAGGATGGGAACCGGCGCTCGGTTGACGAGCGAGCAGCCCCCGGTCGCGGTGAGAAGCAGCATGATCGCTGCGAATTGGCTAGCTCGTGACCGGATGATTGTCATCGATGAGGCCTTCTAGTAAGAGAGGCTCCTTTCGGAGCCTCTTCATGCTTCTGGTTTGGGTCCCCTCTCGTACGAGACTGAGAATAGATGGGGCGTATAGAGTGGCCGTGGAGAGTGTGTGAAGGGATTGTGAAGGCGACCCATTGCATCATCTTTCTTGCGTATTTCTTGCGTCAGCGAACCGACACGACCGCCTGTGTCGCAATGATCTGCGGCCACGAGACGAACTCGGAGGGGAGCTGTCCGATCTCCCAGCCCGGGCTTGTCGTCTCCAGGTAGTAGTACGTATCCCCATTCCACTCGTACATCACGGCATTCGTGGTGTCCGGCGGAAGAACGCGGATCCCGACAGCCATGTGTCCCTCCTCCAGGTAGGCGAGAAGAACCGCTCCGAAGCCCATCTCCTGCAGGAGGGCGGCGGTGAGGATGGCGAAGTCCTCGCAATCGCCTCGCCCCTCGATGAGTGTCTCGAGTGGATACCGTGGGTACTCGCTTGTCTCTTGTGCATACGGCAGTGCCTGAACAAACGAGATGACGAGGTTGAGCTTCTCCCACACATTGAGTCCCGCTGACACGGCCATGCGCTGCAACTGATCCACCAAGTCGTCGATGGCACGATCATCAAGGGGGTCGTTCACGTACTTGGCGTACAGCGTGTATGGATCGGTATGCGAAAGCGACTGCAAGTACGCATACGTCTCCGCAGGGTACTGCTGCGACACGATCCATACTTGGCCGCCGTACTGCCAGGTGTACGAGCGCGAGATGGAAGTTGCCAGTAGGGGAACGGCAAGAAGAGATACGATAGCCAGGGCCGCGGCCGCAATCGACATCGCATGGGCGCCTCGTGAGTCCACCACAGAGTTCGAAACCATCAACCACCGACCACCCTTCCGTTGTGTGATGTGGATTACACCGACGGAGAACAGCCTAGGGCAGGGGTGTCAATCGATCGTGAACCGCGTGTGGACTTCGTGTGAGCGTGCGCTAACAGACTTCGATATTCAGTACACGATCAGCGGTATCGTGACGAGTCAGTCTACAGCCACGCTTCGAGTAGGGTATCGGTGACGTTGAATGCGGTCCCGCTGTATCGAATGACCCCTGTCGGATCGACCAGAACGACGTGCGGAATGCTGGACACTCCGTACGTTGTCTTCACGCCGGTGTCTCCCTCGTGCACGACCACGAAGCGGTCGAACCCGCGAGACGCCAGATACGTGACGGCTCCGTCGAGACTCGAATCAAGAACAACGAGCAGAACGACCAGGTCTTGCTGCTCGTACCGGGTCAACAGGTCGTCCATGTACGGTGTGGCCGACTTGCAGGCCGCGCACGTGCTACGCCAGAAGTCCACCAAGACTGCATGTCCCAGGAAGTCCGACAGATTGACGATCGTCCCCCGCGTGTCCGGAAGGCTGATCTCCACGGCCCGGTTTCCGACTTCCACCCCCACGGGTGCGTTCGACACGGTGGCGGCCGTGTCTGTCGAGGCGCCGTCCGGTTGGGCGGACAGCGTCGCCAGGTCGATCGGGTGGACGAGGAGGGCGGTCGCTCCCTGGTTGTCCGTCACGACCAGTGTCACGGAATACGAAGTGACGTGGGAATACGTGTGGATGGGGGCGGTCCCCGAACCGGTCGTGCCGTCTCCGAAGATCCACTGTGCCGACGCGATGGTCCCGTCGCTGTCGCGGGAGGACGACGCGTCGAACTGCACCGTCATCGGATCGGTTCCGTCCACGCGCCATGCCGTGAACGAAGCGGTCGGTGCGACATTCGTCTGCGAGGCGGCGCCCAAAGCCAAGCTGACGAGGAGCGTGGCCGCACAGACGAGGGTCCTAGCGAGTCGGCGTTGCACGATAATCAACGGTGTGCCTCCTGTTCCACGAGCGAAGTCCGGTTCACCGGACGGATTGTAATCGATCCGCCCGGCCGGTACGCGTGATGCGTGAAACACACCCCGGCTGCCACGGGCGAAATGCGTGGTAGACTTCTGTCTGACATGATCCGGGAGATCGTGGCCAAGACCATCCTTTCCCGCGTGCGTGGGATCGACACGTACTTCGGACTGGATTACGGAATGAACCTGTATCGCGGGTGCCAGCACCGCTGCATCTACTGCGATTCGCGCAGCGAGTGTTATGGGATCGACGCGTTCGACGAAGAGGTCTTGGTCAAGGTCAACGCGATTGAGCGGCTGCATGACGAACTGCCTCGAAAACGGAGACGCGGAATCGTAGGGACCGGTTCGATGAACGACCCGTACATGCCTCTGGAGGAGACGGTCCGGTTGACGCGCCGAGCCCTCGAAGCGATTGCTCAGCACGGGTTCGGCGTACACGTCGTCACGAAGAGCGACCTCGTGTTGCGCGACATCGATGTCTTGCAGCGAATCGCCCGATCGAACGGGGCAGCGGTCTCTCTGACGGTGACCACGATGGACGATGGGTTGGCCCAGCGCATTGAACCCGGCGCGCCGCCGCCGTCGGTCCGGCTTCGTGCCCTGGAGAGGATCGCACGGGCCGGGATCGAGGCACGGATTGCCCTGATGCCGGTGCTCCCGTTCTTGGAAGATACCGTGGAGAACATCGCTGCAATCGTCGAAGCCGGGCGACGAGCGGGTGTGCGGGCAATCGTCCCGTGGTTTGGGATGAGTCTGCGCGACCGTCAGCGGAGGGTCTTCTACGATCATCTTGACGGGTTCTTCCCTGGACTGCGCGAGAAGTACGAGGCGGCGTTCTCCGATCAGTACCTGTGTCTCTCACCGCACGCGACACGCTTGGCACAAACGTTCGGCGCGCTGTGCTCGGCGTACGGGATCGCTACGGCAGTCAGACCGGCCCTTGCGCCAACCGCAACGCAGTACCCCCTGTTTGACGCGTAGAGGATGTCGTGCACTACGCCTAGAGCGTCAGATCGTATTCCACCGTCTGTTCGAGAATCTCGATTCGGGCCTCGATTGCCTCGTCTGTTGTCCCGTACTGCGCCAGCCAGTCGCGGGCTTCGTACAGACGATTGAGAGCCTTCTTCCCGTAGTACTCCGCTTCCACGGCGAGAGCTTCCGCGTCTGGGCCGCTCGTCGATGCGACTCGCGCGAGGGCGTCGTTGCGCTTCTGCTGATACAGCCCCCCGAGAATGTAACAGATGTACGGGTTGGCGGTTTCCTCCTCCATCAGCAGTTCCTCAAACGCCACGATGCCGAGATCGATGCTCTGTTCCCGCTCGCGCAACGCGGCGATGTACGGGTTGTAGACAACCACGGGCACGGCTTTCCGAGCCGACCCATACCAGGATTCGAACCGCTCATCCACCTCGGCATCCGAGAGTGTGCGATCACCGGCGATCGCCTGTTTGACGGCCTGGATCTGGAGTTGGAGGCGTATGCTCTCCCGTGCATCCGCGAGGAACTGCACGTATGCATACCCGAGATCCTCAAGCTGTGCGCTGAACTCCGCCTCAGTCATCCCCTGTTGTGCTAGCAGCGCTTGGAGTTCGATCTCCTGTTGCGCTTCGACGACCTCTTCATCCACCGTGATGTGTCTCGCGGCGACCTCCCGCTCGATGAGCATGCGGTACGTCAGTTGCTCGAGGACTTCGTTGTCGAGCTGCAGACCCAGGAGGTAACCGGATGCTCCCTCGAGAGCTGTAGACAGACTGCCTTCGGTCTCTTCTGCGTACAGCATCGCGTACTGGTCGTAGTAGGCCGTGCGCGCTTCTCTGAACGCCTCGGCGGTGATGGGTTCGCCGTCGACGAGCGCAACGAGTTCCAGAACGGCTGTGTCGTCTTCCTCCGTGTCGGCGTCGGGTCCCTCCGTCGTGGGTGTCGCCGAGGACACGTTGTTGCCTTCTTCCGTCTCGACGGTCGCCGTCGGCGCGGCGTCTCCCGTATCGGACTGCGGAGACGTCGAACGGCAGCCGAACACGATTGAGCCGAGGACAAGAACGAGGATAACCAGAAGAAGAGATCGGGTGCGCATGGTGGCCTCCTTGATGGACGTTGCTAAGAGGATACGCCTCCGTCCCGTGTGCGCAACCGGGCAAAAAGCAGAGGCCGCAGCGGATCTCAATGGAAGGCGAAGTAGACGCGAGCCGTGGATCGCGCGTAGGATGTCCGCAGAGTGAGTGAACACGCCGAGATCGGGAGGGAAGATCGATGAAACGAAGGCCTTGTAGAGTGGCGAGCGCACTGCTTGTGCTGGCGCTCGGTGTGGGCGGGTGCATGTTCTTCAGCGGGACGGAGGCTGTGATTGAGGTCGACGTCGTGACCGGCGTCGTTCCGCTGACGATTGCGTTTGACGGGACGGGGTCAACAGCCAACAGCGGGATCTCCACGTATCACTGGTGGTTCGGGACAGAGGATGAGTCGACCGACGCGACGGGGACGTACACGTATGACGACGTGGGCGAATACACCCTGACGTTGACCGTCCGTTCCGAGAGCGGGAAGTCGGACACGGCTCACGTGACAATCACTGTGGAACCTGCGATCTGGATCACGGACAGAAACCTCGATCGAATCCACAAGCTCGACATGCAAGGGGGGCTTGAGCGGACGATCGATTTGGCGTACAGCGAACCGACGGGCGTGACGCTGGCCGAAGTCAATGGGGCCACGTGGCTGTTCGTCGCCTGCTTCAACGGCGGAAGCCAGCGAATCCTTCGCGTGAACCCGGTGACAGGAGAGGTGGCCGCAGCCCACACCGCTCCGGCGCAGAGCCCGCTGCAGATAACGTACGGTGCGTGGGGGCAGAAACAGCTGTGGCACGTTGACGGCCTCAGCCGCAAGATCTACCGGATCAACCCGCCCGACGGCCACGTGTACGAAGCGTACGGGCAGACCTACTTCAAGGCGACCTCTCCGCAGGTCACCAACGTGACGTTCCTGCAAACGCCGCAGGGACTCGACTGGACGTCCGCACCGAACGCCCCCGGCTACCTCTGGTACCTCGAGGGGGAGACCCATCTCCTCTACAGGATCGAGATCATCCCGGGATACGACATCATGTCGAACACGCAGCTTCAGGTCGAGGGAGACGCAGTTGAGCTTCCCAGCGAGATTTTCCCGGTAGGCGCAATCGACATCGTCGACGATGTGTTGTGGGCGATCGATGTCAACAACCACCGACTCGTCGAAATCGATCTCGAAACCGGCGAACTCACCGGGACGGAGATCTACGGGTTCCCGGGCTCGGCCCCAGCGGGACTCGAGGTACAGCAGTAACGAGGTAGTCCTAGAGGTCCCGGCTGTCGTACGCCCAGTGAAGCAGTGCCTGCCGCTGTCGCGGACGGCAGCCGAGATCTCCGGGCATGCATGCGCGATGCAGTTGCACGGCGTGGCGCTGCATAGCGCGCCACCGTTTGACTTGCCGTTCGTCGTCGGACATGCGTCGTCCGCTGTAGTAGCGGCAGTACCACTGAAACCAGCCGCGCGGATCGTCGGGGTGAATCCACCCTTTCTTCCGCCAGTACGTGAGGCTCTTCGAGGCGTTCACACCGAAGAAGTTGAGCGCAGGATCGTGGCGTTCCGGGCAGAGCTTCGCCGACTCGAACCAGTCGGCTGGAAACTCGTCTCGGCAGTCGGTCATGTACTTCCCGCCGAACACGCCGAGGGTCAGCATCTGCTTCGGCGTGAGATCGGGCCGGAACGCGGCGTCGAAGGACTTGCCCATCGGCACCGTGCGCCGGTATCGGTAGCCAGTCTGCATTCGATCGTTGACCACAACCCACACGGAACGATGAACCGCCTCGGACATGCGTCCACCGTACGACATCGTGCTTCCTTGGAGCAACCGACAATCGGCCTACGAGGGTCCCCACGCCACGGCGCAAGAAGCGGGTCGGCAGGCCTGGGTGTGAAAAGGAAACCTGCCGACCCGCGATGGGTCGGCAGGCCTGGGGCGAAAAGGAAACCTGCCGACCCGGCAGGGTCGGCAGGCAGGATAGCACTCGTCCGTATGCGGTTTACTCGGTATCCGTTTCCGTGTCGGTCCCCGGCTCCGTTTCCTCTGCAGCGGCCTCGAGCGTCTCGATTTGGAGCAGAATTGTCGTGTCCTCTCCTCCGACGTTGGCAAGGGCCATCCGGAAGTACTCAAGGGCTGTCTCGCGGTATTCGGCGATCAGCTCTGCCGCAGCGTCGATCTGTGACTGGATCTCCTCGGTGATCTCGTCAGAGGCGATCAACCCTTCGTACGCTGTCTGAGCGTCGGACAGGAAGTCGGCGTAGATCGTTGCGATCAGGTACGGAAGGTAGGGCTCTTCGGCAGAGCCCTCTTCGAGGATCTGTTCGAACGCCTCCAGCGCGGCGTTGATGTCCTGGCTCTGCAGCCGGTACGCAGCCACGAGCGGCGATGTGACAGCGATGTCCGCCTCGGCGTACTTCTCGTCGTACCACGTCTCCAGCAACTCGAACTGCTTCTCCTTCGTCAGATCCGCAGTCACTTGTTCGACGACTTCGTCAAGTCCCGGAGTGTGGGCGTCTTGGTGATCGGTCACAAGGATGATGTGATACCCGTAGTCGCTCTGAACGACATCGCTGTACGTTCCCACCTCGGTGGCGAACGCTGCGGTCTCAAACGGTTCGACCATCACGCCACGGCCGAACCATCCGAGGTTCCCTCCCGCGGCTGCGCTTCCCGTGTCCAGCGATCGCTCCCGGGCCAGTGTGGCGAACTCCTCCCCCGCATCGAGATCCGCGAGCACGATCTCTGCCTCGGTCTGGGTCGCGACGAGGATGTGAGATGCCATGATCTGCTCTTCCGTGGAGTACGTGCCCAGGTTCTCATCGAAGTATGCTTGCAGTTCTTCGTCGGTTAGCTCCACCGGGCCGGCGATCTCGACCTGCATGACGTCGAGGAGAAGCTGCCACTCGATGCTGCCGAGGACCGACGCCTTGAATTCATCGAACGACGTTCCGGTGCTCTCGACGTACGTCACGAACTCCTCGTTGGTCCATCCGAGAGAGCCGAGGTAGTCGGCATACTGATTGTCAAACTCGGCAAGGATGTCATCTTCGGAAATGCTGACGCCCCGAGCCTCCGCCTCATCGTGGATGATGACCTCCAAGATCACGCGCTCGAGTGCCTGGGATTCCAGCGATAGATCGAACGATAGGCCGTCTGGTCCTTGCAGCAACCCTGCGACGTCCATTCCGAACTGCGCGTAGAGCTCATAGTACGTACTGTAGATGCTGCTGTACGCAGTCTCCAAGGCATCGGAGTAGCCGGGCGAACCGTTGACGGTGACGACGACCGTCGGCTCAGCGGACGCGACGGCGGTTGCCGTGCTGTCGTCAACGGCTGAAGCGTCAGACGCATCAACGGTCGTATCCTCGGTTTCGACGGTTTCTTGATCCGCTGCCTCAACCGCAGTGTCGTCGGATGTCGTCGGGGTCGACGTGTCGCTTCCGCAGCCGCTCAGTAGCAGCCCCAGAATCAGGATGAGCAGCAGGTGCACGAACAGACGAGCCTTCATGGGTACCTCCTAGAGATTCCTCAGTATCATGTTTTGAAGAGCCGAGACGACGTACGATACAGAAAGCCCTTCTACATACGACACTCGTGTGCCGCTCGGCTCCTGCAGAAGAAGGCCCCTGGCAGAACTCGCCTTGGATCCTCAGGAAACGATCATACGAAGACGGGCAGGCGTTGTCGAGTACCCGTCGACTCTGCACGATGCGTTTTGCAACGGGAGAACGACCGAGCTATTGTGTTCTACGGTACCGTCTTGGGAGGGTGATGGGGATGAGGCAAGTTCTGGTTTCGTTTGAGGGGAACATCGCGGCGGGCAAGACGACCGTAGGACGGCGGTTGGCGGACTCCGCTCGATTCGGATTCATCGAGGAACCGGTCGGAGCATGGCAGAAGGGATTCGACGAGAATCTCCTTGATCTCTTCTATCGAGATGCGAAGCGCTGGGCATTACCGTTCCAGCTTGCCGTATTCACGACGCGGGCCGTGACCTGGTCCGAAACGCTGCGCAGAATCAACGATCCTACCGTACTCCTCGAGCGATCGATCTTCTGCGACCGGTATGTCTTCGCCAAGAACTGCTATCAATGCGGTCTGATGACCAAGACAGAGTGGCAGTTGTACTGCCACACGTGGGATCTAGTCCAGGCGAGCTGGGACATCGAACTCGATCGAATCCTCTACTTGCGCACGCCGGCCGAGGTGTGCCACGAACGGATTGCGTTGCGTGGGCGATCGGAAGAGGCAGCGGTTCCGCTCGAATACCTGCGCGATCTCGAGCGACTTCACGATGAGTGGCTGCTGGGCCATCCGCTGGCCGTGATCCTCGATGGCTGTAGCCAGTGGACGGCGGACGGCGTGCACGATGCGTTGCGCCAGACGGGAGCAGGCAGCAGAGGACTACGTGCCGAAGATTCGGTCGCCGGCATCGCCCAGCCCGGGTAGGATGTAGCCTTTGGCGTTCAACTCCCGATCGAGCGCGGCGCAGTAGATCGGAACCTCCGGATGGGCCGCGGAGTAGGCCGCTACACCTTCCGGCGCCGCAACGAGACAAAGGAACTGGATCTTCTTTCCCCCCTCGCGCTTGATGATGTTCGTCGCCGTGACGGCGCTCCCGCCGGTGGCCAGCATGGGATCTACGAGAATGATGTGCGCTTCCGGAAGGTTTGGTGGGAGTTTCGCGTAGTACTCCACCGGGTCGAGTGTCGATGGGTCGCGGAACAGCCCGATGTGTCCGACCTTCGCCATCGGAATCAGGTCCAGAACACCGTTCAACATACCGGTTCCGGCGCGCAGAATCGGGACGAGTACGACACTCACGTCGAGCAGCAACCCTTGTGTCGATTCCATTGGGGTTTCAATCTGCTCTTGCCGGAGTGGGTAGTGCCGGGTGATCTCGTACACCATCAGCGCGGTCAACTCATCCAGTAAACTCCGGAACGTCTCGTTGTCAGTTCGCGTGTCCCGCATCCGTGACAGCTTGCTTTGGATGAGAGGGTGATCGAGCGTGTGCAGACGAGGCATGCTCCTCCTTCTTGCCGCGTGGGCCTCACACAATACCCAACCGGTGCCGGGCTCTGCAACGCCGCAGGCGTCCCCTGTTGGCCGTGGGCTGAGTGCGCTATGATCCGGCATCCACGGCGGCCCGAAGCCGGGTGGCCGGTAATCGGGAGAGGGATGATGGATTTCGAGCACAGTCTGGACCAGCTCCTTGTCGCGTCGGGAACGTGGGCAAACCCGCATCGTGAGCAGATGATTCGCGACGCTGTGGAGCAGGGAGAGGCGATGGTCAGTGCCTGCGGAGCGTTGGCGACGTGGACCCCGATTGAATCCACGGGAAGGAGCCCGAAGGACACGCTGACCGTTCGCCGGGCGGAAAGCGAGTCGACGATCGATTGGGACTCGCCGAACAACATTGCGATCGATCCCGAGACGTTCGACAGGATTGTCGCCGACGCACTCGCCGTTCTCGGCAAGCGGAAGCGACGGTACGCGGTCGAACGTACGATCGGGGCGGATCCGTCGTACGCATTGCCGGTGACTGTCTGTACGTCGCATGCTCTTGTCGCGCTCTTCTGCGACAACATGTTCCGCCCGATTCCGGACGAGATCGAGCGAAGCGCATTTGCGCAGCGGCCATTCCGGCTCCTGGTTCTTCCCTACGACAAACTGGACCCGAATCGGTACGAGGGGCGCCTTCGGATGGATCCGCGCATCGGGGGTACCTCCACGATGGCGATCGCGATGGACATGGACCGCCGGATCGGCGTGGTATTCGGCTCTGCGTACTGCGGTTCGGTCAAGAAACTGATGTTCAGCGTGATGAACTACCTCTTGCCGGCGGAGGGGATCCTTCCGCTTCACTGCTCAGCGAATGAAGGACCGGAGGGAGACATCGCTCTCCTGCTGGGCCTGTCCGGAACGGGTAAGACAACGCTGTCGGCCGACCCGAGCCGGGCGCTTCTCGGAGACGACGAGCACGGCTGGAGCGAGAACGGGATCGCCAACTTCGAGTACGGGTGTTACGCGAAGCTCATCGACCTGGATCCGGAGAAGGAACCCGAGATTCATCGAGCAATCATGCACAAGGATGCTGTCCAGGCGCACGGAGCCATTGTCGAGAATGCCATGGTGTATCCCGACGGAACGTTCGACCTCTGCGACGATCGATTCACTCCGAACTCGCGGGGTTCGTACCCACTGACGTATCTCTCGAACACAAAGCCCTCCTCCGTGGGCGGCCATCCGAAGACGATTCTGTTTCTTACCGCCGACGCAAACGGTGTTCTGCCCCCGATCTCGCGACTCAGTCGGGCTCAGGCGATGCTGTGGTTCCTCATGGGGTATACCAGCAAACTGGCGGGCACGGAGACAGGGATTGTCGAGCCCAAGACAACGTTCTCGCGATTCTTCGGAGAGCCGTTCATGCCGCGAAATCCAGACGTGTACGCAAGAATGCTCGGTGAGAAGCTCGACCGGTACGGGACGGACGTCTATCTGGTGAACACCGGATGGAGCGGCGGACCGTACGGTCAAGCGAAACGAATGGACATCACGCTCACGCGGGCGATGGTCCGTGCAGCGTTGGCCGGATCACTTCGGAACGTGGAGTACGAAGAGGACCCAACGTTCCGCGTAGCGATCCCGCGTTCGTGTCCCGGAGCCCCCGCCGAGATCCTGAACCCCCGAGCGGTGTGGGCGGACAAGGCCGCGTACGATCAGCGAGCCTCGAAGCTGGCAGCGGAGTTTGCAGCGCACTTCGAATCGGCCTACGGAGACAAGGGAATCGATCCGACGGTTGCCGCCGTCTGCCCGGGACGATAGGCCGGAGTCAGTCAAGCGC
>Ga0272444_10001566_pt1 | contig 21921 bp, 18 predicted proteins | sample SSMForm13_FD_201033 | JGI IMG/M metagenome (GOLD analysis project Ga0272444, IMG submission 201033) | Marine sediment archaeal communities from Little Sippewissett salt marsh, Falmouth, MA, United States - SSM-Form-13 | ecosystem: Environmental > Aquatic > Marine > Wetlands > Sediment ...
GTGTTGCTGCAGCCTTGTTCCCTGCAGGCGGGCCTTCACTCATGGGTCCGCAGGACATGCAGGCGAATGAGACTATTCCGAGCGTGCTCAGGAGAAATCGAGGAAGCTGATGCTTGACGAAGTTGACATGAATCGGCTTCATCCTGTCGGCCTTTCTTGTACCTTAATTCATAAAGCGAAGTTGAGTCAGGAGCGTTTTTTCGACAGTTTCGCCGTCAGGTGTTCAAAGATCGGCGCGGCATGCGCCCGGCTGTTTTCGATAAACCACTTCTTGGTGTCCAGGCCGCCGACCACCACCCCAGCCAGATAGAGTCCCCGCCGATTCGATTCATAGGTTTGCGGGTCGTGATGCGGAGGCCGGGTGGCGTCTTCTCCGATTCTCACCCCAATCTGTTTGAGGAATTCAAAATCGGGCTCGTATCCGGTCAGTGCAAGAACGAAATCGTTCGAGACTTCAACAGTCTCTCCGTTCTTGCGTTCCAGCAAAACGCTTTCAGGCTTGATCTCTTTTACCGTTGCGCCAAAATGCCCCGCGATCTCGCCGCTCTGAATTCGATTTTCAATGTCCGGGCGAATCCAATACTTGATCCCCTCATGGAAGTTGTCCTTGCGCACGGCCAGCGTCACCCGCGCCCCGTGCCGATGGCATTCCAGAGCGGCCTCCACGGCCGAATTCCCGCTGCCGACAATGAGAACGTCCTGATCGCTATACGCATGCGCCTCGCGGTAATAGTGCGTTACTTTCGGAAGATTCTCCCCCGGCACCTTCAGCACGCGAGGATGGTCGAAGTATCCAATGGCGGCGATGACCTTCGCCGCCCGGTATTCGCCTTTTGCCGTTTCGATTCGAAAGTCGCCGTCCTGACCCGCAACGTCCAGCACTTCCTCGTACAACCGAACGTGCAGGCCGCAGTCCACGACCACCCGCCGGTAGTATTCAAGCGTCTCCTGCCGGGTTGACTTCTCGCCCTGCGTGATGAACGGCACGCCGCCGATTTCGAGCAGGTCCGGCGAAGAGAAGAAACGCATGTTGGTGGGATAGTAATAAATGGAGTTCGCGACGCAGCCCTTGTCCGCAACGATATATTGAAGTCCCCGCCGCTGAGCTTCGAGAGCGCACGTCAGCCCGATCGGCCCCGCGCCGATGATAAAGGCGTCCAAGCGCCCGCCTCGTCCCCGAGCGGGAGCGCTCCGTCTTTTATTCACTGGATTCGTTTCCGGGCCTGGCTCCATCGCTTTCTTGCTTCCCTTCGAGGTGCTCAATCGTCCTGACGCCGATTGTAGGATGATCGAATTCGCTGCGCCCCTCATCGCAGCTCGCCGCCTGCGATTTCCTCGTCCTTTACGGTTTCTCCTTGGACAGCAGTCCGAGTTCCTCAAGTCGCGCTCGCAACGTGTTGCGGGAAAGCCCGAGCAGCTTGGCCGCTTGGACTTGATTGCCGTTGGTATACTCGATCGCCCGCCGCACCAGCTCCCTCTCAATATAAGGAAGCATTCCCTTCGGTAACTCGGTTCGGCAAAGTCCCTGAAACACATCGCCCAGAGCGGCGGATAAATCTTCCCGCTTGTCCGCGGCCGTGTCCGGTCCGGCCGTCTCCCGGTCCGCCGACGTCTCCTCCGGCAGGTGAAAATCCTCAGGCAGAATCAGGTCGCCTCGGGAGATCACGATGGCGCGTTTGACCGCGTTCTCCAACTGCCGAACGTTGCCCGGCCAGTGGTAGCGCCCCAGCATCGCCATCGCCTCCTCGCCGACGCTTTTGTGTTCCCCGCCGTACTGCGGGCCATACTTGCGCAGAAAGAACCGAATCAACGCTGGGACGTCGTCCGCCCGCTCCCGCAGTGGCGGGATCGTGATCGACACCACGTTCAGGCGATAGAGCAGGTCCTCCCGAAACCGGCCCGCCCGCACCATCTCAGCCAGGTTCTGATGCGTGGCGGCCAGGATGCGAACGTCGCTTGTGATCCACCGATCGCCTCCCACGCGCTGAAAGGAGTGATCCTCGATCACCCGAAGGATTTTGCCTTGTAGCGCCGGAGAAAAATCGCCGATCTCATCCAGGAACAGCGTTCCGCCTTCGCATTGTTCAAACTTACCCAACCGTCGTTCGACCGCCCCGGTGAATGCGCCCCGCTCATGACCAAACAGCTCGCTCTCCAGCAGCGCTTCGGGAATCGCCGCGCAGTTGATCGGCAGAAAAATCTTCTCGTTCCGGGCCGAGTGGTGATAGATCGCCCGCGCGACAAGTTCCTTTCCCGTGCCGCTTTCGCCTTGAATCAACACGCTGGCCTCGGTGGGCGCCACACGACCGATCATTTTGTAGATCGCCTGCATCGACGGGTGGCGTCCAACGATCCGGTCCGCCTCAACGTCCTCCAAGTCGCCTTCGGCCTCTAACGTCACGACGCGCTGCATCGCATACCGCGCCCGCAACGCCTCATGCACCAGGGCTTTCATCTTTTCTACGTCGAACGGCTTGATCACGTAGTCATACGCGCCCAGCTTAGTCGCTTCAATGGCGACATCCGCCGTGGAGAAGGCCGTCATGATGATCACGATCGGCCGCTGCCGGGGCTCGAATTTCGCCATCCGCCGCAACGCCTCCAGACCGCTCATGCCTCCCATCCGGATATCCATCACCGCCACGTCGATCGGCATGCCGTGTTCGAGAAAGGACAGCGCCTCCTCCCCCGAATGGGCGGAAACCACCTCGAGGTCGGTCTCCCGCTTGAGCATTCGGCGAAATGAATAATGAACGTCTTTCTCGTCGTCAACAATCAGGATGCGTGCCATCCGTCACTTTCCTCGCGATGGGTGTTCTTCTTCCGCCAAAGGCGACGCGATCGGCAAGAGAATCGTGAATCGGGTCCCCTCTCCCGCCGTACTGCGCACCGAGATTGCCCCCCCGTGCTGTTCCACGATGCGCTTGACAATGGACAGACCGAGCCCGACGCCCCGTTCTTTGGTCGTGTGAAACGGTTCGAAGAGATATTGATACGCTTCCGCCGGAATGCCGGGGCCGGAATCGTGAATTGAAAAACTCAAGCGGTCTTCCTCCCCGGCCTTATCCAAGCCAAGGGTGATCTCGCCGCGCGAACCGATGGCGTCAATCGCGTTCTGAAGCAGATTGAGCAGGACCTGCTGCATGCGGCTTTCGTCCACCAGAGCGGGCGGCAGCGCCGGGGCAAACTGCCGGCGCAAGCGAATTTGCGCGCGGGACAGCTTCGGCCCGACCAGGCTGACCGTGTTTTCAATCAATGTCGGCAAATCGGTCGGCTTCGGAACCGGGGGCCGGTACCGGGCCGCGTCCAGTAGTTGTTCGACCAAGCCGTGAATGTGTTCGATGTTTTCCCGAATGACCCGTACGTCCTGCCGACGGGCGTCGTCCTGGGGAAAGTCTCCCTCCAACGAGGAAACCAGCATGTTGATCACGGCCAGGGGATTGCGAATCTCGTGCGCCAGGCCCGAGGCGGTCTCTCCCACCGCGGCAACCTTGTCATAATGATGGACCTGTTCCTCGACCCGGACGATGCGTTCGTGCAGGCGCGCGTTTTGAATGGCAATCGCCGACTGATCGGCCAAGGTGCTCAGCAGATCGATCTGGCTCTCTGCCATCTTTTGGCTGAAATCGAAATAAACCGCCAACACGCCGATGGCCCGTCTTTCCAAGATCAGCGGCACGGCCACCAGCGTCTGCAGTTCCTCTCCCAGCGCGTATTCCTTATCGAGAAATCGTTCGTCTTCCTGGACGTTAGCTACAACCACCGGCTTGCCGCTTGCAATCACGTCGCCCAGGCGCGACCGCTTCACCGGCAACACGGGACGGCGCGGATATCGCTTGTCTTGCCCATGGGAAGTAATAAGCCGGAGTTCCTCGCCGTTTTCCTCAAGGAGAAAAAGCGAACCCAGCTTGGCCTCCAGCAGAAGAACCGCACCCCGCACGATCCGCTGAAACACGACCTCGCAATCGAGCGACGCAGTGATGGACTGGCTGATGGACTGCAACAGTCGGAGCGCTTCGGCTTTCTGCCTCACCGAGTCGAATAGCTGGGCGTTCTGAATCACTTTCGCGGCGTGATTGGCCAGCGGCACCAGGATTTCCAGATCGGCCTGGGAGAATGCGTCCGGACGCGTGCTGTCCAGATTAATCACACCGATGACCTGATCGGCCAATTTCAGCGGGGCGGCGATTTCGCTGTGAATACTCTCATCGATTTGGATATAGCGGTCATCGCCCGACACATCGGGAACCACCAGCGGCTCGCCGGATTGCGCCACATACCCCGTTACGCCCTCCCCTTGACGCAGCCGGGTGCGTTCAACCACACCGGCGTCGAGATTGTAGGCCACCTCGATCACCAAGACTTCCGGGTCCTGCCTGTCCATAAGGATCAACGAACCGCTGGTTGCGCCAAGAGCCTCAACGGCCTTCTGGAGAATGAGATGCAGGACCGCTCGCGGCTCCAGCGTCGAAGTCATCGCGTCGCTGACTCGATACAAGAGTTCAAACCGGCCGGCGGAGGCTTCCCCCGCCACCGGAGCCCCCTTGCGGAAATCTTTATTCATTCCCTCAGTCAACCGTTCAGGACCTGCACGCCCACGCGGCGCTGACGCGGTCCGTCGAATTCGCAAAAATAGATCCCCTGCCAAGTCCCCAGCGCCAAACGCCCGGACTCGACGAGCACCGTCACCGAACTGCCCATCAGGCTGGCTTTCAAGTGGGCCGCGGCATTGCCCTCGCCATGATGATAATCCCCCCGCCAGGGGACCACCTTTTCCAGCGCGGAAAGCATGTCCCGCTGCACGTCCGGATCGGCGTTCTCATTGATCGTCACTCCCGCCGTCGTGTGGGGAACGAACACGACGCAGACCCCGCGGGAAACACCGCTATCGGCAACAATCCGCGACACTTGCGACGTTACGTCCACCAGCTGACTGTGCACCGTGGTACGCACTTCAAAGGATGGCATCCGTGCCTCTCTCCCATTTCGGGCGTCAATCCAGATTGCAACGTGCCGCTAAGTATCCTAACTCTCCCAAAATTGTCAAGACAACCGGAAGGGGAAATCGGCAGGAGAGCGCCGCCGCCCTCTTTTCGCACCAAACAACTCGGACCTTGTGAATTCATTCATTTGTGGCTTGACTCCCAGGGCGGTTCACGGGATAATGAAAAATCGGCTGTTTGTGTTAAAAACAAACAAAAGATCCCCTTTCTGATTGCGTCTTGTCAGTGTTTTGTATGGCGAGGCACGTCCAGTGAAGTAGGGCGAAGGACGCGAGAACATCGATGGCAAACGCTTGGGGGAGGCGGCGCTTCGGTTTTGGCAAGAGGGCATCACGGCGACCTGGGGTCGCCCGGTAGTTACCATTATTCTTCGGGAGGCGATTTCGATGACAGCACTCAAAGACAAACTGCACGAACAGATTCCTGCACTGCGAGAAGACATTAAGAAAATTGTGAAGGGGCACGGAGCTAAAATCATCTCCGAGGTCAGCGTGGCTCAGGCATACGGCGGCATGCGCGGGGTGAAGGCCATGATCTGCGACACGTCGCTGGTGGAACCGGACAAGGGGCTGATTATCCGAGGCCGACCGATCGGAGACATTGCCGACCGCTGGCCGGAAGAGATTTTCTTCCTTCTCCTGACGGGCGAACTGCCGGACGAGGAGTCCAAGCAACAGCTGCAGGACGATCTTCTGGCCCGACGCGAAGTTCCCGACTACGTTTGGAACGTCCTGCGGGCAATGCCCAAGGATTCGCATCCGATGTGCATGTTCGATACGGCCATTCTGGTCATGGAAAGGGATTCCATTTTCCGGAAACGCTATAGCGAGGGCATGCCCAAGACCGAATACTGGGATGCCGCGCTGGAAGATGGATTGAATCTACTGGCAAAACTGCCGATCATCGCCGCCGGAGTGTACCGAATTCGCTTCGACAAGGGGGCCCCCATCGTCCCGGAAAAATCCAAGGATTGGGGGGGAAGTTACGCCGAGGCCCTGGGGATTCCGGACCCGACGGGTGAATTCGCCAACTTGATCCGGCTTTATCTAACGTTGCACAGCGATCACGAAGGGGGCAACGTCAGCGCCAATACCTGCCATACGGTCGGCTCGGCACTCTCCGATCCCTATTACGCCGTGTCCGCGGGGCTCAACGGGCTGGCCGGTCCGCTCCATGGACTGGCGAATCAGGAATGCTTGAAGTTCGTTCTGTCGCTCAAAGACAAGTACAGTGGCGTGCCGACGGCGCAGCAATTGGTTGACTATGCGTGGGAGCTGCTCAACAGCGGCCGGGTCGTTCCGGGATATGGACATGCGGTACTGCGGGTGACCGATCCCCGGTTCGCGGCTTTTCATGCTTTCGGCAAGCGCGTTTGTCCCGATGACGAAGTCTTTCAGATCGTCTCCCTGATGTTTGAATCGATTCCAAACGTGTTGAAGGAGCATGGCAAAGCGAAGGATCCTTATCCCAACGTCGATGCCGGCTCGGGCGCGCTGCTATATCACTTCGGCCTGACCGAGTTCGATTATTACACGGTCCTCTTCGGCGTCTCGCGAGCGATGGGGATGCTGTCCCAGCTGATCATTAATCGCGCGCTCGGCACCGCGATTACGCGGCCGAAATCGGTCGGCACGGACTGGATCAAACAACAGGTCGGCCTGGACTGATTTCTGAAAGGCGCGGCAAAGAACCTACAAAACCGGAAGGGGAGGCTTGTTCTTAATGACGAGCCTCCCCTTTTTTCCCTGGAAAAGAGCGGAGATGGGTCGCGCCCCACCACCTCGCCCCACCACCTTGTAGGGGACCGGCGCCCTCGCCGGTCAGATCATCACATTCGACCGCTGAGGGCAGCGGTCCTACACCCTCCACTCAACTTCTCCAGAGCGCCCTATTCCAGCAGTCGCTTGGCGAAGCAAAACGAGCGATCCTTTTTCTCGTTGTAGTTTTCATCCTCGGGATTGAAGCTCGTGTAATGCACGTCACGCCCCGAAGCCTCCAGGTATTGTCCGTCGCCGAGATAAATCGCCGTATGGTTGATGCGTCCGCTCCGGCCGAGGAAATAGAGCGTATCGCCTCGACGCAGCCCCCCCCGGTACCAGCGCGTGGCGGTCAAAGCGCCCATGTAAGATTGTTGATAGGAGTCTCGGGGGAGATTGATCCCCTCCGCTTTGAACGAAGACTGAATCAGACCGGAACAATCCACGCCCTTGATCGTCTTCCCGCTCCAGACGTACTTCGTATCCAGCAACTGCTTCGCAATTTCAATGACGTGCTCGACTCGCTCGCTCGGCTCCCCGCTGCGAACCTGCAAGTGGGTTTTGGGCACTGCGAAACGCCCGGCCGAGGGCACTTCCACGATCGCCGTGTCGCTCTCGTCCGCCACCCACTTCAGACGCGCGCCCATGGGAATGAACAAATCGTCGGCCTGGTAGTCACGTAACAGGTAAGCCTGGGGACCGCTCTGATACCGAGTGAATTCCTTTTCGTCCACGCGCCGGAGGCTTCCGCCGTCAATAAATCCCACGTACCCATCCGAACTTTGACAAAGAAACTGCCCCCCCTCGGCCTTTTTCAGCAGGAATACGGGGTCCCCGAGCAGGACTTCCGTCATCGGCTCCCTCGGCTCGACCGCCTTGTCGTAGGTAAAGCGGTGCGACGCTTTCACAAAAGCAAACCGCCGAACTCCAACATCGCTCGACGGCAGTACCTCGATCCGCTCCTCAATCGGCTCAAAGCCGAGATAGTGGAGGAACTTCACCAGCGCCCGACTGTTTTCCCTAAACCCCACAAAGCCTTTCAACCGAACCCCCCGCTCGCCGAGCCGTTCGCCCTCGACTTCGAAAGGAAACAATCGGGAGTCCACGATCAAGGTCTGCTTGAATGCTTCGATGTACCGGACGATATTTCCCGGATCCCCCACCAGCGTCGGTTCATACTTCTGAATGATCCGCTCGTAATACACCTGCTCCCGGCTTTTGCCCGGAACACCACCCATTGGAACGCCGCGGCGAATCTCATTCGGATCAATGTAGGATGGAAGCGTGTACGGCGAGCCGGGCGTCGCATCCTGAGGTTGTGCCCAGGCAAACGCCGTCAGGAAAACACCCAGCAGCGCGATGGCGCAACCGACCCGGACTCCTCGTCCGATGGACAAAGAAATCGATTTCAACATGCCTCATTCCTTTCAGAACCGGTTTTTTGTATTCCAATCGCCTGGCGGGTTGAAGCGGCCGAACCCAATCTTGCATTCCTCTGAAAACGCCGGCAAATCAAGAGGCATTATAGACAAACCTTCGGACATGGCAAGACCGGGAATCAACCCCACCCGGCAAAATTCCCGGCCGCAGTGTAAGACTTGACAATCCAGTCAATTCTGGTTTAATTCAAACCACAATAAGCAGGGGTGTTGGCGGAGAGATGCAGCATACACGACACGGAGTATCGCCGGATCATCTCCATGGCCGGAGGTTTGCAGCAATCTTAGCTGTTGCCGCCGGTCTGCTGCTTGTTCCCCGTCCCGCGGCGGCGGAATGGGTTCTTCGTTATGCAGACGCTATGCGGGCGGCGGGGACCGACGGGAGGCCGGTTTGTCTCTATTTCGGCGATCCGGCGCTAGCGGCCTGTCAGCGCTTTGAGAGCCAGGTCCTGGCCCACCCGAGAGTGGCGGAACAGATGACCGGCTGCGTCTCGGTTCGGGTCAATCCCGTTTGGGATGAAGCGCTGGCCGAAAAATGCGGGATTTACAGGATGCCGGCGATTGTGCTGCTCGACTCGAAAGGGACAATTCGATTCAAAGAACAGAGGAACCTGACGACGGACGCCCTGCTCGCCGCTCTGGCCCAGGTGGGGGCAAAACAAGTGCGGACGGTACCTCGCCCCGCCACGGCTCCGACTGCGCCGGTGACCGAGGAGGGCGTCGAGCGGTCCGGCAATTCGGGTATCGCTGTTGCTCCCCCGACCACGGCTCCCCCCGGGCAGCCGATCCGTATTCAGGCCCGGGTTGAGCAGGCACAAGCGGCAAAACTACATTACCGGGTCCGAGGAACGCAACCCTACGTCTCAGAGCCGATGCGGCCGGTGGAATCCTACCCCGGCCTCTGGGAGGGATGGATTCCGGCTGAAAAGGTCACAGCCAACGGCCTGGAGTTCTATCTTTCGGCCCGCGTGGGAGAACGGACTCTCGCGGCGCCCAAGGAATTCTATCGGAATCCCTTTGTCATCGAAGCGCGCTAGAAGCGCCGTCCCAGGTCTGATCGAGACAAAGTGATGCATACGTCCGAACGATTCGCACGGCTTCGGACAGCGAATCGGGCGTGTCTTTCCGATGATCGTGAAGCATACGGGTCCCCGCTCGACCGCTGTGTCGAGCGAAGATTTGTTAAAGGAGTAAGGAATGAAACAAGGAATCGTCTGTGGCGCGACGCGCTGGAGCCTTCTGCTGGCGCTGGCCCTTGCCGTGGCCGCCTCGCCGGCGGAAGCGAAAATCGTCAAGACCTATCGCCTGCAAATTGGCAGCCTGAATGATTCCGCCGCCGCCGAAGCATTGCGGAGGCGGGCTGTTGAAAAAACTCCCCTGCCGGTTTTCGTCGAGGAGATCCAGGGACTCTACAAGGTCACCGCGGGAGATTTCTCCACCTATCAAGACGCCACCGCTTATAAAGACCGTTTATATGGCGAGGGCTTCGAAGGCGCTTTTGTCGTTGAAGTTCTCTCCAGTGTCGCTGACTCGGCGAAACGCGTCTATAAGGTCCAGGTCGGCAACTTCGGCAGTCTGGTCAATGCTCGTCAGCTGCAATCCGAACTGCGGCAGCGCCAAGTCACAGACGTAACAATCGATCGCGTCGGAGGATTCTACAAAGTCCGCGTAGGACATTATCCCAGCAGTCGAGAAGCGGCCACGGACTTGAGAATTCTGCAGAATGCGGGATATCCCGACGCCTGGATCGCCGAGGCGGGCGACGAGAAAGCGCTCCTGCGGCGGCAATTGATCTCAATGGTTCCCGCTTCGCAGGCCTCGCTGGAGGCCACCGAGGCCGACCTCCGACCGGAGAGCTTGGAGGAAAACGTTTTATATCAAGTCGTCCTCGGCCCTTATACGCAACAGATTCTCGCCGAGGAAATCATGCAGGACCTCTTGCGGCAGAGTTTCGCCGAGGTTCGCCTAGTTCCCTCCGGCGGAAATTTCTTCCTCGAAGTCGATTCCCCAAGTAACCCTCTGCAAGCGGACGGCCTCAGGCGAACTTTGAGCGAAAAGGGATTCCTGAACGCAACGGTTCGAGAGATCGCTCAGCCGACAGCGGTGAAGGCGCCGCGGGCGGTCGCAACGCCGGAGCCCGAACAGATCGCAATGGAGCAGCCCCGTCCGGAAACGCGCGAAGCCGCACCCGAGGGGGAATCCCCTGAGAGAATGGCCGAAGCGCACCTGAGAACCGCCGAAAGACTTATGGAGCAAGGGCACTATGAAGCCGCCCGGGACCAATATCAAACGGCGCTCCGATACGCTCCTGAACACTCCCGCGTGCAGGAGGGCTTGACCGCGAGTTTGAACGCCATCCGCGAACAGCAACGGGTCTCGCAGCAGGCCGGCATGGATCTCTTGCTGGCCAGCGCCAAGAAACTGACCGAACTGGGCGAGCACCGGGCGGCGGCGATTCAGCTGCGTCAGGTGCTTCAAATCAATCCGACGCACGAGGAAGCGCTCGCCGCGCTGGCCGAGGTCAACCAATCTCTGGAACAGGCTCTCGCCGAAAAACCGGTCGAGGGAGCCGCCCCACCGGAGAAAAAGGAAGGACAGCCATCGAAGCCCGATCCGGCACAGCCGATCCTGGAACAATGCGACCAGGCTCTTGCCCAAGGCAATCTGCCCCAGGCCAAAGCCCTTCTCCAGCAAGGCTTGAAACAGCATCCGGGGCACTCCGGACTTCAGGACAAATTGCGGCAAGTCAATCGAAGGATTGCACAGCGGCAAGCTCGAGCCGCTCAGGCAAAGCCGCCCGAGGACAAGGGCTGGGGAATTCTGGGGCTTTTGTTTATCCTTTTGTTGGCCATCGTTGCGATCGGCGGCGCCGGCGCGGCGGTCTATTTCTTTGTGATTCGCCGAAGATCGACTCCAAAGCCGGCCAAATCAAAAGCACCGGTTCAGGGTAAGATCAAGATTCTTGGAGCGAAGCCGGCGGCCAAATCCGCCAAGAAAAAGCCGGTCCCAGAAGAGATCTTTCCCGAGCCGTTGATTGCGCCCGAAACGGTCGCTGAAGTGCCTGAGCCCGAACCCGAGGCCATCGCGCAGGAACCAGAGGTGACGCCCGAGGCCATCGAAGAACCGCCGGAGAGTGCACCGGAACTCGAAACGGTCTCGCAAGAGCAACCTCCGACCTCGACTGAAGCGCCTTGGCTGGAGGATGAGAAACAGTTGCTCGAACCTGCGCCGGCGGCCGAGGAAAGCCCCGCTCAACCTGAGCCGGAACGAGAGATCGAACCGGAACCCATGAGCGTTTCAGAGCCGGCCCCGGAAAGCGAAACCCCGCCCGAACCACCTGTCGCCAAGCAAGAACCGCCGGCGGTGGAACCCGCTCCGGCGGTATCCGAGCCGGAGAGGGTATCCGAACCCGAGACAGTGTCCGAATCCGAACCGGTCGCTCCTGAAGCGCCAGAACCGGAATCGGCTCCGGCTGAACCCTCCGCCGAAGAACCGGAGGAAGTCGCCGTCGAAAGCCCAGGACCGATCGTGGTATTCGAGCAGGCGTTTAATGAGTATGAATCGGGGGACCGGGTCGAGAACTGGAAGGGCGAATATGAAGTGGCAACCTTGACCGTCTCTCAAAACCGCCTGATCGCCGGAGAAGAGCATTATTTGAAGTTCGTCAAAGAACCGTGCGCGGAGGAAGTTCTCTATTGCGCCTTAGTGCCGGAATCGGGTCGCAAACCCACATTCGAGTTCGATCTCTGCTGCCTGGGGGTCAATGAATATCCCATCGGGCTTCATCTGGAGAGCGTTGAGAATGAATCGCTTTCGTTGGCCGTGGATTTCAAGACGGATTCGGAAACTCAGGAAATCCAATTGTCGGTCGGTGAAAAATCGCTTCCCTATGCCTCGGGCGACTGGCGTCACGTCCGGTTTGAAATCGATCTCGACGCGAGAACATTCAACGTCCAGATCGACGGTGAAACGGCGGTTTCCGACGAGTCGCTGCCCGGCGAGACAAACAGTATCGATCTGGTGAGCCTGAAGGCCGCGGCCGAGACGGAGGGAACGTTATTGATGAATCATCTGAAAGTCGTGCAGAATTGACCTGAGGCCGCAACCCCAGGCAGAAGAACCGCGGCGGCGGCAAGCGAGCGCTTTCGCCGCCTAAGCATCGCCGGAGGAAGATCCCTCCGGTTCTTCTTTTCCCTTGTCTTTGCGTCGCCGAAGCGCCTTGGCCACGCGGGAGAGATCCTGCCCCGAGGAGCGGGCTGCCGCCACGTTTTCCCGCTGAATCGCTTCATAGACTTCTTTGCGATAGACCGCGATGCTTTTGGGCGCGGTCAGGCCGAGTCGAACTGTTTCCCCGCGCACTTCAACCACGGTGATCTCAATATCATCGCCGATCATTATGCTTTCGTCTCGCTTGCGACTCAGCACCAGCATCGTGTATTGCGCCCGATCCGGCGGCGGAGGTTACGCCTTTGGTTCCGCCTGTTCTTCCTTTTGAATTTCCTTCAAAAACGCGTAGCGCGTGGGATAGCGATCGTCCATGAGAACAACCTGCCTGGCACGACGGTTCTCCGGATTGACCACAATCGGCCCTCTAAGATTCGCAGTCACCTCACTCAGGTCCTTGGGCACGACCACCATGACAAACACCCGCGCTTTCTGAGGATCGTCGATCCCCAGACACTCGACTTCCTCCTTCGGTACCTGGATCTGATAATCCGGCTTGATCACGAGCGGGTCCACCAAGGCGAAACTCAGGTCGGTGTTGTCCAACGATTGCAGCCACTGAAAAGGGGCTTGCGAAGGATCTTCCAAAAGAATATACCGCCTGCATTGAGCGAATCCAAGCAGCCCCTCCGGAATGACAATGACGTCTTCTTCCCGAATCTCCAGCTTCCCAAAGCGAAGCGTATGGTAGACCTTCGTCATGATTTCCCGCCCCTGGAAAATCGTTTCGCTCCGGAACGCGCTTCCCGCAACGCCCCGGCTCGGAGACGCTATCCCTTGCCCAGCATTTTATTGACGACACTCGCCAGCTGCAGCGGACTGGTCGTCAACAGATCGCCCGCGTGGTTGCGCATGAAATCGCTGGCATCCTGTTGCTGAATCGCTCGAAACAACCGGACAATTTCCTGGCTGTCGGCCGGCGTCAATGAAGTGAACGTGTGGCTATATTCGAGCGGAATCGTGTCCCGGATGTCCCGGCGCAACGGCAACTGCTCGCCGGCCAGTTTCAGCATAACCAACAAGTTCAATACATATCTTCTCAACAAAAGGTTGTTCCCGTTTCGGGCATATTCCATCAGCTCGCCGATTTTGCCGCCTCTGAAGTCGTGCAGCTTCGCCTGTTTATTGAGTTCCAGTACTTGCCGTTCCTTCTCCTTGGCCCTGGCGTTTTCCGCGTAAAGCAGGTATTTCTCCCGGTCTTCCAGCACAAGGTAATACTCCGCCAATGCCAGGCTTGCCTCGACTTGGATCTGGATTGAGAAGCCAAACTGGTTCTCCACGGGAGCATCCAGGCCGACATGGTATCCAAGAATCAAGGCCGCCTCGAAGCACTTCTTCGCCTCGTCCAACCTTTTGCTCTCGGCCCTGGCCTCTCCCATGGCGATCAATCCTCTTGCCAATCGCAAAAGACGCCGGAATTGAGCCGGCTGCGGAGTCACTCCCACCGGATAGGGAAGGAATTCGGGGTAAAAACGACAATCCTTCAGCCGGGCAGCATGGAGAAACCGGGAAAAAATCGGATGGGAATGGTTCCAGGCAATTTTTCCCGGTTCGGATAAGGAGAGAATAGCCCCCATTTTGAATCGATCCCGGTCCAGAACCTCGGCGTAGTATTTTGCCGCGTTGCCTTCTCGCCCCTCGAAATCCACGAGTGCTTCAATGGCAGCGCGCCGGCTTTGCATGCCGATTTCTTCGAGTGTCTGCTCCTGAAAGACCTGGCGATCCTCTTCGATGACTCTCAAAACCGTTCCTTGTTCCGGCGTCGGCTCCGCTTGAATGCTTTCCTGCTGCTGTTTCCAGGTCGCCACGTCACTGTCGTCCAAGATCCGCTCAATCGTGGCTCGCTCGATTTGAAGCTCTCCGCTTTGCATCCTCACCGAAACGAATTTGTCGTCTTCATACGTGATAATCCCATCGATCGATTTTCCCGATTTGAGCAGGACCAGCTCGCCGAAGACCTGAGCCGAAGCCAGAGTCAGGGCGAAGCCGAGCAGGATCGCGGTGGTTTGTCTCCTCATTGGACTTCTCTCCTCGGTGACCTTCCTTGAGCCTCCCGGGTCCCGATGGTCACCTGAAACAATTATGCGAAGCCTGACGGCAAGTGTCAAGGCTCTTGATTAAGAGAAAAAGTAGGTTCTCTTTCGGCGAAGGAGAAAAAGGAAGAAGGGAACCCCAATGAGGGTGGTAACGATACCGACCGGGAGTTCGCTTCCAGCCAGACTTCGAGCCGCCAGGTCCGCCGCCAGCACGAGGGCAGCTCCGGCGGGTGCCGCTAGAAGCATCAGCGGCCGATGTTTCGGCCCAACCCATAAGCGGACAATATGGGGAACCATCAACCCGACAAATCCGATAACGCCGCTGACGGACACCGCCGCGGCCGCCAACAGCGCCGCCACGGCGATCAGCACCGCCTTGGTCCATTCCACCCGCACCCCCAGCGAAGCCGCTTCATCTTCACCCAACAAGAGCAAATCGAGGTCGCGTCCCCACCAGAAGAGAAAGACGAATCCAAGCAGAAGCGAAGGCGCCAGATTGCCGACCTGCACCCAGCGAACACCCGCCAGATTGCCCATGAGCCAGAAAAACACCTGCTGAACGTCCGTTGAGGGACTTAAGTGCAAGAGAAGCGCCACGAACCCCTGGCAGAGCGCGCCGAGCGCAATCCCAACGAGCAGCAGATTCAGTACCGGCACCCGCCCGGCCTGATAGGCCAGCACATACACGGCGAAGGAGACCGCAAGCGCTCCGGCAAAGGCAAACACCGGCACGCCGAGCACGCCGGACAAACTTTGAATCCCCAAAAAGACCGCCGTCGTCGCCCCCAGGGCGGCGCCGCTCGAAACCCCTACCAGGAAAGGATCCGCCATGGGATTGCGAAAAACGCCTTGCATCACCACCCCGGAAAGCGCCAGGGAGGCTCCCACCAGCAATGCCAGCATGAGCCGGGGAAGCCGCACCTGCCACACGACCTTGGCCGCGGTCTCGGAAAGGTCGAGGTCGCCCCAGAGTCCCTCACCGATGATTTCCAGGGCTTGTCCGAGTCCGATCCCGGCCGGCCCAACGCCCAATCCCAAGGCAAGGAGCGCCGCCAGGCAAACAACCAGCAGCCCGGCCGCCGCCACCGGGGATCGCAATGGGGATGAACCCTTCATCAATTCTTTCCTTCAGTCAGGGCCACTCGATCGGGGTAAAGCAAGCGAGCGATTGTCTCCGCCGCATCAACGACGCGCGGTCCCGGCCGGTGAAGCACGTCCGGGTCGAGAATATACAGCTCTCCCTTTCGGCCCGCGGTGGTGCCGGACCAGATGGGATCTTTCATAAATTGAATTTTGAGCCTGTTTCGAGCCGACTCGGTCGATTCGTCATAGTTCAGCCCCAGGAAAACCACCTCCGGGTTTTCCACCAGGATCTGCTCAGCGGAAAGAATCGGCCAGCGGGTTCTCGCCCCTCGCGCAATATTGACTGCGCCCGCCAACGCGATCAGCTCATCGACGAACGTTCCCGGACCGGCCGCATAGTAGGGCGTTTTCACGTCGCCGATGTAGACTCGCTTGGCAGGCGTCACGCCCTGAACCGCCGCCGCAACGGCCGCCAGCCGGGCGCGCATGGAAACCGCCAGCGTTCGGGCCCGTTCATCAACGGCGCATAGGACACCGAGGCGTTTGATCGCCCGGAGAATGCCCTCCAGGGTTTCAGCTTCGACGGCATACACCGGCACGCCCAGCTGTTGGAGGCGGTTCAGCCGCTGCCGGGGGTTGCCCCGCACGGCAACGATCAGGTCCGGCTCGAGACTGACAATCTTCTCAATGTTAAAATCGACGATGCCGCCGACGGTTGGCTTTTGCCGAATGGAAGGCGGGTAATTGCAAAAGCGGCTGACGGCCAGAATCCGCTCTTCGAGCCCGAGGGCGCAGAGGATTTCAGTATTGCTCGGCGCCAGTGAAATCATCCTTTGCGGAGCGTGGTCAAGTACGATTTCATAACCGAGATCGTCTTGCACCGTCATGGGATACCTTGACGAGACCGTGGCCTCGCCTGTTTCAGCCGGCGAGAATCCGCCGGTCAGGACGATGCAAACAAAAGCCGACACCATGCCGAGGCGTTTTCTCAACGCGGCTCCTTCCTTTCAAGAAAGACCTGCGGGCGGCCGGTTTGCGGATGTCGTCCGACGCGGACCGCCGTTTGGTAAACGGCCTGAAGCACTTCCTGCCGAATCATTTCCTCCGGCGGACCGATTTCATGCAGGGTCCCCTCTTTCAACAGGGCCACCCGCTCGACGTAATTGGCGCAAAGATTCACGTCGTGCGAAACGAAAACAATCGTGATTTTTCCCGTTGCATGCAGCTGACTCAGGAGTTCGAAAAATTCTACCTGGTGCGCCAGATCGAGGTAGGTCGTCGGTTCGTCCAACAGCAGCAATCCCGGTTCCTGCGCCAGCGCCCGCGCCAGCATCACCCGCTGCTTCTCACCCCCGGACAAGGCCAACATGGACCGCTCGGCCAGCCCTTTCAGGTCAACCGCTTCCAGCGTCTGCTCGACCTTCTCTCGATCCTGTTTCCTGAAGCGGCCCAAGCGGCCCAAATGCGGTGCCCGGCCAAGCGCTACCATTTCCCGGACGATCAGATCGACGTCGGTCACCGAATGTTGCGGCAGAAACGCGACGCGGCAAGCCAGCTGCCGGCGAGAAAACGCTTCCAGCGGCCTACCGGCAAGGTGGACGCTGCCCTGCTCCAAAGGAAGCAGGCCGCACATCGCGCGAAGCAGCGTACTCTTGCCCGAACCATTCGAGCCGAGAACGCCCAAAAACTCCCCCTGCCGGATCGTCAGCGAAAGGTCGTGGAGAACAGGCGGGCCACCATAACCGGCGGAAACATGGCGAAGTTCAATCGCTGTTTCTTCGTGCTCCAGGCGATTGGACAAAAAAGACCTCATTCGCCGTTGGGAATGAGGCTGCGCGGTTCTTTCCATTTTGATCTTGTCCTTCCCAATCCGCGAGGAAGTCGGTTCAAGGACCTTGAGCATCCCTGACAACTCGCGCCCGGAAGGGTCTTCTGGCTCTCAGATCGTCCGAGATCCCGGCGCCTTCCCATCCTTCCCGACACGTCGGGATCGGAACAGTGGCTGGCATAAGAGCCTTGCCGGGATTCGTCCCTGATGACAGCGGCGGGCCCGCGCCGGATTCTCACCGGTCTTCCCCGCTCCAGGAGCGAACACCGCGTACTATAGCGGATTGGCGGGTTCTGTCAAAAGGTGTTTTTTGAGTTCCGTCTCACCATTTAAGGCAGGCAAGCATTCCTGGCGATCGATCCATCTCTGCTTCAACTTACTTCCTTGTCTTCATTCTTCGGCGGGATTCGAATTCGGGCGCTTCGACGATGCACTCCCCGAGTACTCTCGACGCCTGCTTCAGCATGGCGGACAGGTTGCGGTGGAACTTCGCCTTGCCCGCTCCCACGTCCGGAAAACCCTCCGGCGTCGCTTGGACCTGGCCCCAATTCTGAAACAGCCGTCCCCAATCGCTTTCGAGGCATTCCTGCATTTGCTTGCGGCTGAACCTCGGATACCAATACATGTCGTGATAGAGGACGCTGGCGATATACGCCCACGGCGCGAGCCACGTCTTGAGCGACCATTCGATGGGTTTCTTGAGCGAACCCCAATAAATTCTGTGCTGCATTCGACTGGCAAACGTCATTTTCTTGAACGGCCCGACAAAGTCCCATTTTTCTTCAGCCGCTTGCAGGTCGCCCACGAGTTCAATCTCCCGCACGTCGCCGCAGCCCAGCCCCAGCTCGTGCGCCAGACGAATGAACTTGCAGTCCTTCAGCGGATCGAATCCCATCAGTTTCGCCGCCACGGCGTCAATCGCCACCTGGTCGCTCGAGGCCAAAATCACGTTTTTGACGTGGGGAATCATGCAGCGCGGGCCGGGACCGTCGCCGGCGAACGTGCCGTCCATGACCGCGAAGACGCTCCGGTGAATCTTCTTCTGGATCATCAACAGGTCCACCAGGGTTTCGTGAATCACCGGATGGGTCCAGTGCCGCCGCTCGTTCAGCAAGCCGCCGAAAGCATTCTTCATCGCTCCCGTTGTGGTGGTAAAGACATGCGTCTTGACCGTTGGCAGGTGAATGATGTTTTCGCCGATGAACCGTTTGGGAATCGAAAACCCTTTGGGATAGACCTCGTTCAGACAGAGGAACTTTTGCGTCAGGTCGCCGACGGCGTCCCGGACGTTGATCCACTCCTCGCCCTCATAAAGGTGAATATTGCGAAGATCGTAAGCCTCGGTTACATCGACCTGCTTGTTCTCCCGCTCGCCCAGGTGGGAGTCAATGACGACCGTTCGGTTGTGGCAGCCGTGGATCAGGTTCTTTTCGTAGCCGTCCTTCAGCATGGCGTTGATCACGCCGTCCAACTGCCAGGGGGTGGTGGAACTGGCCGGAAAGAAAAAGTGCCAGGAAATATTGATTTTAAGCGCCGTATCGGCGTCTTTGGCGACAGTGTCCTGATATCCGGCCAGATTCAGCAGCTCGTGATAATCCGAGCGTACCGAGGCCGGTTTTGTCCGAAGAATTGCAACTTTCGATTTTTGCATAACTTACGCCTTTCCCGCTGTCGAAAATCACCCGGGATTGAAGCCCTGGCATCCCGCTTTGCCTCCCGATGAAGGTATTAATATACCCCAGATCGAGCAAATCGCCGCGTCGCAAAGCGCCGGCAAGCCGCTTAATCCAGAAGGAGCGCGCAATTTACCACAGGCGCGACAAGAAGGAAAGCCCTTGTCTCTAAGGATTTGGACTCAAAAGATTTGGACTTGCGAGAACCGGCCAAAGGCAGTACAGTTGCCAGTTCTATAGCTCGAAACCCCGGAAAAGTGGGAGAATGATCGGTGACCTTGCTGGCGATCGATATTGGAAATACGGGCATCAAGCTCGGCCTTTTTAAGGGGCTGGAAATGCAGCGCTCTTTTCGGCTCGCCTCGATCACCCAACGGACAGCGGACGAGTACGCCGTGCTGTTTAAAGGATTGTTCGATCCGGCCGAGGTCGATGAAGTCATCATCGCCAGCGTCGTTCCGCCCATTGGCAGCGCGATTCACGACACAGTGCGGGAACTTTGGGATCGAGAACCTCTTTTTGTCAATCCGGTCGTGCTCGACTTGATGCCGCTCGAAGTGGACTATCCCGGCGAGGTCGGCGTCGACCGGGTCGTCAACTGCTACGCCGCCAAGAAGTTGTACGGCGCGCCGCTGGTGGTCATCGACTTCGGCACGGCCACGACGTTTGACGCGGTATCCACCGATGGAGCCTATCTCGGCGGAGCGATTGCCGCGGGCGTGGAAATCGCCGCCGAAGCGTTGTATGAGAAAACCGCCCTGCTGCCTCGAGTGCGGTTGAAGAAGCCGCTGACGGACATCGGCCGAAACACCCGCGCGGCCATTCAGATCGGCCTCTATGAAGGCCTGCTGGGGCAGGTGGAATTCATCGTCAAGCGGTTTCGGGCCGCCTTGGGCGAATCGACCCGAGTAGTCGCCACCGGCGGGCTGGCGGAGGAAATGGCCCGGGAGTGCCCGTTGATCGAAGAAGCCGCCGTGGGCCTGTCGCTGACCGGGCTGGCGATGATCTATCAAGACAAAATCAAGAGCGTTTGATCCATGTTTCACTTCACCAGTGAAGATATTGTGCGAATGCTGGCCGCGTTTCCCGTGATCTTCTTTGCGATCACGGTGCATGAGTTTTCTCATGCCTGGATTGCGGTGCGGTGCGGGGATCCGACTCCCGAGCGGCAAGGACGCCTCACGCTCAATCCGATGGCCCACCTGCACCCGGTGGGGACTCTGATGATTATCATTACCGTCCTGGCCGGATTCGGCTTCGGCTGGGGGCGCCCGGTGATGATCAACCCGATGAATTTTCGCAATCCTCGTTGGGATGAATTCAAAGTGGCTCTCGCCGGTCCGGCGTCCAATATGATTCAGGCGACGGCGATCGCTCTGATCATGCCCTTTCTCCTGTTGGCCGCAATCTTGACCGGGCAATCCAATGACGAGATGCTGTTCCGGTTTCTGGGTTATCTCTTCCTTTACGGAATCACGATCAACCTGGCCCTGGCGTTCTTTAACCTGATTCCGCTCTTTCCGCTGGACGGCGAGAAAGTCCTGCTGCAATCGTTACCGCTTCGACAGGCGCGCAAGCTGGCCCAGATTCGGCCTTATGGATGGCCGATCCTGATTGGATTGATCATGTTCGGGCAGTTGACGAATGGACGATTTGACATCATCCTCTTGTGGATTCGGGGGCTGTCGATGCCGTTCTTGTGGTTCTTGACGACGATCAGCCAGGCGATCCTGCAAGCGCTTCTGCAATGGTTTACCTAAGGACAAGCAGGAAAAGATTTAAAACGAAGGAGGAATTTTTCTCGTGGGACGCATTCTATCGGGCATTCAACCGACCGGGCTGCTGCATCTGGGCAACATCAAGGGAGCCGTCGAGAACTGGGCCAGGCTACAGCATGAGTATGAAACGTTTTTCTGCGTTGTGGACTGGCACGCCCTGACGACGACCTATGCCGACAAGCTGGACCTGCGGGCCGAAAGCGAGCGGATGGCCACCGAGCTGCTCGCCGTGGGCATCGATCCCAAAGTCAGTTGCCTGTTCGTCCAGTCGGACGTGCCCGAGCACACCGAGCTGCACCTGACGTTCAGCATGCTGACGACCATCGCCCGGCTGGAACGGGTTCCCACGTTTAAGGAAAAAGTGGAACAGCTGACGCACAAGGAGATTCAAACCTATGGGTTCTTCGGCTATCCGGTGCTTCAGGCCGCCGACATCCTGATCTATATGGCCACGCACGTTCCGGTCGGCGAAGACCAGCTGCCCCACATCGAGCTGACGCGGGAGATCGCCCGCAAGTTCAACCTTCACTTCGGCGACGTCTTCCCTGAGCCGGAGCCGCTGCTGGCAAAAACCACTCGGCTGCTCGGCCTCGACAACCGAAAAATGAGCAAAAGTTACGGCAATACAATCGACCTGTGCGAGGATGAGGAAACCACGATCAAGAAAGTCGACACGATGATCACCGATCCGGCGCGCGTGCGCCGTAACGATCCCGGCCACCCCGAGATTTGCAACGTCTTCAGCTACCATAAAGGCTTCAACACGCCGGAGCGGCCGGGGGAAATCGAGGCCGCTTGCCGGAGCGCGGAAATCGGCTGCCGCGACTGCAAAAGGGAGCTGGCCGAGAAGATCAACGCATACCTTCGGCCCTACCGGCAGCGCCGGCAGGAGCTCATCGCCGATCCGGACCGCGTGCGCCGCATTCTGGCCGAAGGCGCCGAGAAGGCCCGGGCCACGGCCGGGGAAACCATGCGAGTTGTCAAGAAGGCCATGAAAATGATAAGGTAATTCGGATGCTCGCAGTGGGCTGACGAACGAAACAAGGAAACGCTGCATCGGCCGCGAAATCGAATGAATCAATCAAGCGCAGAAGTCAAAG
>Ga0272444_10001567_pt1 | contig 21913 bp, 12 predicted proteins | sample SSMForm13_FD_201033 | JGI IMG/M metagenome (GOLD analysis project Ga0272444, IMG submission 201033) | Marine sediment archaeal communities from Little Sippewissett salt marsh, Falmouth, MA, United States - SSM-Form-13 | ecosystem: Environmental > Aquatic > Marine > Wetlands > Sediment ...
ACGGTTTCGTAAAAAGTTCAAATTCAAGGCGTGCAAATTTTGTAATCATGAGGCGTACTTTTCGTACGTTGAATGATTGCGAAATGCAGCACAACGCAGAAGTTGGACTTTTTACGAGACCGTCAAGATTGACGATTAGAATATTGACGGCTTGGTAAACGGTCGCTTTTCCGATTTTCTCCAAGTTCATTAATCTTCAATTTTCAATGGCAAATTATCAATTTGAAGGGGGCTATGGGCATGAAAACCGAAACTAACAGCGGAATAAAGCTCGGTATAAACGGGTTTGGCAGAATCGGCAAGCTTTCTGTCTGGCACCATGTGGCACGAAAATATTTTAGTGAAATCATCGTCAATATCGGACGTGAAGCCGGAACAACACTGGAAGATATTGCCCATTATGTGGAAAGGGATTCAACCTACGGTTTGCTTCGCGGGTTTTTGTATGGCCAAAAAGCAGAGCCGCTCATCAGTACTCTGGATGAAAAAAACGGCTCCATGACGATTGACGGTGTCAGGGTTCGTTTTTTAAGGTCATCAAGGAATCCGGTTGAAATAAACTGGAGAGAATATGGCGTAAAACTTGTTGTGGATACAACCGGACAATTTCTTGACCCCACCCTTCCTCCGGATCATCCGAAAGGGGCGGTGCGCGGCCATCTTGAAGCAGGAGCCGAAAAAGTGATTGTCTCAGCGCCCTTTAAAATAAAAGACAAAGGTAAACCCATGCCGGATGATGCGGCAACCACGGTCATGGGTATTAATGACAATGTCTATGATCCCAGGCGCCATAAAATTATCTCCAATGCATCCTGCACCACCACCTGTCTGGCTCATATGATAAAACCCCTTATCAATTCTTTGGGCTCTAAGAAAATACTTTCTGCTTCCATGGCAACCGTACATGCCGTAACCGGATCGCAGCAGGTATTGGACCGGCTTCCAAAAGCCGGAGCAGCCGATTTGAGGAAAAACAGAAGCATTATGAACAACATTATCCTCACAACTACAGGTGCTGCCAATGCCCTTAGGCTTGTCATTCCGGAAATGGAAGAGATCGGATTCATTGCGGAATCTGTAAGAGTGCCCATCTCCACAGGTTCGCTGATTATACTGGTGTTGAATCTACAGGAGGAACTGTCAGGTGAACCCACAAGCCGGGAGTTGCTCAACGATATATACCGGCAGGCGGCATCCCATGATCCTTATGGGTACCTCCACTATTCTGAAAAACAGAATGTTTCCGGGGATATCATTGGATTGCCTATAGCTGCCACCGTCATTGAAGGCCATGAAACCCATACCCGTACTGCCGATCAGACCGTTGACCTGGAAAAAGTACCGGGATTGGAAAAAGAAATTTTAGGTTTATTAAAAGATGTAACCATTAGAATACCCATAACACAGGCGGTAATATACGGCTGGTACGATAATGAAATGGGAAGTTATGTTAATATTCTCGGTGACCGGACGGTTTCAGTGGCCGAAAATTTGTAACCGTGTAGGGAGCATTACCGATTTGTTGAAATTGTTTTCACCCATTAATTTATTGATTTTTTGAGCGAAAGCCTTGCAATCAGGTTTCAGGTGTCAGGTGTCAGGTTTCAGGTGTCATGAGTAAGAAATGAATTGGCTGATACCTGAAACCTGACACCTGACACCAAAAAGTCTTGGATAGCAATTAACAAACTGGTAGTGGACCCATCGTGTACCCTCGTTTCCATCCATAGCGCCTATCTTCGACATATGCATGTTTCTTCATTTTTATCTTTCGCTTTATGGTTGTCATAACCGACTATTTGCAGGTTTATTGAGCAAAGGGAGAATGATTTTTCCTTGACAAAAAATAGATTTGCAGATACAAAGCCGCAAGTTATTTCCCATTCAGGAATGAGAGTTCATTTTAACAACGGAGATTCTATGAGTGCTTTGGATAATAATGCAAAAGAAATTGTGGGAGATGCCGGCAGTGATGGTGGTGCAACATCGTCCCCGGAAATAAATACAAAAGAACAGGATAAGGGGTCTGCGGGGCCGGTTATCCTGTTTTTTATTGTGGGACTGTTTGCAAGTCTTATTTTGGGATGGATCATTTTTCCCAACCTTCTTTACTCGAAGAAAAAACAGCCCATCGATTTTAACCATGTGATGCATATGGCGGAAGTTGAAGACGGGTGTGAAAGTTGCCATTTCTTTCGAGAGGACGGCACCTATTCCGGGGTTCCGAAACTTGACCAGTGCATTGACTGCCATGAAGAGATCCAGGGCGATAGTCCGGATGAAATCAAGTTCGTTGAGGAGTATGTCTCTAAAGGAAGAGAGGTTCCGTGGTTGGTATACTCACGGCAGCCTGATTGTGTGTTCTTTTCCCATGTGGCCCATGTCAAAGTTGCCGGAATGGACTGTGTTGCCTGTCACGGCCATATTGGGGAATCGGAAAGTTTAAAAATTTATGAAGAAAACCGGATTACCGGTTACAGCCGTGATATCTGGGGAAAAAGCATCGGCGGTTTCAAAAAGAATACCTGGGACCGGATGAAAATGGACGACTGTGCAGAATGCCATCGTAAAATGACCGCCAACATTGAAAGAACAGGGGTTAAAACTCCCACAAAGCGGCTGATCGACCATCTGGTTGACGTGGTTTCTCCGGGAACATCCATGTCCGAAAAGGGGAGTAGTGTTCAGACAGAAAGAGGCGCTTGTTTTGTGTGCCATAAGTAATTGAATATTTTTGATTGAAGATTTACAGACACTTTCAATTTTTTAATAAAAATAGAATGCTAACAGAGTTTTTGATTCTATCTGAAGAGGTAAAATAGATGAAGATTGATAGAAGAAGTTTTCTGTCGTTTTTAATGGGTGGTGCGGCGGGCACAGCCCTTTCACCATTGCCGTGGAAATTGATGGATGACAGCTCCATATGGACACAAATGTGGCCGTGGACTCCTGTTCCGGAGGATGGAGAAGCCAGTTATGTCAATTCTTCCTGTACCCTCTGTCCCGGCGGTTGCGGTATTACTGTCCGCAAAATCGATGATCGGGCGGTTAAAATTGAAGGAATGAAAGGGCATCCTGTAAATGACGGCGGGTTGTGCATTCTGGGACTATCAGGACTTCAGCTTCTATACGGCCCCACGAGAGTCAAGACACCTTTGAAAAGAGTGGGGAAAAGAGGCCAGGGTAGATGGGAAAAAATCTCATGGAAAGATGCCGTATCAGAGGTTGCGAAAACTCTCGGTGATTTAAGAGAAAAAGATCAATCTCACACGGTCGGTTTTATCTCAGGTTCAGATCGCGGCACGGTGCCCCGGTTGTTTGAAAGGTTCCTCACCGTTTACGGTTCTCCCAATTTGATACGCACCCCATCAATCATCGATTCCTATGAACTTGCCCTTTACCTGATGCAGGGTGCTCAGGCGTTGCCGGGATTTGATTTTGAAAACGCTAATTTTATTTTAAGCTTTGGAAGCGGGATAGTGGATGGATGGGGATCGCCGGTACGGATGTTCAGGGCCAACAGCGCCTGGCGGGATACCGGCGGCAAAGTGATTCAGATCGAACCCCGCCTGTCCAATACCGCAGCCAAGTCAGATAAATGGATTCCCATTAATCCCGGGACCGAAGCGGCGCTTGCCCTGGGAATTGCCCATGTAATTATCAAAGAATCATTGTACGATGCCGAGTTTATTAATAATTATTCTGAGGGATTTGAGGATTGGAAGGGTTTTGTTCTCGGTGAATACGGTCCGGATAGCGTTGCAACAATTACGGGAATCGACAGTACAACAATTATCGCTCTTGCCCGCAGCTTTGCCCGTGCCTCAAAGCCTTTGGCAATTTGCGGCCGTGGTCAGGGAACCACACCGGGAAGTCTTAATGAATGTACAGCGGTGCACGCATTAAACGCTCTTGTGGGAAATATCAACAAAAAGGGAGGGGTTTTTGCTGTTGCAGAACCTGATTATATCAACTGGCCTGAAGTAGAGATGGATGCTACGGCAGCAGCCGGAATGCAAAAAAATCGATTGGATGGTGCCGGGAGTAAAAAGTATCCATTTTCCCGATACCTGTTGAACCGTCTCCCCCAGGCCGTCAACTCAGGAAAAAAATATCCCCTGAAAGCACTTTTTGTCGCCGGCGCCAATCCTTTATATACAATGTCTGACAGCAAAGCAGTGAAAAAGGCCTTTGACAAAGTTCCGTTTATCGTAAGTTTCTCTTCTTATATGGATGAAACGGCTCAAAACGCTGATCTCATCCTTCCGAACCATAACTATCTTGAACGCTATGAAGATATACCCACACCTGCAGGAATGCCCCAGCCGGTTATCGGTCTTTCAAAACCCGTAGTCGAGCCCCAGTTTAATACCAAACATGTTGGAGATGTCATCATTCTGCTGGCAAAAGCCATGGGAGGAACACTAGCGGATGCTTTTGCGTGGGACAGTTATGATGCATGTCTTAAAGAAACGCTGGGCTATAAGTGGCAGGTCATAATTGAAAAAGGATTCTGGTCTTATCCTGATTTTGTGGCTGGGCCCCGTGAAGAATCGTTTGATACGGTTTCCGGGAAATTCGAATTTGCACCTAAAGAAACCGGATCTTTGAAACCATTTAAACCGGTTAAAATTGAAGGGGAGAAAACCAATTATCCTCTTTTACTTATGCCTTATGATTCCATCAGACTCGCCAACGGTGCCATGGGTGATCCGCCGTTTGTTATGAAATCTGTTGATGATACGGTTCTCAAAGGCACGGATGTTTTTATTGAGATTAATCCGAAAACAGCCGGGGAGCATGGCCTGCGCGAGGGCCAGCTGGCCATGTTAAGCACCCCTGTGGGCCAAGCAAAAGTCAAGGTACATCTTTTTGACGGTATCATGCCCGGGCTTGTTGCCCTGCCCAGAGGGCTGGGTCATACGGCATACGACGAATATTTGGCAGGTAAGGGAATAAACGTTAATGAACTCATCGGTCCGGTTGAAGATCCTGTTTCAGGCCTGGATGCTGCCTGGGGAGTCAGGGCCAAACTGGCCAAAGCCTGATTATATTGACTATTGAATATTGACGATTAAAGATATTTTAGCGCATCATTCTATCAATAATCGCCAATCCAAAGAGGTTCTGATGAAACACAAGAACGCCAAAAAGTATGGAATGGTAATAGACCTGGATAAATGTACCGGTTGCGGCAGTTGTATGGTTGCCTGCATGGCTGAAAATAACGTGCCCTTTAGGAAGGATGAATCCAACAAAGTCCTGAGCATAACATGGTTACGTGTCTACCAATTGACCAACGGGAAACCGTTTCCAAATACGGATATATGCTATCTTCCGAGACCGTGCATGCATTGTGAGGGACAACATGAAGGGCATTCACCCTGTGTATCTGTTTGCCCGGCGGTTGCCACGGACTACAGCATTGAAACCGGAATTGTCAGCCAGATTTATACCCGCTGTTTCGGATGCCGGTACTGTATGGCTTCTTGCCCGTATCATGCCCGTTATTTTAACTGGTGGGATCCGGTCTGGCCGGACGGTATGGAAAAATACTTGAGTCCCAATGTATCTCCCCGTATGCGAGGCGTGGTTGAAAAATGCAGCTTCTGCTTCCACAGGTACCAGCTGGCAAAGGAAAAGGCATTCAAGGAAGGAAGGCGCGAGCTCAAAGAGGATGAATATCAAACGGCTTGCACCCAGGCATGCCCGGCCGGTGCCATTACATTCGGTGATCTGAATAATCCGAGTCATGCTGTATACCGGATGGTCAAACCCGACCCTAAACACCACGGCCGGCCGACCCACCCCAATGCATTCCGGTTGTTGGAAAGGCTGGGAACCAACCCCAAGGTCTACTATCTTTCGAGCCGAGAATGGGTCCGGCGGGCCGGTGATAATTATCTTGAAAACGAGCCTAAACATAAAAAGACGGTGCACCCGGGTTAAAAAGTAAAAATGATATATTCAAGGAGTACATAACGTATGGATTCTGCATTAATACCCAGAGGAGTTAAACGCTGCCCCTTTCCGCAATTTATTCTGTTTATCGCTATAGTGGGTGCTGTCCTGTTATGGGGCGTTTACGCCATGCTGCTTTGCTGGTTCAAGGGACTTAACCAGACCAATATGAACGATTTCTATGGGTTTGCATTATGGATTTGGGCCGACCTTGCAGTGATAGCCGTGGGCGGCGGCGCCTTTTTTACGGGTTTGCTGAGATATATCTTTGGCAAAGATGATCTCAAAAATATCATTAATTATGCGGTCCTTATCGGTTTCATCTGCTACAGCTCGGCGCTGCTGATTTTGGCAATTGACATCGGACAGCCCTTAAGGGGATGGTTTATTTTCTGGCATGCCAATGTTCACTCCATGCTGACGGAGGTGGCATTCTGCCTTTCCTGCTACTTTGGGGTCCTGACCATCGAATATATTCCCCTTGTCCTTGAAAACCGACAGATAAACAAGGTCCCCTTTTTTCATCATCTCGGCCACAACATGCATGAAATCATGGCGGTATTTGCAGCAACCGGGGCGTTTCTTTCCTTTTTCCACCAGGGATCTTTGGGCGGTGTTGCCGGTGTTTTGTACGGGCGTCCCTTTGCCTATCGTGAAGGACTCTTTATCTGGCCCTGGACTTTTTTTCTTTTTACCTGGTCGGCGGCAGCATGCGGGCCGTGTTTTACCATTTTGGTTACCAAAATTACCGAAACCGTTACCCGAAAAAAGCTGGTCAAGGACAGCGCGATCCAGCTTCTGGCCAAAATTTCAGGATGGATGATTTTGACCTACAGTATTGCCAAGACTGCCGATACCTGGCACTGGGCAACAAAGACCGTGCCTTCCCTGGGACAAACGCTGATGGATTTTTATTCCAATAACCCCTTTTATGGAATCTGGATCCTGATTCTGGAAATTGCAATTTGCGGTTTTATTCCGGCATTTATTTTAATTACCAAAAAAGGACGTGAAAGTTCTGCGGCCCTTTGGATTGCCGTGTTCCTGGCAGTTACCGGGGTTTGCATCAACCGCTGGGTAATGGTATTGCAGATTATGGCCATTCCGGTTTTGACATTTGAAAACTGGGTTTTGTATTTACCGAGCTGGCAGGAAGTTGCAACAACAATACTTCCCTTAGCATACGGTATTATCCTCATCGCAATTTCATACCGTTATCTACCGGTATTTCCCAATGAGCCGGAACTGAATCCCATTGAAACCTTGCCGCCTGAGGAAGAGGAAGCGGTTGAACCGTCGGTTGAGGTAGAACAGGAATTAAAGCCGGCTGAAGCTTGACGGTCTCGTAAAAAGTCCAACTTCTGCGTTGTGCTGCATTTCGTAATCATTCAACGTACGAAAAGTACGCCTCATGATTACAAAATTTGAACGCCTTGAATTTGAACTTTTTACGAAACCGTCTCAATCGGACTTTTTATGAGTTCATCAAGCTCAGGGGTTAAAAAGTTTAGGAGGAATATTTATGTTTCCATTTAGTTTTGAATGGATTTGGGATATGGGCCATGTGGTTTTCATGGGTGGTCTATGGTACGCACTTACCATTTTAGGCATCGGCATGACTTACTGTATTATCAAGGCTGCCATGGACGCATGCAGGGGGAATGACGAGCATCACCATTAAGATGCCAAAATTTTTCAAGGTTAAAAGCGCTTGCCTCATCATGAAGCCGGGGAAGCGCTTTTTTGTTTGTATGGGGTTTATATGGATAAAATCGTAATTCAAGGGGGACGTGCTCTAAAAGGATGGGTTGGGATAAGCGGCGCAAAAAATGCCGCTCTTCCAATTCTTATTTCTTCATTGCTTACGGATGGATGGAATACCTATTCCAACGTTCCGGACTTGAGAGACATTCAAAGCACAAAACTATTGCTTTCAAGTCTTGGGGCCGGAATAGAATCAGATGGAGATATTGTTAAAATAAACGGCGGCGGTATGTGCAATCACGAGGCGTCTTATGATCTGGTCAGGAAAATGAGGGCTTCTATTCTGGTTCTGGGTCCGCTTGTGGCAAGGCTTAAAAAGGCCAGGGTATCTCTGCCCGGAGGATGTGCCATCGGCGCACGCCCCATCAATCTGCATTTAAAAGGACTTGAGCAACTCGGCGCCGTGATTGAACTAAAACATGGATACGTAGAAGCTTCCGCTGACCATCTTAAGGGGAACGAAATTTATCTGGACATACCTACCGTAACCGGCACAGAAAATCTTATGATGGCGGCTGTTCTGGCCAAAGGGGTTACCGTATTGCGAAATGCGGCCTGTGAGCCGGAAATTGTTGCACTTGCTGATGTTTTGATAAAAATGGGCGCAAAGATAAAGGGAGCCGGCACATCGGTGATGACTATAGAAGGGGTTTCTTCCTTAAAACCGGTATCCGTTTCCATAATACCCGACCGAATAGAAGCAGGCACCTTTATGGTTTCTGCCGCCCTGACCCGGGGAGATGTCACAATTCAAAATTGTGAACCCGACCATCTTGAAGCGGTTATCCATAAGCTGAGACTCAGCGGCGCCCAAGTAACCGTCCAGGATAAAAGTATACGGGTTAAGGGATCTGATGAAATTGCAAGTGTTGATCTGAAAACCTTGCCTTACCCGGGATTTCCCACGGACATGCAGGCTCAGTTTATGGTATTGATGTCAATTGCAAAAGGGTTTAGTATTATTTCCGAAACCATTTTTGAGAACCGTTTTATCCATGTGAGCGAACTCAAACGAATGGGGGCCGATATTAAAATATCGGGAAATACCGCAATGATCACCGGAGTGCCGGCGCTCTTCGGTGCACCGGTGATGGCTTCGGATTTGAGGGCCAGCGCTTCACTGATTCTGGCCGGTCTGGCGGCTGTGGGCACTTCCGAAATTCATCGCGTGTACCACCTGGATCGCGGATATGAATCGATCGAGAAAAAATTTGCGAAACTTGGAGCCGCCATTAAACGGGTAAAAGCATAAATTTGATAGGCTTGTAATGGGAAGTATTGGGTTAAATATGCAATATGAACATTTTATCAATATTTACTTGCGTGCGAAATTATTCGATAGAGACCTTCGAAAAACGTTCAATTTTGTTCAAGGCCAAGGAGGGCGAAAATTTTAACCACAGGAATACATTGAGTATTTCGAGGATTAAAATTTGAGTCCGACGCCGGGATCGGACAAAAGGGGGCGTTATTCGAAGGTCTCTGAAGAAAGGTACAGCTATGCGACCGGTATGTCTAATCATTCGTGATGGGTGGGGGTATAGTGAAAAAAAAGAAGGCAACGCTGTTATTGCGGCCAAAACCCCGAATATAGAAAGATACAAAGACAATTATCCGTGGACACTTCTGGAATGTGCCGGCGAGCCTGTGGGACTTCCGGACGGCTATCAGGGGTCATCCGAGGTGGGCCACCTCAACATGGGGGCCGGGCGGATCGTGATTCAGGAACTCAAGCGCATTGACGACGGTTTGCGCACCGGTGAACTTTTTGAAGTCGAAAACTGGAAAAAGCTCGTTTTCAATTGGAGGTCGCACAAGAGCCGTCTTCACCTTTTGGGTCTGCTGCAGGACGAGGGGGTACACGCCCATCAGGAACATCTTTTTAAAATTATGCGCCGGGCGCGGAAAGAATATCCCGAAGGTCCGATCATCATCCATCCGTTTTTAGACGGGCGCGACACCCCGCCCCGCAGTTGCTTGGAATACCTGGCAACGCTTAAACTTGTGATGGAGGAAGTGGGCGGCTGCTCCATGGGAACGGTTATGGGCCGGTACTATGCCATGGATCGCTCCAAGAACTGGAAGCTAACCGATATGGCCTATCATTGTATTGTTGCCTGCGAAGGTCGCAAATCCACCGATGCGGAAACTGCGGTTAGAGAGTCGTATAACCGGGACAAAACCCCGGACGGTGTTGAGATGTTCGACGAATATATTCCTTGCTATGTGATCGAAGACTATGACGGTGTCAGGGACGGGGATTGTCTTCTGCACACGAATTACCGCCAGGATCGTGCCATCCAACTCACCATGGCATTTTCCGATACAAATTATCCGGGCAAGCTCAAAACAAAGCGGGCGGTGACTTACGTGGGGCTGACTCGTTATTGGGACGAGTTTACGGAATATATGCTGGGTGCCATGGACAAAGGCGGCGGTATGGAGAACCTGCTTGGCGAGGTCATCTCCAATGCCGGCATGCGTCAATTGCGCATTGCCGAGACGCAGAAGTTCCGGCACGTCACCAGCTTTTTCAACGGTAAAGCAACAACGCCGTACCGGAACGAGGACCAGGTTGAAGTTCCGAGCCGCTTTGACCCGGCCACCTTTGCCAGTCATCCGGAGATGGAGGCGTACAACGTGACGGAAGAACTTTTAAGCCGTCTCCGGAACAACCCTTACGGGTTTATTGTGGTAAACTACGCTAACGGTGACATGGTCGGCCATACCGGGGATATGAACGCGGCGATTAAAGCCATCGAAGTCGTGGACCAATGCGTGGGTAAGATTGTCAATTATCTGCTAAAACTTGATGCGCATATCCTTATTACCGCCGACCACGGGAACTCCGAGGCAATGATCGATTATCAGACCGGCATGACCAAGACCAGCCATACCCTCAATCCTGTCGAGGTGATCTACGTGGCTTCCGATTCACCGGGCAAGCAGCTTCTTGCTCGTGGCAAGCTTTCGGATATCGCGCCTACGGTTCTGTCTTTGCTGGGTCTGGATATCCCCGTGGAAATGACCGCCCAAAACCTGATCATCGGCCATGATGACGGACGGTGAACTTTTTTTCATTGAAAGTTTGGTTTTCTGGGTTAAGCCTGTCGCGCATTGCGGGAATCAGAGATAGCTGGCTCTGCCTTGGATTTTTGTGTATAAAATTACAAATTCCAAGCACCAAATTCCAAATAAATTCCAATTCCAAAATTCAAAATAACAAACAGTTTTGATCTACATCCGTAGTCATATGGTTCTCCGTTTTTAAGCCCGTTATTTTTAACCAGTGAAACTTTTTTTCTATTTCACCGGGGCAGCATTCTATTGCTCCATCATTCCATATGGAGAGACAAATTTGCCGCCATTTAAATGCACATGATGTCAATAATTTCTAAAAGTCCCAAATCGAGCGTTTACTTCCGTCCGGTTATTCCCCTGCTGGTTTCCCTGATCGCAGGCATCAGTGCGGGATCCCGATTCTCAGGTCAGAGTGCCTGTGCTTATTGTGTGGTTTTGCTCTGCATATGTTGGATTTTGTATTGCCTGTACAAAAACAGGAACGTTATTTTTATTCCCATGGTCCTTTTTTTTTTCCTGGGATACCTCTCCATTCAACCCTGGATTAATCCAAAATTTCCTCCCCATCACATTATCCATTTTGAGGATGCTCATGCATGGAAAATTACCGGTGTTATTGATACCCCTGTTGCAACATATTCCAATCGACAAAAATTCATTCTGCGTACCGAGACTCTTGAGGGGAATAATACATCTTTTCCTGTGACCGGAAAGATTCGCTTGACCGTCTCGGGGACCGGCCCGGCCCTTTTTATTGGAGACCGGATTGTTTTTTCCGGCAGGATAAAATCCATCAGAAATTTCAATAACCCCGGAGGGTTTGATTATAAGAGATATATGGCTTTTCGAAAAGTATATGGAACTGCCTATGTATCAGCAAAAAAGCTTATCCTGATCAAAAGAAATTCAGAGACAGGGATGGGCATGATTATCGCAGACATGCGCAGGAAAATATCCGATCTCATCGACAAAACCGGGCAGGGAATGGAGCAGGGTGTATTAAAAGCATTGGTCGTGGGGGACAGAAATTCAATTTCCAACGATTTAAAACAAGCATTCAACCGGGCAGGGATCGGTCATCTTCTGGCCATTTCAGGACTTCATATCGGTATTGTGGCCACCGGTGCATTTTTATTTTTCAAGGTTCTGCTTTCTTATAGTAATTTTTTTTTGTGGCATGCGTGGACGAAAAAGGGGGCGGTAATCTTATCTGTTATTCCCGTATTTATATACGGCCTGCTTTCAGGAATGTCGCCTTCCACCCAGAGAGCGGTTATCATGGTTACCGTGTTTTTGGCGGCATTTTTATTTGAAAGAGAACATGACCCCATGAACACCCTTGCCGTGGCGGCACTGCTGATTCTTATTATTCATCCGCCGTCGCTGTTTTCAATTTCATTTCAGCTTTCCTTTACCGCGGTTCTTGCAATACTGTGCGGCCTGCCTCGAGTGCAAATACCCTGGCGGTCTGATTCAATGGGGATTAAAAAGCCAAAACGTTTTAAAGTTGCAACAAAACTGTTTTACTTTTTCATGGTTTCTTTTTTTGCTATCCTCGGTACCCTGCCCCTTGCCATGTTTTATTTTAACCAGATTTCTCTAATCGGACTTCTTGCAAATTTTATTTTTGTCCCCCTGATCGGTTTTGTGGTGGTTCCTCTGGGCTTGCTGGCCGTGTTTTTATATCCGCTGGCCGGTTCAGCGGCTTTAGGGTGCCTCAAGGCAGGTGCTTTTGTTCTGGCACAGGCCTTGGGTATGCTTAAATTTTTTTCGGACCTGCCTTTTGCGGCTGTAAAAACCGTAACCCCCAGTTATTTTGAGATTTTTTGTTTTTATATCCTGTTTTGGGCGGTTTTAAACCTAAGATATGTGTCATCAAAACCGGCGGCAGAAAAAGATAACGTCCCGGGCCAAGATAACAACGCGCCGGGCAAAAGTTTAATACAAAAACCCGCGGCAATCGTTGTCCTGCTGGTTATTCTGGCATTGAGCGCCGATGCCTGGTACTGGCTCTATAACCGGTTCTGGCATGATGATTTTCGGGTGACAATGATAGACGTGGGGCATGGCAATGCGGCACTTTTGGAACTTCCGGAAGGATACAACATTCTCATAGACGGCGGCGGGTTTTCCGATAACAGCATTTTTGATACCGGGGCCAGGATTATAGCCCCGTTTTTATGGCGAAAAAAAATCAAAACCGTGGATACCCTTGTTCTTTCCCATCCCAACAGTGATCACTTAAACGGGCTCATATATATTGCCGAACACTTTAATGTAAAAAATGTATGGACAAATAATGAAGCGACAAGCACTTTTGGATATAAAAAATTTATAAAAACCATTAAAAAAAACAAAATTCATATGCCCGAATACAAGGAAATCGCCGGCCTCCACCACGTTAACGGCGCATGTATTAACATATTTTATCCGCCCAAGGATTTCATTGAGAAAATAAAAAAAGAAACCTGGCGTAATTTAAACAATAATTCCCTGGTTATGAAAGCGTCGTTCGGAGTGAAATCCTTCCTGTTTCCCGGGGATATTGAGGCCCGGGCGGAATATGAATTGGCGGCAATTGCCGGTGACAAACTCAAAAGTACCGTGCTTTTAGCACCGCACCACGGGAGCAAAACATCGAGTACGGAGACGCTCATAGAAAAAGTCAATCCCGAAGTCATCATTATTTCATCCGGATGGAAAAGCAGATTTGGATTCCCACACCCGTCAGTTTTAAGAAGGTACAAGGACAAGGGATGCCGCATACTGGGCACCGCCCGTAACGGTGCCGTAACCCTGTCCACGGACGGTCAAACACTTACAATCAGGCCCACGATCACGGGAAATAACATTTATTGAGTATTTTCAGATTGTGGATTAATTGGTAAGTTCTCAATAAGTTCTGATGGTGTGTAATTCACTGATGTTGCTTAACAGCGGTCATTTATTACTTTCCATTGGATTGCTTGAGCTAAATCACCAACAATCTTGATTTACATCCGTTTTGCTGTATGAAATGGTGATATTGAGTTGGCTCCGTAATTTATTGATAGGTCATCCTTTTATTAGTTAACTTATTGATAAATATAAAAAAATATTATAAACTCGACCAACTATCTTAATGTTAATAGATTTAAGGATGTAGAGATGATTTCCCAATTTAAGAATGAATGGAAGCGGATTGAATATGAAAACATCCCCATATATATCCGTCCGGATCGGCCGGATTGGTTTGTGCCCAATAAAGCTGCGGACAAGCTGTTGATAGATTTGTGTGCCAATAAAATAATTTCAAACGAACTCAAACAGTTGCTAAAAAGAGTCCATGGCCAGGTCGGTTCGGCGTATGAATCGCGTTCAGAGAAAATGCGCTTAAGCAGTCTAAAGGAGTGCTGGATTCATATCACCAATAAATGCAACATGCAGTGCGGACATTGTATGTTTAAATCTTCTCCCCGGTCTCAAGAAGAACTATCACCGGAGGATTGTGACGTAATCATTGGTGAAAGTTATGCATTGGGATGCAGGATTTTCTATTTCACCGGCGGAGAACCTCTTATTTCCAAGGCTTTTATAAAAAGCGTGCATGATGTTCTTGAATTACCCGATACCCATGGGGTGGTTTTGACAAACCTGTCACTCATATCGCGAGTAAAAGATAAATTTAGTACCCTGCCTAAAGATCGTCTTCATTTTCAAGTGAGTATGGATGGTTTAAAATCCAACCATGATGCCTTGAGGGGATCTCATGCTTTCGATCAGTTGCTTGAAAATTTACATACGCTTCAAGAACTCGGTTTTCCGGTCACTCTTTCCATGACCGTAATGCGGCAAAATATCAATGACATGGAAGCGGTCATCGATTTTGCCCGTCAGCATGAGATTACAAACGTTCATTTCCTCTGGCTTTTTAAAAAGGGACATGCGGATGATTCGCTTTTTGTTGACCCCGCGCATATTTTCCCCAACCTAATCGCCGCCCAGAAAAAAGCTGAAAAAGTAAATGTCAAGATCGACAATATTGAGATACTCAGATCGCAGGTATTTTCCTGCCCGGGTACCCGCTATGACCTGAGCAATGCGGGATGGCAGTCACTTGCAGTGGCGCCGGATGGACATATCTATCCCACACCGGCACTCATATACACGGAAGGCATGCAGTGTGGTCATATCCACGACGGGCTGGAAAATGTCTGGAGAAATAGTCAGGTCTTAAAACAGACTCGCAACGCCTCTTTGAACCAAAGTGAACCCTATCGAGAAAATCCCTTTCGATATCTCATGGGTGGGGGGGATATGGATCACAGTTACATTTCTTCTAAACAAATCATCGGCCATGACCCTTATGTGGATCTCTACAATCTTATTGTCCAGTGGATCATCGTACATGAAGCTCAGATTTTTACCACCGGTGATTACCCTGCATTTCGGTTGAAAATGGGCGAAAAGTTGGGGGATTGTCCGGCAGAAGGAGGAGCTGTTTTTTTTACGCATTCTAATTGTGTGCTCAGTCTTCCCGGCCATGAAACCCATAATCAGGTGAATCGCTTTTATTCCGAAGCGGCCGTGGAAACCAAGGAAGAAATTATTAATCCCATATGTTATGATGAAGAATTGATACAGCATATTCCCGAAGAAATGCGGTTTCGAAGCTATGGTTGCGGTTCACCGGTGTTGGATGCCGAAATTCAAAGAAACGAGACCGTGGTTGATTTGGGAAGCGGCACAGGCATTGAGTGTTTTATCGCCGGCAAGTTAACCGGCCCTGATGGCAGGGTTGTTGGAATTGATATGGGAGACGCCATGCTGGGTGTTGCCAACCAAAGCAAAGCATCTGTGACCCGAAATCTTGAATACGACAATATAGAATTTAAAAAAGCCTTTTTAGAATCCCTTCCACTGGAGGATTCTATTGTTGATGTGGTTATCTCCAATTGCGTGTTGAACCTTTCCCCGGACAAACGCCGGGTGTTTCAAGAAATATTCAGGGTGTTAAAACCAAAGGGCCGCCTGGTTATTTCAGACATCACCTATAATGATGAGATTCCCCTCGAGATTAAATATAATGAGAAATTGCGTGGCGAGTGCATTGGGGGCGCCCTAAACTACCATGAGTTGTTCGGCTTGTTGAACGATATGGGGTTTACCCATAGCCGGATATTAAAAGGGTATCTTTATCGGTCGGTTAAAGGCTATGATTTTTATTCCATTACGTATCAAGCCATCAAGCCTTTAAAAAATAAAACGCCGGTTCTGTATACGTTTCCGGATTTTAAACCGTTGATGGCCCAGGTGGATACTGAGCCCACCTGCGCTTGTTTTGTGGCCCCTGAAGAAAAAACAGCGCCGCGCCCGCCGGCCCTGAAGGCCTACAGACAAGGATGCATGGTTTGCGGTGCGGAACTCATCTATGCTGAAACCATCCAAAGCAAAACATGCCATTATTGCCAACAAGTCAAGCTGTCTGATGCCCGGTGCGCCAATGGTCACTTCGTGTGTGACGCCTGCCACAGCCAGGATGCTGTGGAAATCATAAAACAGGTCTGTCTAAACAGCCGGGAGCGTGATACGTTGCGCCTCATGCAGACGATTCGGTCACATCCCCACTTTGGTCAACACGGACCGGAGCATCACTCCCTGGTTCCCGCCGTAATTCTCACGGCGTTGAGAAACTCCGGTGATGAAATCTCGGATGACCAAATTTTAACCGGCATTCAGCGTGGACAAACCATTGCGGGCGGCGCCTGTGCATTTCTGGGCGTCTGCGGTGCCGCCATCGGTGTGGGGATTGCTTTTTCCATCCTTTTAAAGGCGGACCCCTGTAAAGCAGATGAACGGCAAAGGGTTCAACAGGTGACACAGAAGGTATCGGGGAGGATATCTTCCTACAATGCGCCCCGCTGCTGTCAGAGAGATGTCTGGCTGGCCCTTCAGGAGGCTTCACGTTTACTCAAAGAAATTATGGGTAAAAAATTAATCGTTGATAAAAAGATGGTTTGTCGGCAATTTTCTAAAAATAAAGAATGTATACGTGATCAATGTCCGCTTTGGCCCTCGTAGATGCTTTATCAGTTGGATGAGTTATGTTTTGGATAAAAGTGGGTGAGGGGATGCTTTACATGGTCCGATTCATGGCTTCCTTCAATCGGTCAAACTGCGCTTCCAACTCGGTCATGCATGCCTTCACGGTTTCCAAATCCCCGGCCCGGCCCGCTTTTTCTATCTTTAAGGCCGTTTCGCTCAAGGCTTCTCCGCCCATATTGGCAGACTGGCCTTTGATGGTATGGGCCTGGAATTGAACCGAGGGTGCATCACCATTGTCAAGAGCTTCTTTCAAAGCGGTAAACTTGCGGGGAGCATCTTCCAGAAACTCGCCAAGTATTTCATTCGCAAGCTTTTGGTCACCCATGAGACGATCCAGAAGACCGGCCTTGTCAAAGAGATTTTGTACCGGCTCTATATCCCTGACCGTGGCTTCCTCTTGCTGAGAAGAGTTTTGTTCCCCTATCCACTTCTCAAGCATATCAGAAAGCTCTTTTGGATAAATCGGCTTTGAGAGGTAATCGTCCATACCGGCTTTTAAACATTTTTCACGATCACCCTTCATTGCATTGGCGGTAATAGCAATAACAGGCACCTGGTGATTGAGCACTTTGGATTCGGGTTTGCGAATCTCTCCGGTTGCATCATAACCATCCATCTCCGGCATCTGACAGTCCATCAATACAATATCGTAAGGGGTCATTTCCAAAGCCTTAACGGCTTCTTTGCCATTGGCAACCGTATCGGCATGGTAGCCAAGTTTTCTCAGAGTGCTTATTAGCACCTTTTGGTTTATGATATTGTCCTCAGCCAGGAGGATGCGAACTCCGCGCTTTTTATCCTCTGCAAGGGAGTGCCGTGTAACAATAGCCACAGGTTGCTCATTGCCCGTATCTTCCTGTAAACCGACAACACTTGAAAGACAGTCATAGAGCTTGGACTTTTTAACCGGTTTGGTTAGATAGGCGGCAAAGCCGATTTTTTCAAAACGCCTGGCATCCCCACGCTGACCCATTGAGGTCATCATTACCAGTATGGTGTTCTTCATCTCAGGATCTTGTTTGATCTTTTTCCCAAGGGTCTCCCCATCCATTTCCGGCATCTGCATGTCAAGGATTGAAATTTCATAAGGATCTTTACCGGCCACAGCCTGCCGAAGTTCCTCCAATGCCTGTACTCCGTTTGACACCTCTCCATACCGGCATCCCCACGATCTTAACTGTTCTCGTAACACGTAGCGATTGTTCGCATTATCATCCACTATCAGGATTCGTTTCTCCTTGATATCCTTTGGGACAACAACCCTTTTATTTTTGCCTTCAGGCTGTTTTTCAAAAACTGCCGTAAACCAGAAGGTAGAGCCCTTTCCCTCTTCACTTTCTACGCCGATCTGACCACCCATCATTTCCGCAAGCTGTTTTGAAATAGTCAACCCCAAACCGGTTCCGCCGTATTTGCGGGTTGTGGAACTGTCCACCTGAGAAAAAGACTGAAAGAGCCTGTCCATACGATCCCGGGGAATACCAATTCCTGTGTCGGTAACGCTAAAGCGGACCGTGGCATGAGTTGTATTTTCATTCTGGAGCGTAACTCGAATAGCCACCTCGCCCTTTTCTGTAAATTTGGTGGCATTACCCACAAGATTAAGCAGTATCTGGCGCAGCCTGCCCGGATCTCCACATAAAAGTGAGGGGACTTCAGGGTGAACCATGGCCACGTACTCCAGATCCTTTTCATAAGCTTTCAAAGCAACAAGATCGGTCACTTCGTCTAAAGCCACTCTCAAATCAAAATTGATATTTTCAAGATCAACTTTTCCTGCCTCTATTTTAGAAAAGTCGAGAATGTCGTTGATTATTGTCAGCAGCGAATCTCCGCTTTTTCGGATGGTTTCCGTGAACTCCCGTTGTTCATCGCTTAATTCGGCGTCTAAAAGAAGACTCGTCATACCTATAATTCCGTTCATGGGGGTTCGAATCTCGTGGCTCATATTGGCTAAAAACTCGCTCTTGGCAATGTTGGCAGACTCTGCTTCCATGGCCTGTTTTTCTATTTTTTTGGTTTTTTCTTTGACCTTATTTTCAAGGATAATATTTTGTTTGCGCATTAAGTCATTGAATTTAGCACTTTCTAATGCGTTTGCCGTATTAAGAAGGACAATTGATAAAAGATCTAAAGAAACATCGGGAATTCTTTCTCCTTGACTTGGCCATAAACCGACAAACATGCCTCTTATTTGTGAATGTGTTGCAATGATATGCAACAGAAACCGCCTTGAATGATCTTTTGATTCGACGATAACCCCTCTCCGTTCACGAATGGCCCAGCCAAAAAGATTATTATCGATCATAAATTCTACTTCATTTTCAACAAATTGTTTTAAATCCTCAGGATCGCATACTGACAAGACAAGATTTGAATCATCTTCTTCCACAGCATAAAACGCCCGTGCTTCAAATGGAATCAGTCGGCGAATTCTTTTCTCAGCTTCTTTGAAAATCGGGTGATGGTCATATTTTTTGCTAATTTTTTCCTGAAAATCTCCCAAAGACAGTACCATTTTCAACGCATTTTGGATAAACCGCCTGTTTTCCTCTAAATACTCTATACGCGCTACAAGATCATTAAAGTTGATATTTTTATCTCTCATCTTTATCCCTGGAAAAAAGTTTCTAAAGAAGCCAGTTGGTGGGTTGCATGTCGAATTGTGGTTTCAAAACTACTGGGTGATAACCCCAGATTGTCCCAAGCCTTATAATCAAGAGGTGGAACAAACCTTTCCCCACTGCTTCCGAGTCCTAAAGCATTAGCCATAATATCTGCCAAATGTACAATGGTGGCCTTAACAGGATCTTGAGCGGCCGATGGATTGTGGTGGTAGAATACATTATTTTCTAATTCAAAAGGAAGCTTCCATGTTTTCAACAGATACTTTCCAATGAGAGTATGTTTGCCGCCCAAACAGCTATTTTCAAGCTGATAAAGAAGTTTATCTGACGTTGTCGCCAGATTCAAAAGTGTTTTAGCCTGATCAGGAAAATACTGATAAATAAGCAACCGGCCGATGTCATGCAATAGGCCGCATACAAACAATTGTTCTGTTTGTGGCAAGTTCTTATTTGCGGCCATAATTCTTGATATGATACCGCAGGCAAGACTATGCTTTAAAAATGAACTCATATCTAAAATGTCTTTGGGAACATCTTTAAAAACATTGACGATACTGATTCCTAAAGCCAGACCTGTAATTTCTCTGGTACCGATTAACGTTACCGCCCTTGAAATACTGTCTATTTTAGAAGGAAAGCCGTAAAATGAAGAATTAACAATTCTTAACAAGAGTGCAACTAAACTTGGACTTTTATTCACCACTTCAGCGATTCTATGAACTGAGGCAAAGGGATCTGCAACAACTTCATTTAACTCAAACGCTGTGGACGGCATTTCAGGAAGTTTGATCTCTTTATGGCCAATCATTTTTTTAACATCACATATGGAATGATCTTTCAAATCCTCAGTGTTCGTCGAAGGGGTATTTTTATCCGTATTTAATATTCCTTGCCGGCTTCTATGCAAAACAGATATTCGATACAATTCCTTTATGGCGGGATGAGAAAGATCAACGTGCTTAAAAATATATTTTGTGTCTTCTGTTATTCTTTCCATTGTATCCGGATCTATATAAGATTCAGCATGTTTTTCTCTATCTTGAATTCCATGGACACATACTTCTGTTATTCCCCATATTTTAAAGATTCTGATATGTTTTGATTGAATTTTTTGACCTTTTGCAAGAAGAAGTCTTGAGCTTATATCCTTAACATCCTCAGACAAAAGCATATCGACTTCTAACTCATCAACATGAACCATACCCATTTTTCACACCACCTGTTTTTTTGGAAATTAAATGTTATTTGAAACAATAACCTGAATTGAACGATTTTTTTATTATATCACCACCGATCTTTTGCGCATCAAGGCTCCGAAAAAATCCTCGACAGACCTACGGGTATGTTTGTCGGAGATCCCGATCGTTTTTCGGGGCGGTTTTCTTGAACCCTCATGCGTCAATATTTCAGCACATCTCTTTGCAAAAAATCGATAAAATCAGGTTAAATATATGCGTCGAGCTAAAAAATCCTGCAACATATGTGCCGATTAGATATATTTTGGGCAAGTTTAGCCGGAGACATAAAATTTCTTATGATATCAATAAGATGCAAATTGATTTTAAGCACGAGATGAGGCTTTGGTACTTTAACATGGAAACGCAGGGAATTTAAAGGCAGGCTTTGTGGCAAAATATTAACATATATAAACAATAAATTGACGAACATTTTATATGTGGAGTGATACCATTTAAAGGATCAATAGGCGGGTGTTTTTCAATACTTGTTTAATTCATGTTCAAATATTAATATCAACTATTCAAAAATTAAACAGCCCTACTGTTCAGATGTTAAACAGCTTGACGGTTGGATGATAACAAAAATTTTAAACTCGAACTTCAATTCTACGCTGTTTTATCCAGCAACCGGCAACCGATAACGAGTAGCCGGCAACCAATCTTAATTGGCATAAATATTGCTGTATTATTACAGAGCGATTGATTATTACCTGAATCTTGCGTGAAAATTGATGCGAATCTTTATAATCCTTAATTGAAAAGGGTTTAAAGAACATCATAGCATTATACATTTTACCCAAATGGTAAACCCGCTTGCCATTACGAGGCACTCGTGAAAAATTCAGGTATTAAAGTGACAGGCCTTAAACCACAGGAGGGTTACAATGATTAAGTATTTCTCTTAACACATCGTCCTGAAGAATGTGAATTCCTAATATCATGCCTTAAGATACTGTTCCCCGAAGCCGAGCGTTCATTTTTAGATATCAGAACAATAAAATAAATTTCTATAAATTCAATGATAAATGTTTCAGACCAAAGGAGGGAACCATGAAAAAACAAATATTGAATTATGAAACACTGCTTAAGGTTACCGATGCCATCGCTTCCACCAGGGATCCGGAAGAAATTATTCTGGTGACGGTGGAAAGTGTCAAA
>Ga0272444_10001568_pt1 | contig 21902 bp, 14 predicted proteins | sample SSMForm13_FD_201033 | JGI IMG/M metagenome (GOLD analysis project Ga0272444, IMG submission 201033) | Marine sediment archaeal communities from Little Sippewissett salt marsh, Falmouth, MA, United States - SSM-Form-13 | ecosystem: Environmental > Aquatic > Marine > Wetlands > Sediment ...
AGTGGACAAACCCTTTTAGTGTTGCTCATTTTATATGTCGCGATTTCAAGAAAGTCAATCAGCCAAAAGTATGATTTTTTTCGTATTTTTCAGGTCGGGTTTTCTAGGTAAAAGGTATTAGATGAAGGAGGGGGTACTAGGTAATTTCTAATACTTTTGTATTATTCTGGTACTATATTTTCTAATACTCGATATGTTTTTAGAGAAAAAATATTGCGAAAATGGCTAATTTGAGGGATCATCTCGGCCACGGATATCTGGTCAAAAGCATCTGTCAAAGCACCTCGAATTAAAGTGCATATATCGTATTTTTTACAAAAATGCAAAAAAGGAAAACCCCAAAAAAAGGATTTGCCCTTATGATATCTGAAAACACAATGTTCTTGAAATTATGTCGAACTTTGATTGCAGTGATCACAATCCCGTAATGTTAAAAAGGCAGAGCCAAATTTAATAACCCTGCCTCGATAGAATATTGATTTTGATTCTTCCGTTAAACCTACGGACAATCCGTCCGCCCAAAATCTGCCGCAAACACTCAGTCTTCCTATATTACGATAGGTTTGATTTTGCTATTCCAATGGTTTTTACTTATAAAGAAAGATGCCCCCATCTGGAGCAAGTTAGGCAGCATTTGAGGATTTTCTTCATTTCCGTATCCGTCAGAGTCAACAATATTTTAAAACAGAATCCGTTTGCCGATCTAAAATTTTCTTTTGTAATATGCAATAATCGTGCAATATTAAGCTGTTATAGCAAAATTACAGCCATATTATATGGTTATAAAAATTATCAGGTAAAAACAGGCAAGATAATTAAAAAAAAATATTACATTGTTTACATAATATTTTTAATAATTCATCGGAAATAAGAACATGCAGGTAAGGAGACCAAACGTGTAATTATGCGCATGCTTGACGTACTCGAACCAACCTCTAATGGACGGATTGAGATCGGATATGATTTTTTCGATGCTTTGCCCAAGGTTCGCCGAGTCTTGATACGAATTTTATCCTTAAACTTCTTTAGACTTTTTGAACGTACACTACGGGAGCCACCTTCAAACTGGTGGGGACCTGAAACCGGATCCCTGCACCACATAATTGACTTCAAACGACTCGAACGGATTTAGCGTCAGGAACGGTAAAATGCTCCAAAAAAACAGCCATAATGCAGTGGCTAATGTTTGAATTAAGGCCCCTACATTTGTTAGCCGGTATGAATTGTCCAGGGTGAACGCATTTGATTTCGGTGCAGCGTAGCGCCGGCGTGTTTCTCTTGGAAACCGACTGACTGTTTGAAGGGCTTTATCACGCGTTAGCCCGAGCCGAATGAAATTATGACTTAAAAAATCAATGGGATAATTTAGCGACAAATTATTCTTAATAACTCTGGCACGGCTCGGGCTTAGGGGTGCTTAAGCACAAGTTTCAATCGGTTGGAAAGAGATGCACGCCGGCGTGGAGCGTTTTCCCTATATTGGGATTCAAATGCGTTTGCCCTGATAAATTGTCAAATCTGACTTGCCAAGAGCGATTTTTTAATATATTAAAATGGAAAAAATCGTTTTTATCAATTCCTTAATCAACAATCAGCGGTAAGCGAATTTACCTAAAATATTTCCAATGGAAGATTTGACCGGTAAACAACTTGGCCAGTACCAGATTGTTGCCCGCTTGGGTGTGGGAGGCATGGCCACCGTCTATAAGGCATATCAGCCGAAAATGGACCGTTATGTGGCCCTTAAAATTCTGCCGCGTCACTTTTCTGAAAATCCCGAGTTTATCAGCCGCTTTTCCCAGGAAGCCCGTTTAATTGCTCAATTGGAACACCCTCATATTTTGCCAGTATTCGACTTTGGCGAGTCAGACGGCTACACTTACTTGGCAATGCGTCTTGTGGAGGGGGGATCCATGTCTAACCTACTAAAAAAGCAAGGCAAACTAGAGTTGACCAAGATAAATCACATTGTTAGCCAGGTAGGCGGAGCACTTGCCTATGCCCATAAGAGGGGGGTAATACATCGTGATTTCAAGCCTGGAAATGTTCTGATTGATAAGTTCGGAAACTGCCTGTTGACAGACTTTGGTATAGCAAAGATGGTTGAAACCACAAGCAACTTAACTCACACGGGTGGTATCCTCGGGACACCGACTTATATCTCACCAGAACAGGGTTCAGGGAAGCCTATAGACAGTCGAACTGATATCTATTCTCTTGGTGTTGTGCTATACCAAATGGCTGTCGGCGGTCTTCCATACCAAGCCGACACCCCAATGGCTGTAGTTTATATGCATATTCATGATCCGTTACCATTACCGCGACAGAAAGACCCTGATTTACCTGAAGCGGTTGAACGCGTGATTTTGAAGGCATTGGCTAAAAATCGTGACGTACGATATGCAACAGCTACTGAGTTGGTAAATGCTCTGAAAAATGCCATAGAGCAAACTACTTTCCAAAAACATGAGATTCATGAACCCGCTCATGAGCTTAAACCGACCCAAATTTACGAAGCGAAAAAGAAACTGCCCGAACAGAAAAAGGGGGTTCGAACAAAACACGCGTGGGTTTACGGCGCTTTAGTCATTTTTATTATAGCCGTTTTAGCCGGAGCAGGCTGGCTTTACCACAACAACCTATTGTTATCTAAGCATATTCTCAGCACAGATTCAAGTCCTGCCGGTACAGAAATATATGTAGATACAAGTCCTGCCGGTGCAGAAATATATATAGATGACGCACTTGCTGGGGTTTCCCCTGTCCAGTTACAAGAACTGCCCCCAGGAAAACACACGGTCCGTGCATCAAAAAATCGGTACGAGGATTATATAGAAGATCTTTTTATACAAAAAGGCAAACCCAGGGTCGTCAAGGCAAAACTGACCCCGAAGCCTTTTGGCGATTTGAATGTGGACAGCAACCCTTCAGGAGCCGAGGTTTTTATTGATGACGATCCAAAAGGCACCACACCAATAGCTCTTGAAAGCCTGCCCAAAGGAACCCGGAAAGTGATGCTTAAGAAAGAAGGCTTTGATTCCTGGCAGGCTGCTGTTGAAATCGTACCTCAGGAAGAAGCCCATGTATCAGCTGAACTTGCAGCAACTTATGGTAGTTTGAACGTGATAAGTGAACCCAACGGCGCTGAAGTTTTCATCGGCAGTAAAAATATGGGAAAAACTCCCCTGATGATTGAGAAGGTGAGAAAGGGAAAGACGAATGTTGAAGCCAGAAAAGCATGTTTTATAGTGTCCAAAAAAGCGGTTACGATATTTGCGGGCCAGGAAACCAATGTGCGGTTTCAGCTTGAAAACGTTTGCGGCAGTATTGTTGTTGACAGTAAACCAACTGGGGCTAAGTGGTATCTTGACGGTAAGCAAATGGGCATCACGCCGGGTAAAATTAGAAATGTTAAAAAGGGTGATCACCGCTTAAAAATTTTAAAGGGAAACTATGATGATTGGAACGGAAAGGTGCAGATAGAAGTAGGCCAAACCAAAAGCGTATTTGCTGAGCTCATTTATTCAGTAGTCGTTGACAGTAAAGGTCACTTTAATCAGTATCGCAGCGGTGTGGTGAGAAATACAAAGACGGGTCTTGAATGGTATGCCGGGCCTGACAAAGATACAAACTGGGATAAGACTATAAAATGGGTCGAGAGTCTTAAGGTTGCGGGCGGTGGTTGGCGCATGCCTTCAAGAAATGAACTGGCAACCCTTTATAAGAAAGGGGAAGGCACACGCAACATGACTCCCTTATTGAAGACTAACGGATGGTTTGTATGGTCCGAAGAAACTAAAGATTCGTCGTCGCCTTGGCTCTTCGACTTCTATCACGGCAAAGAGATCTGGCGCTCCCAAGACTCATCCGGCAATGGACGGGGTTTTGCGGTACGTTCTCGAAAGTGATGGATTATCAAAATTATAAGAACTTGCTTTTTGAAATTTGTCCAGTTTCTTAGTATCACAAACACATATCACGTTGAAATTATGTATACAGGTCAGGAGTTCTGAAATTTTGCAAGGAGGCGTTAATATGGAACCTGTATTGCTGGATAAAGACGGCCCCGTGGCGTGGCTTACCTTAAACCGACCGGAAAAACGGAATGCACTCTCTTTGGAATTGATGACAGCTATGCTGGATAAACTTAAAAATATAGAACAAGATCAGGATATTCGAGTGGTTATCATCAGGGGAAACGGCCCGGCGTTTTGTGCAGGGCATGATCTTAAGGAAATGGTAGGAGCAAACCTGGGTGTAGGGCATTTTCACAAGATTTTCTCCGTATGCGCCGAGATGATGCAAACGCTTTTCAAACTGCCGCAGCCGGTGATTGCTCAGGTTCACGGCATCGCAACGGCAGCGGGATGCCAGCTGGTTGCCGCCTGCGACCTTGCCATTGCGGAAACCGGGGCTCAATTTGCCACCCCGGGTGTAAAAATAGGTCTATTTTGTTCCACCCCTTCGGTTCCCCTGGTTCGGGCTGTGGGGCGACGAAGGGCTTTGGAAATGCTCTTGACGGGTCGTTTTATTTTGGCCGAAGAAGCGGAACGGTTCGGACTCATAAATAGAATCGTTGCTCCGGACAAACTTGTGGAACAGACCGAAAACTGGGCCATGGAAATCGCTCAATACAGCCGGTATACGCTCGCTTTCGGAAAGCGAACCTTTTATAACCAGGTGGATCTGGATACCCCGTCAGCTTACAATATCGCAACCCATGCAATTGTCATGAACTGCCTTGCCCAAGATGCACAGGAAGGCATGCTGGCTTTTTTGGAAAAAAGGGAGCCTGAGTGGAAGAACCGTTAGAATGCGTCATAGGGTTCCATGATGGGTTCGGAATTTCAGACGCGGCCCAAAATATTTTTGAAAATCAGCATAGATTCAGAGTAAAAATCCTAGCTCAGAGAACTAGGTTTTTCAAAGCAAAATAAACAAAGGGAACAGCTTACTCCCTGTTCCCTTTCGAAAATGAAATATATAATAAATGTTAGCGTTTTGAAAACTGGAACCGTGCCCGCGCGCCCTTCTGGCCGTATTTCTTTCTTTCCTTGACCCTGGCATCACGCCGAACAAAGCCGGCTCTTTTCAATGCTTTCCTAAGCTCAGGGTTCGCCAATATCAGCGCCTTGGTGATGCCATGCCGAATGGCACCGGCCTGCCCTGAAAAACCTCCACCGATAACACGGGCTTTTACATCAAATGATTCAAGGGTATTTGTCAAAACCAGCGGCTGCTTTATAATTGTTTTTACCACCTCAACCTTGAAATAATCATCCATGGGGCTACCATTAATGGTAATTTCGCCATTCCCCGGCGTTATCCAGGTTCTCGCGATGGCAGTCTTTCGTTTTCCCGTAGCATAATAAACGTTTTCTTTTTCCATACAATTCCCCGATAATTAATGAAAATTAAACTGCGCTTCTAAAAGTCAAGAATCTCCGGTTGCTGGGCCTCATGAGGATGCTGATTACCTGAATAAACCTTCAACTTTTTGAAAAGCTTCCTTCCCAATTTGTTCTTTGGCAACATACCTTTGACGGCAAAACGGATAAGATCTTCAGGCCTTTTTTCCAAAAGTTTCTGAGCGGTAATGGTCTTGAGACCCCCGATGTAACCACTGTGCCGATAATATTGTTTCTGTTGCCATTTTCTTCCGGTCATGACAACCTTATCCGCATTAACAACCACCACCCAGTCACCGGTATCCACGTGAGGGGTATAAAGAGGGTTGTGTTTTCCCCGCAGGCGGGCAGCTATGGTACTGGCAAGTCTCCCCAGAACCTTATCTTGAGCATCAACAACACACCATTTGCCCTTGTTGTCGGTATTTTTTGCGCTATATGTATATTTTTTCACTATGATTTTCTCCTCTGGATATAGAAACTTTGATGTGTAAATAAAAATTGTGTCTGTGTCAAGAAAAAATATTAATTTATGTACCATTTTAGCTTTTTGAAAGTAGTATGGCACATTGGAAAAGTTGGCGGGCTCCAAGTTATTTGCTATATCAAAATATAACCCTAATTCATGGTTTTCGGTTTTGTTTACTCAATTCGGGTATAAATTCGGTTCATTGAGTTTTCCCGTCTTTTTCTTTATCCAACACTTTCCTTACATTTTTAGCAAGATTATTAATGCTAACGGGTTTTAATAGAAAAGCTTTGATCCCCATTTTTAAAGATTTTTTCTTTTTTATTTTTTCGTGATAGCCGGTACATATGATAATCGGCATATCAGGCCGTATCTTCAGAATTTCTTTTGCTAACCGATCCCCGGTCATCTGAGGCATGGTCATGTCGGTAATCACCAGATCAAACTGATCCGGGTTGGCGCAAAATAGTTCTAAAGCCTCAGCAGAACGGTTTGTCGCTGTAACCCGGTAGCCCATTTTTTCCAGTCTCAGCCGCCCTAAATCTACCAAAGATTCTTCATCGTCAACAAAAAGAATGTTTTCGTTGCCGGTGGAAACCTTTTCTTCAGCAACAAATTCGGTTTCCGCTTCTCTTTCAACCATGGGCAAAAATATTCGGATGCGGGTCTCTTTACCCGGCTCACTGTCAACTGAAATCGCCCCGCCGTGTCCGTTGATAATACCGAGGACCACAGACAAACCCATGCCCGTGCCTTTGTCAATTTCTTTAGTGGTAAAATAAGGATCAAAAATCCGCTCCCTGATTTCAGGCGCTATGCCATGGCCGGTATCACTTACCGTCACCTGAACATATTTTCCGGGTTTAAGATCAGTATAAGGAATCGCTGCCACTTGGTCAAAAACAACATTTTTTATTTCAATTTCCAGAACCCCTCCGGTTTCCTCCATGGCATGAAAAGCATTGGTGCCTAAATTGAGGATCACCTGATGGATCTGAGTTGAATCGGCAAGAACCGTATCATTCGCATCCTGAATGTTCTGGCGAATCTCAATGTTTGTAGGAATCGTTGCCCGTAAAAACCTGAGAGCGTCTTTGACCACAGGAATAATTTTGGTGGGTTTTAATTCCCGATTTGCCTTGCGACTGAAATTGAGTAACTGTCTTACAACATCTTTGGCCCGCATACTGGCTGACCGGATCTCTTTGAGGTTGAACCGGGCCGGACTCCATTCCGGGATATCATCTATCGCCAGTTCCGCGTTGCCTAAAATGATGCTGAGAACGTTGTTAAAGTCATGGGCAATGCCACCGCTTAGCGTTCCGATTGCCTCCATCTTATAGGCCTGGCGTAATTGGGCTTCGAGTTTCTTTTTCTCGCTAATGTCAACAAAACTGCATAGCAAACACTCCTTATCCTTTAAAGAGATGGGTATAACCGTCTTAAAGATGGAGACTTTTTGGCCTTTTGCGTTAAGAAATACATGCTCTGAGTGATCTATCTTTTGTCCAAGATTGGTTATCGGGCACATGCCATTTGATGCCGGACAAATATACTGATGACATACGTGGCCGATAATTTTTTCTTTGGGAGCGTCTAGTATTCTGACGGCAGCAGGATTGGCGTCAATAATTGTGTGGGTTTCCGCATCAATGAGCAAAATTCCTGCTTGTATGGAATCGAGTATGATCTTTAACCGCTCTTCGCTTTCATGAAGCGACTTATTGGATCGGCGAACCTCGGCAATCATATTATTGATAGAATCTATAATATATACCAACTCCTGGGTGCCTAAGGCCTTGTTTCTCGGTATGGGCCCATCAGAACTGTCAACACTATAATCAGATATGCTCTCAACGATGTCGCTTACCGGATTTGATAGTTTTTTATTTATCATGAATTGAAGGAAAAAGATGAGCAAAGAAAGAAGTGCTGCATAAATCAAAAAGAATTGTGCAATATTGCACCCAATGGCATGAATGAGTACGGCATTTGGAACCATAAAAAAAAGTGTCCAGCCGGTAACTTTTTCAAGCGCCTGTTTATAGCACAGATATTTCTGACCCTGATAGGTAACGGTTTGCAGACCCCTGGGATCCAAGATACTCCAATCCGTTAGTTCAAAGCCCAGGTTATACCGACTTTTCATCAGCCGACTGTCAGGGTGATAAATCACAGTGCCGTCGGAAGAAAGGATGAACAAATACCCGCCGCTAAAAAACTCGCCCGGATTGAAGCGGCGGACCAGGGGAACAACCCCGCTAAGATCTTTTTCCAAAACCAAAAGATTATCTCCGGCCAGGGGGTAAATAAAACTCACCACGGATTGCTTACTGAAAAGTGATTGATGCACCTTTGATACAGGCACCTTCATTGATATATGCTCGATATGGAAAAGATCAAGCCCGAAGTATTGTTTATAACTGTCTTGAATGTATATGATATGTCTATGTTTATCCAGAACATAATACATATCTCCTTTATCCTTCACATGGAGATTCTTCTGAAGAAAGGTCATAATCCCGGAAGGTTCCATATCAGGAATATTGGCTATAATCTTCTGTATGTGTTTATGTTTTTTGTCGATATAGTCGCCGATAATGGCATCACATGTTTTGACAATGCTCTTCATCGCCGAAGCATAATCATTTTTTTTTTGCCTGATGTCAAAAGCAGATATTATCAAGGCACTAATAATAAAAAAGCAAACACCGGCGATAATTATAATGCGCCGGATCCTTGCACGAAAAGAAATGTGGTTGCTCATTTTATTTGTCCTGAATTGTAAAATTTGGCGTCTTTGATCCGCACCTCATAAATGGGCCGGATAACATCACCAAAGGCATTAAACCTGACCGGCCCCATAATATAATCTGCCTCCGGCAAACCAAGCAATTTTTTTTTAATCTCCATGGCTGTAAAAGCGGAACACCTTTTCAGTGCCTCGGAAATCATATAAACGGCTTCATAGGCCCTGACCGATCTTGCGGTAACCGGATGATGAAAATATTCTTTGATCTTCCCGGCGAAGGACTTATATTTAACGGTATCATATCGGGGTTTGATAAACGTAATAATCGTCATCCCTTCAACCGCCTCACCCCCATAGCGCATGAGGTCGGAGGTCTGTGCCCAAAGCGTGGCGATAAGATCGCCCTCAAATCCTCTGGAACGAAGTTTCTGAGCCGAAACGCCGGTCATGGTCACCTCTGTCAGGAGAACGATTGCCTCGGGATTCGGTTCCATCAACTCACGTATTACGAACCCCCAATCCGTTTCTTTCCGGGAATTGAACTCAACGGAATAGATATTGCCGCTAAAATGTTTTCCCGTTTGTTCCACATACTCCAGCGTAAAACTGGGATTCGACATATCCACAAGAAAGCAAACCCTTTTAAGCTGCCTTTTTGCAAGCAAAGCGCTCAGCGCCCGGCCATAATTGACGGTATCTACACTTGTCCTGAAAAAAAGATCATCTTTACCGGTCAACCGGGATGTTGCCGTGTATGAGGTAAACAACAGGGTATCCTGTGACGTTACATACGGGTAGGCCTTGAGCGTACTCTCAGAGTAGGTATGCCCAATGATAACCGGAACCCCTTGGGCGATCAATTCCTTGTCGGCCCTGATGATCCCATGGTCTGTATTTTCATCATCTTTTATTATTAGAGAAATGGGCCGCCCGTGGATCCCTCCCTCCTTGTTGATCTCCTCTGCGGCAATCATAGCGCCTTCACGAATATATTCTCCTGCTGTTCCGCCCGTGCCGCTTAGATTTACCGCAAGGCCGATCTTGATAGGCTCTTTCTTTGAATCACAAGCCCCGAGCCAAAATATTTGATGAATAGCCAGGCACAAAACTATAATCAAAAAAGATCTTTTCTTGCCCGTCATGATAACCTCCGTAGATTTATTATTACGACCGATCATTCTTAAATAAGTTGAGCGAATTTTTGCGAAGAGATGTGTTGAAATTTTGATGCATAAGGATTTGCTAAAACCGCTCCGGAAAGACATGGGGATTTTAGATGGGCTTACCCGTGGCTATGTCGAGGATTTTCGCGAATCCTTGATGCGTTAGGGATCAGTTCAGATCGAGTAAAAAATTGCTCAATTTAGTTAAAATCGCTAATTCTGCGTTCGCGACTCACCTTGTTAAAAAATATCCTGAACTATTTTTATATGTTCTATAACATATCTTTTATACTGAAAAATTACAACCTATAAATAATATCACAATAAAACGCTTGACCGGAGAAACCGGAAAATTCTTTTTTTTATCCGGTACGGCCAAACCCACACACTGCATATCTCATTTTAATCTTGAATATAAAACCCTCCGATTCCTGCAAGATTCAGTTAGACACTGAAAAAAAGAGGAAATTGACAAATAAAGAATATCATGCCAAATATGTTTATAGAGGCTTTTTATGGAAAATTTGGAAATCGAAGTAAAATTTTATTTATCGGATATGGACTCCATACGTGACCGGATTCTTGAGATCGGTGCGGTGCCCAGGGGACGGGTTTTTGAAACAAATTTACGCTTTGACGATGCCGATAACCATCTGATTCAAAAAAAATCTCTGCTGCGGCTCCGCCAAGATACAAAAACAACCCTTACTTTTAAATCCGAACCTGCTTTTAAAGACGATCAATTTAAAATATTAAAAGAGTTGGAAGTTGAAGTCAGCGATTTTTCCACCATGAAACATATTCTGGAATCTTTGGGGTTCCGGGAAGAACAAGTGTACGAAAAATGGCGTGAAACTTTTATATTAAACCATACCAACCTCTGCCTGGATACCATGCCCTATGGCGACTTTCTCGAAATCGAGGGGCAAAAGCAAGATATTAAGAAATTGGCATCCGAAATCGGTCTTAAGTGGAAAAAAAGAATCCTTCTTAATTATCTCGCAATATTTGATATCATCAGGCAGAAATCGAACCTGCTTTTTTATGATGTCACATTCAGCAATTTTATAAATATCAGGTTCGATATTGCGAAATATCTTGATCTTCTTGAGGTTAATCGTCATTGACGGCTTCGTAAAAAGTCCAATTTCTGCGTTGCGCTGCATTACTTAAAGCCGTACAAGTTAAAAGTGTCTAAAGTGATCTAAAGTGCCTAAAGTTAGTTATGGTGTCGCTTCGCTCTGCTGTTTTTATATAATTGGCAGAATTCCTTAACTTTAGCTCACTTTAAACTTTAGTTCGCTTCAAACTCTTGCAGCGATTCTTCAGGCAGAACCATCTATCTCTGACTTGGCCCAAAGAACTAGATTTTCAACGTAAAAATAAAACCATGATTTCTGTTTTAACATTAAACCTGCGTTTTGGATTGGCAGACGACGGACCCAATAGCTGGCAATACCGCAAAAAGGTCTTTCCCTTGCTTTTTGAAAAATATCGTTCAGATTTTATCGGTTTTCAGGAAGCAAATGATTTCCAGACAGATTTTCTGAATGAGATGCTGACGGAATACGACTTTATCGGCAAGCGCAGCCCATCACCGTCCTTCTGGCAAGACATCATTATCTTTTATAAGAAAACCTGGACCTGCATCTATCGAGAACATTTCTTTTTGAGTCCTACCCCCACCATACCGAGCCGTTTCAGGGAAAGTCTCTGGCCGAGACAATGCACCATGGGTATGTTCAAAAACGGCAACCACTTGATCATATGTGTGAATACTCATCTTGACTTTGACACCTCGGTCCAAACCAGAAGCGCCAAACTGATTATGGATCGGTTACTGCATTTTCCGAGTGACGTACCTGTAATTATGGTCGGAGACTTTAATACCACGCCCTTTAGTCCCTGCTATAAGATCTTTACCGGCCATGGTCAGAAAACAAGGGAACAGGAGTTTTATTTTAAAAACGCGTTTAAAAAACCCTATCCAGGGACCCATCATGGATTTACAGGGAGTATAAACGGAGATTATATAGACTGGATTCTTTATCGCGGAAAAATCTATAAACAAGATTGCATGGTCATCAGGGATACAATTGACGGTCTTTATCCCTCAGATCATTTCCCGCTCTATGCCACATTCAAGTTAGCCGCCCAGGAAAAAACAAAATGAAGACTAAAACTGCACTGGTATTTTTTTGCTTGACTCTGGTGATCGTGATCTTAACAATTCCATACCGCAATGACAGTTTCTCGAAAAGTCAACCCATTGAGCCTGCAAACGCACCACCGCCTGGGTGCCGGAAATTAATAAAGTTTGAAGTGGGGGGCGTGCCCGTTTGGGAGATTTCGGGCAGCGGCGCCTTGCTTTTCGTTTCAGGGATGGCGATTAATGCAGATGGAGCGCCAAACGCTTATCACCCTGAAGATAAAGGGATGGATTTTCTTGCAAACGCCGGCACACCGGGTAACTGGCGGTCTTTAGCCACTCATAATGGCAGGACAAATGGTGTTCCTGTTGTCCAGGGCCCCTCGGATCCGTTTCCCGGATTTTATATATCAACCACGGCTTTGTTTGATCCAACCCAACCGATAACAGAACCCGGGCGCTACGTTGATTCTCGCCGGGTGCCATATTTCGTATTACCCATGGGGCGCTCCGGCGGCGCCCGTCTCGGTGACCTGGGAGTTGTCATTAACCTTCGAAAGGATTTGCAAAGTTCTGCTATCTACGCGGATATTGGCCCATGCGATAAAATCGGCGAAGGTTCCATACGTCTTGCGGACAATCTCGGGATTGACTCTGATCCCAGGCGGGGGGGCGTCAGCGACGGAATAGTATATTTAGTTTTCCCGGATTCAGGTAATAACAAATCCAAGCCATCTGAAGAGATTGAGTCCCAAGCCATGGGGCTGTTTGAGCGTTGGGGAGGAATTGAGAGACTCCGATGTTGTTTGCACCTAAATTGAGCGATTTTTTACTCGATCTGCACCGATCTCTTGCGCATCAAGAATCCGCGAAAATCCTCGACATATCCTCGGGTATGCCTGCGGTTTTCGCAAACCCTTATGCATCAAGATCTCAGCACATCTCTTCGCAAAAAATCGCTCAACTTAGGTTGCAATAAAACGACTTTATTACCTTTCATTAAACCGTTCATATAGCTTGAATCCCGCAACCATGAGAGCTTTGAAAAACGTTCGGTTTTGCCTGACCGGTTAAATCCCTTCTTTATATTTAACCGGGGTTCAAGACCAAGGGCAATTCTGCAGGATAGCAGAATTGGACAGCCGTCAAGCTACCCACAAGGGCGAGGGGCATGGACGCCCCGAGTCAACGCGATATATTTAACCGCAGGAATACATTGAGTATTTTGGGGATTAAAATTTGAGTCTGACGCCGGAATCGGGCAAAAGGGGACGTTTTGCAAAGGTCTCACGATATGGGTCTGAGACCAAGTGTGACATATTTATACTACTCCTCCCAGCTTAATAATATCCTGTCATATTTTTGACATATTCTTAAGTTCCTTAAACGTAATTTTGTCAAAGCATTTATTTAAAAAAAGCGGGAAATAAGCATAACCCTCTGTGCCTATTGACAGTTTGTTGCTTCTAAGATTTTTGGCACAAAATATGCAGAATACACTAAAGATTTAGAAAGCTGAATAGATCTTAAGCTTTCAAAAAATAATACCTAAGTTAAGCAATTTTTTGGGAAGAGATGTACCGAGATCTTGATGCATAAAGGAGGCAAAAAGAAATGGCAGAACTTGCTGAAAAAATGGATCAGGCCTTAAAGGTAATGGCAAACAGGGAGGGAAAATATCTGACCTTCACCTTAGCTGATGAGGAATATGGCATCGGTATTTTGAAGATCAAGGAGATCATCGGAATGATGCCAGTCACCACGGTTCCGCAGACGCCGGATTTTGTAAAAGGGGTCATTAACCTGCGGGACAAGGTGATTCCGGTAATCGATTTGAGGCTCCGGTTTGGAATAAAGTCCATCAATTACACGGATCGTACATGTATCATTGTGGTTGAAATCCAAGGGACTATCCAAACGGTTCAAATCGGAATTGTTGTGGATTCGGTCTCCGAAGTGTTGAACGTTAAAGGGGAAGAGATCGAAGATACACCCACATTCGGTGCCAAACTGAATACGGACTACATCTTAGGCATGGCCAAAATGGAAGGGGGTGTTAAGATTTTACTCGATATCGATCGGGTATTAAAGGCAGAGGAAGTAGAACTGCTTGAAAAAGCCGCATAAGTTAAGAAATAAAATCAAAAGCACTTGGCTTTAAAAGGAGAATCGAATGTTACACAAATTTAAACTCTCAACCAGGATACTCTCACTGGGTATTGTCATTATCGTATGCTTTTCATTGGTTTTTGCGTGGATCTATCCGAAATTAAAAAATAAAATGTATGACGCCAAATATTTAAAAACCCAACATTTGGTAGAGTCTGCGTATGGTGTTCTAGACTATTATGCCAAGCAGGCTATGTCCAATACTATGTCTTTGGACCAAGCGCAGGCCAAGGCCATCGAAGTCATAAAAAATATGCGTTATGCTCAAAAAGAATATTTCTGGATCAACGATATGACGCCAAGAATGATTATGCATCCAATGAAACCGGCATTGGATGGAAAGGATTTGACACAAAATCAGGACCCCAATGGAAAGCGGTTGTTTGTTGAAATGGTTGAGGTATGCAAAAAAAGTGGCTCGGGATTTGTCAATTATCACTGGCCTAAGCCCGGAGAGGCCAAACCGGTGCCAAAAACTTCTTATGTAAAACTTTTCTCTCAGTGGCAATGGATCATCGGATCAGGAATTTACATCGATGATGTTGAAAAGGAATTGGCAAAAATATTTTATATTATTTTTGGTGTGATAACTTTTATTGCCGTTGGTGGTCTGGTGTTATCATATTTAATGGCACGGTCAATTGCCCGACCCATCGATCGAATCAGCATGGGTCTTAACGAAGGTGCCGACCAGGTAGCCTCGGCATCCGGGCAGGTATCTTCGTCCAGTCAATTACTGGCTGAAGGGTCATCGGAACAGGCGGCTTCCATTGAGGAAACTTCTTCGTCTCTGGAAGAGATGTCTTCCATGACCAAACAGAATGCCGATAATGCCAACCAGGCGGATAACCTTATGAAAGAGGCCAACCAGGTCATTGACAAGGCCAACGATTCCATGACCGAACTCACCGGATCCATGCAGGAAATTTCAAAGGCAAGCCAAGAAACACAAAAAATCGTCAAGACCATCGATGAAGTTGCGTTTCAGACCAACTTGCTGGCCCTCAATGCTGCGGTTGAGGCTGCCCGGGCCGGTGAGGCCGGAGCCGGTTTTGCGGTTGTGGCGGACGAAGTCAGAAACCTTGCCATAAGGGCCGCGGATGCGGCTAAAAATACCGCAGATCTTATCGAAGGCACCGTGAAAAAGGTAAAAGAGGGCTCAGAATTAGTGACCAAAACAAACCAGGAATTTAGCAAAGTTGCCGAGAGCTCCTCAAAGGTCAATGAGCTGGTAAGTGAAATTGCAGCGGCCTCCAATGAGCAGTCCCAGGGGATTGGACAGGTCAATACGGCGGTATACGAACTCGAAAAGGTTGTCCAGCAGAATGCGGCCAATGCCGAAGAATCTGCTTCCGCCTCTGAAGAGATGAACGCCCAGGCGCAACAGATGAAGGGTTTTGTCAATGAACTTGTCGCTCTTGTGGGAGGCAAAGCAAAAAATGGCAATAGTTTTTTGGGTTCTATAGATAACGCCCCAAAAGCAAATAGAGGCAAAACACTTGCAGTTCCTGTCAAAAAAGAACTCGTGGTTCACAATGCAAGAGAGGTTAATCCTAAGCAGATTATTCCTTTGGAAGATGATTTCAAGAATTTCTAAATAACATTAATTCCTATCTGAGCCTGCCTGTGCGTATCTGCACAGGCAGGCTCAGGGTATTAAGACAAGGATATGACCAAGAAATCAAATCGCCCGGTTCCGGGCAACTATTTTCTGCATCCCGGATTCATATATGTATCCACCAGACCGACCGTAATATCAACGGTGGTCGGGTCGTGTGTGGCGGTCTACATATATGATCAGCGCAGGGGGACCAGCGGTGTAAATCATTTCCAGTATCCCTTTATTCATGAAAAGGATCAGGCTACCGCTCGCTATGGAAATGTTGCCATACCGACCCTCATCCATATGATGATAAATGACGGATCAAAATTAAAATATCTTGAGGCTCAAATTTTCGGGGGGGCTTACCATCCCAAGCTTTCTTCCAAAAACATTGGCATAGACAACATAAAAATCGCAAGACAAACCCTTGCGCAAAAAAAGATCCGCATTGTTTCCGAGGATGTGGGCGGAAAAAAGGGAAGAAAAATTGTTTTTAACACCAGCGCCGATGAAATAGCAGTGGTTAAAGTAAATAAGCTTCGAAAAGAGGACTGGTATCCTTATGAAAATGGCCGACATTCAGACTTTTCATAAGCAATGAGTGAAAAGCACAGCTGGGGTGTAAATCAAGACGGTTGTTTGCTAAGATTGCCATGGCTATTTGGTTTCAGGTGTCAGGGTTTTGTCAATAGACAAGGATCAGCGTTTACCAACGGTTTTAATTTACACCCGAAGAAGAAGTTTCCTTTGGAATCGAAACAGCAGGAACAGGAATTTTGGGTTGCTGATCTTTTTTATTATCAACCGTAGACGCTTTTTTCTTTTTAGCAGGCTTGGTTGTGTTATTAAAAACAATAATTGCCCTGTCTTTGTATTTCTTTAAACGTTCAAGAGCCCTCTGTGCTTCGGCTTTGTTTTTGAAAGAACCCGTCCTTACTTTGTACCATCTGCTTTTTCCGGGAGACACTACCGTAACATAGTATGCCGAATATCCTTCATTTTTAAGTTCCGTAATTATTTTGTCGACAAACTTTTTATTCTTAAGGGATTCCACCTGAATTGCCCAACTTCCACTTGAACCGGACTTTTTGTCCAAAACAGCTGCGCTGCTTTCTGGAGGTAACTTTGTTTTCCGAGTCTTGTCCCTTTCCTTTTTTATGAAAGTGTAAGTTCCGGTCGCCGTTGGGCTTGGGGCCTGGCCGGGCTTGAAAGCCTTTGACTTAATCGTCGTTGTTTTTTCCATAAGAACGGGTGATGAAACAACCGGTAGAGACAGGGACGGCACATAAGTAATTTTTATGGAATCACTCGCCAGTTTTCCGTTCTGATCCTCTGCAGCAATGGTAATCGTATTCACCCCTTTAGTTAAGGATACTTTGAATATCCATTCTTCTGATGTGCCCGTATTCTCAGCCCCTGTGTTGCATGTCACATTTTTTAGCCCAACGTCTTTTGAATGGATCACCCGCCCTGAAACAATGATCCAGGATTGGGATGTCGTGGATTCCGCCACCGTTGCAGGGCGTTGTATTATTACAACCGGCTTCGTACTATCCTGGACTTCGTATGCATAAGCACCGGTTTCGCTCCCATATCCGAGAACATCACGCGCCGTAACTTTGTAATAAACCGTTCCGGTTTTTTGCGGCGGAATTGTTACTCTATAATCAAGACCGGTGGAATACATGGGGATTAACTTCCATGAATTTCCTGCATTTATTGAATAAAGCAAAAAAGCAGACTGAACACCCGATGTGTCCCTAATATACACATTTGCAGTAACCGGATCACTTGAAAGGGGTTTTGTTGTCGACAGATACGGTTCTGTGATTACAGGTCTGTCATATACAAATAGGGTAACCCCGTTAACAAGGTCAGATGAATTGCCTGTCTTATCAAAGGCATAAAAATCCACGGAATGTAATCCTTCCCCGGCTTTGGATGAATCCCACGAGTTTCCAAACACCCCGTCCCCGGGCTTTTTATCCGAGTGTTCGCCATCATCATAGAGCTGAACCGTTGCCAACGGTTTGCCATCCGGGAGCCGAATTATAGCCGTCACTTTTGACGTGTCGATACCTGAATCTCCATCATAAGCACAGACAGAAAATTTGATTTTTGTCCCTTTTAAACCCATGCCTGCATCAACATAGGGCTGTATAAGAACCGGCGGTATGGAATCGGCTAATCGTGTAACGGACATCCTATAAGATGACTTATTTTTTATTCGGTTTCGTGCCTGGATTAAAATTTGGTTCCGTCCCTCGGCCAGAGAAACCGTTCGGGTAAAAAAACCTTGGGGCGAAAGTGACAATGATGCAGACACACCGTCATTGACGAAAACAGAAGCTGACCGGATACCGTGAGGATCTGAAATTTTTCCGGCGATTTTAACAGAAGAAGATATATAGGAACTGCCGCTTTGAGGAGTGGAAATCTGAATTTTCGGACCGTTGAGATTAAAATCATCAAAGACGTATATCTGTCCTCCGGCCGCCAGCATAGAGCCATCAGGGCTCCAACGAACATGGTGCACCGAATCTTTATTATAATATTCGATTCCATACGTATCTGTATTACAAACCATCAGGCCATTATCGTGCCCCACAGCCAGCCGGGAAGAATCCCTGTTGTAATCTAAAGAATTGACGTTTCCAAGTTTAGGAAGGTCAAAACCGCTTTTGCTCCAGTTGGAAGTGTCAAAGGTATAAATCATACCCGTATCGCCGGAACCGGATCCTACTGAAAGATATTCTCCATCGTTGCTCCATGCAAGGCACTTAAGTTTTCCCCTAGGAATTGACTCTACTTTCACCGTTTTTATGGGAGAAGTACTCTCTGTATCCCATATCTTCAACTCTCCAAACTTGTCCACTGCGGCAAATTGAGATTTGTTAACCGGGTTAAACCTGAGTTCCTGAATTTCAGCCTTATGACTGAAAGTCATCTTAAGTTTGCCTGAGGTCGACCATTTTTGTATCACGTTGTCGTCCCGGATTGAATAAATGGAGTTGTCCTGCCAGCCCAAAGATTTATCCGCTGTTTTTGCCTCGCTATCCCTAGCAATATCCCATACCTTATCCAGTCTTCCGCCGGGAACTTTTAAAACGGCAATTTTATCTTTACCTTTAAAGACGAAGGTTGCCAGTTTTCCGCCGTCCGGGGAAAAGAGAAAGGAATGATATTTGCCAGAACGTGCTTTTTTAGACCAAACCTTTGCCCAGTCAGATATTCGGTATATGGACAATCCGGAACCCTTTCTATGCCTGAACGCAAAATATCCGTTTGAAGACCATTCACACCATTCGTTAGCTCTCCCCAACTTTTTCCACGGAAGAAATTGGGTTCCGTCATATCCTCCGACTACGAAAGTTCCGGTTCCAGAAACGCCCGTCGGGGTATGGGTTACCGTAACACTCACTTTTTGTGATTCTGATGACCCCACGGTAAAAACGCCACCGGCCTTACCTCTATTGTTTGTCTTGCGATCGGGTCCTTTTGTCCAGGTACACTGGGCAGACGGCTTTAAGCGCCACTTAACTGCCTGGTTCGATGCAGGTTTATTATCAGAAAGATTTTTTACAAAAGATTTTACCTTAAAAGAATTATTGCCGGCCGGGTGGAATTCAAAGGTTATACTTACGGCCGGTGAAGTGCAGGTTATGGGAATCGAAGCACCAGGGCCGTAAGGCGAAATAGCCGTAACAATAGCATTGCCGCTGGAATCAGGGGTAAAACTAATCTTTGCCTGACCCATAGCATCAGTAACCGCTTCGCCATTTGGGGGTGTAAAAAATCCCGGAAATCCGGTACGAAATAAAATTTTTTGGCCGGGTATCGGTCTTCCGTTATTATCTTTTAACCCGGCAGCAATTGTCGCAGAGTTGTTCTGTCCCATAGCAAGGGTTTTGGGTTTAGCCTCTGCAGTAAATTGAATGATGGAAGCTCTATCCACCCGAAAGGAGCCGTTCAGGGCCTGCTGCCATTTTCCTTTCTCATCAGCCGCCTTAAATTCATAATAGTGTGCCCCAACATCCAAGTTCGTAAGGCCGTAGTAGGAGAAAATCTTTACCGCTTTTGGATCGGCCGACGGCACGGAAAACTTGTGAAGTTGTGTGCCGTCAATGAAAAGGTTTACCGAGGCATATGGTTTGCTGTCAATTCCTGAAAATACCGCCACAAAATTGTATATATCATCAGGAGCCCCGGATGATGGGGTTACGCGGCTTACTGCCGGTACTGATAGGGAATTTTTTGAAAAATGAAAGTCTTTTATTATGATATCCTGTGCTTCTTGGGTTATGACAATCACTTCGTTAATGTTCTGGTCGCTTTTAGGATTATGTGCAGTGATGTTATAAATACCCGGCTGAGTTCGCCATAGGGAATAAACTCCGTTAATATCGGTGGTAACCGAAAAACTTCCATCCATTGTAGCAACAACAGCATCGGAAACCGGGGTGCCGTCTGTATCTTTTATCATGCCATACAGTGTTTTTGTGCCCGGGAAAAATTTTTGGACAATTCTCTTTTTATCGAATAAGGTCAGATCCCGAACGCCCGGGTTGGCAATATCATCCATCCCCCCCAGCAAAACCTTTCCATTTTTATTTTCCTGAAAACAGCGCACCTGGTTTTTACACATTATTGAAGCATTGTTTTTGCTGCATTCAGGCGATTGCACACCCCCCTGTGCGTCTTCGCCAGGATACCCGCAAAAACCGAGGGCGTGGCCGATCTCCTGCGCGGCGACTCTGATCAAATCTCTTTGAGCCTGGCTGAAATCAACCGTGTCTTTATCCAATACAAAAAACCATGGCTCTGTTTTGCCCTGCTCATCCTTTATATGAAAAAAGATTCTCGCTCTGTGATCCTTATCCGCATCAGCCGCTTCACTTATTGCAGGATACTGACAGCGTGTATTGCAATTTTCAAACAGGGTATAACCATATGCTTCCGGAAGATATTCGGAAAACAGACCCATATCACCGTGTTCGTCCAGACACAGCCTATCGCCATGTCTTATGACTTTGGGGCCTTGTTTGGACCATCCTTCAAAAATGATATCCGCTTCTTTTGGGTTGCTTGCAGGGGCAAATACCATATTCCCACCGCTGGCATTTTCCCATATCTTACAGGCCATATCCATGGCTTCTTTTGCTGTTACCAAATCAGGATCTTTATCCGCACCCAAAGGATTCTCTCCATGATAAAAGCCATCTGAAAAAAAATACTTAAATTCAACACCCTTGTTTGCCATAGTAAAACCGGCATCAAGAAAAATAAGTGTCAAAACGATGAATAACACATGGGTTGTTTTTGACATGGGCATCTTCATATAAAAACAGCTACGCAACATATTTGAATTCGGCGGGATAAAAACCAAAGGGGAAAGTACGAGCGTTGCGGATGAGGGTATTTTGGCTTTGAAATATCCGTGCTAGTGACCATAGTTAAGCCGCTTTACCAGGTATGAATCACCGCTTGTAATAAGCTCCATGGAGATACTGCCGCTGGTTTCCTCCCATGCCCCTTGATCCAAAAGAAAGCGGGTGAAATATTTTCCGTTTATTCTAATGTTTCCCGTATCATTCTGTAAAGAATAATCAACCAGTTCAATCCGGTAGTTAAACGATTTGATGTTTTCCATGTTTTTTTGATAGTTCGGCAGCATGTCCTGAAAAGGAGTGTTGTTTTCAGTGGCATCAGGAGTAAAAAGGCCGGCAAATTTGTCAAGATCTTTACTTTCATATGCCCGGCAATAGATTCGCAAAAAGTATTCCAAACGATCTTTCTGGTCTTGTTGAGAAATAGTTTTTTCTTTGGAGGCCAACATCTCTTTATCTTTTTCCGGTTTAGATGGTTTACTCTCCTCGACAACGCCGGGACGTTCTGCTTTAGGCTCTTGTAACAATGAGTTATCTATTTCAGCGGTAATTAAAGGCTCTTTAATATCCGATTCCTCTACCGTGACGTCCTTTACTTCAACTTCCGAAGCCTGCAAGTTCGACAGGCTGACGGTTTCCTGTTTTTCAAGGGTAGGAGGTGTCTTAGGAAGAACCGGAGCAACTGTGGCAACAGGGGTCGCATACACATCTTTTTTAATTTCAACCGAGTTTACTTCACCTACAGCCACTTCTTGCTTCTCGACTTTAGGCTTTGCAACAGATGACGTTACGGCTTTTTCGG
>Ga0272444_10001569_pt1 | contig 21902 bp, 17 predicted proteins | sample SSMForm13_FD_201033 | JGI IMG/M metagenome (GOLD analysis project Ga0272444, IMG submission 201033) | Marine sediment archaeal communities from Little Sippewissett salt marsh, Falmouth, MA, United States - SSM-Form-13 | ecosystem: Environmental > Aquatic > Marine > Wetlands > Sediment ...
GTTTGCCCGTCGTATGTGCGGACGTCGGGATAGGAGGCGGCCGGAGCAAACGAGAACGTCGCCGGATCCCCGTAGCGAGCGGCTGTCCTTGCGTCATTGAGGAGGTCTCCGTGATCGGGGAAGACTCCGTACGTGCTCCCGAGACGACCGTCGTCGATTACCCGGAGTGCGACGGAGGAAAGGTCATTCTCCTCGACCTGCTGGAGGCGGCAATTCTGATAAAGGACGTTGATCGTGTGCCTTCTCCTCCAGTAGAGCTCGGCCTGATCCACGGATCCTTTGGCACCTTCCATCAGCGCGTGCATTCAGACACCTCCAATCGTCACGGCGTCGATCTTGATGTGAGGGGCGCCGGTCCCAGACTTGCGGTTGGTCTGCATCGGGGAGCCCTTGCCGCAGCCGCCCCGCTCGCCGAACGCGAGGTCGTCGCCGACCATCGAGATTGCTTCGAGCGTGGAGAACAGCTGGCCGCTCATGTTGATGTCGCGGACCATCGGGCCGATCCGGCCGTCCTCGATCCGGTAGCCCCACTGGGCACCGAATGTGAACTGATCCCCGGAGGTCTGCCCGCCCTTGGCGCCGACGAGGTAGTAGCCGTCGTCAATCGACGAGACCATGTCTTCGAACGACGAATCACTCGGCTCGATGAAGATGTTCGACATCCGGACGAGCGGGGTGAAACGGGCATCGACGGCGCGCATGTTGCCGGAGAGCGGCTCACCGAACTCGGCCGCCGTCTCGCGGGAATGCAGCCGGCCGGTGAGGATCCCGTCGGTGATCAGCCGCGTCTTGACGCCGCGAACTCCCTCGTCGTCGACGATGAAGTGGCCCGGGCGTCCCCCGAGCGTCGGGTCGTCGCTCACGTTGAGGATCGGCCGGCCAAGCTTCGTTGCCATCTGAAGCCTCGCTCGAAACGCCGGGTTGTTCTGGAGCCCGTCGCCCTCGGAGAGGTGCCCGAAGGCTTCGTGGATGAAGACTCCGGCCTCGCCCGGATCGAGAATGACCGGGAAGACACCGGCCTTCACCGGCTCAGCGTCGAGGAGCTCGCACGCCTTGGCAACCCGGCTCTTGAGGTCTTCTTCGCGTCCGAGCAGCCTCCCGTAGTCCTCGCAGCCGCCGAACGCGAAGCGAACCCGCTGGACGATGTCGCCTTTCTTCGTCACGATGAGTCCGACAATTCCGCAGTTCAGCAGCTCGTACTCGATCACTGAGCCCGCGTTGTTGACGAAGACCCGTCGGGAGGCGAACTCATCGTAGACGGTCTGTGTAGTAATCACGTTCGCCTCGCCGAGGATGATCTCGTTGTAGTGCGTCGCGAGCTCGAGTTTCTCCTTCAGCGGGATCGTCCGGGGATCGGCCTCGGGAGAGACGGGGAACGAATCGGTGATCACCGGGGCGTCGGCGACGCACAGCTTCTTCTCGCGCAGCTTCCCCGCGAGGCTTGCCGAGGTGCACGTTGACTCGGCGATCGGCCCCGCTCGCTTTGGCTCGGAGAACGACGAGATCGCCTTCCCGCCGTCCGCGTAGGCGCGTGCGTGCCCGCCGGACGACGCGGTGGACGCAACCTCCCTTAGTTTCTTCCCCTCGTAGAGGATTCGTACCTTTCGGTTCTCTTCGTAGCGGATGTCCGCGTAACCCGCCGCGAGTCCCGCTGCAATGGCGGCCAGCTTGTCCTTCATCGAGCCTCCTTCGATTCCGTGTCCGTCGCGCCTGATACTATGGGAGGCCTCCTGTGGCAGCAACCGATCGTGCCGGGAGCGCCTCCTCTCGCGAAGCGGCGGCCTGCAGCCGGACGATCGGTGTGGCGGCGTTGTGGTGCTGTGAGTAAGCTGGTCGGATCGGGGGTGGGTCGGCCGATGTGGCGCACGTTCGCCAGTCTGTTCGTCGCAGTCGCTGTCGCGATGCTCGGGATCGGAATCATTGCACCGATCCTGCCGCTTTACGCAGATACGTTCGGTGCGAGCGGTGTTGCGATCGGGTTCGTCTTCGCCGCGTTCTCGATCTCGCGGTCGCTGCTCGGTCCGTGGGTCGGCCGATTCTCCGATCGGGCCGGTCGGAAGCGGATCCTGCTCGCCGGCCTTGGGGCATCCTCGGTGATCTCGATCCTCTACTTGCTTGCCGGGAACATCTGGGAACTCGCCGCGTTTCGATTCCTCCAGGGCGCGGCGTCGGTCATGGTGACGCCGATCGCTCAGGCGTACGTCGGTGACATTACGCCGAGGGGACGTGAAGGGCGAACGATCAACTTGCTGTACGCCGCGATGTTCTTCGGCGTCGCGCTCGGGCCGCTTCTCGGGGGGCAGCTGAGCGCCATCTGGTCCTATCACGCGGCGTTCGGGGCGATGGGCGGATTGAGCTTCGTGGCCCTTCTGCTTGTCTGGTGGACGGTTCCGAGCGACCACGGCCGGCATGCGACCGCGAGGGCGGAAGAGAGGGATCTCGTTCCGCTTCGCCGGATCGCGAGTCAACCCGTGGTGAAGGGGATCATCGCGTACTTCGCGACGCGAGGGTTCTGGAGGCAGGGGTTCAGCGCGTTCTACCCGCTGTTCGCCGCGTCGGTCATCGGCTGGAGCGAGGCGGAGGTCGGGACGGCTCTGTCGGCCTACTTCTTCGCTGGAGGCCTTCTCCAGATCCCGTTCGGCTTCCTGGCCGATCGGTTCAGGCGGTTCCCGCAGATCCTTATCGGAAGCATTGGAGCACCTCTACTGCTGGTTGTGATCCCGTTCATTGACGTGACGTGGGGGATCTTGCTGGTGATGTTTGCCATGGGGTCGCTGTCGGCGCTGTCGCGTGCATCGGTTCTCGCGATCCGAACGGAGCTCGGTCGGACGCACGGAATGGCGACGCTCGCTGGTCTGCACGGCTCGTCGTTCGCGTTGGGCCAGATGATCGGGCCGATGGCGTTCGGCGCGGTCTCCGATGCATTCGGCGTGGCCTCGGTCTTTCCGTTCGGGAGTATCGTCGGGCTCCTCGGATCGGGGATGGTGGGCTACTGGTTGCGACGCCGACGAACGGCATGCGTGAGCGCGTAGCACGGGTTGCTACAGGAGCGACTCGATCACATCGGGCAAGAGGTCCAGTGGGTGCCCGACCCAGCGGATTACACCTTGACGGTCGAGGAGGAACGTATGAGGGATTCCGACGGAGCCACCGCTCAACACGCCGTACAGCTCGGCGACCGGCGTGAACCGGCCGCCCGGTTCCCAGACGCTGACGAAGTCGGTGTAGCCGTTTCGCGCCAGGTGGTCGATCGAGTCTTGCTCAACTGCGTCCGTGCTGACCAGGACTGCGATCAATCCGTCCGCGCCGTAGACCATGAGGAGCTCGTCCAGATGTGGCAGGCTGTTCCTGCACGGATTGCACCATGCCCCCCAGAAGTCGAGGAGAACGACCTGACCCCGCGCGTCGGCGAGAGCGAACTCGCCGCCGTCGGTCGTGTGGGCGGTGAAACCAGGCGCGGTCATCCCGACCTCGATCCCTTCTGGCGGCCCCTCTTGGCTGACGGTAATCGTGAGAGAAGCCGTCGCCCATCTGCCCTTGTCGTCGGTGACCGTCAGGATCGCCTCGTACACGCCGCCTTCGTCATACGTGTGATGTGCGATGATTCCAAACTCGGTGCCCGAGTCCGGCTCCGATCCGTCGCCGAAATCTAAAGTATACGACAACGGACGTCCCTTCGGATGCATGCTATGCGATAGGTCGAAGCCGATCTCCAGGGGCGAGGGGCCGGTGACGACTGAGCTTGCCAGGATGGCGACCGGATCGACTGGCAACAGACACCCGGAGAGAGCCACAAGCATCATGAGCAAAGACACTCCGGCGATCTCTCGACGCAATCTACGCAGACAGTCCCGATCCTTCATGACGCGAGCGTACGCCATGGTAAGCCGTCCTGCGGTGGTCGATGGGAGGTGAACAGCGCCCGTTGGTGCACCGCGATAAGGGGACCCGTGTCCCGTAGCTTCTAGCCCAGACACCGGCGTCTGGGTCGTCGATTGTGGAGGCGGCGCGCCTCATGCGAGGTCCCGCCGAGCCGATCACGCCCGTGTTGACTGAGATCGATTGGCCCTAGGTATAATCGGGGAAAGAGTGGTGAGGAGGGAACATGCCGTCGAAGCGAACCACGCAAACAATCTCGCTTTACGTCCCCGAGAAAGCGCAGAAGCGGCAGGTCGTCGAGCGTCTCGCGAAGCTTGGCGAGCGGCGGGATCGGTCGATCAACTACATGGTGGTGGAGGCGATCCTGGAGTATCTCGATCGAGAGGGCGTGTAGCTGGCTGATCCGCCGCCAACACAGCCGAAAGCCGACTGTCCAGTATCGCGTCTCAACGTGCCTTGACGGCTCGTTTCCCTGCTGCTATGATGGCGCGTGATCGGGCCATGAGCTACCGCGCAGATCTATATCGACCGCTTCTGATCTATATTCCCGAGCCCCGCTAGGGGCGTTTCCGTGTTTCCATCCGTGATGAGGTGTGTTTCGAAGGCAGAGACGGAGTGTCTTGGCGAGGAGAGCGAGCGATGAAGCGGCACGAGAGACTGACGAAGGATCCGATAGCGAGAGAAGAGGAAGTCCTCGCGTTCTGGCGTGAGCACGAGACATTCAATCGGACGCTCGAGGCCACGAGAGACGGTCCTCGATACGTCTTCTACGAGGGGCCCCCGACCGCGAACGGCATGCCTCACGTCGGGCATCTGATGCCGCGGGTCTACAAGGACCTCTTCCCACGATACAAGACGATGCAGGGCTTCTACGTCGCACGTAAGGGCGGCTGGGACACCCACGGCCTCCCGGTCGAGCTTGAGGTCGAGAAGGAGATCGGTGTCGACAGCAAACCGGAGATCGAAGCCTACGGGGTCGAGAAATTCATCGAGAAGTGCAAGGAGTCAGTCTGGCGGTACAAAGCCGAGTGGGAACGGATGATCGAGCGGATGGGCTTCTGGATCGATCTGGAGAACGCGTACGTCACGTACACCGACGGCTACATCGAGAGCGTTTGGTGGGAGCTCAAGACGATGTTCGGCCGCGGCCTCCTCTACCAGGGACACAAGACGCTACCGTACTGCCCGCGTTGCGGGACCGGGTTGTCGAGCCACGAGGTAGCCCAAGGGTATCGGACGGTCGAGGACCTGTCGGTGACGATCCGGATGCCGATCGTATCCGACGCCGACGCGGCCTACGATGTGGAGATCGAGGGGAGGACGTCGCTGTTGACATGGACAACGACGCCGTGGACGCTGCCGGCGAATCTCGCCCTGGCAATCGCCGCCGACGCAACCTACGCTGAGGTGGAGGCAGGGGGCGAGCGGTTGATCCTCGTCCGAAGCCTGCTCGATGCCGCGCTCGTCGGTGACGACGTTCGCGTGATTCGCGAGTTCCCGGGGAAGGATCTCGTCGGTCTGCGCTACGAGCCGCCGTACCGGCTGACCGAAGAGCCGACGGCGCACCGCGTCTACTCCGCGGACTTCGTCAACATGGAGGACGGGACTGGGATTGTCCACATCGCCAGTGCGTTCGGCGAGGACGACTACCGGCTCGGCCAGGAGGTCGGGCTCCCATTCGTTCAACCGGTCGATCTCGAGGGGCGCTTCACCGAAGCGTTCCCGCTCTGCGCCGGCGACTTCGTCAAGGACGCCGACCCGAGGATCATCGACGACCTCACCAAGCGGGGAATCCTGTACCGCTCGGAGGCCTACGAACATGAGTACCCGTTCTGCTGGCGATGCGACACGCCGCTCCTCTACTACGCGATGGACTCGTGGTACGTGCGGACGACGGCGGTGAAAGACCAGATGATCGAGAACAACGCCAAGATCAACTGGGTTCCGTCCCACGTCGGCGAGGGGCGGCTGGGCGATTTCCTCGCGAACCTGAAGGACTGGGCGCTGTCTCGCGACCGCTACTGGGGAACGCCGCTCAATCTGTGGGTCTGCGGGGAATGCGGCGAGGTAACGTGCATCGGGAGCCGCGAGGAGCTGATCGAGCGAGCGACCGATCCGGACGTAGCGAGAGAGGTCGAGCTGCACCGACCGTACATCGACGACGTGGCGGTCCGCTGCATCAAATGTGGGAAGACGGCAACGCGCGTCCCGTACGTAACCGACGCGTGGTTCGACTCAGGGAGCATGCACACCGCGCAGTGGCACTACCCGTTCGAGAACGAGGAGATCTTCCGCGACCAGTTCCCGGCCGACTTCATCTGCGAGGCGATGGAACAGACCCGCGGCTGGTTTTACACTCTGCTCGCGACAAGCACGATCGTCCACGGCGTGGCGCCGTACCGGAACTGCGTCAGCACCGGGCTCGGCCTCGACGAGAACGGGCTGAAGATGAGCAAGAGCAAGGGGAACGTCCTCGATCCCTGGGAATTGATCGGTCGGTTCGGGGCGGACTGCATCCGGTGGTATCTCTACTCGACGAGCACCCCGTGGAAGACGCGCCGCCTGTCGGAGAAGGGCGTCGGGGAGCCGCTGTACCGGTTCCTCGATACGCTCCGGAACACCTACGACTTCTTCGCGCTGTACGCGTCGATCGACGGGTTCGATCCCGAGAGGCACATCGCACCGGAGACGTCATCGGCCGTGCTCGATCGGTGGATCGTCTCGCGCCTGGCGGCGACAGCGAAGACCGTCACCGAGGCGCTCGATCGCTACGACGTCATCAGCGCAACCGCGACCCTCGATACGTTTGTCGACGACCTGTCAAACTGGTATGTCCGCCTGTCACGACGCCGTTTCTGGCGCGGTGGGATGGAGGAGGACAAGATCGCCGCGTATCAGACCCTCCGCACCGTGCTGGTCGAGTTGTGCAAACTCCTCGCCCCGTTTGTCCCGTTCCTCTGCGAGTCGATCTACCGGAATCTGCGGACGGACGGTGAGCCGGAGAGCGTCCACCTCTGCCGGTATCCCGCGACGGACGACACGAAGATTGACGAACAGCTTGAAGCGGAGATGGCGTTCGCGCGCCGCGTGGTCGCCCTCGGGCACCAGGCGCGAAATCAGGCTCAGGTGAGGGTCAGGCAGCCGCTGGCGCGCGTTGTGGTCAGGAATCCGAAGGCCGGGGCGCTGTCGGACGCCGTCGCCGGGTTGATCGAGGTCGAGTTGAACGTGGAGGCGGTCGAACCGGTCGAGGGACTCGAGACGTTCTTCGATGAGGTCGCCGTTCCGAACTTCCGTTCGCTGGGACCGCGTCTCGGTCCGAAGGGGCAGCAGGTCGGCGAATGGATCAAGGCGCAGGACGCCGCGAGCCTGCGCGAGCAGCTTGCGGGTGGATCGTTCGCAGTCGAGATCGACGGCGAGTCGACCGAGATCGTGGTCGACGATGTCGTGTTCGAGGCGGCCTTGGCCGAGAAGTGGGTCGGCGGCGCCGAGGGCGATTGCCAAATCCTCCTAAACGTCGAGATCGACGAGCGACTCCGCGAGCGTGGACGGGTTCGGGAGTTAACGCATCGGATTCAGCTCGCCCGCAAGAAGGCCGGTTTCGAGGTGACCGACCGGATCGAGCTAGCATACGAGGCCAGCGCGTCGCTGCGAGAGGTCGTCGAGACGAATCGCGACGAGATCGCCGCCGAGGTCCTGGCAACAACGATCGCTGAGGGAGTCTCCGACGGGGCGGAGCACACGGCGATCCTCGACTTGGACGGGGATTCGATCACCATCGCGTTGTCCCGCTTGAGTGCGAGAGAGGGAAGCTAGAGGAGCGTGTGATGGCAACCGCGGTGCTGGGATTACAGTGGGGCGACGAGGGAAAGGGGAAGATTACCCACCTGCTGGCACGGGAGGCGGACATGGTCGTCCGGTTCAACGGCGGGCCGAACGCCGGCCACACCGTGATCGACCGCGGAGTGAAGTTCGGGACGCATCTGGTCCCGGCCGGCGTCTTCTATCCCGATACCGTCAACGTTCTCGCAGGGGGGATGGTCATCGATCTGGAGATCCTCCGTGAGGAAGTCGAGACGGTCGCCGCCCACATCGGCGAAACGCCCGAGCTTCTGATTGCCGAGAACGCGCACCTGATTCTTCCGTATCACCGACTCCTGGAGGAGCTGGAAGGGAGCGGGGCCCACTTCGGGACAACCCGGCGCGGGATCGCGCCGACGTACCGCGACAAAGCAGCAAAGGTCGGCGTTCGGGCCGGAGACCTTCTTCGCCCAGACAGACTGGCAAAGAGGCTCGAGTGGCGACTCGACCTGTTGAAGCGCCAATGGCCGGAGTCTGAAGAGGTCGCGAAGCTCGATGCAGTGCAACTGACCGAGGATCTCCTGTCCGTCGCCGGGCCGCTTGCTGCGTCGATTGGGGGGGCCACCGCGGCGATCGCTTTCGCCCTCGATGAGAAGCGGAACGTCCTGTTCGAGGGCGCGCAAGGGACGCTCCTCGACGTCGATCACGGGACGTATCCGTACGTCACCTCGTCGGCGACGACGTACGCCGGGCTAGGCAATTCAATCGGGATCCCCGCGCCGGTCGTCTCGCAGCGACTCGGGGTCGTTAAAGCGTACCAAACACGCGTCGGTGCGGGCCCATTTCCGACAGAGCTCGAGGACGAGATCGGCGCCGGCTTCCAGCAGAGGGGAGGTGAGTTCGGCGTGACGACCGGTCGACCTCGGCGTTGCGGCTGGCTCGATCTCGTTGCGCTTCGCTATGCCGTTGCACTGAACGGAGTGACCGACCTTGCGTTGACGAAGATCGACGTCTTGTCCGGATGCGAGGAGGTCAGGGTTTGCCGAGCGTACTCCATCGAAGGCGAGGAAATCGAACGGTTTCCTGTCTCTGCGGAGGTCCTCGAGGATTGCAGGCCGGTCTACGATGTGTTGCCGGGGTGGCGGGAATCGCTGGGTGAGATCGGATCCCTGTGCGATCTTCCGGAGGCCGCTACAGCGTACGTCACACACATCGAGGAAGCGGTCGGCGTCCCGATCGAGATCGTGTCCGTCGGCCCCGAGCCGGAAGCAACGATCTACCGCGGACTTTGAAAGGGGAACGGGCGCTCGATATAATCCGTCCCTCAACGGAAGGACACTCAAGGAGCCTCAGGATGCAACGGACGTACGTCGCGAAGAATGAAGAGATAGGGAAGAGCTGGAATCGGAACTGGTTTGTCGTCAACGCCCATGGCAGGCGCCTGGGTCGCATGGCGTCGGAGATCGCGGTGATCCTGCAAGGGAAGCACAAGCCGATCTACACGCCGCATGTCGATACGGGTGACTACGTGATTGTCGTCAATGCCGAAAAGATCGTCCTAACCGGCGAAAAATGGGACAAGAAGCTCTTCCAGCGCCACAGCGGGTACATTGGTGGCCTCAAGGAGATGACGTACCGCCGGCTGATCGAGCGTCGCCCGACGCTGCCGGTGCGGGAGGCGGTCCGGCGGATGCTCCCGAAGAGCAAGCTCGGCCGGCGGATGCTCCGTAAACTGAAGGTGTACGAGGGACCGACTCACCCCCACGCGGCACAACAGCCGAAGGAGCTGGAGATCTAGTCCAGACCTGCTTTCCTTTCACGTCGGACATCTGTCCACAATCCCCTAGACAAAGTCGGAAGAGGGTCTCGACACCCTTCCTCTCTGTTCCCGCGGCCCGGAGCTAGACTCCGTTCGAAGCTGCAACGCAGCAACTCGGAATCCGGGTGGGGGGAAGAGAATGATGAACCGTCAACGTGGGATTGTGTCAATCGTCGTTGTCGTGATCGCTGTTGCTTCGATTGCCATCGGCGGATTCGGTCAACGCCAGAAGGTGGCTGTCTTCGTTCAGGCTGCCGCACCGGTACCGACTTCAGACCTTGAGATCATCAGGAACTACGCCAACCAGCGATGCTCGGTGATTACGGGCGCGGACATTTGCTCTCAAGGCGAGCTGATGTACGCGCAGCGACTTACGAACACCTACATCGGGAATAGCATCACCGTCGAGGGGATGCGCCGGCTTGCACAAGCGCTGGGAGTGGATCACATCATCATTATCCGTGTCGTCCGTTGGGAGAAGGAACTCTCGTACAAGCCGGAGCGGTCATTGCTGCTGCTCGGAGTGACGTCGTTCCTGAATACGTCGCTCCAGATCTTGATCAGTCCGCTGGGGCTGCTCATGGGAATCGAGAAGGAAGCGACGGTCGGGCTGTTCGCGACCGTGTTCAGTCCGCAGGGAGACGTCGAATTCGCGATCACGGTTACATATGAGGATCATCCACTCCTTTCCCTGCTGACGGCCGATCCTGTGGAGGCAGCGAAGGGGGCTATCGACTCGGCTTTCTACCAACTCGCTGTGGCACTGTGAGCAATGAGGAGGAAGCGACGAAAGGAGGCTGGGGACTCCGTAATCGGTGTTACAGACTTGGGAGGCGTGGATCTGCTAGAGTGATGATGATAAGGCGTTTTGATAGCGATGAGAGATGGGAATGTCAGCAAAGGAGGTAGCAATGAAGGTGCGTAAGGTCACTCTTGGCCTTTCCTTCCTTCTGGCAGCGGTCGTTCTCTTGATTCCGATACCGGGTGCGGGACAAGGAGAAGGCTTCTACACTGTCAGTCAGGGAGAGACGCGAGTTCAGATTATGCCGTTGGAGAGCCCCGACGGCGCTGCCGATTTCTATAACATTACGAATATGCAGGCAGCGACAGGGTACGAGGAGGCCAACACTGCGGTCTTTTTCCTCTACCAGGACACCGCAAGCGGCGAGCTGTCGCTGTTTGCTATCCTCGGTGGCGCAGCCGGAACGGCCGGCTCGACGAGCATAACGCTGTCCGGTGTCCCCGCGGGCGCGGACTTCATCGTTCAGGACGATGCCACGGACTTCCGCGATACGTGGGATCTCAACCCGCCGACCGGAAACGTCTCGTGGACGTGGGACGAGGCGCGTGGCGACGGAATGGTCCTCGGACCGCTCGGTCCCGACTTCGAGCTCACGCTCTTCCCGCAGTTCACCGCGGGGATCACGCAGGTGAAGTTCTTGTCTGGAAGTGCAGGGACTGATGTGATCCTGCTCGAGCTGATCGATCCGATCATCGTTGCCGGGGCGCCGAACGTACCGCCCGAGGTTGCGTTCTTCTTCTCCCCGGTGGAGCCCCACATCAATGAGGCGATCTCGTTTGATGCGACCAGTTCGTTCGATCTAGATGGAACGATCGTAACGTACGAGTGGGACTTCGACGGTGACGGTCTGTTCGATCAGGCGACGACCGATCCGATTGTCAGTTACACCTACGGTACGGCCGGGCTCAAGACCGTGACGCTCCGGGCGACTGACGACGAAGGTGCAATCACGCGGACGTCGCTCACTGTTAACGTCGACGATCTCGCGGTTACGGTATCGCGAACGATCTCCACGGTACAGGCACTGCCCGGCAGCACGTTCCTGGTTGTCATCCGGATCGAGCCGGAAGTCGATCTGGCGGGTGTCGGCCTCCACGAGGCCCTGCCGGTTGGCTGGAAGATCAAGCCGCTGGAGAACTCCGGCGCGGCGTTCAAGCGATCGACGGTGCAGTGGGTGTTCGTCGACCAGATTCGATCGGGGACCACGAAGGTGATCTCGTACGAGTTGACCGTTCCGGAGAGCGACAGCCTGATCGCTACGACGCTGCCGGTCTGCTTCACGCTCAACGGAACGTTCCAGGCGATGACCCCGTTCATGGAGATTCCAGTCGAAGGGGACGCCAAGATCGAGGTGACCGACGCCTTGAACCTCAAGACGGCGATTGCTCACCTGATCCCGCGGATCGGATTTGACACCGAAGACACGATCGACCTTCGCCTGTCGCAGAAGGTCGAGCCGAAGCAGCTGACACGCGCGCTCGAGATGTGGCAGTACGGCGAGATCGTGCCGTGGACGCAGGGTGCATCGATTGACCTTGAGATGATGAAGGAGCTGTCGGCGTACGCGTATACCTGTACGCCGGTCGACCTCCCGCTCCCGCTCGTTCCGCAGGCGGACGTAACGGCTGTGAGGACGATCAACACCCCGGTGCCGTGCAACAACGTCCTGCTGAACTACTACGGACCCGGCGGGGACAAGGCGGGGAGCACATTCACCGTCAAGGTGGAGATCTGGGCGGATCAGGACCTCTACGGAGTCGGGTTGAAGGAAGAGCTCCCGACAGGGTGGAAGGTCATCCCGATCGACAACGAGGGCTTCTACTACAAGCCGTCGAAGATCGAGTGGATCTTCCCGAGCAAGGTTCCGGCCGGTACGGTGAAAACGATCATCTACCAGGTCGAGGTCCCGCAGACAGAGGCGATCGGGATCGCAGCGAGCGATCCGTGTTACGCCACCAGCACCGACCTGTACGGGTTGGTCGATGCCGCGTTGCCCTGCCTCGAGACAGTGGTGACAGGGGATTCAGGGGTTGACGTCAGCGACTGCGTATCGGTGATCGTCGCCATTTCACGGTGGGACGTCGAAAACGATCGGCTCGACATCACGCTGTCGGACAAGATCTCGTTCCAGCAGGTCCAGCGGGCGATCGCTTTCTGGCTCGAGGACGAGGTAGTTCCGCGGACGTGCGGGCAGACGGTCGACTACCACACGCTGAAGGAGATCATCGCCTACTGGTTGACGAACACGAACATCTGCGATCCGCTTCCGAGCGTGCCCGATGGGCCCTGCGATCCAGAGGCGTCGACCTGTGACGGTTGATGTGTGCTCACACGTGTAGCGCAATCCGTCTAAGGGGATGATACGAATGAGAACGACCAGCTATGCGGCGAGAGGGAGGCCTCTCGCCGCCCTCCTTCTCCTTCTCACCGTCGTGACCATGTCGTGGGCGATCGCCGCGGGGCAGTCCGTCCACGTGAACCAGACGATCCAGTGGAGCGAGGAACTGGAGATCATACGACTCAGTAGCGAGCCGAGCCTTGCGGACATCGCACTTCACATCGAAGGACTCGGCCCAGTGAGCGGGTATCCTGTGGACTGCTTGTTGATTATCGATACGTCGGCGACGGCCGATCTGGCTAGCGCAAAGGCGTTTGCGTTCGATCTGATCGACCGGTTGTCCGACGAGGATCGAATCGGGCTCGTCTCGTACGCCACGACGGCGCGGCTGGATGTCCCACTCACGCACGATCGAACGGCACTGAAAACGGCCATCGCCGATCTGACGGGCGGCGGGAAGTCGGCGCTGGGCTTGGCGATGCAGATGGCACGCAGGGAGCTCCACCAGATGGGTCGCGACGACGCGATTCTGGTCGAGGCTCTGCTCGCCGACGGGCAGAGCAACACAGGGCCGGAACCGGCCGTGGAGGGCGAAATCGCGGCCGACATGGGCATCCAGATCGTCTCCGTCGGGATCGGGAACTTGATCAATCGGAACCTTCTGGAGCAATTCGCGTCGGAAACGGGAGGCCTGTTCTACAGCCGCCCGTCCGAGCAAGCGCTTCTCGGGATCGACGAGCGCTTCGAGGGAGAGATCGCAGCGAGCGAGATTCGGGTCGACAAGCGACTCCCGGAGGGTCTGCAGTTCGTCTCGGCAAGTCCAAGCCCGACGCAGGTCGAGACGTTGACGGACGGGACCACCTCCGTGATCTGGCGGATCGCCGAGCTATTGGTCGGTCAGCAACTCGCGATTGAAATGCAAATCGAATCCCTGCAGCCCGGCGCCTGGTGGAAAGAGGCCGACTCGCTCCTGACGTACGCCGATTTCCGAGGCGTAGTCGGCTCGATCTCGATCCCGGTGGCCAAATGGCCGCCGATGGCCAACTTCGGGTATGAACCAGCGGAGCCGACGACGGTTGACGTAATCGAGTTTTCAGATCTCTCCGAGGACCCGGACGATGACGGCGAGATCATCGCTTGGGAGTGGGATTTCGGAGATGGGACTATCAGTTTCGAGCAGAACCCCACTCACCGGTACGCCGAGCGGGGAGAGTACACCGTCGCGCTTTCGGTGGTTGATGATCGGGGCGCCGTCTCGGCTGACGTCGGGACGAATGTAATCGTTGCGGACCCGACACCTCCGATTGCCATCTTCGAGTACTCGCCGATCGCCCCGACGACGGTTGACGTAATTGAGTTCACCGATCTCTCCGAGGACCCGGACGATGACGGCGAGATCATCGCTTGGGAGTGGGATTTCGGAGATGGGACTATCAGTCTTGAGCAGAACCCCACTCACCGGTACGCCGAGCGGGGAGAGTACACCGTCGCGCTTTCGGTGGTTGATGAGTGGGGTGCCGTCTCGGCTGACGTCGCGACGAACGTAATCGTCGCGGACCCGACACCGCCGATTGCCATCTTCGAGTACTCGCCGATCGCCCCGACGACCGGGGACATCGTCGCATTTAAGGATGCGTCGATTCACCCGGACGAGCATATCGGGATCAGCCGTTGGGCATGGGATTTCGGGGACGGCGCGGTTGGCGTAGGGCCGAATCCGGAACACCGGTTCGCGGAGCATGGGACGTACAGGGTCGAGCTGACCGTAACGGACATCCACGGTACGGTGTCGGAACCGTTCTGGCTTGGCATCACAGTTGGTAACACGCCGCCGTACGCCAGCTTCCAGACGCGCCGGGTCGGCCCGGTCGATGATGTCGACGAGGACATCTTGACGGCCGATCGGCCACGAGTCGGTGTGGAGATCCTCCTCGATGCGAGTGGATCATACGATCTGGACGACTCGATCGAGTGGTATCAATGGGACTTCGACGGTGACGGAATCGTCGACGAGATCACGGAGACGTCGGAGGTTGCACACCGTTTCGATGAACCGGGCGAGCACACCGTCATTCTGACTGCCGTCGACACGGAGGGGGCCTTGGCGACGTTCGAGAGATCTCTTGATGTCATCGCTACGGTGACGACGCTTCGAACGATCGAAACCGGTCTGCCCGACGACTGGACTATCCCGGCTGGCGTCGTGTACGTGACGCTGAGCTTGGAGTTGAACACGACGCTCCATGGGCTGTCCGTCACGGAGACGATCCCGGCAGGGTGGACGTTTACCGCAATCGAGAGTGATGGGGCCACGTTGCGAGAAGTTGGCCAGACGATCGAATGGCTGTTCCTCGAGAAGTTTGTCCCCGACGGCGTCAACTCACAGCGTGAGATCCGCTATACGCTGACCGCCCCGGAGACCGTCGGCGAGATGCAGCAGGCGACGATCAGCGGCATGCTCGGGAGCTCGTCTCCGCGGATCACACAGGTAATTGCCGGAGACGATCGCGTCACCGCATCGTCGATCCTGACAGTCCCAGTCGTGATCTCACGCTGGGATGTTGCGACCGGAACCATCGATCCGTTTCTTGGGGAGACCATCGGTTTCGATCAGATCCAGTACGCCGTGTCTCTATGGCTGTCCGGAGAGGCCGTGACCAGCACCGGCGACATGACGATCACACTGGCGACGATGCGGGATTTGATCGCCTATTGGCTGACCGGAAGTTCGGTGCACGACCCGCTCCCCTGAGCGGGTCGTTGCCCGGGAAAGAAGGAGGGGGAATGAGCAAAGAGCGGATCGGTCTAGCCGGCTCGATCGTTACCATTCTGATTCTTGCGTTCGCTGCGTGTGCCTTCGAGGCGGACTTCGATCCGTCGGTCTACAACCCAGATGTTGCGGAGATCGTGAATTTCGCAGTCTGCGAGTCGTGTCTCGACGGGAGCGGATACAGCTACACGTGGGACTTCGACGACGACGGGATCCCGGAAGTGGAGACCGGTGAGTCGCTGGTGACCTACGCCTTTTCGTCATCCGGTTACTTCGAGGTGGTCCTGACCGTCCGAAGCGAGAGCGGACGGACAAGCACGCGAAGGAAAGGAATCCTGGTCGGCAGCCTCCCGGCGTTCGCTGTCCGAGAGCTTCTTGTCCAGAGCGATGGGACAATCCTCGTACTGGTGACAATCACCGTAACGAGTGATTGCTCGGCGATTGGTTTCCAGGAGGTCATGCCCCAGGGCTGGCAAGTCGAGGTTGTCGACGCCGGAGGGTCGTTCGCGTACCCGAATCCTCTGACGAAGAAGCTCGAGGTGATCTGGGGCAGTCAGTTCGCGGCGGGCGAGACGGTGACGTTCTCCTATCGCCTTCATCCTGCGTACACATCGATGCTGCAGGGGCTGAGCGGAGAGGTCAGCGGCTACACGGACGAAGGACGGTTCATCGGCTACATCAGCGGAGAACTCGGAATGCCGCAGTAGGCGGATTGCACCCGAAGGACAACGTTGCTACCTCGACGGGCGGCGGGCAAGCACCCGCCGCCCGTCTCATCTGTCTTCACCGTGTTTGGCCTCACCGGAGTTCCTATCACGCCGGAGCACCCTGAGGAAGAGCGCTGCGAGAACGAGCACTGCGAAGGAGAAGCCAAGACCGGAGCCGAATGTCAACGAGATCCGGATCGTCCCGGCGGCGGCGACGAGCAGAACCCCGATGCCGGCCAAGGCGACGGCGCGGAGCGAGTAGACGATTGCGAAGCGTCGTCTATCCCCCAATGAGGCCGCTGACACCTGTGGCGCGATTCGGCGCGCATCCCAGCCGATCAGGGCGGCGGCCAGGGCGCCTGCGCAGAGGATCGGAGGCATTCGAAACAGGCCGAACACCGCCGTGAGGGCGCCATAGAGGATGAACACTGCGTGTCCGAACGCCGGCCGGAGGAACAGGAGTCCGAGGGCGGTCAGTCCGCCGAGGAGGATGCTGGCGATCGCGAGCTCGGGCAAGCTGTACAGATAGCCGGCGATGGCGAGGGTACCGGCCGCGAGCTCGAAGAAGAGCACAGACGCGATCTTCATGCTCGATACCTCCGAGCGCGCGCGTGATGGATCCGTTGACAGGCGACGCGGAACGGCTCGTCGACTCGCCAGTCGATGACGCTCGCCCCGATCCCGGCCAGACCGCCGAGGAAGAGATCCCTTCTCAGGTCCAGGATCTGCTTGGCGAGGTCGACGGCCGGATCGTCCTCGGTCAGCGGCGCGCCGCCGGCGAGCGTCACCGAGTGCGGGCAGACGAGAAGGACTGAGTACCTGCGGTCGATCAGAAGCGCGGCGATTTCGATGTCCTCCTCGTCAACGAGCGGACTGACGAGCACCAGCTGCGAGCGGGGCGGGAAGAAACGCGTCGGGATGAAGCGAAGCTCCTCGAATACAGCCTTATCCGCGAGCTTCGCGTCGGCGAGTTCGTCGAGGATCCGTTCTTCCTGGGATCTGCCGATCCCGGGGAACACCCACTGCACGTAGTCCCCGTAGATCAGGAGGCCGACGTTGTTCCCCTGTTCGAGGAAGTGAGCTGCCAGACCGGCGGCGGCTCGGACCGCGTGATCGAACGTGGTCTCTCGATCGAGCTGGCTGTGCGATCTCGCCCTCGCGTCGAGGATGATGTTCACGTCGGCGATCCGTTCAAGCTCGTACTCGTTGACGATGAGGGCGTCGAGCCTGGCAAACGCGCGCCAGTTGATCCGGCGGACGTCGTCGCCCGGGGTGTAGGCACGACAGCCGAAGAAGTCGAGACCCTGGCCGCCGCGGTTTGCCTTCACCGGGCCGGCGAACGCTCGGGTTCGGCGCGGTCGGATGGTGATCGGGTCGAGCTTCTCGAACCGCGGATGGGCCTTCACGTCCGTTTCAAGAAAGGCGCGCGATTCGTGGGGCGCCAGCCCCCATGGCGACCAAGCACGGACGCGTATCTCGCCGAAGGCATGGAGCCCGCGCTCGGCGCGAACGGTGTAGGAGATTGCCTCCGTACCCCCGGCGGGGAGGCGTCCCAGAAACTGAGTGTAGCCATCAGTTAGTGCAAGAGCGGCCGGCGTCCCGTCCGTGATCGAAAGGAGGGCGATTCCTCTTCCTTCGTTGTCCATGGTCAATCCGACCCCGATTTCGTCTCCCTCGGTAACGCGGTGCGTATCAAGCGAGCGCTCGAACCGGACGTTGTTGGACCTCGGTAAGGACAGGATCCGAACGGATACGAACAAGAGAAGAGGAACGGCGGTCGCGATGACCGATCCGTTCAGGAGAAAGAGGCCAGTGGCGACGAGGGCGAAGCTGATCGCCAGTGGCAGGAAGAGCGATGTGGGCATGGTCACGAGACCTTCGGCACGTGAACCGACCCGACGACGCTGGTGATGATGTCGCGGTCGGTTACACGCTTCGACCAGAGCTCGGGACTGAGGATGAGACGGTGGGCCAAGGCGTCGGATGCGATCCCTTTTACGTCGTCCGGGATCACGAAGTCCCGGCCGTCGAGCGCCGCCGTGGCGCGCGCGAGCTTGATCAGCGCGAGCGATCCGCGAGGACTAACGCCAACGAGGACACTCTGATGGAAGCGGGTGTTTGCAGCGATCGTCACGATGTAGCGCTCAATGTCCGGGTCAACGATTACGTTCTCGACGGCCGCTCGCATGGCAAGAAGGTCCTCGCCGGTGCAGAGCGTCGCAAGCTCAACGTCGTCCTGCTTACGGTCGAGGCGGCGCTGTAGAATCTCGACTTCCTCCTCCGTGGTGGGGTATCCGACGCCGAGCCGGATCATGAAGCGATCGAGCTGCGCCTCTGGGAGAGGGAACGTTCCCTCGTATTCGATCGGGTTCTGCGTCGCAATGACGACGAAGGGTTGCGGCAGGCGACGTGTGTCGCCCGCGATCGAGACCTGCCCTTCCTGCATGGCTTCGAGCAGTGCGGACTGGGTCTTCGGCGTCGCGCGGTTGATCTCGTCGCTCAGGACGATGTTAGCGAACAGCGGCCCAGGCACGAGGACGAACTCGCTGCGCTCGCGGTCGAAGATGTGCGAACCGGTGATGTCGCTCGGCAGGAGATCGGGCGTGAATTGGATTCGCCTGAACTCAATTCCGAGGACCTGCGCGAAGCACCGTGCGATTAGCGTCTTCGCCAGGCCTGGGTAATCCTCGAACAGGATGTGGCCCCCGGCCAGGATGCCGACCATTACCCGACGGAGGACCGCGTCCTTGCCGACGATTGCCTTCGACACCTCCTGGATGATGCCATCTGCCTTCTCACGGACTTCATGGAACTCCATTTAGACCTCCTGATGGTAGCGTTCGAGGTACGCCAGCGTGTACTCGGTGGCTTCGACGAAGAGTCGCTTCGGGACGCCTCTGTGACCGTCACGCCGCGACGCAAAAAAACGGCGAACGCGCGGATCGTCGGGCCAGTGGCCGGATTGAAGCAGCCTTCGCGCCTCCTCAAGCGGCACTCCCTCTCTCTGGGCGATCAGTCGGACGGCAAGGACTGACAACTCCCGAACGATGCGGACCCGGCTGACGTGATGTTTGCGTGCGCGGGTGAGGTCCCGCGCCAGACTTGCGATCTCGTTCACGTTGTACGGCTTCACGGTGACCCGCCTTCGGCGTTCGGGCTTGGATGCGAGCCCGGCGAGCACGCGTCTCCACGAGACGACGAGAACGGCGCTTCCGATCAGCAGTCCGATTGCCCAGAGCAGCGTCTGGGGGAGCGCGGCGAGCGATGCGCGGATGTCGTTGATCATCCATGCCACCGGCTCGAGGATCGTCCGCCGCAGCGGTTTGCTGTACAGCAGCAGAAGCGTTAGGGCGACGGCAAAGGCAGAAGCACCGACGGGCACGGCCAGACGGACGAGTCTCCCCTTGGTCGTCATGCCGCGTACGCCTCTCGGATAGCGTCGAGGCAGTTGATTGCCTGTTCGGCAAGCGGCTGGCCGCTTCGGTTTCCGTAGCGGACCGACTCGAAGATCTCCGTGAGCTGATCGACGTGTCGGACGGTGAACCCGGCCCGATAGAGCATGGCGGCCAACTCGCGTGGTGTCATGGGGGCGTAGTCAATCGCTTGGTTCCTGCATAGGATGCGGATCATCTCGCGATAGCAGCGAAGGACGGCCGACCGTGGGTCGCCTCCCAGCTGGATCTCGTCCGCCGCGTTGCCGACGGTCTCGATAAGCTCCTCGAGCCCCGTCTTGTCCTCACTCCCCGCACGCCGTCTCCAGCGGGGGGCAAGAGTTGCCCAGGCGATCGCAAGTAGAATCGCGATGCCAATCGAGATGCCGATCGCAATGGCGGAGACTGACCACGCAGGCGGCTCGGATGTGCCTTCGTCAGCGGGGGCCGCCGTGTGATCCATCCAAGCCGCAGCTGGGACTTCGAGGGTCTGTGGCTCGACCTCGGGTCGCGGCCGGTTTGCGAAGAAGTGGTAGAACGCGAGGACCATCAGGAAAAGGACGACGAAGAGAAGGAGATAGGCCCGCAGCTCCCGGCTGAATATCGAGCCGACAACGATGAACGCGAGACTGGCGAGGGCGGCAATCATCAGGACTCTAAGGAACACGTCAAAGGCCCCTGCACCAGTCGAGGCTGTGCCGGGAACTGACGTTGTCGTCTCAACTTCCGCGAGAGGCGAGAGATCCGGCGTTCCGGGACGCAGCTCGATCCGATGGAGATTCGGACCGAGCACCAACAGCAGCACGATCAGTGCGGACGCCAGTACGAGAAGTGAGAGGCTGCGCGTAGTTCTCGTCATCGATTGTGGATGGTACCGTGACGCCACAAGCCGGGCCACCTTTCATCCAGAGCCAATCCGCTCCGGTCTCGAAGATGCACGCACCACCACACCTGGAGAGAGTAGTACACACGAGATCTCCGGTCAATCCATGGTGTTCGCTTCGTCTAGCAGGTTGTGCCGGCTGAACGCGTGTCGTCGCGGATCGCCTCGAGGCTGGCCAGAGCATGCTTTGAGAACGGATTGCTGTCCCTGTGCCCGTATCGAACGAGTTCGAATAGCTTGGTGAGGCGATCGACCGCGCCGGTGCGAAGTCCGAGGTCTCGCAAACGCCCTGAGAATTCCCTGGGCGTCAGCGCCGCGTGGTCGATCTGCTCCCTTCGGCTGAGCAGATGGACCATCTCGCGGTAGCAGCGCAGTACTGAGTTCCCGTCCGCTCCGGTACTGAGAGCCGTGTCGGCGAGCGCTTCAAGTTCCCAGATGAGTCCCTGTCTGTGCTGGTGAGAACGGTACGAGCGCCATCGTGTCACGATCCAGGACGAGCTGACGACGACAACGGCGCTGGCGCCGAGTGAGAGCCCAACGGCGATGAGGGTGCGACTCCATTCCGACGGACGCGGCTCCTCGGCGGCTACAGCGACCCGTACGGCTGTCGGGCCGTCGCTCTCGAGGCTCGGGCCGGACGGGAGCTGAGCGACGAAGAAGTCGAAGACGATCAGCGCCCCGAACAGGCCGATGGCGAAGTAGAGCCAGCGGCGGAGGAATCGGGTGAGCAGCGCGCCGACGAGGACGACGGCCAGCGAGACCGTGAACGCCACGAACAGCAGATGCCGGACGAGACCGAAGCCGAAGCTCGGATCGCCGTCGGCCGACGGGCCCTGCGCCTCGTCGCTTGATGCGACGACCTGAGATGCGGGCCGACTCGGGGCGAGCGTAAGCTCGTCGAGACCCGCGGTGAGGACCAGCAGGGCACCGAGGAGCGCGACACCGACGGCGATCGGGATTGCTGACGCCAGTGCCTGCTTGCGGGTCATCGCAGCGCAACGCCGAGATCGTCGAGCTGCTCCTTTGCAACGGGCATCGGCGCCTCGGTGAGCGGGCAATAGCCGGTTGCTGTCTTGGGGAAGGCGATGACGTCTCGGAGCGAGCTCTCGCCTGCCATCAGCATCACCAATCGGTCTATTCCTAGGGCGAAGCCGCCGTGTGGCGGCGCCCCATATTCGAGGGCGCGAAGGAAGAATCCGAACCGAAGCTCCGCCTCCTCGGGCGAGATCTTCAGTAGCTCGAAGATCCGCTCCTGAAGCCCACGATCGTGAATACGGATGCTCCCACTGCCCAGCTCGGTCCCGTTTAGGACGAGGTCGTAGGCGTTGGAGACGACGGAGAGCGGGTCGCTCGCGAGCGTCTCGATGTGCTCGGCTCGCGGCGAAGTGAACGGATGGTGGGAGCTTGTCAGCTCTCCGGCGTCGTCGAGTTCGAATAACGGGAAGTCGGTGACCCACAGGAAGCTCCACTCATCC
>Ga0272444_10001570_pt1 | contig 21900 bp, 22 predicted proteins | sample SSMForm13_FD_201033 | JGI IMG/M metagenome (GOLD analysis project Ga0272444, IMG submission 201033) | Marine sediment archaeal communities from Little Sippewissett salt marsh, Falmouth, MA, United States - SSM-Form-13 | ecosystem: Environmental > Aquatic > Marine > Wetlands > Sediment ...
CGCTTGAAGGGTCTTTATTTCGCCGGGCAGATCAATGGAACTTCGGGCTACGAAGAAGCTGCGGCTCAGGGGCTTATGGCTGGCGTTAACGCCTGTCTCGGGATTGAAGGCGAGGCGCTTTTCGTGCTGAACCGGTGCGAGGCGTATATCGGGGTGATGATCGACGACTTGACGACCCGCTCAACCACCGAGCCTTACCGGATGTTCACTTCCCGGGCGGAATACCGCCTGGCTCTTCGGGAAGATAACGCTCGCGACCGCCTGTTCCATCACGCCCGGAGGCTGGGCCTGATTGATGAATCGAGTTTCAGGGAGTTCGAGCAGCTTCAACGAGATACCGAGACCGAAATTCACCTGCTCCGGAAAACCCGGGTGCCGGTGTCAGAGCTGGGGGAATACGCCGGCCGCTTCCGGAAGCTCGACAAGGTAAGTCTGGCCAAGCTCCTCAAGCAGCCGGGGGTGGGAATCGATGAGGTTCTTCCGCTCCTGGGCCGGCACGACGGCCGATTCTCGGACAACCACCAGGTGCTGAAAAGGGCGGCGATCTGGATTCGCTATCAAGGTTATATAGATAAGCAGGACAGGGAAATAGCCAAGTCGCAGAGACTCGAGAAAGAAGTAATCCCCGAGGATTTCATCTATAGCAAGATAGCCGGCCTGAAGACCGAGGCGCGTGAGAAACTCCAGCGTTTCCGGCCGGCCTCGCTCGGTCAGGCGGGGCGGATGGAAGGTATCACCCCCGGCGATGTGGCTGTTCTGTCGGTGGCTCTGAAGCGTCACAAGGGAGTGGGAAAGTAATGCCCCCCGCCCTGGATCTCAATCCTCCCGAGATAATCAAGAAATACCTGCAACCCCACCGGCTCGATCGGTACTACAAGTACTTGATGGCTGAGAACCAGAAGGTTAACCTTGTTTCACGTGAAACATCGCGCGAAGATTTCGACCGGCTTACGGCCGAATCGCTGCTTCCGCTGGAAATTCTCGACAACGGTTTCGGGAGCTATCTAGATATCGGCTCCGGAGGTGGTTTTCCGGCCATACCGATTCTTATGACCGAGCGGGTCTTCGGCGAGGCGGTTCTTCTGGAACGAACCCAGAAAAAGGCTCACGCCCTTCAGAGGATCCTTGCCGAGCTGGACCTCCCGGCCACCGTTCACGACAGGGACTATGAACACTTCCAGCTTCCGGCGAAGTTCGACCTGATCACGCTTCGCTATGTCAAGCTGACGCCGCGACTCCTTGATCGCATTGCCGGTCATCTCAGCGACGATGGTCGTTTTGTCTATTTCTCCACGCCCGAGTTTGAGATCACTTCGGCTGGTGTCGAGACTTATGCCTATGTTTCGCCTCAATCCGATGTAGTCAAGAGCTTTAGCGTGCTGAAAGCGGACCGTTAATTTACCTCTCTTTTTTTGTTGCGCGGTTTCTGTAAAACCGCTAAGATCATTCCCAAAACATAGTTTAGTGACAAGGAGTGTCCATTGAGCAGGGTTATCGCCATTGCCAATCAGAAAGGTGGAGTAGGGAAGACCACCACCGCCGTCAACCTCAGTTCCTGCCTGGCCGCCGCCGAACAGAAGACTCTGCTTATCGACATGGATCCCCAGGCCAATTCCACCAGCGGGATCGGTTTCGAGCGGGGGGACGACGATGTCTCCATTTACGACGCTCTAATCGGCAACAAGCAGCTCAGCGAGATTATCAGGCCGACCGAACTGAAATTCCTTAACGTCGCGCCTTCGTCCATTGCTCTCGTCGGCGCCGAGGTCGAGCTGGTCAGCATGCTCTCACGCGAGAGCCGTCTGAAATCGATTCTGGCCGGGGTGGTCGATGAATACCAGTACATTATTATAGACTGCCCGCCCTCGCTCGGCCTTCTGACTATCAACACCCTGACGGCGGCAAACTCCGTCATCATCCCCATTCAATGTGAATACTATGCTCTCGAGGGGCTTGGTCAATTAGTGAACACTATCAAGCTGGTGCAGGATCATCTCAATCCAGACCTGGGGATCGAAGGGGTTCTTCTGACCATGTACGACAGCCGGCTGAATCTTTCGAAGCAGGTGTCCGAGGAAGTCCGCAAGCATTTCGATCAGCGGGTTTACAGCACGGTGATTTCGCGCAACGTTCGTTTATCCGAAGCCCCCTCGTTCGGGAAGCCGATTATTCTCTACGATGTTCTTTCGACCGGGGCGGAGAACTACATGGCTCTAACCAAGGAAGTGATGGCCTCATGAGCAAGCAGGTATTAGGCAAAGGGCTGAGCGCGCTGATTCCGGCCGATCATGATTCATCGGTCAATAAAGTCCATTATCGCAATATCGCCCTCGACCAGATCGCGCCCAACCCGATGCAGCCGCGACAGACGTTCGACAAGGAGCGCCTGGCCGAACTGGCCGCCTCGCTCAAAGCCAACGGCGTCATCCAGCCGCTGGTGGTGCGCCGCAACGGGGCCGGCTTTACGATCGTCGCCGGCGAGCGCCGTTACCGAGCCGCCCGCCTGGCCGCCCTGCCGCAGGTGCCGGCCGTTATAATGGATGACATTGACGATGTTCGTACCCTGGAACTGGCCCTGGTGGAGAATATTCATCGCGAGGATCTCAATCCGCTGGAGCTGGCCGAGGCCTACCGCCGCCTTATCGACAAATGCGGCCTGACCCAGAACGACCTGGCCGTGCGGGTGGGGCGGAGTCGCGCCGCCGTCGCCAATCATCTTCGCCTGCTCTCTCTCCCCGCTTCGATCAAGCGGCTGATCGCCGAAGGGCGCCTTACCGAGGGACATGCCCGGGCCATCCTGGCTCTCGACAATGAGGCGCAGATGCTCGAAACGGCCGAGAAGATTATCAGCAATTCACTGTCAGTGCGCGACGTGGAGAAAGCGACCGCGCCGAAACGCAGGAAGCGCCGGCTGGTTCCGAAACGGCTGCATCCGGCGCTGGCTGAGATGGAAGGCGACCTCAAGCGGCGGCTGGCGACTTCGGTGAAGATCGTGCCGGGTCTCAAACGCGGCCGCATTGAAATCGAATATTACGGTGACGATGATCTCGATCGCCTGTGGCAGCTTTTCCGCAAGATAGACAGTTGATCATGGCCGGGGCCAAATATACAACGATCATGCTGGTGCCCGACGGCACCGAGCCGCGCAGCGGCTGGCGGGTACGAACCTGGGTAATGAAACTGGTGGTTACCTCCGCAATCGTTATCCTGGTGGGGATTGTGCTGTTTTTCTCTTTTTACGGAAAAGTGCTCAGCCGGGCCGCTATGACCGAACAGGTGACTAAGGAAAACGAGGCTTTGCGGCGATACTATTACAAGGTGCAATTGCTGGAACAGAATCTCAATCAGGCTCGTGAGGTTGTCACTCGCATGACCCAGTTGGCCGGAATCGACTACGAATTCCCGGAGTTCCCCGATGACTCCACGCTGTTCGCGCAGCTGGATCGCACTACCACGGCCGTGGTGGCGCGGCCGGCCTCGGGCGACTGGTCGCTTCCGGCGGGACTGCCGATACAGGGTTTCGTGACCCAGGGCTTCAAGACCTCCGATGCCAACAGCTATCATCCGGGGGTAGACATCGCCTGTGCGGTCGGCACCCCCGTCCTGGCCACCGGTTCAGGAATGGTAGAGCATGTGGACTATGACTCGATTTACGGCCATATGGTGGTCCTGAGACACAACGACAGTGTGACGACGGTGTATGCTCACAACGACGAAATCCTCGTCCACGTGGGCGAGACCGTCCCGGTCGGTTCCCGCATAGCTTCTTCCGGCAACAGCGGCAAATCGACCGCCCCGCACCTTCACTATGAAATCCGAATCAATGGCGAACCAATAAATCCATTGGACAATCCGTATGAAGAAAACTAACTCGAACGAGGTGGATGGGCTGATGAACACCATTATTGGAAAAGACACGGTAATCACCGGAGAGCTGGACATCAAAGGAGCGCTTCGGGTCGACGGCACGGTTAAGGGCAAAGTGCTCTGTTCGGACTGTGTCACGGTAGGCGCCACCGGCACGGTGGAGGCCGAAATCGAGGCCAAGACGGCTATCATCGCCGGCCACGTTATCGGCAACGTGAACACCTCCGAAAAGATCGAACTTCAGGCCAAGTGTGAAATGGACGGCGATCTCAAGACCAAATCCCTGGTTATTGAGCAGGGGGCGGTCTTCTGTGGTGCCTGCAACATGAAGGGCGGTACTCCCGACCTGGGTTTCCTTGCAACTAAAGAGAAGAGCACCGAGGTGGTCGCGCACAAGAGCGAGAACGGCAAGTAATTCACACTCTTCAGGTGGTTTGTGGACAAGTAGCCGCAATTGTGGACATGCCTGTAACTCGTTGCTGTATAGTCTCTTAATGTGGCGGCCGGTTGCCTTTAGATAGCTGTTTATCCACAATAATCGCAAATAGCTAAGCGCTTAAAACAGCAACATTTAGCCAGGATTTGTCAAGTGTTAGATTATCGGCGACTCGTGTAATACTTTGATTTACATCGTGTTACCGTGGACGATTCGGGAAACGAGCGGCTCGCCCGAGATTCCGAGAAGCATATTCTGCGACTTACCCCTGACAATCTAACTATTTGTGTTTCACCAAGAACTGACGTAACTTTGGGGGCAAGCGCTTGTATAATAGGGGATCACTAACCCATAACCTGATTGTATCGGCCGTTGTCTCCGGAGGAAAGTAATGACACCTGTTGAGGTTAAGTCCGATATCCAGGCCGTGGAAAACCTCCACGCCGCCTACAAAAACATCAAAACCGAGATTGCCAAGACTATTATCGGGCAAGATAAAGTTATCGAGCAGTTGATTATCTCCCTGCTCTCCTCCGGTCACTGCCTTCTGGTCGGTGTGCCCGGCCTGGCCAAAACCCTCATGATCTCCACCCTGGCCCGGGTGCTGAGCCTGGATTTCAACCGGATCCAGTTCACCCCCGATTTGATGCCTTCGGACATAACCGGCACCGAGATTATCGAGGAAGACCACGCCAGCGGCAAACGGCAGTTTCGCTTCCTTAAGGGGCCCGTGTTCGCGAATATCATCCTGGCCGACGAGATTAACCGCACGCCACCCAAGACCCAGGCCGCACTGCTTCAGGCGATGCAGGAACACGAAGTCACGACCGGCGGCGAAACTTACAAACTCGACGAACCCTTTTTCGTCCTGGCGACCCAGAACCCGATCGAGCAGGAAGGCACTTATCCGCTGCCGGAAGCTCAGCTGGACCGCTTCATGTTCAACGTCTTCGTGGAATATCCCGAAGTGGCCGAAGAGCAGGAAATCGTCAAGACTACAACCACCGTGGCCACTCACGAACTGAAGAAGATATTGTCGGCCGAAGACATAATCGGTTTCCAGAACCTGGTGCGGCGCGTTCCGGTATCGGATCATCTCGTGGAATACGCCGTCGACCTGGTCCGGGCCACACGTCCCAACGAGAAGGACGCCCCGGAGTTCATCGGCAAGTGGGTTAACTGGGGGGCCGGCCCGAGAGCCTCGCAATATCTTATCCTTGCCGCCAAAGCCAAAGCCATTCTCGAGGGCCGCCCGACTCCCGGTCCGGAGGATGTCCGGTTCGCTGCATTTCCGGTCCTCCGGCACCGCATCGTGACCTCGTTCAACGCCGAGGCCGACGGTGTCGATTCGCTGGAGATTATCCGCCGCATTCTCGACACGGTCAAAGAGAAAGGTTAATCGGGGTCTACATAATTGGGGGATGCGGCGATCAATCGCCGTCAAATGTCATATGAATACGATGGAGCAGAAGCGAATCAGTCAATTGTCGCCGACCGGCAAGCTGTTCGTGGCGCTTTTCACGACGCTCATGCTCGGGGTCTGCCTGTGGGCGGTGTGGATTTACACCGCCGAACGCGGCGAAGTCGACCCGGACCACCTTCCAGCCTACCTGATCGATGAATCGGAGGAAGCGGTCGAGTCGGAGATCGAGGCGATCGCGGCCGACAGCGAGTCGGTGCTGGCCCCGGTCTGGGATTTGGAGCATCGCGGTGAGGAAGATCCTTTCGACAGCAGCGAGATCGATTCCATGATGGTCCGGGCCGGCTACGACGCGGACGATTACGAGCCGGGACCTGCGGTCGTACCTGCTGGGGACGATCTGGCCATTGAAGATGAAGATCACCTGGAGCACAATCTCGGCCTGGCCCACGTACACATCAACGGCCAGACGCTGTTGTTTTTTGCGCTCGGCGCCGTCTTTCTCTTTACATCAGTCAGTCCCAGGCTCAAGAAGACCGTGCTCTGGCTGTTTGCCGTCGTGATTGTTCTTCACACTGTCGGCCTCACCGGCGAAGGCTATCATTGGGTTTTCGATGACATGCTGGCGATCAGCGGTGTGCTGATGCTGCTGTTGATCGCATACATGTGCCTTCGGATATATGTTGATCTGGGCCGCAAGCGAAAGGCTGCCGAGTAGGCGAAGATGGTCGGAACGAAGAAGCAAGCGGGTGACTTCGCCGTTGCCGTTCACGGCGGGGCGGGGACGATCCTACGCAAGTTCATGACCGAGGAAAAAAAGCAGGGCTATCGCACCGGGCTGACCGAGGCAATGAAAGCCGGCTTTGACATTCTTAAAGCTGGCGGCACTGCTCTCGATGCCACCCAGGCCGCCGTGCTGGTCATGGAGGACAACCCGCTGTTCAACGCCGGCAAAGGCGCTGTGTACACGCACGACGGCGACCACGAGATGGACGCCTGCATCATGGACGGCGCCACGAAAGATGTCGGCGCCGTGGCAGCGGTGCGGCTGATCGCCAACCCGATCAAGCTGGCCCGACTGGTGCTCGAAGAGAGCCCGCATGTGCTGCTGGCCGGGGCCGGAGCCGAACGGTTCGCCGAGAAGCACGGCGTGGAACTGGTGGAAGATTCACGATATTTCGATACGCCGCACCGATGGAAGCAGCTTCAGCAAGCCCTCAAACGAGAAAAAGAGAACGCCGGCAAACCGCAGACGCAGTTGGACCATTCGGACGACAAGGAAAAGATGGGCACAGTCGGCGCGGTGGCGCTGGACGTGCGCGGCAATCTGGCCGCGGCTACCTCGACCGGCGGCATGACTAACAAGCGGTTCGGGAGAATCGGAGATACACCGATGATCGGCGCCGGAACTTACGCCGACGGTAAGTGTGCGATATCAGCCACCGGCGTCGGTGAGATGATCATGCGGGCGGTCTTGTCGTACGACATCGCCGCCCTGATGGAGTATAATAATATGAGCTTGGACGAGGCGGCCGAGATCGCGGTGATGAAGAAGTTCACCGAGCTGGGCGGCAGCGGCGGCGTAGTGGCGATTGATTCCGAGGGGAATATCGCCATGCCGTTCAACAGCGACGGGATGTATCGCGGTTACATGCTCGCCGACGGCACCTGTGAGACGGCGATATTTAGAGGTTGATCGAGTGTTTCGCTGCCTACCGACCGGTAGCCCACAGCTTGCTGTGGGAACCTTCGGCGATACGTAGGGCAGGATCCCTGCGATCCTGCCGAGCAGGTCAAAACCCCTGCGGTTTTGACAATGGCGGGTTCGAAGACGGACCCGCCCTACAGGAAGCGTACTGTAGTGAGAATTATCACGAAGAGCCTCGGAATACCCCTGGTGGTAGTGCTATGGTCGGCTTGCTCGGCGCCGAAGATCGAGCCCGAAGCCAGGGTCAACAGAGATCGCATTGAGACTGATGCATACATAATCGACAAGATGCCCCTAGTGCAAGACTTCCTGCCAGCCATGCGCCAATTGCGCATCTCGGAAACTGGGGACTCGCTGTTCGGCGGACGGGTGAACTGGATAACCCGAAACTATGTTCACCCTGGGAAGATGCTATTGGACGTAGACCGAGGCGAACAGGTATTTGTGCAATTCTATACTACCGCGGGATGGGTGGCCGCGAAGGTTCAATTGAAGCCAGCGACATGCGACACGACTATTACAGTGGCAATGGACGATGTGTTCGAAGTGGCTCAAGAGAAATACATGTTGTTCCTGGTCATAAGAGATGGCATTGCCGTATTGAAGTATCACACGTTTTTTTCACAGGTTCGGAGACCGAAGCCCTGGGTCCCCGCTTTCGCGGGGATGACTCAAGTGAGCCCACATGATGATACTGACTGAAATGAGACACTATGCCGACCGATTATAGAAAATACCTGCAACCGGACACCGTCTCCCAGCTAAAGGGGATGGAACTCAAGGCCCGGATGGTGGTCGAGGGATTCATTGCCGGGATGCACAAGTCCCCCTACCACGGCTTTTCGGTCGAGTTCGCCGAACATCGCCAGTACATGCCGGGGGACAACATCCACGACATCGACTGGAAAGTCTACGGCAAAACCGACCGGTTCTACATCAAGCAGTACGAGGAAGAGACCAACCTGAAGGCGTATCTCCTGCTCGACTGCTCGGCCAGCATGGGCTATCAGTCCGGCAAGCGGCTGACCAAGTTCGACTACGCCGGCATGCTGTGCGGGGCGCTTTCTTACATGATGCTTCGGCAGCGGGACGCGGTGGGGCTGGTATCGTTCGACGAACGCATCCGCAAGTACGTCCCCCCGCGCTCGAAGTACGGTCACATCCATGTACTGCTGAACGAAATTGCCGACCAGCAGCCGAGCGATTTGACCGATATATCGAGTGCCCTTCACGAGATGGCCGAGCGGATCAAGCGGCGGGGCCTGGTGGTGATTCTGTCGGACCTTCTCGATGAGCCCGATAAGATCATCTCCGGGCTGAAACATTTCCGGTACAACCAGCACGAGGTGATCGTGTTTCACGTGCTCGATCCGCGGGAGCGGGATTTCAATTTCGGCGCCGAGGCGATTTTCAAGGATATGGAGACGGGGGAGGAGCTGACGACCTCGCCTTACCAGGTCAAAGGAGATTTTGCCAAGCAGGTCAGGAAATTCTCCGACCAGATCGCATCCGCCTGCCGCCAGGCGAACATCGACTACCACCCGATCGACACCGCCATGCCTTTCGACAAAGCGCTGTACGCGTTCTTGTCCAAGAGGGAGAGGTTGTATTAAGGGGGGGGAGACATCCGGTAGGCCCACCATTTATGGTGGGTTTACAAACGGACCCGCTCTGCCTGACATCGAACCCACAGGGGTTTCGACAATCTCCTTGTTTCCTTAAGAATTGTCTTTTATTTCTAGACACCCGTGACTTATAGTTACCTGTCATGCTCAAGCTGGAATTCGATGCGAAGATAAGAGACTGTCCTGTATGTCGATCAAAGGACATAGTCCATCATTTTACTGATTTCAAAGGTATTAAGATAGGCCGGTGCCAGAGATGTGGTTTTCGGTTCATGAACCCGCCCTACTCCGACAGCTATCTGAATAAATATTATGCTTCCTATATGGAAGAGGAAGATTTTGAGCTCTGGCATGATGCCTTGTTTTATGGTCACAATTTCTATTTCAGTCTGATTGAACAATATATATCGCCGGGCAAGCTTCTGGATATAGGTTGCGGTAATGGCCACCTTATCAAGGCTGCACTTGAACGGGGATGGGAGACCGAAGGTTTCGATGTTGATCCCGAAACAACCACCAGAGTCTCAGAGCGATATAATGTGAAAACTCATCACGGGGATTTCTTACAAACAAATTTCAAGGAACAGAATTTCGATTTGATCACCATGCACCAGGTTTTGGAACATTTGAAATATCCCAATGAATACCTGGATAAAATCAACACTTTGCTCAGACCCGGGGGAGGTTTGTTTATCGCTCTGCCGAACATCAGATCATTGTCAAACCGGTTGAAACATGTGCTTGAAAGAGCCGGCCTGAAAAAGAACAATGTTGGTAAATATTACGAAACCAGCCATCACTTGTTGTATTTCGATCCCACCACCCTGCGGATTCTTTTGGACCGTCATGGTTTTGAGGTGCTTTACAAAAGGAATGGTCACAAGGTTCGACCCGGACAGTCAGGCTTTAAGCGCTTCCTGATGCGGAACGTTAGCGAGCGTCTATTAGCCAAATCGACGTTTTTGATGATTGCGCGGTCCGGTGGCCCACCATTTGTCGTGGGTTTATAAAAACTTGGCTGACTGTTCTCCAAGCCACAGAACCCACAGCAAGCTGTGGGGCACCCTGATGTACAGCTCCAAGAATAAGGCGGTCACCTCACAAGCGAGGTGACCGCTTTGGCTTTACAGACTGTTGCCTCGGCTTACGGGCATGGCGGCAGCGGTGTAAGAGTCAGGAACTGATTGTCGATCAGCACGGTGATATCGGTGATGTCAACGGAGCCGCTCAGGTCGACATCCGCCTCCTCCTCGCACACCAACGGCGTAAGCGTCAGGAACTGATTGTCGATGAGTATGCTGATATCGGTAATGTCCACAACGCCGGAAAGATCAACATCGCCAACATCGGGAGGTATGCAACAGCCGTAAGAGATCGTACGGAGCACCTCGCCTGTCTCCGGGGCCATGATCCACTCGTTGTAGTCAAACCTGATCCAGGCTGTATTGGTGATCTGGGTACCTTCCGGAAGGTCCTTCTTGGGTGAAACAGAATACATCATGTAGCCCTCACCTTCCGGCGGCAGGACGTTGGGCGGCAGCATGATCTCGTCGCAGAACCAGGTAATCACACCGGTATAAGGGTCAAAATCCCAATCGCAGGCGTCGGGATGACTCATCTCGCCTATTGTCAGCGATCCCCAGTCGAGGTTGGCGTCGAGACTGTCGACCACCCGGACGTAGGTAGCCGCCGCGGTGGCTTCCGGAAGGTTCTCGAACTGGATCAGATAGGTGATCCGATCATCTCCCGCGATCTTATTGCCGTCACCTTCCCCTCCGGGCAGGGCGGTCTTGTCGTTGGGATCTATCGAGCCGATAACCTCGTCTTTCAATTCCGCCGAGTTGTTGTCGGGCGTGTCATCGGGAGTCGTGGTCGTCAGCCAGGAGTAGCAGGTGAGCGAGTCCCCAATGGGTACCGTCTCGGAACATCGTCCGAAGAAGCGGATCAACCCGCCATCCGGGTTGGTCGGCTCGATGGTTTGCAGCGGTATCACAATGGTGTCGGCGGACCAGGAATACCCGGTGTAGGTACCGGTCTGAGCCGCGACGAAGCTTACGTAGGGCGACTCCATTTCCGGCGGCAGGAGTATCTTGAGGGTGCAGTTTTCGGCGGGCACAGTACCCTGGTTGGTCCAGGTGAAAGAATAGTGGAATTCAAATCCCGGCTTGGCGCTGGTCCAGGCGATGCCGGTGGTCAGATCGGTGTAAGCGGTGTCAACGCGAATGTAGCTGAGCCTCATGAGGCTGTCTACGAACATACCGTCGCTCACTCGCAGCTTGACGTTGTATTGGCCGGCCGTATCGTAAGTGTGTGTTGGATTAACGTCGGCGCTGGTGTTGCCGTCACCGAAATCCCAGTACCAGCCGGTGGGATTCCCCGTACTATGGTCGGTGAACGAAACCTGGAGCGGCGCTATTCCGGCCGTCGGCTGGGCCGTGAAGGCCGCGTCGAGATCGCGCACCACCACATATTCGGTCTTGATCAGGGAATCGATCTGCGTGCAGTTGTCCAGATCAAGGCGGACCCGCAGCATTACGTCGTACTTCCCTTCCTGAGTGAAAGTGTGGATGGGATTGCGTTCGGCACTGGTCTGCCCGTCACCGAAGTCCCAGTAATACGCGTTGGCCTGACCCTCCAGCACGGGCGAGAAAACAACCGGTAGCGGCGTCTTGCCGGTGTGAGGGAGACCGTTGAAGTCCGCCGAAACGCTGTCCTGGAGAATTATGAAATCCCCCCGGATCAACGTGTCTTCATGAATCCCGTCGGAGACAACGAGCATTACATCGTAGGAACCTTCGTTGACGTACTCGTAGGAGGGAGATTGTTCGTCGCTCCATCCGCCGTCCCCGAACTCCCAGTACCATTCCGTAATACCGGCCATCGGTACGGATACATCCGTGAAGTCAACCGTAAGAGGCACAGCGCCACAGCGCGGATAGGCGTTGAACATCACCTCCCCGGGATCGCAAGCGTCACCCTTGCCGTCCTCATCGGCATCGAACTGATCGGGATCATAATCATCGGGGCAGATGTCGCAATAGTCGCCCAGACCATCGCTGTCGGCATCATTCTGATCGTCGTTGTAGACTGAAGGACAGTTGTCCTCGGCACAGGTGTTGGCGGCAAAGCCGGGGTCGCCGAAGCCGTCGCCATCGAGATCGGTGCAAACGTCGCAGGCATCCCCGATCCCGTCACCGTCCGCATCCTCCTGGTATTCGTTGGGGATCGCTTCACAATTGTCGCAGAGGTCGCCGACATTGTCGGAATCCGCGTCCGCCTGATCTTCGTTGAAATCATCCGGGCAGTTGTCACAGGCGTCGCCGTAGGTGTCACCGTCACCGTCTGCCTGGTCGTCATTGTAATCCTGAGGGCAGTTGTCGCAAATATCACCGACATTGTCACCGTCGCCGTCCGCCTGACTCGGATTGTAGATCATCGGGCAATTGTCGGACTCGTTGGCGTAGCCGTCGGCATCACCGTCACTCAAACAGGGAGTGCCGCGCCAGTCGGGGATGTAGGGGACACTGCCGATGGCGTCGACGAAAGTGAAGGTGGTGCCGGTGCTGAACTTCATGGTATCTATGCACACATCGTCGGAGCCGCCCCAGCCGGAGACGTGGAACCAGTAAGTAGCCGCCAGCCGGGTCTCGTACGAAGGGACCAAACCTGAACCTTCAATTCTGGCGACAGCGAACTGGAACTGCTGGTAGATGTTGGTGCTGTCGAGGATGTTATTGCGGTAGAGGTATTTTACGAAGTCAAACGACTCGGTTACCTCATCGGAGAAAACAGCCGAATCCATCTGGACTTTGGGGTTGTCCCAATGGAAACCGGCCGAGGCGTTACCGACCGTCTGCCCGTCTATGAAGACGAAGAGTTCCGCCTTGAAGGTGGTACTGCTGCCACCTGAGCCCAGTGGGTGGACCAGCAGGTAGACCGAATCCTGTTCCCCCAGGTCGTCGGGATGCTGTTGAGCAAAAGTCGAAAGACACAGCAACATCATCAGGATGATTGATAGGATCAGTGTTTTGGAATACATTTGAGACATGCCTCCCCAGCCTTACGTTTATCGGTTCATCAGAGACGAATAGACGTACCCATAAGACTCCAGCCTGCCGGAGTCAACAGCCCCCGAAGAGTGATGACTTTCGAAGAAGAAATGCCCGAAGGAACACCGAGCATCGCCAAGCTCCCCCGCAAAAGAGGTGTTCCTTTATCTAAAATAGAGCTTTTGCTCCTGTAGTCAAGCTTTTTGCTCGACAGCGACTGAGACTGGGACGTACCCTGGTGACTTTATATAGGGGATTTCCCCTATAGCCTGCCTGACTTGGTCTGACACCCCGACGTTACCCCCTCAAATTCCTCTCAACTTCGGCCCCCACGGAGGCCGATAATAATCATAGGTTGACGACTCTCTCTTTTTTCCAAAATCAAGGAGTGTATCCTATGGCCAGATCCCTGTTTCGCTGGTTGGGTGTTGTCGGGCTGACCGCCGCCCTGTGGGCGGCTTTCGGCTGTGGCGACGACAAGAGCACTTCGAGCATCACGCCCCCGGCAGCTCACGATTCCACCTATACCGCCGATCACCTGAGCGCCAACGACTTTGCTCTCGTCCCGGACTCGACTTTCACCCTCGCCCAGTCCAGCTTCCGGATTTTCTACGGCCATACCTCTCACGGCAGCCAGATCATGACAGGCTTGAACCTGCTTCATGATGAAAACCCAACATTGCAGCTCCCGACGTTCCACGAGGTCTCCGACGACCTCGGCGGCACCGGGGACACCTCCTGGGCGCCGATCACCCGGGCCTGGCTCGACGCTCACCCGGAGTACAACATGGCGATGTGGTCCTGGTGCGGCGGGGTTTCGGGCAACACCGTCGAAGGGATCAATATCTACCTCAACGCCCTGGCCGGGCTCGAGGCGGATTATCCTAACGTGACGTTTGTGTACATGACGGGGCATCTCGACGGCACGGGGGTCGACGGCAACCTGTACGCGCGGAACAACCAGATCAGGGCTTTCTGCGCCGCCAATGGAAAGCTGCTCTTTGATTTCGCCGATATCGAGAGCTATGACCCCGCCGGCGTGTATTATCCCGACGAAACCGATGCCTGCGGCTGGTGCTCGGACTGGTGCTCTACCCGCGACTGTGACGAGTGCAGTTGCGCTCATTCTCACTGCTACAATTGTTATCGCAAGGGCCGGGCGTTCTGGTGGATGCTGGCCCGCCTCTCGGACTGGGACGGGGAGTAGGCTTCCAGGCTCCCACAACAAGCTGTGGGGCACCGATGGGTGAAATTCTCCACGGGTCGCAAATCGGGTAACCCACCCTTCTAGGGTGGGATGTGCAGCCTCTCCGAACGTATCTTCACTAACGGGGCAGACGAGGACGTCTGCCGCCCACTGGAATCGCCTTTCCGCTTGCTGGATCAGTGTGATGGGGCTACCTTGATCCGTAACAATTGAGTTGCTTTGATACAACAGAGCGGGAGGGTTATCTCATCCGTCTGAACAGACACAACGGACTTTGTGGAAGTGTCGCACTGATCCTTCTGGTCACGATTTTGTTCGTGCCGCAGACAGCGAGCGACATTTTCGGAATCAGTCGTTTTCATCTGATTGACGGTGGAGATTCGATGAAGCTCTTCGGTTTCTACGGCGTCCGTTTCAAGGTGGAGAGCTTCGAGATAGAACAGGACCACAAGGACCGTTATGTCTGTTATGTGGGAGTGTGCCAGGAATTCGAAATGTGGCCGGTAGCCGATACGGTTAAGGCCGACTCTCTGCGGAGGATCGAAGTCAGCAACTTCTGCGCGATATTTGATTGCATGGACGCCAGTTATTGTCCCGGCCCCGACAGCGTTGACATTTACCCGCTTCACTATTTCAGTGACGGTGTTCTTAGTGGCCCGTTCTATCGCTATGGCTGTGCGCACATCGACAAGGACTGTAAATCGGTGAGAGTCGTTTTTTTGGCCAGGTTGCTCAACCGTCAAACGGGTGAGGAGCTTGCCCATAGAACCGTGGATACAACACTACGTCGTTGAGGGCGGGGCTTTTCGTCAGAAAGGGTAGAGCCGTCCCAGGGCGGCTTTTACAGATAAATGACAGCATTCCAGCGCGCATCTTCATTTCCCAGGCGGGCGCTGCCCCTGACAATTCTAGTCTGCTTGTGTCTGCCTATGCTAACGGACTGCTTTTATGCGAAGTGGTACGAACCACCGCATGAACTGGAGGGTTACAGGGTATTTGACGACTACCTGGTGAAAGTCCACTTGTACAACGAAAACGTGCGTTCCTGGGATCATACCAGACATGATGACTACTATTACATTGATGTTGAATTGATCTTGAAGGCCGATTCCACCCGAACTGATCCAGTTGATCCAGACCGGTCGGTCCGGGTCAAAAACCTGTGCATCAGCGCACCGTGCATAGAATATGTTTACTGCCCTCCGTTGGCCAGGGATACGACTTTTGAATCGTGCGGAAAGACCGATGGGGAGTTGAGCTGCGCTCTGTACCATTGGCTGCAGTACGGCGCCATGGACCTGCCGGATCAGTGCCGTACAATCGACGCAAGTCTCGAGGCGGTGCTGACAGAAGAGGCCTCTGATTCGGTCTTAGCCGTTGAGAATATCAGAATGTCGATGGAGGTCAAGCAACGGGCGATTCCAGCTTTCGCGCCGCGATAGATAAGGAGACAAGTCTCCCTGAGCCTGTCGAAGGGCGGTGCGAGCCACCCGACCCCGGGCTGTCCACCTCTCAAGCACAGTGTATCTTCACCACCTCGTCATCGGCCACAATATCGATCGAGCTCTCGGTCAACGCCTTAAGCAGCTCGTCCAGCTTCGCCGAATCGAGATTGTTGAGATCGATATCCAGCCCGTGGTCGCTCAGGTGCGAATTGAACTTGCTGCGCGTTTTCTCCGGCACCAGCGCGCCCAGTTTGACGCCGGCCTTGAGCAGCATGATCGGAATCTTGATGTCAACGTTTTCATGCTTGTGACGACCGTCCGGTCCGCCGTGGACAGAGATGTGGAGAAAGCTCGGCTTCTTTTTCTTCTCACCATCGGCGTCGTCGACGCTCGGTCCCGGCTCGGGCTCGGTTTTGCTTTCGAGGGCGGCCAGAAGCCGATCGGCTTCGTCGGCGTTGATCTTTCCCTCGGCCAGCATCCTGAGAATCTGTTGTCTCTGCTCGCTCATGATTGGCTCCTTCTATTGTCTTTGACTGTTTTCTATATGTGCGCGGCCCAGACAGCGTCAGGGCTGCCGAAACTTCCCGGAAAATGAGGCGGCACAAAAGCGGTCCGCGCGCTTCTCGTTCCGCAGCCGGCGCCCTGGCCGACCGAAGCGGGGATGACCCTTCTGAGGCGCCGGATCAACCGCTCGGCCTGCTGGACATTAATAAGCCCCTGATCCACAAGATTCAGCAGGAGGCTGTATTCGCTATTCATGGTTCTCCTCCCGGCCCAGCGACTGGATCGCCTCCTCCACGGATATCTCACCCCGTTCGAGTCGATCGAGGACATCGGACCGCTCTTCCGTGGTGGTCTCGACATCGACAAAATCCAGCTGCTCACCAATTCTGTTAAGTCTGCTCTTTACAGTGGGATAGCTAATGCCGAACTGCTTCTCCATCTGCTTTATCGAGCCGTGAGATTTGACGAAGACGGCAATAAACACCTGGTCCTCGGCGCGGAGTCGGGCCAGCGGCGGCAACTCGAATGATCCCTCCACCGCGATATCCTCCCCTTCGATTCTGACCCGCTCGATCGTCACCGGCCGCCCGCTAGTCATTCTCGTCAGATACGCCCAATCTTTTTTCATATCGTCTCCAGATTCATATTTCTATTCATTTGTACGTCGAATATTAAGAAAGTTACATTAAGAATTGAGAAAATCAATAAATTTTTCCAATGAGATTATCTTTTTATGCGCTTCTACCCAGCCACGATCTGAAGACGTCGAAACAAACAGGATCTGCTTGCGTAAAATACTTTGTGATACAAAGTATTTGCAAATAACAACCGCCAACCGGAGGTCTTACTCGTATGAGCGCACCGCTTAGCGCCGAAGAGGCCCACGCCCTCAAGGCGCTTGAGAAAAGAATTTACCGATCCTTCTTCCAGGACGGGCTCTGGGATATTTTCTGGGGGCTGATCCTTCTGAGTTTTGCCGCCCAGTCTGCTTACGAAAGCCTGGGACTGCCGTACCCTCTCGACCACGCCATCATCCCCGCCCTGGCTGTCCTGACCCTGGAGCTGGGCAAGCGGTATCTGACTATCCCCCGGCTGGGGGCTGTCCGGTTCGGCCCGGAGCGAAAAGCGGCCCTTCAGAAGGGCAAAGCGGTCCTCTTCACTCTCGTGACACTCGCCCTGATTATCATGATCCTGGCGATACCGGCTCTGTCGCTGAGCCGCCCCGATCCGGGACGGGACGTTATCGTGCGGGCGCTGATGATGGGGCTGGTGGTCACGACCGCTCTCGGAATAATCGCCTTCTTCCAGAATTTCTCCCGCCTCTATATCTACGGCGTGGTATTCGGACTCAGCCTGCCGGTTTCGCAGATCCTCAAAGGCAAGGTTGCTTCGCCCTGGGAAGAGAGGCTGGCCTTCGGCATTCCCGCCTTAGTCATCCTGACCCTGGGGCTGATCCTGCTCGTCCGCTTCCTGAACCGTTATCGCCTTATTCGCAACGGGGGTGGCCATGTCGAATGAGCCGAAGAACAACGATGGCGACCGGCCGCAGAACTCGTTTGACCGGATCGACAAGCTCGTACACGAGCCGGCCCGCCTGGCTATCCTGGCCAACCTGTACGTGGTTGACAGCGCCGATTTCATCTTCCTCGAAAGGCAAACCGGCCTTACCCCCGGAAACCTCTCCCGACACCTGTCCAGGTTGGAGTCATCCCGCTACGTGGAAATCAGGAAGGATTTCGTCCGCAATCGTCCTCGCACCACACTCCGGCTGACCGAGGCGGGCCGCCGGGCGTTTCGGGAGTACGTCGCCAATATGAAGGGGGTGCTGGAAGGCATTGTCGAACCCTGATCGGGGCTGAAGGCTTCCGGACAGATTGCACATATTGTGGATTGAAACGTCATCTTTGGAAGCACTGTCCGTTACCAAAGAAGCAGAGGATCGCCACATGAATTCCAAAAACGTTCTCTGTCTGGCAATCACCTTGTTGTTAATCGGAGGACCGGTCATGGCCGACCAGAGCAATATCGAAGAGGTCAAGGCGCAGGTAGAAGAGGTTATCCGCGCCAATATCGAATGGCCGTTTCCGGAGAAGGACACCGTCCGACTGTTCTCCTCGGTTGCAGAAGACCCTTCGTTGTTCATCTTCCACCCCGATTCAAAGTCAACCATCATTGGTTACGAGCCTTTCCGTAAGATGGCCGAGGGCTTCTTCATGCAGCCGGAGATGAAACCGCTGGGGACGGAGATCAAAGATCTCCGCATTAACCTGTCGGCTTCCGGTGACTGCGCCTGGTGGTCGTGCATTCTCGATGACTGGGGAGAATACCGGGGGAAGGCTTACTTCTGGAAAAACGCGCGATGGACCGGGGTCATGGAGAAACGCGACGGCGTCTGGAAAATCTTCCAGATGCACTTTTCGTTCGCCTCCGATGCCGAAACCGATGACGCGAGCGACTCGGGCGAGAAGTAGAGCGGGATCCCGGATTTCCGCCGGCGGTTCTTTCCGCGTCTCGCCAGTGGAGTTCGGTTACCCGGGCAAGAACCTGGCATCCATGAAGGCAGCAGAGAACCTGCAAGACAGTCCACCTGTGGCTCTCTCTGTTTAGAACGCTCTTCCGTTGCCCGGAACCTTACAGGTTCTCCAGAAACCAAGCGATGGAAACAACAGATCGGAGATAGTATCAGGAGGAATTGGCCCCTTATGATTCATCATGACCTGTGTGCGCCCGGGGCACCTTTTTACTCACAGAACCAGTCGCCCCCGTGAAGTGAAAACAATTTGAATAGTCCGAAGAGATTTTAGCGTAATTGAAAAGCGAAAGGGTAAAATCATGTCTTCCAAAAATGCATCCGAGAATTCTCGGATGACTACAGTACGTAGGGGTGTAAGGATTTTCCATCGGGTCCCTTGCACCCTGCTCCTCGCTCTGGCGCTGGTGTTGTCTCTGCTGACAAATGTGCCGGCGACGATTATCAACGTACCCGCCGACCAGACAACTATCCAGGCCGGGATAGACGCCTCCAGCAACGGCGATACCGTCCTGGTAGCGCCCGGGTACTATCTGGAGAACATCAGTTTCAAGGGCAAAGATATAGTGGTCTCCAGCCACTTCCTGCTGGACCAGGATCCCGCCTACATTTTCAGCACGATAATCGACGGCAGCAACCCCACCAACCCTGATACGACCAGCACCGTTGCGATTTGTTGCGAAGGCGAACAGAACCCGATCTTTCAGGGGTTCAACGTGACCGGCGGTCAGAGCACTTACATGTACGATGCGTACGAGCATTTGTGGTTTCACCTCGGAGGGGGAATTGTCACCGATTCCGGATCACCGGTAATCCAGTTCAACTATATTCACGATAATGGTGCGAACGATCATGGGGGAGGCGGTATCTACATGCAATTCGGGACACCAACGTTCTGCAACAATATCGTGACCGACAATCTTGCAAACGCCGGCTGCGGCGTTCTTGTGTGCCACGCCAACTCAATTATCCGCAACAACGTCATTTTCAACAATCGTGGCGGCAGTCAGTGGGGTGGCAGCGGTTTGTATCAGTACACCGGCAGCATGCTCTGCGAGAACAATACGATCGTTTACAATACCTCAACTCAGGGGGGCGGCGGCCTGAGGGTTGCCGTGGGCGCGGCGACGGTGCGCAACACCATCATATACGACAACCTCGCGCCGCAGGGACCGCAGGTGTTTCTGGTAAACGGGGGTACCGTCAACGCCAGCTACTGCAACATAAAGGGCGGATGGACCGGTGAGGGCAATATCGATGTCGCTCCGGGGTTCGCTGGCGAGCGGTTGCTTTTGCAGGAAGGATCACTGTGTGTCGACGCCGGAAACGCGGACGCTGCCTTTAACGATCCCGCCTGGCCTGGTGCGCCCTCAGAAGCCCGATGGCCGTCGCTCGGCGGGCTGCGGAATGACATAGGTGCCTACGGCGGACCCGGCTGTTATCCCTGGGATCTGGCGCCAATTCAGGTCGACAACAACTTTGGCTGGACCCCGCTGGAAGTCAGTTTCGAGGCCGAGTCGTACTTCGAGGCCGACAGCTGGTCCTGGCATTTCGGCGACGGTGACAGCACCACCGGGCAGACGGCTGTCCACACCTATGAAGAACCCGGATTGTACGATGTAACTCTAACCATTGGTCACGATGCAGGACAGACTTATGTGCGCACTCTCGAAGCACTCGTATACGCACTCGCCGACACCATGTGGGCAGACGACGCCGCGTGCTCAACGTCGACCGGAACCGTACCGATGGAGATTGTCATACAGGCCCACAACTCGGTGCCGCTGGACGATATCCTGATCCCCGTTGCCTATTCGGGCGACCTCGGGCTGGTCTACCAGGGCTTTACGACGGACGGCTGCCGCACCGTCGATTTCGACAGTCAGGTCGAAATCTCCCACGATTCGGCGGCCGGAACCGCGGTGATAGAACTGTCGGGAGAATCGGTCCTGGCACCCGGAAACGGGCCGATCCTCAAGCTGCTCTTCAATGCGATAGCGCCCCATTCAGGGCAGACGGCGACGATAGCCCTGACGAGCGGTCTGATTGTGCAGGATCCGAAGTTCGCTTACGGCACGGTCGACTTCCAGCCGGCGACTATCGATGGTTCCGTCACCACCATCACTAGCAGCTGTTGCGTCGGCGACGTGGGTGACGTCGATATGTCCGGGGGAGTGGACATAACCGACATTTCGATCCTGGTCGACAACCAGTTTCTTACTCTTACTCCGCTGGTGTGTGAGGAAGAAGGCAATATCAACTATCCGGGCTCGGGCTATCCCGTCACCGATATGGTGGTTGACATATCAGACCTGTCGTACCTGATCGACAACCAGTTCCTGACCCTGGCGCCGCTGCCGCCCTGTCCGTAAAGACAGCCGCCAGACAAAAGCGCTCCGGCAGAGCACTGACCGGCAGGTCCTTATTTCTTGACAGTATTGGACCTGCCGGTATATTTATTATAGAGATAACCCGGGGGATCTTATGACTGTAAAGCGATTCTCTGCGGCTCTGTCACTCGTGGCGGTAAGCATCCTGTCAGCCCGCGCTGAGATTCCGATGAGCGAAGTCTACCAGGTAGCTGTGCCGGACAGCCTTCACGTCAAGGGCTACCAGGGTCTGGTTGACGTTGACGACGACGGTTTCGGTGATCTCTGTTTCCGAAGCAGCAGTCAGGTCAGCGCCTATTCCATCGTCAAGGACGAACCGATTGCGTTTCTTCAGATTGAGGCCGACGGGAACCAGCGTATGTTCGACGGTGGTTTTGTGGATGATGACAACCTGTTCGATTTCGCGGAGGCGGTTTTTGTCGGCGATAGCTCCCGGCAGACACTTCACGTTGTTACTCGGTACGGGGCCGATGGTCACGTGCCGCTGGATACGGTGGAAGTTGCCTCGTACACCGACGGTTACATTCGAGCGATCGACAGCCTGTTTCTTCGTGACGTGGACGGCGACGGCCGGGAGGAGCTCTTCGGACGGCATGTCTACGGCGTGTTTATCCCGGACTGGGATTCCTACACGGACACCGGCTATTATGAGTACTACTACCAGGCGTTTGGTTATGATCCGGAGTTGCGCGAGTTTGAATTACTCGATGAGATCCCGG
>Ga0272444_10001573_pt1 | contig 21851 bp, 16 predicted proteins | sample SSMForm13_FD_201033 | JGI IMG/M metagenome (GOLD analysis project Ga0272444, IMG submission 201033) | Marine sediment archaeal communities from Little Sippewissett salt marsh, Falmouth, MA, United States - SSM-Form-13 | ecosystem: Environmental > Aquatic > Marine > Wetlands > Sediment ...
GAGGACTTCAAAGACGTCCGCTCGCTCATCACGCAGGCCGTAGGCGAGAAGGCCATAGCATCTGCCGCGGTTGGGGTTGCGCATGGCGGCAAGATAGTCTGGATGGAGGGCCTTGGCTGGGCCAACGGCCCCCAGCGGGTCAGGGCGACGGCTCATACGGCTTATCCTATAGCGTCCATCACCAAACCCTTGACGGCCACCGCCATAATGATGCTGGCCGAGCGGGGCGAAATAGATATAGACAAGCCCGCTGAGAAATACATGAAGCCCCTCAAGTTCACGGCGCACAGGGGGAAATCCGGTGACGTTACCGTAAGACATCTCCTTAACAACACCGCGGGTCTCCCGATGCATTTCAACTACTTCTACGTGGATGAAGCCTACGACCCGCCCGGCTTCGAGGAGACGCTTCATCGCTACGGAGTCCTGGTCCACGAGCCCGGCGAGATCTTCCAGGTGTCCAACCTGGGTTATGAGGTGCTCGGCCACATCATTTCAGAGGTCTCCGGGACGACTTACGAGGACTTCATGCGGAAGGAAGTCTTAGATCCCCTGGGGATGGTGACTACCTGGGTCGGGCTGCATCCCGAGTGGAGCGGCCTGGCCGCGGAGAAATATGACTCCGGTCTGCGCCCAATACCTGACATGCGGACGGACACGCCGGCCGCCGGCGAGGGGTTCGCGAGCGTCTACGATCTCCTGCGATTCGGCATGTTCCATCTCAAGAACAACCTGCCCGGAGCACCGGCGCTCTTAAGCAAGAACGCCATCGAGGCAATGCAGACCGAGAAAAGCGAGACCGCCGACTACAACTCGGAAGACTTCTATGGACTCGGCTGGGCCTTCAAAGACAACGACTACGGTTATCGCACCGTCTGGCATGAGGGCGGCATAGGAGGCGCCAGGAGCATGCTGAAACTGGTCCCGTCGGAGAATATCGCGGTGGTCGTGCTCATAAACGGCTGGAATGAAGATCTTACCCGGCGCATAGCCGACGGCGCGCTGGGCACTCTGCTTCCCGAGTATAAGAAGAACCTCGAAGATGGCCCAACCCGGCGCAAACCCGGCGTCGGGCCCTACGAACCCGACCCGGAGCTCACTGCGCTCTATGAGGGCGAGATCAAGACTTACGCGGGCGACGTTCCGGTCAAGATGAACTTCCAGGCCGACGGGGACATCCACTTCCTCAAGCCGCTCGATATCGACAGGACATGGGTTCTCCAGGACCAGGACTACTTCGACAGGGTGCTTAACGACACGGGAATGAAAGGCAGCCGCATCTACGGCTGGGTGGACGGCCACATGCCGACCGGTGACGCGTCGCGCCATCCCCATGTGCTGGTGGTTGACCTCATGCGCGACGGGGATAGGCTGTATGGATCGGTGACCGCCCTATCGGCTGCCGAGAGATTGTACTTCAGCCTGTCGTACTACATCACGCTGAAGATGCAGAACTAAGGCGTGCAGGAAGGGCTGCCGGGCTTCATCTCCGCAAGCGTCTTGCCGAGGGCCGAGACTATTGCGTCCAGGCCCTCCTTGTCTATGACGATGGGAGGAGCCAGTCTCAAGTTCGTGCAGTGGGTCTCTTTGGCGTAGACGCCGTTTCTCAGCATCCCCATACTGAACTCGTGGCCGTCATACTGCGGGTGAATCTCTATGCCGATAAGGAGGCCCTTGCCCCTGACTTCCTTCACCTTGTCGGCATGCTTCGCGGCGACCTCGGCCAGCCTGGCGCGGAAATACTCGCCTAACTCGGCGGCCCGCTGGGTTATCTTCCTTCTCTTGAGCTCGGCCAGCGTCAGCATTCCAACGAAGGCTGCGAGCGGGAATCCCCCGAAGGTGCTGCCTTCACTGTGGGGTTCGAAAAGCTCCATGATGTGCTTCTTGCCGCACAGGCAGCTTATGGGAAGAAATCCCGCGCTCATGGCCTTCCCCAGGGTCATGAGGTCGGGCATGTCGAGGCCGTAAAGCTGCCAGGCGAAGTCGGCGCCGCACCTTCCGAAACCCGTCTGGATTTCGTCGAGCACGAACAGGGCGTTGTTCTCCCTGGCGATTTCCTGGGCCCGCTTGAGGTAGTCGTCGTCGGGCACGAAAATGCCGGCTTCCGCCTGAATGGGCTCTAAGAAAACGGCGGCCACCGAGCCTTCGTGCTCGGCCATCTTGGCTTTGAGAGCGTCGATATCATTGAAGGGTACGTGATCGACCCCGGGAAGCAGGGGACCCACGTCTTTTCTGGAAAGCTCGTCGGTCATCAGCGTGGTGGAGCCGAAGCCCCGGCCATGGAAGGACTTCTCGGCGGAGATGATAACGGGGTTCTCGATTCCCCTGCCGTCCTTCCCGCCGTAATTCCGTCCCCACTTCCTTATGGCCTTGATAGCAGCTTCATTGGCTTCCGTGCCGCTGCTCTTGGGCAGGAACATGTCCATGCCGGTATATTCCTGAAGCGCCACGAGCCAGGGGCCAAGGTACTCGTGGGAGATGGAGCGGGGTATCGTGGCCATTTGCCCTATGAAAGCCTGCACACCCTCGACCATGACCTTGTCGCTGTGTCCGAAGGGAACCGCCGAGTAGCACGCCAGGGCGTCGATTATCTCGATTTCTTTTTCATGGCCGTCGCCGGTAGCCACGCGGACTTTGAGCATATAGGGATTGGAACCCGCGCCCAGGACCAGCACGCCGTCGAGCGGCTTATATATGTGCGCCCCCAGTTCGTTGAGGGCCCTATTGTGATCTTCGATAGTCCATTCGCTGATCGGCTTGCCGCCCACCACGACATCATCCAGGTTTGCCATATCGCACTGACCCCCTGATACGCGGAACCGGGTATCGGTTAGAGCTGGCTGGGGCGGGAGGAGTCGAACCCCCACAAACAGATCCAGAGTCTGCTGTCCTACCATTAGACGACGCCCCAGCGAAGTATCTGTTCTAATATATGCTCGGCTTCTGAGGCTGTCAAGTTGAATGCCCTAGCAGATGGGGGCGGACTCTAAGCGTAAGCCCTGCGGGCCCTGCCCAGCCTCTCCAGCACCTTCTCTTTGCCAAGGAGAGCCATTACTTCGAAGATGCCCGGGCTGTTGCGCCGGCCCGTGAGCGCGACCCTCACCGGGTGGATGAGTTCGCCGGCCTTAAGGCCCATCTCTGTAGCGAGGCCGCGTATCACTTCTTCTATGCCGAGCTCATTATAGGCGTGTAATTTCTCCAGCCGGTCTTCCAGTACCCTGAAAGCGGGACCGACATAGTGGCGCTTAAGGAACTTCTCGGCGGCCTTCTCCTCGTACTCGATATCATCCTTGAAGAAGAAATCCGAGAGTTCCACAATGTCACCGGGCATCTTGAGTCTCTCGCCGACAACTTCCACGACCTTGCCGGTGAAAGCAAGCGTGTCGCCGTCGATGGGGTCCTGAACGAGCCCGGCCGCCTCCAGATGGGGCATGACGAGCTGGACCCTCTCATTGACGGGCCGCCTCTTCATATACTCGCCATTCATCCACTGGAGCTTCCTGTAATCGAAGATGGCCGCCGTGTCGCTCACCTTCTCAAGCGAGAACTTCTCGACGAGTTCATCCATGGTGAAGAGCTGCGCCGAGTCGTCGAAGGACCAGCCCAGCAGAGCAAGGTAATTGACCATCGCCTCGGGCAGGTAGCCGTCGTCCACGAACTGCTGGACGGACGTCGACCCGTGCCGCTTGCTCAACCTGGCCTTGTCCGGCCCCATTATGAGTGGTACATGCGCGAAACGGGGCGGCTCGATTCCCAGGGCCCGGTATATGAGTATCTGCCTCGGGGTATTCGACAGGTGATCGTCACCCCTTATGACATGCGTTATCTCCATGCGCGAATCGTCCACGGCAGCCGCGAAGTTGTAGGTCGGATAGCCGTCCGACTTCACTATGATGAAGTCATCGATCTGTCCCGCCGGAACGGAGACCTTGCCGTGCACCAGGTCGTCCATCTCGATTGCGCCTTCGCCGGACGTCTTCAGCCTCATGACATGGGGCCTGCTCCGGGACACCAGCTCACGCGCCGTTTCAGCCGGGATGTCTCTGCACTTCCCGTCGTATCTGGGATCCTGGCCGAGCTTCTTCATGGCTTCCTTGCGCTCCGCCAGCTCTTCGGGGGTGCAGAAGCACGGATAGGCCTTCCCATCTTCCTTAAGCCTCTCCGCCCACTCCCGGTACTGATCCCTGCGCTCCGACTGGAAGTACGGCCCCAGCTCGCCGCCGGCTCCGGGCCCCTCATCCCAGTCCAGTCCCAACCATTTCATCGCGTCAACGATCCCGCGATACGATTCCTCGGTTGAACGCTCCCTGTCCGTATCCTCTATGCGGAGAATGAAAGTGCCGCCTTTGTTCCTGGCGAAAAGCCAGTTAAAAAGCGCTGTCCTCGCACCGCCGACATGGAGATGGCCCGTGGGGCTGGGCGCGAATCTCACTCTCACTTCATCGCTCACGTCTTCGGCACCTTCCTGGCTCCGGACCTGCGGGGTCTCCTCCTTCGACGGTTCTGTTTGGGACGTTCGGAGGGTTCCGACCCGGTCCCGGGCCGGCCTTGTTTCTCACTCGTCCGCCCGGCTCCACCCTTAGAGGGCTCGCCCGCGGGCCGATTCTCACTTCCCGAGCGGGGTTCCCGCCCCTGGGCTTCCGGTTTCGGTCCTCTGGACCTGCGGCCTCTCCCGCCGCGCCTGGTCCTGGGCCGGGTCCTGGGTTCAGACTTCTCACCGGCTGCGGCCCCGGTCCTGGCTCTCGGCTGAGGTCTGGCCTCTTCGGCGCCGGCGGGCCTGCCCCTGGATTCCTCGCGCCTCCCGGTTCCGGGCTCGGGCTTCCCACGCGCGCGCGTTCCGGGCTCGGGCTTCTCCCGCGTCCGGGTTCGGGGTCCGGACTTCCCACGCGCCCGTGTCCCTGGCTCGGGCTTCTCCCGCGTCCGGGTTCGGGGTTCGGGCTTCCCGCGCCTCCCGCCACCGGACTCGGCCTTTTCCCTGCCGCGCCGCTTCGCCTCCGATCTGGAACGCGTGAGACTCTTCTCTATTTTCTCGTAAGCCTTCCGCCTCTTGGCTTTGGGCTCGGGTTCAACGTACACCGATTCCTCACCCTTGCGCCCCTCCCTCGCCAGGAGCTCAAAGTCGACCTCCCGCCTGGCGCGGTCAACACGAGCGACCTTCACCTTGACCCTGTCACCCACCGCGAAATGCGTACGCGTGCGGGACCCGCACAGCATAGTCTTGGTCCTGTCGAGCGTATAGTAGTCATTGCCCAGGGTTGAAACATGTATGAGGCCCTCGGCGAGGTTCTCGTTCAGGATTACGAAGAAACCAAAGTCCATAATGCCCGAGATGGTTCCCCAGTACTCATCGCCGATGTGTCGCTCCATGAACTCACATATTCTCGCCTTGATGGCGGCCCGCTCGGCCTGGTCGCCCTCGATCTCTCTGGCCGTGGCCACGGCGGACGCGCGCTTGACGAACCTCAGGAGGCCGTCCGTATCGCGCGGCGACGCGCCTTTTATCCCGAAACGCTTCAGGAGCCGGTGAACGACGAGGTCTGGATACCTTCTTATGGGCGATGTGAAATGCGTGTAGCATCTGCTCGCGAGTCCGAAGTGCCCGACATTTCTCTCCGAGTATATGGCCTTCTTGAGACTCCTCAAGAGGAACATGGATATGATGAGTTCCTCGGGGCGCCCACTGGCCCTCGCGAGCAATACCTGGAGGGCATGCGGGGAAACGCTCCTCGTCCACCTGAAGCGATGGCCGAGGCCGTCGGCGAAAACCGAAAGGTCTTTCATATCGTCCTCGTCGGGAACCTCGTGAATCCTGTAAATGAACATTCGTCCAAGGTATGACATGTGCTCGGCAACCGTCTCATTGGCGAGGATCATGAGCTCTTCGATGAGCTTGTTGGAGTCGAGCCTCTTCTCCGGCCTGACTTCAACGACGCGGCCCGAGGCGTCGACCACTATGTCTACCTCGGATGTCTCCAGCTCGATGGCCCCGCGCTTGACTCTCCGTTCCTTGAGAGCCTCCGCTATGAAATTGGCGTACTTGAGCGTCTCGGAAACCCGCTTCAAGGTCTTGGGCGCGCGCCAGCGGAGACGCTTCTCGATGAGCTTCTGGGCCTCGTCATACGTCAGACGCATGGCGCTCTTGATGACGCTTTCTTTTATGTCATAGGAGAGGAGTTTGCCTTCCTTGTCGAGTTCCATAAATACGCTCATGGTGAGCCTGAGCTCTTCGGGCTTGAGCGACGCCAGGTCGCCCGAGAGTTTCGAGGGGAGCATAGGTATGACGCGGTCCACCAGATAGACGCTTCGGCCGCGCGCCAGGGCTTCGTGGTCCAGCCGCGAGCCCTCCCGAACGAAATGGCTTACGTCCGCGATATGAACTCCCACCCTGAAGCGGTCCTTGCCGAGCTTCTCAACGGAGATGGCGTCGTCGAAGTCCTTGGCGTCGTCGGGGTCGATGGTGAAAGTGAGAAGGTCGGTCAGGTCCTCGCGCCTCGCCACTTCGGAAGCCGGGATGGATTCGGGGATGTTCTCGACTTCCCGCTGTACGTCGCGCGGGAAATCAAGCGGCAGGTTGTGCTCTCTGACTATCCTGGCGAAGTCCTCGCCCGGAGTGAGCTTCCCTCCCAGCACTTCCGAGACGCGCCCCCTTGCCTTCTCATAGGGTTCGCCCCAGGTGTCGACCCTCACGACGACGAAGTCGCCGTGCTTGGCCTTGGATTTCTTATCCATCGTCACACGCCTGTAACGCCCCCCCGGCTCGATGCCTATCAGCTGCTCCCCGTCCGCGCTGTAGACCTCACCGATGGTATCGGCGGGAGCCCGCTCTATAACCTTGGTGACCTGAGCCCGCTGTTCGCCCTCCTCGCCCGTCACGACGCGCGCCATCACAATGTCGCCATGCTTCGCGCCGCCGAAGTTCTCGCCACCAATGGTAAGAGCCGGGGAACCGTCCGAAGGAATGAGCGTGGCCTTCGATAGCCCGTAACCAGAGAAGTGACCTGTTACATGGCCCGACTGGCCGGGAAGACAGTAACGCCTTCTCCTGCCCAAGACAATAGACCCTTCTGCCTCGAGCTCGTCGAGAAGGCGCCTGAAGGACTTAAGGTCCTTGGCCCGAACATGGAGCCGGCGAGCGATCTCCCTACCTCTAAGACCCTGGGAGTCAGCATCGCTCAGGACTGATACGATGTCTTCCCTCGTCGGCTCCACTTAGGACCACTATCTCTTTTTCTTCTTATGCCGGTCTCGTCGCAGTCTTTTCTTTCGCTTATGCGTCTTAATCTTCTGTTTCTTACGCTTTCGTCCGCAAGGCAACTACTAAACACCTCCATTCACACAGGTACCTGTATATTTAAGCTATAGACTAGGCGGAGTCAACAAGCTTGATGAATTGTCTCGAAGCCTTGAAGTAGGGAACCACCTTCTCAGGCACCTGCACCCGCTCACCCGTCCTCGGATTTCTCGCCATCCTGGCCCTCTTGGTCTTGACCTTGAAGCTGCCGAATCCCCTGATTTCAATGCGCTCCCTGTCTGCTAGGGCCTGTGATATCGTCTCAAGGAGCAGGTCAACCACAACGCCCACGTCACGCTTGGTCAGACCCGTGGCATTAGCCACCTCTTCGACAATGTCGGCCTTGGTCATCGCGTACCCTCCTTAGCAGTACTTTCCTCAGCCACAAGAACTGCAGTTCTTGGTGGCGCATGAAGCACAGGCGCTCGAATTCTTACCGGCTGGCCGCGCCCCGGCGGCAGCCGAACCGACGCTAAAACAAGAAAGCAGCTTATTAACTCTGCCCGAAGAACACCCGGGACACTTTATTTTCTCAGTGTCCCCGCTTGAGCAGATTACCTCGAATACCTCCTTGCACTTAGCGCATTCGTATTCGAATATAGGCAAAGTAATTTCCTCTACTCTTTTGCCCATTGGAAGTTAGCAAATCCCGCAAGAACTTGTCAAACTTATTTTAATAAAAAGACTTACCGGAATGAGTACTCCAGGGAAACGTTCTGGCTGGCCACTTGCGAGGCGGTTCCCATGAGTTCTTCGATGAGATCCCAGACGGTCCAGAGGTCTTTCCGCGGCTTGACAACCGTTGGTTTTCCACTTATCCCGCCCATCTCAGCGGCCATATCGAGGGCGTCCCTGAGGCCGCCTATGCGGTCGACGAGGCCGAGCTCGAGAGCCTGCCGCCCGGTGAAGATGCTGCCGTCGGCGATCTTCTCAACTTCCTCCCTCTCGATACCCCTCTCTAAGGAAACTACCGTGACGAATTGGTCGTAAACGTCGGCCAGGATTCCGTCCAGGAGCTCCCGCTCGCGGTCGGTCATCGGTCTGGCGAAGGATCCTATGTCCTTGAACTCGCCCGTCTTGAGGACTTCCCACTCCATGCCGATTTTGCGCATCAGTTCCCGGGCCATGGGGAAGTTCATTATGACACCGATACTGCCTGTGAGCGTGCCGGGATTGGCGACTATCGAGTCGGCGCCGCAGGCGACATAGTAGCCGCCGCTCGCCGCGATGCCGCCCATGGATACGACAACGGGCGTCCCGCTGTCCCTCACGTCCCTGAGCGCCTCGTAGATCTCCTGGGAGGCTGCTACGCCCCCGCCGGGGCTCTCGACTCTTACAAGGAGAGCCCTGATGCTGGAGTCCTCTCCGAATTTCACGATCTGGTTCACGTACTCCGTGGGCTCGATAATCGTGCCCGTCACCTCGACGAGCCCTATCTTCTTACCCAGCGAGAGCCCGCCGGCCCTCCCATCGGGAAGCAGCCCGCCGGCGGTGATGACTACGAAGAAAGCTATGGCCGCGGCGATGAAAACTATGCCGACAAACAGTATGATCCAGGACGTGGTTTTCAAGGCAATCACCTCTCCAGAGATTTGAGTTTGAGAACGTCCAGCATTGAATATATGCCGGGGGGCGCCTCGGCGGCGAACCGGGCCGCCCTCAGGGCCCCGGACGCGAAACAGTCGCGCGACAGCGCCGTGTGTTCGATCTTGAGTACTTCGCCTTCAAGTGAGAGACCCAGCGTGTGTTCGCCGGCAACGCCTCCCATTCTCACCGAGTGTATGAAAACATCTCCGCCCCTGGTCTGGATGCCTTTCTCGCGCCCAACGCTCACCCGTCTCCCCGTCGTCTCCGCGATGCGCCTGGCTATCTCGAGGGCGGTTCCGCTGGGAACGTCCTTCTTCATGCGATGATGAGTTTCTATTATTTCGATGTCGGCGCTCTCGCCCGCAAGATCCGCGACCAGACCCGAAAGGGCGAAGAGTATATTGACGCCCACCGACATATTGGGCGCGCTGACCACGGCTACCTTCGCGGCGAGCGGCTCGAGCCTCTCGTCCTTGCCTTCTATTCCCGTGGTGCCCGTGACGAGGGGCCTGGGTGTCGCAAGTGCGCCGGCCAGCACCGCTTCGAAGCCCGGTGGGAGCGAGAAGTCGATGACTACGTCCGCCGGCTCGAAAGCCCGGGCCGTGTCATGAGTCACGAGCACTTCGCCGCCCGAGTAGCCGGTTACCCGCGCGTAGTCGGGAGCAGTCCTGACCGCATCTTCGGCTTCCAGCACCGAGACGATGCTGAAGCCACCGGCTCTCTCGACGAGGCCGGCTATGACATGACCCATCCGACCGAGGCCGCCCGCTAAGCAGAGTTTTAACATTCCCCTATCCCCCGATGAAGCCGAGGCCCGCGAGCACGGCCCGGACCTGGCTCTCGCTCTCGCCCGAAATCGGGACGAGCGGAAGTCTCAACTCGCCGCTCCCCGCGCCCATGAGCTTGAGCGCCGCTTTCACGGGACCGGGATTGGTCTCGACGAAGAGCACGTGAAGAAGCGGAAGCAGCCTCAAATGGATTCGCCGGGCCCCTTCGGCGTCCCCGGCGAGGAATGATTTCACCATGTCCGACATATCGCCGGGCGCGACATTACCGGCAACCGAGACCACTCCCCTGGCGCCAACCGACATCATGGGAAGCGTAAGCGAGTCATCGCCCGAGAGAACCGTGATCGAGGTCGACCTTACGATTCTCGAGACCTGGTCGATATTGCCGCTCGCCTCCTTGACGGCGACTATGTTGTCGATGGCCGCAAGTTCATGAACGGTGTCGGGCAGCATGTTGACGCCCGTCCGGCCAGGGACATTGTAGAGCACTATGGGTATGTTGACTTTCTCGGCGACCGTCTGGTAGTGCTTGATGAGGCCGCCCTGTGTCGGCTTGTTGTAATAGGGCGTTATCAACATGGCGCCGTCGGCGCCGAGGTCTGCCGCCGCCTGGGTGAGCTCGACGGATGAGTCCGTGGCATTGGTACCCGTGCCCGGGATGACTTTCACCGATTTATTGTCGCCCCGCGCCTCGAGCACTGCCTTGATCACATCGGCGCGCTCCTCAACCGAAAGCGTGGCTGCCTCGCCGGTGCATCCCACCGGCACCAGACCGTTCACGCCGCCCGCTATAAGTCTCCGGGCGAGCGAGCGCACCCCGTCCAGGTCCACGCGCCCGCCGGTAAACTCCGTAACCATAGCAACGTAGGTGCCTTCAAACATATGCGATCACTCCTCCAGGTCTATCTCTCCCTCATATACGATACGGGCCGGGCCTGTCAGGTAGGCTTCACCATGTTCACCCTTCCGGGGAAGCTCCACATGAAGCACATCACCGGACGCAACGCGAAAAGCCGTTCTACTCCCGGTGATGTTCTTCGACCTCAGCACAAGCGCCGCGGCGACGCAACCGCTGCCGCAGGCCAGAGTCTCTCTCTCGACGCCGCGTTCATAGGTCCTTATGGGAAACGCGTCGCGCCGGCCGGTGCCCACGAAGTCCGCGTTGGCGCCCCGGGGCGCGAATTGCTGGTGCATCCTTATCTCGCGGCCCAGCCTCTCGACGTCGATTCCGGCCACGTCCTCGCTGATGAGAACCGCATGCGGCACCCCCGCCTCGGCGAGGGTTATGAGCTTATTGCCGCCGGCCACGTCCAGCAATGCGTCCCCCACGAGCGCGGGGGCCTCCATGCTCACGCGGACTCCCTCGGATGTCATCTCGCCCAGATGCCTGCCCGACCGGGTGTCGAATTCGACCATATCCCCGGACAGGCCGTTCTCTATACAGTAGTGCACGAAACACCTGGCGCCGTTGCCGCAGAAATCGGCCTCCGACCCGTCGCCGTTGAAATAGTGCATGAATATGCTCTCGCCGGCGTCATCGACCAGGATGAGGCCGTCTGCGCCGACCGAGTTCCGGCGCTCGCACAGTCTCACCGCGAGCTCGGGCGCGCGCCCGGCGAGCGCCGCGAAAGCGGGACCCAGGAATACGAAGTCATTGCCCGCGCCGGTCATCTTTGTAAATCTGATCTTCATCTCTTCTCACTCACCGGTTTGGGTTTCGACCGCGTCCCCTGAGAGGCTGTCCGGAACCGCCACTGTCTCCGGAACCTCCGGGACCGGAGGACTGACGACGGCGTCCAGGCAGGGCATCACTTCCACCGGGCCCTCCACCTCGTAAAAGAGCGAGTCGGCTTCGCTTATTACCGAGTTCGAATCGGCGTCCGCGTAGAACCCCACCGAATAGGGTCCCGGCTCCACGCAGTTAATCTCAAAGAGGCCGCTCTTGTCGCATATCGCCTCGTAGGAGAGCACGCTGTCCTCGGTCGCGTTCACCTGCACCCCCACCTGAGGGTAGAGCGAAAGCGTCAGGCTGTCCACACTTCCTTTGACGGAGCCGCATAGCGTTTCCTTGCAGAGCACTATGTCCACGTCCGTCCGCTCGCCGCCTTCGTCGAAGTCCACCCTGCCGCCGAAACACCCTACGATCTCCTCTTCGTCGTACTCCGCGTTTGCGTTCTTATCCATGAACGCCAGCACCCAGTAGGTGCCGCTGGTATCGACGAAGGGCACCTCGTAGAGACCGCCGTCTCCGGTGAGCGTGAGGTAAACAGGTTTCTCATCGGGAAAGCCGGCGCCGATCGCGAGCGTATCGGCCCTGAGGACGACAACTGCAGCGTCGTCCACCTTGAGCATCTTCCAGGCGACTTTGCCCGCCAGCCGCCCGGCGTCGATGGTGACCCCCGTCGAGAAGCCCCCGACAAAAGTGGACTTCATCTTGAGGCCGTGCGAGTCCGTGGCCTTGTTGGTCACGGACACGAGATATGTCGTATGGGGAACCAGCTCTCCCTCGGGAACGAGCACATAGGTATTGTCTTCCCAGTAGCGCTTCTGCCATCTGACCGGCGGGCTCACCACCACGCCGATCTCCACGCTGCGCTTCTTCATGGGTTCGTTGAAGGTGATGCGGATATCCGCGTCGGCGCCCACCTCGGTGGAGCCGCTCATGGGCTCCAGCACGTCGACATAGGGCGCCGTCTCGTCGGCCGGGCCGCCCGAGGGCATACCCCGCTTGGCGCATGTGGCCGCCAGCAAGCAGAATCCGATAAGAACGAACGTCAGGAATTTTCTCATTTCAGGAGCAGCTTGAGGATGATGGCCCGCTGAATATGCATGCGGTTCTCCGCCTCGTCGAATACCGCCGACTGCGGGCCGTCCATCACCTCGTCGGTGATCTCCTCGCCGCGGTGGGCGGGCAGGCAGTGCAGTACGATGGCATCAGGCGCGGCTGAGCCCAGGAGTTTCCCGTTGACCTGCAGGCCGCGCATTGCTTCCTTGCGCTCCCTGGCCTCGTCCTCCTGGCCCATGCTGGTCCATACATCCGTGTAAACGACGGCCGCGTCTTTCACGGCCTCCACCGGGTCATATACGATCTTGATCTTGGCGCCGTCATTCCTCGCGCGCGAGAGTATTTTCTCATCCGGCTCGTAGCCCTTGACCGTGCCGAGCACGAACTCGAAGTCGAGCTTCGCGGCCGCGTTGATCCACGAGTTGGCGACATTGTTGCCGTCTCCTAGGAAGGCGACCTTGAGGCCCTCGATTTTCCCCTTGTACTCGACGACCGTCATGATATCTCCCATGACCTGGCAGGGGTGATAGAGGTCGGTGAGGCCGTTGATGACCGGGACGCTCGCGAACTCGGCGAGTTCCTCCGCCTGGGCCTGGGAGAAAGTCCTGATCATCATGATGTCGATGAAACGCGATACGACGCGCGAGGCGTCGCACACTGCTTCCCTCCGCCCCAGCTTGATCTCTTCGTCCGATACATAGAAGGCGTAGCCGCCGGCTCCGACCATCGCCATCTCGAAACTCATCCTCGTCCGCAGGCTCGGCTTCATGAAAATCATAGCCATCGACTTGCCAGCGAGAAGGTGCGGCAGCTCGCCGGCCACGGCCTTCTTCTTGGTTTCGATGGCGTAGCCCAGGAGCTCCTTGACGTCGGCGCTGTCCAGGTCGTAGATGCTCATGAAGTGTTTACGATCCCACATGGTTACTCCCTTCCCGGCACAAGTCTCCTCTAGAGGATGTACCGCGTGAGGTCCACGTCTTCGACGATTCCGCTGAGTCTCTCGTTGACGTCGGCCCCCGTGATTCTGATCCGTTTCTTCTTCATGTTCGGCACTTCGAATAGAATGTCCTCTAGTAACGTGGTCATTACCGTGTGGAGCCTGCGGGCCCCTATGTTCTCCGCCGTCTCGTTCACCTTCGACGCGATTGCCGCGATCTCGATTATGGCGTCTTCGGTGAATACGACGTCCACCTTCTCGGTCTTAAGGAGCGCCTTGTACTGCTTGATGAGCGCGTTCCTGGGCTCGACCAGTATGCGGACGAAGTCCTCGCCCGTCAGGCTGTCGAGCTCGACGCGTATGGGGAATCTACCCTGGAGCTCGGGTATGAGGTCCGACGGTTTGGACGAGTGAAACGCCCCCGCGGCGATGAAGAGAACGTGGTCGGTCCTTACGATGCCGTACTTGGTGGGGACGCTCGAGCCTTCGACCACGGGGAGAAGGTCCCTCTGCACGCCCTCGCGCGAGACATCCGGCCCGTGCGACGACTTCTTGCCGGCGATCTTGTCGATCTCATCTATGAATATGATCCCGGAGTTCTCCACCCGCTCCACCGCCTCGGCCACAACCTTTTCCATGTCGATGAGCTTCTGCGCTTCCTCCTGCGCCAGCACCCCGCGGGCCTCCCGGACGGTGACCTTGCGGCGCTTTCTCCTGCCGGGCATCATTCCGCCGAACATGTCCTGCAGGTTGATGTCCATCTCCTCGACCCCCGCCGGTGTGAAGATCTCTATCATGGGCATCCCGCGCGACGCCACCTCGACCTCAACGTTCCTATCTTCGAGCTCCCCGTTTCGGAGCTTCTCGCGGAGCTTCTCGCGCGTGCTCTTCAGCTTCTCCTCGTGATCGGCTAGGTTAGCGGGCGGCCGGGCAGCCGCCTTAGGGACCGGAGGCAACAGAAGATCGAGAATGCGCTCCTCGGTATTCGCGGCGGCTATCTTTTCGACCTCCGCCGTCTTCTCCTCCCTCACCATGCTCACCGAGAGCTCGGTGAGGTCCCGTATCATGGACTCGACATCGCGCCCGACATACCCGACCTCCGTAAACTTCGAGGCCTCGACCTTCATGAACGGCGCGCGGGCCAGCCGCGCGAGGCGCCTGGCTATCTCGGTCTTTCCCACGCCCGTCGGGCCGATCATTATGATATTGTTGGGCATGATCTCTTCCCTGAGATCGCCCTCTATCTGCTGGCGCCTCCACCGGTTCCGGAGTGCGATCGCCACACATTTCTTGGCCTTGTCCTGGCCGATGACATACTTGTCCAGCTCCTTGACTATCACTCTGGGAGTGAGCTGTACCGACTTAGGCTTCATCTACTCGAGTACCTCGATGGTGATCTGATCATTGGTATAGACACATATGCCGGAGGCGACGGTCAGGCTCTCCTTCACGATCTCCGGCGCGCCGAGATCGGAGTGCTTGACGAGCGCCCTCGCCGCGGCCAGCGCGTAGGCGCCACCCGACCCGAGAGCGACTATCCCGTCGTCAGGCTCTATGACCTCGCCGCTGCCCGCCACTATGAGCGAGTGCTCGGTGTCCATGACGGCCAGGAGGGCCTCCAGCCTTCTCAGAATCTTATCAGTTCTCCACTCCTTTGCAAGCTCAACGGCCGCGCGCGTGAGGTTGCCCTTGTACTCTTCGATCTTGGCCTCGAACTTCTCAAAGAGCGTGAGGGCGTCGGCCGAACTCCCCGCGAAGCCGGCGAGTATCCTGTCGCCGTAGATTCGCCTGACTTTGCGCGCCTTCTCCTTCATGACGGTATCTCCGAGGCTGACCTGGCCGTCCCCGGCCATGGCCACCTTGCCGTCTCTCCTTACGCCGATTATGGTGGTTCCCCTTATGACGCCGAATCTGCTCTTCTCTTCGCTCATGGCTCTCACCTCATGCCCGCGGGTGGGCGCGTCTGTACGTGTCCTTGAGTCTCTCGGTCGAGACATGCGTATATATCTGCGTGCTCGACAGGCTCGCATGGCCCAGGAGCTCCTGCACGGCGCGCAGGTCGGCCCCCTCATCCAGCATATGCGTCGCGAAAGTGTGCCTCAGCACATGCGGGCTCGTTTGCGTCTCGCTCGAGACCCGCTCCAGGTACTGACCCACTACTCTCTGTATTCCCCGCCGCGCGAGGCGTTTTCCGAACTTGTTTATGAGAAGCGCGGGCTCCTGCATGCGCTTCCTCGCTTTCAGAAAGTTGGCCCTCTCCAGGAGATAACGCTTGATGGCCCTGGACGCCATGGTCCCGAGCGGCACTATCCTCTCCTTGCGGCCCTTGCCCTTCACCTTGAGCGTCCCGCTGAAGAGGTCGGCGTCGGCGACGTCTACCGCGTGGAGCTCGCCCAGGCGGACGCCGGTGCTGTAGAAAGTCTCGAGGATGGCGAGATCTCTGAGGCCGGTGAAGTCGTCTCTCGTGAACTCATCGAAGAGCTTTCTCATCTCGGCCTTGTCGATATAGGCGGGTAGCCGCTTCTCCATGCGCGGCATCCTCACGGCGAGCACCGGGTTCACCTCGACGCTCTCCCTCTCGACGAGGTACTTGACGAAGCATCTTATGGCGGCCAGCTTGCGCCTCAGCGTGCTCCCCTTGAGGCCGGTACCGGCCAGATGCTTCATATAATGACGCACAGAAAGCTTGTCGATCTGGGCGACGCCGGGGTTCTTGCAGTCGAGCTCGCGCCGGAGGAATACTAGAAATTGCTTCAGGTCATTCTCGTAAGCGCTTACCGTATGGTCAGATAGATTGCGCTCCAAGCTGAGGTGGAGCACGAATCTTCTAAGACAGGACTCCATCGGTGCTCATCCTCTCACCGGATTGGCGGCCCAGGCCTATGCCCGAGATCCACTCTTTCATGGCGAGCGCCGACCTCTCGCTGAGGAGCAGGTTCCTGCGGAGCCGCTCCCGCACCCTCTCGCCCAGGGGTGGCAGCAGGCCGAAGTTGGGATTCATGGGCTGGAATCCGGCGGGTTCGGTCTTCGAGACATGCCTTGCGAGCCCGCCCAGCACGGTCTCGGCCGGCGGCACGACACAGGGCTTGCCCGCTACTTTGCGCGCGGCATTGATGCCCGCCAGCAGCCCGGTGGCCATGCTTGCAACATAGCCTTCCGCGCCCGTTATCTGCCCGGCGAGCAGTAAGTCATGCCTTACGCGATGCTCCAGCGTGGGCAGGAGCACCCGCGGCGCGCAGATGTAAGTATTCCTGTGTATACTGCCGAGCCTTACGAAATGGGCCTTCTCGAGGCCGGGGAGCATGCTGAAGATGCGCTTCTGCTCACCGTACTTGAGGCGGGTCTGGAAACCCACCATGCCGTAGAGCGTGCCCTCGAGATTCTCCGGGCGGAGCTGCACCACCGCATGCGGCATCTTGCCGGTGCGCGGATCGATGAGCCCGACCGGCTTCATGCAGCCATGCGCCAGCGTCTCGGGACCGTTTCTCACGAGTTCCTCGATGGGCATGCAGGCCGAGAAGAACTTGTCCTCTTCGAACGCCCTCCTCTCGGCGACCTCCGCGCCCCGGATTTCCCGGATGAAGGTTTCGTACTCTTCGGAGCCTAGGGGAAGGTTGATGTAAGTCGAATCTCCCTTCCCGTATCTCGACGCCTTATAGGCCTTGTTCATGTCTATGGATTCAGCTTCCACTATCGGAGAAACAGCGTCATAGAAGTAGAGGTTCTGGCTTCCTGCGATGTCCTCCAGGTAGGCTGATATGCCCGAAGAGGCGAGTGGGCCCGGAGCCAGCACATTGACCGCGCCGCCCTCAGCGGAGGTCGCCTCCTCCCGGACTATCTTCACCCGGGGCTCTGCCTCGAGGGCCTCGGCCACAAATGCCGAGAGCCGGGTGCGGTCGACGCACAGGGCGCTGCCCGCGGGAACCCGCGCTCTCCCTGCCGCGTCCATGACCATGGACCCCAGCATCTTGAGTTCGAGTTTGAGAAGGCCGTTTGCATTCGAGAGGTGTTCGGACTTGAAGGAATTGGAGCAAACCAGCTCGGCGAGGTCCCCCGACTTGTGGGCCTCGGTCATCACGTTGGGCCTCATCTCATAGAGGGTGACGCCGGCGCCCAGCCGCGCAGCCTGCCAGGCGGCCTCGGAACCCGCCAGCCCGCCGCCGATAACCACAACGTGATCCGGCGCCTGGCTCATTCATCCACCTCATGCTTACACTTGGGACACTTGAGCTGGCCGGCCTTGCTCCCTGCCGCCTTCTGGACGAGTATAGGATACGAACAGGCGGGACAGGCCTTAGCCACCGGCTTGTCCCATGTCGCGAACTTGCACTTGGGAAACTTATCGCAGCCGTAGAATACGCGGCCCTTCTTGGTTCTCTTCTCCTTAAGCTCTCCATCGCAGCCCTCTGTGGGGCACTTGATCCCCAGCGTGAAAGCCCGCGTGCCTTTGCACTCCGGATACCGCTTGCACGCCAGGAACCTGCCATATCGTCCCACGCGGGCCATCATCTCGCCGCCGCATTCGGGACAAACCGCATCGACCTTGACCTCTTCCCCTTCGATGGGCTTGGTGGTCTTGCACTCCGGGAAACCCGAGCAGGCGAGGAACTGTCCGTGCCTGCCCCATCGTTTCACCATGGGCTTGCCGCAGGTCTCGCACTTGACATCGACCTCTTCGGTGACGATGCCCTTGAGCTCGGCCGTCATGGCCTCCGCCTTCTTAAGGTCCGCGCTGAAGGGCCCATAGAACTCGCTGATGACCTCCACCCAGTTGTCCTCCCCCGACTCCACCTTGTCGAGCTCGGTCTCCATGCGCGCCGTGAAATCCACTTCGAATATGTCGGGGAGGATCTTAAGCACTATGCTGAGCACTGCCCTTCCGAGTTCGGTGGGGCTCAGGGTGCGGCGCTCCCTCTCGACATAGCCACGCTCTATGATGGTGCCTATGATGGCTGCGTAAGTACTGGGCCTTCCGATGCCTTTATCCTCAAGCTCTTTGATGAGGCTGGCGTCGTTGTACCGGGGCGGCGGCTGCGTCTCGTGCCGCGTATTCGATATCTTGAGCAGCTTCAGAGGATCTGCCTCTTCGAGCACGGGGATCAAGGCCTTCTTCTCTTCGTCGGACGAGCCGTCGGCATAGACCTTGAGAAAACCATCGAACTTCTGCACCGAGCCGGTGACCTTGAAGATGTACTGCCTCTCCTGTATCTCCACCGTCGTAACTTCGAATACGGCCGAACTCATCTGGCTCGCCACGAAACGCTCCCAGATCAACCGGTAGACTCTCGCCTGGTCCGGAGTAAGGAACTTCTGGACGTCCGCCGGGGTTCTCGAGACGTTGGTAGGGCGTATCGCCTCGTGCGCATCCTGGGACTTCTTGCCCTTCTTGAAATGCCTCGACTTCTCCGGAAGGTACGAGTCCCCGTAAGTTCTGGCGATGAACTCCCTCGCATCGGCGCTCGCGCTCTCGGCGATTCTGACCGAGTCGGTACGCATGTAGGTTATGAGTCCAACGCGCTCTTTCTCTCCGAGGTCCATGCCCTCATAGAGCTGCTGGGCATTTCTCATGGTGCGCCTGGGATTGAATCCCAACCGGCCGGATGCGTCCTGCTGAAGCGTGCTTGTTATGAAAGGCGGTTTGGGATTCCGCCTCTTGGTCCTCTTATCAACCTTGGTTACGGAATAGTCGAAGGTCGCAAGTATCTTCTCGGTCTCACGGGCCTTCTCGAGCGAGTCAAACTCAGCCTTTGCCTTGCCGACCTTTTCCAGCTTGGCGGTGAAAGCGTCCCCCCGCGGCGACTCGAAATCGCCTTCGATGGTCCAGTACTCGCGGGGAACGAATTTCTCTACTGCCTCTTCCCGCTCGACAATCAGCCTTAGAGCCACCGACTGCACGCGTCCGGCGCTCGCTCCCCTGCGCACTACCTTCCAGAGCAGGGGGCTCACCTTATATCCGACGAGCCTGTCCAGGATACGCCTCGCCTGCTGCGCGTTCACCTTGCACATGTCGATGGTCGTCGGATTGGCGAAAGCCTCCTCTATGGCCTCGCGCGTGATCTCGTTGAAGATGACGCGCTTGGGCTCGTAGCCTTCTCTTGCTAGGAGCGCGGCGAGGTGCCAGGCGATCGCTTCTCCCTCGCGGTCCATATCGACGGCGAGATAGATTTCCTTGGCGTGGGTCGCGGCGGAGCGGAGCTCTTTTACAACTTTGCCCTTGCCCCGGATCTGGACGTACTGGGGCTCGAAGTTCTTCTCGACGTCGACGCCGAGCTTGGTCTTGGGAAGATCGCGCACATGGCCCATGGAGGCTTTCACGCTGTAGGACGGCCCGAGGAAACGGTTGATGGTCTGGGCCTTGGCCGGTGATTCGACGATGACGAGCGATTTGCCGCTCATGGACTGGCCCCTGGGCTTCCGGGTCCCGGATGTCTTTTTGCGTGTGGTTTTCCTGCGGGTCGTCTTCTTGCGGGCGGTCTTCTTCCCCGACGACTTCTTCGTCGCCCTCTCCGCGGCCGCTTCCTCCCCGGCTATCTTCTCCCCGGTCGGCGTCTTCGCCGCAGCCTTCTTCGCCGTCTTCTTGCCGGTCGTCTTCTTACTGGCCGTCTTCTTTCTAGCCATCTTCTTGCCAGCAGTCTTCTTGCTGGCTGTCTTCTTACTGGCAGTCTTCTCACCAGTCGTCTTCTCATCCGGCGCCCCGGTCAGGGGAGCCTCACTCTCGGGCGACTTGTTCTCAGTCACACTTATCCCTCACGTTCTGCACTGAAGAGAATGACACTGAACCTCAGACTCCCGGCCGGCACTCTAGTGGGCAGCCGACCCACCTATCCCGCCGTTTCCCCAGGAAATCAATCCCGGGCGGAATCCAGGAACGCCCTCGAGGATAATAGATGGGACGATAAGTTTCAAGTCGTTGAGTTCGACTTTATCGCTGCAGTAGTAAATAGCCCTTTCTATTACCTCTTCAACTTGAAGGTCGGTAAGCAGACCGAGCTGGCTTAGCTGAAGAATGTAGCCATATGCTTCAGGGCTTATGAGACTTCTCTCAAAATCATTGAGAACCCTTATCGTCCCCTTGGGGGACATGTCGAGCGTTAAGCTGCCTTCATCGAAGAAACGCTCGTCTATGCTCTGGTATAAGTACATGAAAGCGTTATTGATCTCCCCGACCGTGTATCCCTCACCCATTAAAAATTCCGTGATACTTGCCACAGTCTCGGAACTCGCCTCTTTGTCGACAAGCCGGTCAACAACCGCGATGATTATTTCAGCTAGTTTTTCGTCCATGATACCCTCGCTTCAGAAGTCCGGCGAGTGATAGACTAACACAACGAACCTCGGAACGCAAGCTTTTCCCGGTCAGGCTCCGCAGCACTTCTTGTACTTCTTGCCGCTGCCGCATGGACACGGATCGTTGCGTCTGATTTTGGGCTCGGGCGGGGGCAATTGCGGGCCCCTGGGGGGGCCGCCGCGGCCCGGTTTTCGGCCTGCGCCGGCGCCTGTTCCGGGCAAAACTCCCGGACCCCGCGGAGGCGGCGGGCCGCCTGTTCCGGGCAGCACGCCCGCCCTCTGGGGATCGGGCGGAATCGGGGCCGGCATGGCCTGCGGTTTGATCGCGCGAATGGACCTGGGATCCGTCCGGGAGGCCTCGCGCCTCTCCACCCAGCGGCCGCGGAAGATCAGCGTAACCGTCCGCAAGTCGATCTTCTCGCTCATCCTCACGAAGAGGTCGTAAGCCTCACCCTTGTATTCTAAGAGAGGGTCCTTCTGGCCGTAGGCCCTGAGGCTGATGCCCGCCCTCAGGCCGTCGAGCTCGTACAGATGGTCCCTCCACTCATTGTCGATAACATAGAGCATCACCGCCTGCTCCATGCTCTTCATGACCTCGTAACCAAGCTCTTTCTGCTTGGCTTCATATGCGAGCATGGCCGCGTCATGCGCCCTGTCTCTGAGCTCCTCCCGGTCGGGCACACCGTCCCTCTCGAGGTCGAACGGGACGAGGAAGATCATCTCGAGCTCGGAGCGGAGCTTGGGAAGGTCCCAGTCCTCGGCGCCCGTTCCCGCCGGGGCATAGGCCTCGATCTTGGCCTCCACGACGCTCTCCACCATCTCCCTGATTTCCTGGCCTATGTCCTCACTCTCGAGCGCAAGCAGCCTCTTGGCGTAGATCACCTCTCTCTGCTTGTTCATGACATCGTCGTATTCGAGAAGGTGCTTCCTTATGGAGAAGTTGTTTGCCTCGACCCGCGTCTGGGCCCTCCCGATGGCCTTGGTGATGAGCGAGTGCTCAATGACGTCGCCCTCCCTGAGACCCATCCTGGCGATTACGCTTGCGTAGCGGTCGGACCCGAAGAGCCTCATGAGATTGTCTTCCAGCGAGAGGTAGAACCGGCTCGAACCCGGGTCGCCCTGGCGGCCGCTGCGGCCCCGCAGCTGGCGGTCGATTCTGCGGGACTCGTGGCGCTC
>Ga0272444_10001574_pt1 | contig 21844 bp, 16 predicted proteins | sample SSMForm13_FD_201033 | JGI IMG/M metagenome (GOLD analysis project Ga0272444, IMG submission 201033) | Marine sediment archaeal communities from Little Sippewissett salt marsh, Falmouth, MA, United States - SSM-Form-13 | ecosystem: Environmental > Aquatic > Marine > Wetlands > Sediment ...
ATGGCGTGCCGATGGGTTCCCAAGGACTGACGACCGACGACACCATCGACTTTGACCTATCCCAAATTGATCCGCGCATGATGCAGCAGTTGCAGCAGGAACAGGAACCCGACCGGCTGCACTTCGATCGTTTCGAGGCCAACCGGCAAAAACCGCAAAAAGCCGATGCTTACGGATTTCAGGACCACAATGCCGGGCAGACTACGCACCGCGCCGACCGGCCGATCGAGGAGATTCAACGGCGACCGGGGCCGAGTGGACCGGGACGCGGCAGTGGTCCGGCAGGGCCCGGGCGTCAGGCAGGCCGGCGAGGAGGCGGTAACCTGCCGCCGATGCCGGAAGTCGGCGAGGGTGTCGGCGAACCGCGTGATCGGCAACCTTCAGAAGCGACCCCCACGGATGCGGTCGACCGGATGATTTCACGAGCAGGTATGGCTTCGCCTCCCGGTGGTGGAGGTGGCGAGAACGGCATCAATCCGTACAATCCCAATGTCGGCGACCCCGGCCAGACGCTGTCGATTTCCACCAAAGAATACCGATACATGGCCTATTTTGCGCACATGAAGGAAAAGATCGAAATGGCGTGGATGTATCCGGTCGCCGCGCAGCAAATGGGCCAACAGGGAAGCTGTACACTGAAATTCACCGTACTCAAGTCCGGAAAAGTGCAGGAAGTGAAGGTCATACGCACCAGTGGCTACCGCTTGCTTGATCAATACGCGGTCAAAGCGGTCAAGGAAGCGCATTTCAATCCGATGCCCTCCAGTTGGCCCGATGAGAGCCTGACCATCGCTGCCAACTTCATTTACAAGTTGATCGGCGTGCGTACAATTCAATAACCCTGCTTGACATCATCGATTTCGCGGGTATCTTTGACTACCTGTCATTGTGCAACCGAATATCCCCATGGGAGGTAAAACCATGGCAAAGAAGATCATCTTTTCGCTTTTTGTGCTCAGTGTGCTGTTTCTGGGCTTTACCGTCGGGCGCTACACCAATTTCGTGCCGACGACCAAGGCGAGCTGGGCGGCGAAATCCAACCAGGAATTCGCCAAGTTGGACGAAACCGAAGTAGCACTGGCGATGGCCATTGCCGCTTCCAGCCCTGACATCGCCAAAGAAATGATTAAATACATGAAGCGCGGCAACGTGACGCGCGAAGCGATGCAGAACATCGTTAAATTGGCGAAAAGCTCCGGCGCCAGCCGCAATCAGCAAAAACAGAAAAGGCAACGCCCGACCTTTGAAGAAGAAATGAAAGAGGTCAACGACTTTAAACTTGGCCCCAATGCTTTCACCGAAGGCAAGAAAAACGCGCCGATTCAGGTCGTTACCTTCACCGAATTTCTCTGCCCCTACTGCTCGCGGATCGATCCGATTCTGGCCAAGCTGCAGAAGGAATACGGCGCGGATAAAGTCGCCATCACCTTCCAGTCGTTCATCGTGCACGGCGAGCGCGCCGAATTCTGGCATCGCTTCGCCTATGCTGCCGGAAAACAAGGTAAATTCTTCGAAGTGGCTGCCGAATTGTTCGCCACCCAGCGCGAATGGGCACGGGTTCAGGGCGACGAACGGTACACGAAGGTTATCGAGCCGATGGCGAAGAAACTCGGCCTGAACTTCGCACAAATCAAGAAAGATATGGAAGACGAAGCGATCAAAAAGCAATTGACCGAAGAAGGCCAATTGGCGCGCAGCCTGGGCATTCGCGGCACACCGAACGTGTTCGTCAACGGTCGCAGCTTCCGCGGTGCGCGCGACGAAGCATTCTATCGCAAGGTGATTGAACAGTTGCTGAAGGCAAGCAACTAAGTTTACCGACCGGCTTTTTCGTTTCGGAGGTCGAGATGGCGCTGCAGATTTACAATACCATGCACCGTCGCAAGGCGGAGTTCGTTCCGCTACAGCCCGGCAAAGTGGGGATGTACGTCTGCGGCGTCACCGTATATGACATGTGCCATATCGGCCACGGGCGCAGCCAGGTTGTCTTCGACGTCATCTTTCGCATGTTGAAACACAAGGGCCTTAACGTCACCTACGTGCGTAACTTCACCGACGTCGACGACAAGATCATCGCCCGCGCCAACGAACGCGGCATCGGCACGCAAGAACTGGCTGAACAGGTCATTGACGAGTTCTACCGTGACATGGACGCGCTCAATATTTTGCGCCCGACGATCGAGCCCAAAGCCACCGAGCATATCGAACAGATTATCGGCACCGTGCAGAAACTTGAAACCAACGGCTACGCCTACAACAAAAAGGGCAACGTCTATTTCTCCGTGCGCAAGTTCGACGAATACGGCAAGCTGTCCGGCCGCGACATCGACGAAATGCGTTCTGGCGCGCGCGTCAGTGTCGACGAAGAGAAAAAAGACCCGCTCGACTTTGCGTTGTGGAAGGCGTCCAAACCCGGCGAGCCGTCATGGGATAGCCCGTGGGGACAGGGCCGACCGGGTTGGCACATTGAGTGCTCGGCGATGAGCTGCCATCATCTGGGGCAGCCGTTCGACATTCACGGCGGCGGGCAGGATCTGGTTTTTCCGCACCATGAGAACGAAATCGCTCAGTCCGAAGGCGCCGAAGGAAAAACCTTCGTGCAGAATTGGATTCACAACGGCTTCGTGCAGATCAACCACGAGAAGATGTCCAAGAGCCTGGGCAATTTCTTCACCATTCGCGAAGTGCTGGAAACGATCCCCGCCGATGTGCTGCGCTTTTTCCTGATGACGGTGCACTACCGTCACCCGCTCGACTATTACGACGGCGCGTTGCAGGAAGCGCGCGAAGCAGTCGATCGTGTCTTCACCGGCTGGGAAGCGTTGCAGGCCGACCTGGACGAGCCGGTGGAGATGGATGAAGCGCAATTGACCGATAAGCAAAAAGGTCAATTGCCGGCGATCCGCAATGCGCTGACGGAATTCGAAAAGGCGATGGACGACGACTTCAACACCCCGCGCGCCATCGGCCAGATTTTCGAGTTGGTCACGACGATCAACACGATCTGCACCAAGGGCAAGTTGAAAGACGAGCCGGGCAAGTCGATGCTGCTCAGCGAAGCGGCCAAAGTGTTGGAGATCATGCGGTCGGTTCTCGGTTTCCCGATCAACGAACCGCTCGACTACCGCAAACGTTGCGCGGAAATCGCCATGGCCAAACACGATCTGACGCTGGAAAGTATTCAGGCCAAAATCGACGAGCGCAACGCCGCCCGCGCCGACAAAGACTGGGCCCGCGCCGACGTGATCCGCGACGAACTGGCCGCCTGCGATATCTACTTGAAAGACACACCCGACGGTACGACCTGGTACGCTAAGTAAGAGTGCAAGTGCAGGTTAGCTGTTATCGCCACACCCAGAAATCGCCCGATTGATCGAACTGGTTGTCCCAGGTACCGCATGCGGCGTTGTTACCAATGTTGCCAAAAAGCTCGATCGTGATCTGCGTGCCGTCGCTGTCGCCGGTTGCGCCGCAATTTCCGAAGAGAAAACCGTTTTCTTCCCAATACCCGCTACAGTTGCCGGAGTAGGACTGGCTGTTGTCGCTGAAATTCAGCGTGCCGGAAAACTGGGAATTATCGGCTTCCAGTTGTAGGGACAGCGGAAAGGCTTCGCTGCCGCCGAAATCGAAATAGCCGCTCATGGTGCCGCCTTCAACCGGCAGGTCGCCCAGGTTGCTGCAAATTTCGTCTTTGTTCGCCGCCCCGGTTGCATCGTCGTCATCGTCGTCGTCGTCACAAGAAAAGCCAAATGTTGCGATCAACAAACCTGCGAGGAGCATCATCAACAATCCGGACCAAAACTTCATCGGCCATCTCCTTGTCGTGAAAAAATTGTGCTGTAAATCGAATATGCCATGGTTGGGAGAGACGGACAAGCTGTCGCAAACTACTTGAACGCCACCTGCCAGGCGCGCTTGAACAGGGTGCCGACATTGCCGGCGTTGATGCGGCGCAGTTGGCGGCCGACGACGCGCGGGCGCAGGTAGAAGCGGCGATAAGCGCGTTTGAGTTCGCGGTAGAGCAAATCGGCGCTGAGGTGTTCGGTCCACACCGGCGGGCGGAAACCAGCGAAGGGTCGTTCGGCGAAACGCTGCCAGCCGGAGGGATCGATAACGCCTGCGGCGACGCCGTCGTCATATAGTCTGGTTTTCGGATAAGGCACGAGCACGTTGAATACAGCGTAGTCGGGATCGAGTCGGATGGCGAATTCGACGGTGTGGCGCAAGTCGGCGATGCTGCGCTGATCGGGCGTGCCGAGCATGAAGTACGCCGCGACGGGAACGTCCGCAGTGCGTAATGCGACGACCGCCTGATCGGCCTGGGCGGTGGTGATGTTCTTGCCCAGTACCTTCATGCCTTCGTCGGTGGAGGCTTCCACGCCCAGTTGCACGCGCACGCAGCCGGCGGGCTTGAGCGCGGCGACCAATTCGGGCGTCAGTTGATCGACCCGCGCGCGGCAGGTCCATTGCAAATCGAGTTTACGACGGATCAACTCTTCGCACAGCGCCGTCACACGCTTGGGATCGACATTAAAGGTGTCGTCAACGAAGTAGACCTCGCGGAAACCCTGCGCGGCAAGTTCGGCGAGTTCATCGGCGACGCGATTCGGATCGCGTAAGCGTACGGGCAGGCCGGGCGTCGAGCAGAAGGTACAGGCGTAGGGGCAGCCGCGGCTGGTCGCCACCGTCGCCAACGGACCGGGGCCGACGGCGACGTCGCCGTAAAGCGAACGATCGAGCACCGAACGGTCGGGCACGGGCAGCGAATCGAGATCTTTGGGCTTGGGGCATTCACCACGTCCGACCAGTGTGCCGTCTTTTTCGTAAAGCAGACCGGCCGGCGGCGGATCGGAAAGCGTACCCGCATAGCTGTCGGCCAATTCCACCAACGTGGTATCCGCTTCACCGACGAGCAATGCGTCGACTTCAGGCAGGCGCGCCGTCGCTTCCGGAAAGACTGCAGCATGCGGTCCGCCGAGTAAGCGCAACACCTTCGGCAGACGCTCTCCGATGAGACGCAGTACGTCGACGGCATCGACCATCTGGTGGGTCGTCGCCGTAACGCCGACTGCGTCAATGCTCAACTCCACCGCTTTCTGAGCGACATGATCGGCGGACAGATTCGCGTTGCCCGCGTCGAGAAAATGCGCTTCGTGACCGGCCGCGCGCAACGCCGTGTGCAAGTAAAGCAGACCCAGCGGCGGCAGCTTGCCACCCTCGCGTACGACATCGGCGATCTCCGATGAGATCATGTGTTGCGACGGCGGATTGACCAGCAGAATCTTCATGTTTCGACTTTCGCCAGCCGACGGATTTGCGCGGCATCGACCGGGCGGCGTTTTGTTCGGCGCAGTGTGCGCTGTAACTGCAGTTGGTCTTTAAGCGGGCCGAATAGTTGCGCCAACAGTGCCACTTCCGTCCAACATGGCCGCAGACAGCCGGGGCAGGAAGCAATCGCCTGCTTCAATTTGTCTTTTGTCCAGACAGTCTCCAGATCTTCGACTTCGATTGCGTCGGTGGTTTCGTAGTGATGGCAGACGCTGGCTTTGGCGTCGGGTCGTAACGAAAGATAGAGCAAGCCGGCTTCGCAGAGCCAATCGGTTTTTCCTTCCAATAGAAAGTCGGGAATCATGGCGAGAAAGCTACGCGAGTTGGCAATATGTCCGCGGCGGCGCTTGTCGTCGAGCATATGGTCGACTGCCGCGCGTAGTTTGTCGGCCGCTTCGTCAGGCAGCTTCAACTCGTCGTCGCAACCGAAGAAATCGTTGCCGCCGCTGGGATCAAGATGCACCGGAATGTAGCTGACAGAGAAGCCAAGCGAGGCGGCCAAATCGGCGATGGGCGTCAGGTGCTCGAGGTTGAAAGCGTTGACTACGGTGTTGAGTTGCACGGTAACGCGATCGGGCAGCGTCTGCGAAATCATCGCCAGGTTGTCCAGCCGTTTGGCCAAGCCGCCGGGCATACCGTCGAGTCGCTCTTGTAATTCGGCGTCGAGGGTGTCGAGCGAAAAAGACAAATCGGCCAGGCCGGCGTCGATGCAAGTGCGCAACGCTTTTTGATTGACCATCACGCCGTTGGTTAACGCGCGAACACGAAACCCGTTGTCGGCGAAAGCAGCGACGATCTCCGGCAGATCGGTGCGGCAAAAGGGTTCGCCGCCGCCGAGGCTGACCGTCGTTGCACCTCGGTTTGCGAGTAATCGCGCTACTTCACGCCAACGATCCGGCGAGGCTTCCGGCAGGTCGCCGGCGCGCGTCCAGATGCGACACATGGTGCAGCGCAAGTTGCAACGATGCGTCACGCCCGCATGCACATAGGTCAGGCGCTTGCTCAGTAAACCATAGGCGGTACGCAGCGCGTGCGGCAACATCAGGCGTCCCTTTGATCGCGGCCGAGTGTCAGGTAAAGCACCAACCGCGCGGCTTCGAGGTAACGGCGCACGTCACGCCAGCCTTTGATGTTTTTCAGGTGCCGCCACCACAAACCCGGGCGGAAGAGAAATTCACGGTAAAAACGGCGCTGGGCGGCGACAAGCTTTTCCGGTGTCCAACCGTGCGGCACAAACACCGGTTCCCAGTAGGAAAAATCGGTAGTCGACTGCCCAAGCAGGTTGCCCCATTCGGGCCAGTGCTCTTCCTGCGGTGTATTGCGCATCGGCGTGTTGAGCTGCACCGTCACTTCCATCAGCGGTAGGCTTTTGGCCAACTCGACCGAGCGACGGACCGAGGCGTCGTTTTCGCCGAAGTGGCCGATCATAAAAAACGCTTTCACTTGAATGCCGGCGCGGTCGGCCATGTCGGCGGCGCGGCGGATCTGCTCGACCTCAACGTCTTTGTCGATACGACGTAAAATTTCCGGATCGCCCGATTCGATGCCCAACCGACAGCGCCAGCAACCGGCCTCGGCCATCAGGGCGAACAGTTCTTCGTCGACGCTGTCGGCGCGCAGGGTGCAGGTCCAGTCGGTGCGGATGCCGCGGCGGATGATGCCGCGCGCGATTTCTTTGGCGCGTTCGCGCAAGGTGGCGAAGGTGCTGTCGAGAAAAGCGATGCCACGGGCGCCGTGATCGCGGATGCAGTGCTCCATTTCGTCGAGGACGTGTTCGACAGTGTGGGCGCGCATACGCCGGCCGAAGACCGACTTGTCGCAAAAGATGCAACTATGCGGACAGCCGCGGGTGGTGATCATCGGGATCTTCGGCAGCTCGCGGTAATCGGCGGGAATCGGACGGTAGTGATCCGCATTCATCAGGTGTCGTGCCGGGTAGGGTATGTCGTCGAGATCGTCGACGCACTCGGCTTCGCCGGTGAAACGGACGTCGCCGTTTTCGCGGAGGAACAAGCCGGGGATGTCGCGCCATGCTTCGCCGCCCAGCAACCGGGCAAAGGCGATTTCGCCCTCGCCGATGCAGATCGCGTCGAAGGGCGCGTCGTTCATCGCCTCTTCGCGCCAGGCCGCGGCGTGCGGACCGCCGGCAATGACCGGCAAGCCGAGCCACCGTTGTTTGATCGCCTTACCGGTAGCCGCGGTCATCGCCCAACTGGTGGTGACTCCGGTGATGCCGACCAGGTCGGGCTTTTCCGCGGCGACCTCGGCCATCAGTTCGCTCATACTCAGATGTTCGACGGCGGCGTCGATGATCCGCGCCCGATGCCCGTCGCGCTCGGCGACGGCGGCGAGATAGCCCAACCCCAGCGGCATGCTGTTGTAAAACAGACGCGCCACTACAGCGTTGCCTCGCTCCCGCGGCGCAATCGGCGGATTGATCAGCAGAACATTCATTGGTTGTCAGATTAACAGGGAAATGCGACGGCGAAAAGCGCGCTTATTTTTTTAACGCCTTAGCCAGCGACCAGCCTGCGCCGCCGAATAGAATGAAGCCGGCGAGCAACAGAATGACGATGCCTTTAGCCGGAGGCGATGGGAAGCGCACGGCGACGTTCATTGAAGCTTTGTCTCCTTCGACTGGACCTTTGACATTGATCTGCACGATGCCCGAATCAGTCGGTTTCCAGTGTAGTGTCCCCGTCGCATCGAACGCCAGCGATTCGGTAGTTTGCGAAGTTTTCGAGTTGGGCCGGTAAGTGAATGCCGCTTGCCACTGTGTCGGGTCGGCCACGCCGTTCAACCGCGTTGTTGCCGCTTGCCCGCGAATCGGGAACTCCGGTTCGGTCGTCAATTCGGGTTTGTCGGGTGCGGCGGCAGGTTGATCGGTCGGTTCGGCCGGCTGATCCGCCGGTGCGGCTTCCGGCACTTCCTGCTGCGCCCAGACCGTACCAAGCGGCAGCACCATCGTGATCAGCAAAAAGAAGACTACGGATTTCATTTTGCACCTCCCTTCAACTTGCGACCGCTCAGGAAGGTAAACACGCCGGCCATGCCGAAGGCGAAAACCAGCCAGCCAATCAGCACGAACCAGTGCATGCCATTGTAGGGACCATGCACGTGATTGTGTCCGTAAAGACCGTCAAGCTCCTGATAAATACCGGAGCCGAGGAGCACCAGAATCAGGCCCGGCATGACGAATTTAACCATGTATTTGAACCAGGAACCGAGTCGGAATGAGGTGTGCTCGTTAATGCTGGCCAGCAGTTTGTCGGTGTCGAAAAACCAGCCGAGGAAAACACATTCGATCAAACCGCCCATCAGCAGGCCGTAGGAAAAAGCCCAGTGGTCAAACAGATCGAGTAGCGAAAGTCCCAGTGTGCCGTTGGAGTCAAGGCCGGGGTCGATAATCTGCGGCAGCGCAAAGGCTATCGACCCGACCGTACCGACGGCGGCGACGGCAATCACCACGCGGCGGCGCTGGTAACCGAACACGTCGATGATCGAGCTGACCAACGTTTCGACGAGGCTGACCGCGCTGGTCAATCCGGCGGTAAGCAGCAAGGTGAAAAACAACACACCGAAAGCGCTGACCCAGAAGGGGAATTGCGAAATGCCTTCGGGCAGCACGAAGAACATCATGCCGATCGTGCTGGCTTTGGGGACGATGGCGAAAGCGAACAAAAGCGAGAAAATGGCGACGCCCGCGATAAATTCAAAACCGCAATTCATCAACGAGACGGTCAGGGCGCTTTGCACGTCGTCGTTCTTTTTCGGCAGGTAGCTGGCGTAGGTCGCCATGATGCCGAAGCCAAGCGAAAGGGTGAAGAAGATTTGGCTGAAGGCGCCGACCCACACTTCGCTGGATTTCATCACCTCCCAGTTGGGTGTAAACAGCAGGTAAACGCCATCGAGCCCGTTGGGCAGCGTCACGCCGCGGAAGATCATGATGATCATAAACAGCCACATCGTCGGCACGAAGACTTTGACGATTTTCTCGATTGAGCGCGTGCCCCACATCACCGAGAACACGTTCATCAACCAGACGAGCACGACGTAGCCGAGCGTGTCGTAGCGGCTGATCATGTCGAAAAAGTGGCTCATCGAGGTCGATAACGTGCCGGCCGCCAGACCGAACGCCGGCACCGGGATCGCTTCCCACAATGGCCCAAGCGAGCGCAGCAGCATACCGACCACCCAGCCGAGGATGGTGATGTAATACATGGTGATGATGCTGGCGTTGAGGATGGCGAACCAGCCGAAGTATTCGCCCTTACGGCCGCCGATTTCGCGCAGGGCCAGCGGAATGGCTTTGCCGGTCATACGGCCGAGGCCGAGCTCGGTGATCATCAGCGGAATGCCGACTAAAATCAGCGCGATGAAGTAGGGCAGGTAGAATGCGCCCGCACCGTAACGATAGGCGTTGGCGCCGAAAAAGACTATGTTGCCCAACCCGATGGCGCTGCCCGACGCGGCGAGAATAAAGCCGAGCTTGCTGCCCCAGGATCCCCTTGAGGTGCTCATCGATTCTCCCTGGTATCGGTGATTTTTTGAGTGATGCAACAGGCTACGCAGCCGGGCGCGGTGCTGTCAAGCGGCGCGGCTAATCGGCAATACCGGTCAACTCGCTTTTACGCTCGCGCGCCAACAGTTGAATGGCCGCTTCGGCCACCGGCACGCCGCGGCAGCAAACCGCATGCACCGTGCGCGCGATCGGCATATCGATGTCGTGTTTGTCGGCCAGCGACACCGCCGCTTGGGCGGTGTAAAAACCTTCGACGACGCTGCGCGAAGCGGCGAAGATCTGTTCCGGTGTTTTACCCTCGGCCAATTGCCGACCGAAGGTGCGGTTACGCGACAGGTCGCCCGTGCAAGTCAATACCAGATCGCCGACGCCGGCTAAACCGAGAAAGGTCAACGGGTCGGCGCCGAGGGCCACACCGGCGCGGGTCAACTCGGCAAGACCGCGGGTGATCAACGCAGCGCGGGCGTTATGGCCGAGTCCGAAGCCGTCGCTGCCGCCGCAAGCAACGGCGACCACGTTTTTAAGCGCGCCGCCGATCTGCACCCCGACGGTATCTTTCGACGTATACACGCGAAAATTCGGGGCATGCAGCAACTGTTGCACGTGCTCGGCGGTCGGTAGATTGCCACTGGCGGCGACCAGGTCGACCGGCAGACTGCGGGCCACTTCTTTGGCGAAGCTCGGGCCGGAAAGCACGACGAATTTGTCGGCGTCCGAGTGTGTGAGCGTTTCGGCAAGAATCGACGTCGGCAGTTGTAAAGTGTCGATCTCAATGCCTTTGCAGGCGACGATGACAATCGCTTCGGGCTTGATGTGCGGTGCAGCCTCGGTAGCGACGACACGCAGGTGTTGGGTCGGCGGAACAAACAGCACCAGATCGCAGGCGGCAGCTTCGGCGAGATCGCCGGTGGCTTGCAAGGTTGCGGGCAATTTTATTTCGGGCAGAAACAGCGGATTTTCACACCCGGTATTAATTGACTCAACCACTTCCGGTTCGCGCGCCCACAGCAACGTTTTCAACCCGCGCTCGCAGGCTGCCGCGGCCAGGGCTGTTCCCCAAGCACCGCCACCGATAACGCCGATTCGTTTCATTCTGCTCCTCCTTCCAACGCGTTGCGCGTTGCCGGAGTAAGTAGATCCAGGATATCGTTTTGTGCAGGGTATTGCGTTTCGCAAACCAGACAGCGGAACTGGTCGCCTTTCCGCACCAGCGGAGGATGATCGATGGCGCCGACCGGGCAGGCTGCGACGGCGCGCGGATCGAGTTTTCCGTCGATGACCGCTTTGGCTTCTTCGATTCGAATGCCATGAAATTTTGCGCAGGGTTGACCGCACAAGTCGGCACGGCAACGGGCGGTGACCGTCCAGCACGCCGGACAAGCCAGCGCGTCGAGTGCGTCGGTTGCCGGCGTGGGCGGCGGATTGGTGGTGATCCAAGTGACATCGCCGCCGTCGGTATCCGATAAAACGAAATGAGCGATTTCGTTCTCGTTGCCGGTCAGGCGCAGAATCAGCGAACTGCGTGAATACGAGTCGGCAGGCAAGTCAAATGCGATGAAGTTGGGCGCAACGACATCGAACTTGGCAATCACCGTTTCATCGACGGAAAGATTCATTGATTCGTCTTTTTTCAAGGGCTGGGCGAAATGTATGTGCAACCGGCGATGGCTTGTCTTTTTATGGAGCAGGTAGGTGCTCGGTACGGTCGACGGAGTTGAAGCGAGGTCGTATGCGCCGGTGGCATCAAGGTATAAGGCCGCGCGTTCCGGCTGTTTCCAGCAGCGCGCTCCGACCGCGCCGCCGAACAGACTGACTTCGGCTTTCGGCGCCAGTGTCGGGCCGAGGGGTTTGAGCAGCAATCGCCCTAGCGGACCGGCCGCGCGCACCAGGGCGGTGATGTAGGGGCTGTCGCGCATCATCACCTGCTCGAAGGCCTCGGTGAACATCTGTTTGTATTGCTTACGGGAGAATTGCATCTCGGCAGCGCCGGCGTCCTCGGCTTCGCGACCATCGACGGTGACCAGCCAGGGCAGCAGGTGCAGACGCAGCAACAGGCGGGTCCACCAACCCATTTGGTACAGCGAAGGGGTGCGCCCCAGGTTCAGCGACAACCGTCGTTTCACCGGCTCGCCGTCGATCAGCAGCAGGCCGCCCGGTTGGAGCACGCGGCGCAATTCGGCCAGCACCGGGCGCGGATCGGGAAAGTGGTGCAGCGTTCCCCAGGTGACGGCAAAAGGCAGACAACCGTTGCGCAAAGGCAGCGCATGAGCATCGGCACGAACGCGCAAGGGTAGACGGTGCAGGTTCATTTGTTTGGCGTAAACGGGCATGGCGGCGAGGGCGTCGTGGCTGAGGTCGAGCGCGATGCCGTCGGCGTCGAGATCGTTGGCCAAGGTCAGGGCGATCGGGCCGGTTTCCGCGCCGAGGTCGAGAAAGGGCGAAATCTTGACGCCGCTGAGAGCGAGGTCGCGGAAAATGCCGCGTCGTTCGCGGTAGCAGGTTTGCATGTAAGACAATGTGCCGGGATCAACGCCGCGGGCATGAAAAGAACGGAAAGCGATTTCTCCACGCTGGTGGTTGAGTTGTTGTCGGGTGAATGGCGTCGGCATCTACCGTTCCTGGTAGATTTGACGAATGACTTCCTTGGCGTCGACGCAGTCGCGGTCGACTTCCAGTGCTTTGACCATGTACAGTTCGGCCATGTCGCGGTCGCCTTCTTCAAGGTAGATCTTGCCCAATGTGATGTAACCGACGGCGAGGCCGGGGTCGGCGCTGACGCCTTGCTGCACCCATTCGACGGCTTGATTGAAACGATTCGGGTCGCCTTCCAATTCGCGATAGAGCGTCAAACCCAGATAAACCTTGGCCCGCGGATCGTCGCTGCCGCGGTCGATGGCGGTTTTCAAAACTTCCAGCGCCTGGCTCCACAATTCCTGCTCGACCAGCGAGATGCCGAGTTGCAGGATGTGCTCGGGCGGGTCGTCTTCGGAAAAAAGAATTGGCTTGTCTTCGTCGAGCAAACCGTCGAGCCGAGCGTCACCGTCAGGATCCAGCAATGTTTCTTCGTCTTCAACCTCAAAATCCAGATCGCCCAATTCCACTTCGCCGTTTTCACCCAAGGCCACATCGGCGGCGTCCGGACCCGCCAACTGATCTTCGGAGTAAGTCGTTTCGCTTTCGGTGACCGATTTTTGCTCCTCGGCTGCCGATTGCTCGGCATAGCGATCGATTTCTTCCAATTCGTCTTGTTCAAGGATCGGCTCTTCATCGGCCTCGCCCAACGTTTCTCCCATGAAGGGATCGCCGATTTCGATTTCGCCCATCTCTTCCGCGCTTTTCGCAGTATCGCCGATTTTTTTCTGAGTTGTTTCGGCGGCATCGGCCGCCATCGCATCGTCCGGCGCTATCGTTTCCGCTTCGTCGGCTTTCTGCTTGGCGGCGCTAATTTTTGAAAGTTTGTCTTTCAAACGCTTACGCAGTTCGTCGGCCAGCTCCTCGCGTTCGATGGGAATTTCTTCTTCAGCCGGCTGGGCGGCAATCTCATGTTCTTTTGCGTATTCCACTTCGCGCTTGATGCGGTCGACACTTTTTTCAGCCAGCTTGAACAACGCATGCAGTGGATCCGAAGGAAGCGGTTCCACTTCTTTCGGTTGACGCTTTTTGCGTTTGGTCTTGGCGGCGAATTTGCACTCGCCAATGATCAGCAGGGCGAAGATGTAAGCGCGGGCGTTGCTCGCTCCCAATTCCGACTCGGCCATAATGGCGTTGATCGTCGAGCCTTGCTTTATCCAATCGATAATCTTTCGTTCGTTTTCGTTTTTCGCCAGTGCTTCCAATTTCACCGGCGCATCGGCGGCGGGCTTAAGCGGCGTCTTCATCCGCTTTTGCAACCGTTGTTCGATCATACCGTGGAAGTAATGTTCGCGAACACCGTCGATAATCCAGCGCAAGGTTTGTTTGGAGTGGATTTCCGGTTGGCAGTTGGGCAAATCGGTTTCGTAAAACGTGTAGGCGCCGTTGCGCCAGGAAAAGATATTGCTTGCGTTCTTGCGGTAGAACAGTTCGGCGACTTTGCCCACAAAATCGCCGTCGAGGATTTGTTTTTCGATCAACAGGTTGATTGGATTGGTACCGTTTTTTTCAGCCAGTTTACGGTAAGCCAGGTATTCGTCTTCGGCGAGCACTCCCTGCAACTGTAAGTGCCGGGCGAAACCTTTATCTTCGAAAACGCCAGGTTGATAGAAAACCAGGCAGCCGTTATGAAAGAATAGGTTTTGCTTGACTACGCTGTCGTCGACAACAAGCACACCGGTTTTTCCGGCCTTAAACAAGCCGACGAAAAACTTAGCCGGATGCACCTGATCGAAGTTGCCTTTAATTAATGGCACATCGACCGTTTGCAGCCAGGCCAGATCGGCGGTAACGGTCTGCATGGGTTGAATTCTGCATGTGCAGCCGCAGAGTGTCAAGATTGCGTGTACATTCGCTGAAGTACAGGATAAAATTTGCATGAGGTGTCGATCATGAAAAAGATTGTATTTATCGTAATAATTTTCTTCATACTTGCCGTTGCGGCGACGGCCGACGATGTCGTCGTACTCAAACCCAAACACCGCACCGGCGCTGATTTGTTGGCGGCGATACGTGCTGCAGTAGGCAGCGACGGCACGGTCAATCTAGACGAACGTACCGGATCGCTGATCGTTTTTGGCAGCAACGCAGCGATTGCCCGCGCGAAAAAAGTGCTGGCCCAATTGGATGTCAAACCGCGCACGGTGCGCATCGAAGTACAGTGGATCAACACCGTTGCTTTGCAGAACCTCGGCGTCAAAATCGACTGGACCGTCACCGCCGGACGGTGGCGCGTCGGGCGGTTGCGAGGCGGGCAGGAGATGACCGGCGACCATGTGGAGACCGAAGCCGGAGCACGCTGGCGGGTCATTCGCTCGAACGCGGCGGCACGGCAGATGGTGCGCGTGCTGGAAGGCGACTGGGCGCTGCTGTTGCGGGGAACCAAGCGTGAATTTTCACCGTCCAACTTCGGCTGGTCAGGATTCGAGGGACCACGCATCCGCGGGCGGTTACGCTATGTACAGACCGGGCTGTTGGCGCGTCCGCGCATCGTCGGTGACAGCGTGCAGCTCGATTTGACGCCACAAGCCGAGTTGTTCATCGCCGGCGGAAACAGCAACGTGCGGCGCTATTTCGAAGCACAAACGACGGTAAGGGTGCCGGTCGGCGGATCGATTCTGCTCGGTGTCGATCAATCGCAAGACTCGTCAGTGGTCGTCGATACCTTCAACGGCTTGACCGTGCGCCGCGAAAGCAGCTCAGAAAAAAACGCGTTGTTGGTGGAAGTTTACGTCGAGGATTAAACGAAGTCGTCGCCGACCTTAATCGGCGTGCCGCGCAAAATGCTGTCACAAACCATTTCCAGCGCCGTATCATTTCCTGCGGTCAAGTATTCCGCCTTTGTGAAATTGAGCCCTTTGATTTCGAAATTCGGTCCCCACTCAATCAAATTGAACGGCAGGCTCGTTTCGAAAAAGAGGTGGTAAGCGTAGCGGCGCGCGCGGTCGAGCGCCTGCTTGTCCGGCGGCGGCAGCGTGTCGATGTTGCCGAGGATCTCCTCGTATTGTTCGCGTGTAGCGACGTCGAGGGTAAAGCCTTTCCCGTGATACAGCGGTGTACCGGCAACGATAACCGGCATGCCCCGCAGCGCCATCTCCAGTCCCATGTTGGTGCCGTAAACGATTGCCGCGCGGCACAGCGAGGCGACGGTGTAGTTGGAAATGTTCAGCTCCGGCGACACCAGTTTGATGTGCGCGGGCATTTGCGGATATCGCGCTTGAAGGGCATCGATCAGACGCTCCTGCGTTTTATCTTCGAGGCGGATTTCAGCGGGATGCACGCCGATCAACAATTCGATTTCGGGACGGTCGGCGAAGTGGTCGATGGTAGCGAATACCCAGTCGAACATGTCGGTAAAGGCATCGGAGTCATAGTGAATCACCGCATCCCAGGCGATGTTGGTGAACAATCCGACCTTCGACTTGCTCGGATCAAGCTTTAATAATTGTACTGCCGCTTCGGCGGATTTCGGGCGTTTGGGCTGCCAGCGGTACTTGGGCCAATCGTTTTTGCCGGACAGGCGCGAGGCGAGGTAGTTCTCCAGGCGTTCAACCCGCGCGGGCGTCAGGTCGAGATCCCGCCAGCGTTCTTCCGGTTCGTCGATAAAAAACTTGAACACGTCGGCGCCGTTGGTGACGCGAATCGTGCCGCGGCGGTAAGAAGCGTCGTAGTAGTTGGTTCGCACGCCTTGTTGCGGCAGGTGCTGTGCGAATACGCCCCAGGAAACGTAGATGCCATGCGAGGAAAAGGCATGCGTGGGGGCGAATTGCTCAAGCAACCCTTTGCTTGCTTCCAGTTGAATCATCGCCGCCAGTAAAAATTTACGGGCAACCGGTTCGTGGCGCTCGTCGAGGCTGCCGCGCAGGAAATAGCGGTAAGTCGAAGCGCGGGCGATTTGCCCCAAGGCGACGCCGTCAGCGGTGAAGTCGAATAGGTCGGGGTACGTCATCTGTTCGACCTGCGCGCAGAAACGGTCGATCGTTTCCGGCGCGACCAACTCGCTTAACGTCACGGCGGGGATGCCGAAAGCTTGATATCCGACGCGGCTGCGTCGTCGGCATTCGCGGCAGACGGCGTCGGGGTCGGCGGTAAGCACCGTGCGCGTATCGCAGGCGGGCAAGGTGCCGTCGCAGATCAAGCCGCGGCACTGATGCCCGCGCAGGGTCAGCGCCTTGGCGATCACCAGTTCGTTGAACAGGTTGAAGTCGACCAATCCGCGCACGGTGAGAATCGCAACGCGGGCGGCGTCGGCGCTCGGATCGGGCGAGGGGATTCCGACAATCGGCCGGATCGCAGCGATGACTTCATCGAAGGTCGGGATGCGGAAAAACAGATCTTTGATTACGTTGCGGACGCCGATACCGATGCGGGTGAAAGGATTCATGGCCGTGCTAATCCTCGACGATCTTCCATTCGTGCGGCAGCCAGACCGGGCCGACCTCGCGCGATTTGGCGGCAGCGAAGCGACCGTCGGCGCCGAAAGCGCGCTCGTCGAAAGGCACGGTGAAACGTGCGAAAATGTCCGGCGGACTGAGCAACGTCAAACCGTCTTCGGCACGGCCGAAACAGCCGACCAGGTAGCCACCCGGCGTCAGCGGGTTGTCGGCGAAGGCGCATTCCAAAATGTTGCGCCCCTGTTTGATCGGCAAGCGCTTGGATTCGGTCATGAACATGTTGGCGCCGAAAATCAGCCCGGTCGCCGCCGATTGCACGGTCAGCATCAGAATCGGTTTGCCCAGAGCCTTATCGGCGTCGATGACCAGCTGAAAACGCAACGTCTTGCCGTGCGCACATTCCTCGGCCGGACGCCCATGTTCATCCAAGGCCGTAACCGAACGGACGTGCAGCGGATAGTTTCCTTTTACGGTCGATTTTTCCGCTTCGTCCGGTATCGCCCGGTCTTTGGCGTCGAGGTATTGCCGCACGACGTCGTCGGTGTCGCCGTGTGCCCGAATGCGACCGTTTTCCAACCAGAGGGCGCGGTGGCAGAAAGAAGCGACGGCGCCCATGTTGTGCGAAACGAGGATCATTGCGCGGTTGTCTTGCTCGACCAGTTGTTTGACGCGCTGCAGGCTTTTGGCCTGGAAAGCGTAATCGCCGACGCTGAGCACTTCGTCGAGCAACAGCACGTCGGGATCGACGTGAACGGCGACGGAAAACGCCAACCGCACGTACATGCCGGTGGAGTAGCGCTTGACCGGCGTGTCGAGAAAGCCGGGTTCGATTTCGGCGAAAGCGACGATGTCGTCGAAGCGCGCCTTCAGTTCGCGACGGGTCATGCCCATGATCGCGCCGTAGTGGATGATGTTTTCGCGGCCGGTCAATTCGGGGTGAAAACCGGCGCCGACTTCAATCAACGCGCCGACGCGCCCGTGCGCTTCGACTTCGCCTTCGGTGTGGTCGGTGATGCCGGCGAGGATTTTCAAGGTCGTCGTTTTGCCCGCGCCGTTGGGGCCGATAATGCCGAGCGACTCGCCGCGGCGTACTTCGAAAGATACATCCTGCAACGCGTGAAATTCGTGCTCCGCGCGGAACTGCTGCATCAGCTTGCGCGGTCCGCGCACCAAGGCGCCGAGCATCTGGCGGAACGGCGGCACGAACAGACCTTTGTGGTAGATCTTGCCGACGCGGTCGAAACGAATGGCGACGTCGTCGCTCATGCTTGCCTCAAAGGATATCGGCGAAGGTCATTTCCTTCGCCTTGAAGTAGCGGTAGCCGAGATAAAACGCGGCCACCGAGAAAACCAACGAAATGCCCAAATACAGCATATCGGGCGCGGCGTTGTGCAGCAGCGCCTTGCGGTATCCGTCGACCAGGCCGGTCAACGGGTTGAGCAGCAGAATCCAGCGATACTGCGGCGGCACGGCGTCGAGCGAATAAATCACCGGCGTGCAATACAGCCAGACCTGGGTGATCAACGGGATGCCCCATTGCACGTCGCGGAGCATTGCGCAGACCGCGGCGGCGAAAAAGACGACGCCCAACGTGAACAGCGTCTGGATGATCAGCAGCGGCAGCACCCACAGCGCCGTCCAGGTCAGCCCCGCCTGGGGATAGATGATCAACAGCAGCAGGAACACCAGCGCGGCGAAGATCAAATCGAAGACCGACGCCAGCACGGTGACCAACGGAAAAATCTCGCGCGGGAAGTAGATTTTGCGGATAATCGGCGCGTAGATGACCAGCGACGGCACACCGAGGGTCAGGCAGGTGGAGAAGAAGCTGAAGAAGATCAGCGCCGAATAGGAGAACAGCGGGTAGGGCAGACCTTCGCTGGTGACGTGCAGCATTTTGCTGAAAATGAAGGTGAACAAGAACATCAGAATCAGCGGCTGCAGCACCGCCCAGGCGAAACCGAGCAGCGACTGCTTGTAACGCGCGCGGATCTGGCTGACGGTCATGATCGCGATCAGGTCGCGCCGCCGCCAGAGCTCAAGCAGGCTTTTTCGTAGCGAAAATTTCCCGCGCACGCGTTTATCCTTATCCGACGTTTGCTTGATTATACGATGTTTTCCTTATTAGTTGGATTCATCTTTGTTTGCAACATGGTCCGGCAGATTGAACTCGCCGAGCAACGCGCCGGTTTCGTCATCGAAAACTTTGACTTGCGTTGCCTGCGACCAGCCCTCGACGCCGGGGCGCCAGTGTTTGACGGCATCGCGGCAATACAACGAAGCCGGCAGGCGCAGAGATTCGACCGCCGTGGTCGTTGTGCTGTCAGATAGCTTCAACTCCCAACGCAGGCGTTTGTGTTGCATCTGATCGGTGAAAAACCACCGGCGGTTGAGATCGGGCAGATAGGCTTCGACGGACCGCGATTTTTTTGCCGGGCGGATGCACAGGTCGTCGAGCATGTAAGCGCCGAACATCGTCGTTTGCGGCGACGGGTGCATGAACAGCAACTCGCCGTCGTGATCGGCGATGAGTTGCCAGGGCGCCGGCGGTAGCGGGGGCAGAGGTCGATTCTCCGCGAGGTCTTGTCGAATCAGTATGTATTTCGTTCCCGCCGCGTTGATAGCCAGGTACAAATCGGTGAAGCGCTCCTGTTCGGAAAGTTCGGCGATCACGTTGCGGTGCGGCGTAAAGCGTCCGCTGTAGCCAGTAAGCAGTCGCTGGCCGTGCCAGACCGTGCCGGTAACCAGCGGAATTTCCGCGCCGAAATCCCACACACCGGGGGCGGGCAGTTCGAACAGAATGTCGCCGGGCTCGCGGTGGGCGAGGTCGACATAGCTTTGTGGCATCGGTGTATTGGTGCGATCAGTGTGCCATCCGCCGAACGTGTGTACCGGCAGGGTGTCCGCCGCCAACAGCGCCAGCGCCAGCAAGGTTAGCGTCAAACCTTTTTTGGCGCGCAACCGGTCGAGGCCGAATCCGGCCAGCAAACCCAAGCCGACGAAAGCGAAAACGATCACACGCGGCAGCGAGCGCATGTGGGTAAAGCCGGGCGTGTGGGCGAGCAGATAGCCGAGTGGATTGAACAGCACAGCGCGTCCGCCGATGGCTTCATACTTCCCGATGGCGACGGAGAAAAACGGACCGGCGGCGATCAACAGAACCAACAGAAACAGAACGAGCAGCCAGAAGCGTACGTCACGCCAACCGGCCAGCAGACGTCGTCCCCAGTCGCTGATAATCAATCTCAGCATTACCGGCCAAAATACGAAGCCGACGGCCAGCGCCTGTTGTTGATCGGGGCGCAGGTTCTTGATCGGCAGTAGGTAAAAATGCCAGATCGCAACGGCCAACGGAATTGAGATTGCGATCAGAAGATTCAGCCAGCGTCGCGCAACACGCCAAGCGGGGTCGGCATCGGAGATTTCTTTTCGACGCAAACCGAACAGTCCGATGCAGGCCAGTACGACGGCAATCAGGCCCAGGTAGGCGTGGTGGTTGTTCGGAATCGGGTCGGGGGCGAAATGACGAAGCAACGGATGCGACCCGCTAACCAGAAAATCCGACAGCAACAAACCGTTTTTCCAATAATGCCATTCCGCGTCATACCCGAAGCGAGTGAAGGTGTCGTTAAGCAAATGCGCGAACGGCAGAAAACTGATCGCCCAGATAAAACCGGCGGCGATGAGGGCCAGCCAAAATCCGCGCGATGTCCACCAACGCTCGCGGATCGCGAGGTATAACAGGAAGGGAATAAAAGCGATTGCGCCGACCGGGAACAGGTAACCCGAAGCATAGGCGGGCAGCAGCAAAAGCAGTAGAGCAATAAACAATCGCATGGGGCGGCGATTTTCGGCGGCGTCAAATAAAAACCACATGGCGGCGAGGTAGAGGAAGATGGCGTGAATGAAACATGTTTTCATAAACGGTAGGCGCATCGCGTTGAGCGAAACGATCAGCGTTGCCGCAAAAGCCGCCAGGCGTGACAACCCCAGTTTGCGGGCTAACGCAAAAGCAATGAGTACCGAGAGGATCCAGCCGAGAACGGCGGCCAAGTCGTGCCAGAGCAGAGGATTGTCGATGACCCAGGTTGCTGGAAGGATCATCAGCGAAGGCAGTAAAAAGGTCTCGGTGAAAAAGATCGTCTGACGATAAGGCGCCAGCCAGGGCACGGTAAGCACATCGCCCCAATCGCTTTGTTGGTAGCTGCGTACGACGTGAGCGACAACGGCGCGATGCATGTCGTTGTCGTCTTGCAGACCGCGCCAGACGCCGAGGTCGAGGAAATGCCCGGGGTAGACGGCGACGATCACCGCCGCCAGCGCCAAGAGGGCAAGCAGGCAGTCGCGTGTGGGCAAACCGGCCGGTTTCTGCTTCATCGTTCTCCGCTGTCGGTGGTTGAGTCAGCTTAGCCCGCCCGCTTTAACGCGACAAGGCGTCCCTCCGTAGAAGAACGCCTTGCCGTTGATTTGCTTCTGCTTATTCAGGCTCGATCGCTTCCGGTTTTTCCGGCTCCTCCGATTTTTCCTCTTCGTCGTGTTCTTCGATCTTCCAGCGCGCGCCCTTGGTCAACCAGCCGGACAACAGCCGCGCGGTAATCGAACCGCCCAGCGCGAACGCGCCGAGCACCAACCACATCGCCGCCGGGGATTCCCAGTAGCCGAGCCAGTCGTACTTGAGCGGCAATTGCAGGTTGACGGCGACGGTTTTGATTTTTTCCACCGCGCCGGACTGCAAAGTCAATTCGGCGATCTGGTGCGCCACCAGTTTCAGTTTGAGGGCGAAGGCGCCCGGATCGAGCTTGTCGAGCCATTGCGCGGCGTCGAAGCCCAGGTCTTTGAGCTGCATCGCCAGGGTGTTCGTGTTGGATTTGGCGACGATCTGGCTTGCGTCGAAGCCCAGCGAGTTAACCTGCTGCGTCAACTCTCCGATCGGCGCCTGTGCGGTCAGGTCGATGCCCAGGTTCTTGG
>Ga0272444_10001575_pt1 | contig 21818 bp, 11 predicted proteins | sample SSMForm13_FD_201033 | JGI IMG/M metagenome (GOLD analysis project Ga0272444, IMG submission 201033) | Marine sediment archaeal communities from Little Sippewissett salt marsh, Falmouth, MA, United States - SSM-Form-13 | ecosystem: Environmental > Aquatic > Marine > Wetlands > Sediment ...
TCTTTAGATAATTTTACTGAATTTTACTATGAAATAGAAGAGTTCAACAATTCTGGAGAAACGTACTGTTGGGTAAATATATCTGAAGTTATAGAAAATGACACTGATTATCAATTCCTTGTTTATTACAACAATATCGATGCAGTAGATGGACAGAATCCTGAGAATGTGTGGAATGGTAACTATGTTGGTGTGTGGCATATGAACGATACAGTTGGAAACGGAAACACAATTTATGATAGTTCTTCTTATAATAATCATGGAACTATAACAGATTCTGATGATAGTATGAAAAATATTCCTGGTATATCTGGTCAAGCTATTAACTTTAGTGGCGCTCACTCTGATTACATAAGTTTGGGTAATGATTCATCTTTGAATTCATCTTCTTTTACTTTAGAAGCTTTTTACTACAGTTGTTCAAAACCTTCTTCTAGTTGGGAAATTATTGCAGCTAAAGAAGTCTATGATAATGATGAAGGATGGTTTAATTACATCGAACCGACTACTGACCCTGATAGATTGATGTTCACTAGAGGTGGTGTTGCAGCTGATTCGTTTAGATTAACATCTAATTTTACTTGGCATCATAGTGCTTGTACGTATAATGGAACTACATTGTCTGTTAGAGAAGACATAGGTTCTGCCGATACTGATTACAATACTATTGATTTAAATCAGGATATAGAAATGTTATTGGGTTCGAGACATCAAAATGGCGGTGCAAATGGAAAAGATGGTTTCTATGGAACTATTGATGAGGTTAGATTTTCTAATGTTGTTCGTAATAGTACTTGGATAAATGTTAGTTTTCACACAATAAATCAAACAATTGGTTTTATGACTTTTTCTTCAGATGAATCATATGATGGTTATTTAAATCAGAAAATCATAAAAGTAGAAAGCGATTATATAGACGAAGATTTGAAGGATTTTCCTTTGCTTGTTGTTCTTGACAACACAACTGGTCTATATGATTTTATGAGTGAAAACGGAGAAGATATAAGATTCGTTTCTTTGAACAATATAACTGAGTTTAATTACGAAATCGAAGAATTTAATAACACAGGGTTGACTTATTGTTGGGTTAATATTAGTGAGACAATTGATAATGATACTGACTATCAATTTATAGTTTACTACACCAATCCTAATGCAGTTGATGGACAAAACGTTGAAGGAACATGGGATGGTAATTATATTGGTGTATGGCACATGGATGATAATACAACAAGTGATGTTGTTGATAGTACAACTCATTATAATAACGGAACAAAATCATCAGCAAATAACCCAATTCAGATAAATGGAAAAATTGGTTATGCACAGAATTTTTCTGATGATGATATTAATTGTGGTAATGATAATATTTTTGATGTGGTTAATGTAACAACTGAATTATGGTTTAATGCTCGTTCTGTTGGTGATTCTACCACTGCAAGGCTTGTTAGTATAGACTTTGGTAATGGTGTGAATCCTTGGCATGTGAGAAGGACTAGTGATACTATTGTATTTCAACATAAAACTGGTGGAGGTGGAGTAGGTTCTTCATCTATTGATTTTGATTGGAGTGGTGGTTCTGAGTTTAATGAATGGCACTATGGTGCTTGGTCTTATACTAACGGAGACCAACAAGCGTATAAAAATGACGGATTAGGTAATTCCGATAATGATGCTGATGATTTACTAACAAGCGATTATTATTTGAGAATTGGTAATTCTGACGAAGGTGACAGAGATTGGGATGGTTTTATTGATGAAGTACGTGTTTCAAATATAGTTCGTAACAGTAGTTGGATTAACACAAGCTTTCATTCTCAAAATCAAACTACTGGTTTTATGACATTCTATGGTGAGATGCCTCCTAACGAACCGCCAAACGCACCATCATCACTAGAATGCGACAATCAAACCAACCCAGACCATGTATTAGACCATTCACCTTGGTTTGACTGGGTATTCAGCGACCCAGACCTTGATATACAAGATGGATTTCATATACAAGTCGGTAACGACACTGACTGGGCTTCCGCTGAGATGTGGGATAACAACGAGTCTAATAATGGAGATAACTTTACAAACTATGCTGGACTTGGTTTAAATGATGGCGACACATACTACTGGCGAGTAAAAACTAAGGATAATAACAGTAATTGGGGAACCTGGTCGGCAGACCAAAATTTCAGGATGAACTCAAGACCAACAATCCCTTCTTTGAGTGCCCCTGGAAATAATTCAGAACATATGCCGTATACTATAAAATCAATCAATTTGTCTTGGTCCGCGTCAACAGATGCAGAATTTGATTCTCTGAACTATTGGTACCAGTATGCCAAAGACTCAGGGTTTTCTGACACTCTCGTTGAAGGTTGGACCGGTGGTCCTATTTATAAAAAAATACCTCCTGCTGGTCAACTTGACCAAGACGATGACTACTATTGGCGAGTTAAGACATGGGATGGTTTAGAGTGGGGTAACTACTCAGAATGGAGAACATTCCACACAGATGATGGATTGTCGGTTTTTACTGTTTATGGTTTATCAAACCCAAATGTTCCTACGAATTATGGTAACGTAACTTGGGTGGGTTATAACGATACTTCTACTTGGTCGAACTGCACAGAACCAGGTGGTACTTTAGAATTGAACATGACTATAAATTCTACAAATAATATCACTGAAATAAGAGTGTGGCTCGATGACCTAGATGAAATCGGAGCTTCCAATATTACTTTGTATACGTCATCTGATAACTCATCATACGGTTCATCTGGTGCATTCCTTAATGAAGGTTCTAATATATCCATAAACAAATCAACTTGGAATGCTGGGACTATGGGTTCAAATCCATTTCTTGGTGTTGGACTTACATCTACGAATACATCAGTCTATTTCAGATTTCTTCTTGATATTCCGGCAAGTGCTACAAACGGAACACATTCTCAATCTGATTGGAAAATATATATTGGAGAAGATTAATAAATGAAAATAAAATACTTGATAATATTTATTCTCTTTTTCGCTTCAATGATAACTATAATACAATTACAAGAAACTGCAAGTGCTGAAAAATTATATTTGATGCCAACAGGAAATGGTACTTATAATGAATTTTCTCTTCATGGCGATGACACCAACTGGGAATGCATTGATGAATATCCAACTGATAGTTCATCAACATATATAGTAGGTGAAGGTAACAGTACTATAGTTCAAAGACAATCAATATCATTTGAGAATGTTAGTGGCATGTCAGGGCAAATAAACAATGTAACTCTTTTCATAAAAAGAAGACAATCTGATGCAAGCCAAAGTGCTGAAGCCACTCTTTCTGCATATGTTGGTGTTGATGATGTATATACAACGTGGATGGACTATGTATCATATACTTCAGAATGGTGGAAAACTTTTGCTGTAGGTCTTGATATAAATCCAGTAACTGGTGAAAGTTTCAAATGGGATGAAATAAATACTATAACTGTTCAACTTAATGCATCAGGGAATTTTACATTGGGTGAAGATTTTCTTACACTCTACCCAGAGTATGATGGTAATGTAACCGATATTCATGACGCATCAATGAGTGGTTCGTCACCAGTGTGGGATGATGTTGATGATGACCCTTCTGATGGAGATACAACATACGTCGATATGGGTTCTTCTGGTATAGAAGTTGCTGGGTATAATCTTTATAATATAGATAATACCACTTGTGAGTATTTAGGATATGTAGGTCAGATTTATAATTTAACAGTTTATCATACATCAAAATTACGTGCGGGGCCTGGAGCAACAAAGGAAATAAAGCCCATCCTGCATGTTGGTGGGACAAATTATTATGGTGACTATGTAACAATGACATCAGATTATACTACATATGCTTATGAATGGGAACAAAATCCTGAATGTAGTTGTCCTTGGTGGACTGGAGCATTAAATGATACACAAATCGGTCATTACGACCATTGCGCAAATACTTATCTAAGAACAACACAATGTTTTGCAGTTGTTTGTTACGAAGATGAGGTATCTTCACCTCAATGGATATCAACAGTTTGGCTTGTAATTGATTATGTTCCTGAAGAACCGAATGTAACAACAAATGCTACAACATCTACTTTTTGTTCTAATGCAACAGTTCGTGGATATACAAAAGATATAGGTAATGACACAACAAATGTAACTACTTGGTTTGAATATGGAACAACTGTTGCTTATGGAAATTCTACCAGACATTACAATAATTTTACTTATGATGATGCAGAAAGTTATGCATATTTTGTTGGTGATGATATTGAACTTGGTAATGAAGAAGATGCCTGGGATGAAGATTGGACTACAGGACCTTGTTATAGCCTAAATTGGGGTGTAAATGCAACATTGGAAGGAGATTTTTATGAATACTACAACAACTCGCCTAATACTAATGACTCAATAAATTCAATTGATTTTACTGCGCTTTTGCTTGCAATGACTTCAGATGGTGCGACAGTAAACTATACAATGTATATGTATAATTTTTCTAGTGACGAGTGGGATGAATTATTTAAATATTCTTCAGATGATGACGACTATCACAATGTTAATCATACAGAAACAGTTTATAATCCCTACGATTATATAGAAAATCGACAAGTTATTACAAGGATTAATATGAAAGGTGATAGTGGGAACAATGGTGAAGTTATAGCATGTTATGAAGAAAGTAGAATAGTTTTTAATACTACATACGCGTCTGAAGGTTCTGAATTTTCTTGTATTTTAGATGACCTACTTCCAGATACCGTTTATCATTATCGCGCAGCGATAAATAATTCAAATTCGACACAATATGGCGAAGACATGACTTTTTCGACTAGTTTAGGCATTGTTGTAAATAATGCAACAAATATTGAAGAAGATACAGTATCACTTAACGGTCAAGTTGATTATGGTTCTGGATATAGTTGCGGTTTTTGGTTAGGTAATGTATCAACTAATTCTACAAATTTTGAACAGAATGTTAGTTGTGGTGGAACTTATAGCACTGGCGAGTCTTTCAGTGCATCAGCGTCAGGACTTACTCCAGGAGAATATTATTATGTCAGAGCATGGTATTCTGATGGAGACAGTTTTAACACTACATCGCTTGAAAACTATTTTATAACCAGACCTAATGCGCCAACTAGTCTTGTAGCAACTGCGCACAATTTTACAGCTATAAATCTTACTTGGACCAATTCTACTATAGGAGCAAATACAAATCACTCTGTATTGATACGCTACAGTACTACTAATTATCCAACAACAATTGATAGTGGAACCTTTGGTGCAAATGAATCTGCTTATAGCAATGTTACAATTTCAAATTTAGATTTAGATACAAAATACTATTTCTCTGCTTGGACTTATGTTAATGATAGTGGTTCTCCGCTGCTTGCTGATTTTAGTAGTTCTTTTGATACTGCATCAAATGAAACAGGTGGCGGAAATTATACTATTTTTGTAAGGTATGAAAATTATTCCTATGGTCTTGTAAACCTTTCTCGTTGGGGTGCGCACCGTCTTATTATTCACCATGAGAATGAAACTGATTATATATCATTTGATAATGGAGTAGTGGTTAGTGATGTAGTAGGTGGTTTTGCAAATATTTCTAATGGAAGTTTTACTGTAACAGTTGATAAAGAAGTTAGATTTTTTGAATTTAGATGGAACGATTCCAATAACTATAATCATACAGGTTTTTATTGCACTAGAATATTAATACCAAGTAGTGATAGAAACATCACTTTCTATATAAGAACTGATTTAACAGTGTATGCAGAGTCATCCTCTTATTTCAACGGAAGCTTGGTCAAGTATTCTTATTCGTTCTTGGACGAAACAGGTTCTTTCTCACCCTCTGCCAATGCTCGTGCATTTATATATACATATGACAGCGACGGCAACAGACTTCTTATACAAAATGAATATTTTGATTCTGAGAGAAAGGTTCATCCTTGGTTGGTGTTTGATAAAAAATATTATATTGGTGTGAGTTGCGATTATACTCATAGAGACAGACTTGGTATTGCTCCTACAGGAACAGATTTGGACCCTACAGAAATAAGAATACCTTATGAATTAAATATGACATATAATTTTTTCGACCTTATAAACTTTAATTATGGTTGGTACGCTGATGGACTTTACGCTCATTATATAGATACAACATCAGATACAGATAGTGTGATATTTATAGTTTATGGTTTATTGAACAACACACATTTACATAATGAATCAGCCACTGTTAGTAATAAAAATTTCACTTTTACATTAGCAGAAGGTTGTAATTTATCGAATGATTATAGGATTGATATCATAGCAAACCTAACTGGCGATTATGCTGGTACTTATAGGTTACAAGGCGGTGGTGTTCCTATATACGCTGGTATGACAGGTATAACTGATAATGGAACATTAGACTATTGGTTAACTTTGATGTTTGGTCCATCACCTGTTGTAAACACTGATACTGGTGTTTTTGTTCCTTGGACATATTTACTTATATTTGGTTTTTGTTTTGTTTTGATATCAACAGTTGGTAAACTTAATGCTTTTCTTGGCGGTTTTGCTGTTGGTATATCATTAGTTTTCTTTGGTGGTGCAATATCAGGTATTGTTCCATTATTTCCAGAATACTTTATAGACCCAAGTGGTGCTTCTTTATTCGTTGTAGGAGCATTCATTGCTGTTGTTTCGTTTATTGGTTTAATTGGAGGTGTTGAACGTTGAAAGCATATCAATTAATGATGTTCCTGCTTTTGTTTAATCTTTGTGTTTCTGTTGTAAGTGCTTTATCAATTTATAGAGCTCTTCCTGTTACTGTTGGAGATGAATATGATGTTACTGGTAATCCTGTTTCACGAACTGGCGGTGGCGACCCATTTGTAAGGTTTTTCGGTTCAGTTATGACTTCTATCATTGCTGGTGTTCTTGCTGGTGCGCTTGTTTCTTATTTTACTAATGTTCCAGCAGACTCGGCGTTTGCGTATAGTTTGTTTGGTTCCACCTTTTGGGGTATAGCTTATTCTGCTGTTGCTAGTATACAAGAAATATATCCTGGAAATATTGGTGTTACAACAGTTGTGTTCATATTTATTATAATACTTGCTGGTACTTTTGCCGCTGGTATGGCTCAACTTATTAGAGGTGGTTGGAAATCATACGTATAATATCATTAATTGTCGCTGCTACATTAGACTTTAACTTTTCTAATTTTACCAATACCGGTATTCTTAGAGTAGCATTCGACCCTTATTATTCTATAGTTGGAAACTTCTTGTGGGGTATTATATTTGGATTTATAGGTATGGCTATATATGCAAATGAACGAAGTATTGGTACAGCAACATTGTATCTTATTTTAATAGGTATATTTATATCAGTTGTATTCCCAGCTGCTCTAATTGGAATATTTGGGTTGATGCTTGCATTTACCTTGGCTACAATATTCTATAAAACATTTGTCCAATCTAGGGACATTTAGAGGAGAAGAAATGAAGTATGGAAAATATGTCATATTGTTCATCTTTGTTGCATTTCTTGCACTTGTTTCTTCAGCTCAAGCTAGCTGGTGGAATAATGATTGGAACCATATGCGAGTCCTTACAGTAGAAAGCGATTATATCAATGAACCATTGACAGGTTTCCCGCTTCTTGTAGTATTGCCTCAATCTATCAATGAAATGTCTGATGATGGTAATTCTATACGTTTTCTTTCAATTGATAATACAACTGAATTCGATTACGAAATAGAAGAGTGGAATAATACTGGAGACAGTTATATTTGGGTAAACGTATCTGAAACTATTATGCACAACGAAGATTATAATTTTTTATTATACTATAATAACACTGGTGCATCTGATAATCAAAATCCTACAGATGTATGGGACGGTAATTACTTTGCTGTTTGGCATATGAATGGTAGTTCTGCAACAACTGTTACTGATTCTACAATCAATAACGTTAATTCTATTGAAAACCTTAGTACATCTATTGTTGGTAAAATAGGTCTTTGTAGAGAATATAGTCCAACAACTCATGATAGATTTCCAGTTGGAGTTCCTGAACCATCTAATTTTACAATGAGTTTGTGGGTTCGTCCTTATAATAATGATGGACAAACAGCACCTTTTATAGCAGGGAAAGTAGGTGGATGGGGAACACAAATATATTCAAACAAATATGCTGTTTTCATGGACGGTGCAGACGACCCTTCTGATTTTATTACTAATATTTTTCATTCTAAGAATGATATTGGTTGGGATTATTTTGTCTGGACTTTTCGTACTGACGATGGTTACGATGCATACATAAATGGAACTTATGGAGATACGAAAGACGATGCAGGAGCAAAAAAGGATTATGGTGATGGAACCGGAGTATTATCTTTTGGTAACAGATATCCAGGTTATTGGCATGCAGGTAGTTCATGGTTATATAATGGTTCAATAGACGAAATTCGGGTATCTAATATTGAACGAAACGCATCTTGGATTAACGCTAGTTTTAATAATCAAAACCAGTCTACAGATTTCTTAATAATACATCCTGCTTCAGAAAAACAATCAGTAAATTACACAGTTTACCCTTTAAACCAATCAACAGAACTCTGTCCTTGTTGTATTACATTATGTGTTAATGTAGACAGTAACTATGGTAGCATAATGAATATCACTTTTTATTCAAATCTCTCTCTTCCTTATTGGGATTACTTTTGGTTAGGCGCAGATAAGAATGTTACTTATTCAAATGTTACTGATGGTTCTTATTGTTTTAATGTTGCTCCGTTTAATGAATATGATACAACATATTATTGGAATGTATCAATTGATGATGGAACAAATGTTTATCAAGAAGGTCCATTTTATTTTACAACAGCAGAAGATTACGAAGACTGCGATTTCGCAGGGGGAAATTCAATAAGAGATGATGCGTGGATTGTTGGTCTAGTTTTAGTATTTACCGTTCTTTCTGTATATATGAGGAGGAAACATAGATGAATAAAAAAATAGTTTTTGGTTTGGTTATGTTAATTGCAGCATCATTACTTTTTGCACAATTATCAATTGCAAGAATTGACCTTACCGATTCATCTACAGGTGATGGAGGAACAACTATAACAAATAATAACTATTACAATTGGTCTAATGTATCTTATGACCAAGGATTAAATACAACAGAGAACGTAACACATTGGAATATAACCGCAGCTGGATATTTTATAGGTGATGGTTCTCTATTGACTGGCATAGCTGGTGGTTTTACATATAGCGATTGGTTTAATCAAAATTTAAATACAACAGCTGATGTTGAGCACAATAATATTACAGGAGTGTTTTTTGGTGATGGTGGAAACCTTACCAATCTTTCAAATTATGCTAACACTTTTACTATATCACCTTCAGGCGCAGACTATACATCAATCCAATCAGCTCTTGATGCAAATCCTACTCCTTCTACTGTGTTTTTAGTTTATCCTGGAACATACACAGACACTATTAATTTTACAGCAAATAAACAGGTAGTTCAAAGCATTGGTCATGTACAAAATGTTATAGTCCAACAAACAGATGCTGAAGTTGTTAACACAAGTAATTACAATGGAACGTTAATTAAATTTTTGAATATTAAACTTACAGCACCGACAACAGACCAGAATATGATTTCTGTTGGCAATGGTTTCCTTGGATGTCTTTCTTGTAAACTTCGACTTAACACAACACAAAACATTGCTGGTTCAAGTCAACCACACATCGTAAATGTTTATGGTTCAGGCTTATATAAACAAAAATATGGAGAGATAGAGTATCTACATACAGGAGATACTGGTAATGGAATAAAAACTCCGTATGATATTACTGGAACCGGAGGAAAGATTGAAGTTCTTAGACCATGTAAATCAAACATTACAAATAGTGGAACAGCGACGGCAACAACATATGCAGTATCAAATGTTGCAGGAAATTTTGAAATTGTTGGTATTTGTGAAGGAGTTGTAAAGGATACTGATGCAAATATTGTTGCGGGTCTTGGTTATATTGGTGGTGGTGGTAGTGAAGAAATAAGTTATTGCCACATGAATATATATGGTGGTAATTCAGGAAATGCTTATGCAATTTATCACGCAGGAACAGGAACAATAAGAAGTTTTCATAATTCATTTCATGTTGAGACTACTGGTGGAGATGCACATTCTTTCCTTGTTGGTGCAAGTGCTACTTTAATATCACAGTTTGATGACCTTATTGGACCGGATGGCTCAGTTGGTGCAGGAAAATTAATAATGGTTTCTTCTGAATCAGATGGTGATTTGACTTTAACAGGTAATTTAACAGCCGACAATAATATCACTACTGAAAATATAACAGTTAATAATAACATGACAATTGAAAACGGTGTAAACTCTTGGAACATTTACGTTGATGGAAACGGAACACTTGTTTGGGAGATGGATGGATGAAGTTGATATATCTTTTAGCGCCACTTGCTTTTCTTTGTTTTGTTGCCGTAGCAAGCGCGACCATCACAGTATCACCTGCAGACCCAGTTATAAATGGAAACGGTTATGTATTTATCACATTTAATGATTCGTCATATGATAATCAAACAATTCATTTTAATATCACTGACCCGGGATTTGTTGCCAAAACAACATCAACACCAACCTGTAATGAATATGGTTTTGCAAGAGTAAAGTATAACTTTACTTCAAGTGATATATCTGGAACCTGGCATTATGAAACAAACACGACTGATGGCAATGGTTCTTTTGAGGTTGGAAAGATTACGATAAACCTTTCAGATAGAGATGGAAATACTGTATTAGAAGAAAACTCAACAACTGTTGTATCATTGGATTTAGGGTACGAGAACCTTTTGCCGAAAGAAATAGTGGTTACACAACAAGGTTATGATGCTGGGAGTTTTAGGTCAGAAAGTGGTTGTTGTGATGTAGACGGAGATGGGGTTGTTGAATTATTTTTTCCAAATACAGATGGAAGAATATATGGTGGAAACTATACAAACATTATGACTGGATTTGGTACTCCTTGGAGAACTAATGATTTAGGGTCATTTTATTATTCTCAAGGTTTAGATTTTGGAGATTTTGATGGTGATGGAAATCAAACTTTATTTATGGCTGAGAATTCAGGACGAATTTATGCATTTGCAAATGTAAGTATGGATGATGGTGTTGATGTTGCATATACTTGGAGAACTGATGATGAAGGAACTTTTAGAAATGGTCTTTGTGTTTTGGATATAGAGAATGATGGAACACCTGATATGATTGTTGCTGGAACGTATGAAGGTTATGTTTGTTTCTGGAATTATTCTGATGCAACAGGTTTTACATTAGTAGATAAACACGGAGATGAAGGAACGTTTCATTATCATAATGAACCTGTGCCCTGTGATATGGATGATGATGGAGACAATGAAATAATTATTGTAGAATACAATGGCGGTGCAATTATGTATGAAATATATGCATCAAACCATACATCTTACGAGGTTGATGAAGCTCCTGATAGAGGAGGATATTATGCTTATGGTAGTGCAATAGATTTTGACAAAGATGGAAAAACTGAATATGTATTTTTTCCAACAGATTATAACGCACAGATGTTGCAGTATAACAAATCCGGAACACAAGAATTAGAGGAAGACCTTGCTTGGGATTTAGATGATGATTATGGAAGTATGAGTGCAGGAAGTGGTGCTCTTGTTAGATTTGATGATTTGAATTTAAATGGAAGGCCAGACTTTGCTGTTTGTGGTGGAACTAATACTCCTGTTATTGGTTTTTATGAGTATGACCCTGCAGGTGATTGGTACCAAGAAAGAATCGGTTATGTTGTTAACGCATGTTATATCCCTTTAAATTATGTTGATTTTGATGGTGATGGAATAAGAGAGATAGTAGCTAAAGGATATTCAACTGGAAATGTTTATGTTTATAGGTTCAACGGAGATGAGTTTGAATTAATATTTGAAGGTTGGTTGGAAGATAGTGAAGAACAAGGATACGGAGGATATGGAAAAGTTTATAGTCGTTCATATGGTTCTGGTTTTTATTATGGTGATACTGGTGTCGTTTATGATTTTGACAACGACGGAAGAGAAGAGTATCTTATAACTCCATATGCTGGCGGAATTCTAACTTTTGAAGAGGAAGACCGTTATGAACAAAATGTTACACCATCTTTAGAAGTAGAATTTAGTTTGACAAGCGGTGGTTATATTGACCCATATACAGAAGTTAGGATTCTTAATGATAGCACTTTATTAGGAATAAAATCAAATATTGCTTTAGGTCAAACTGATTGTGAAGATGAGGATGGACAGAATCAAGACAGTATAAGCACAAGGTGGACGGATGGTATTATTTCAACAGATACCAATTGGGGAGGTTTCCAACAAGGAATAGATTATTCTGATATTGATTCTGGTTCAACTGAAGAAACAAGGTGGTCTCTTATAGACCTTCAACAAAATTATACCATTGGCCTTATTAAAACATGGCATTATTATAGAGATGGCGGAAGTTTTTATAATGTTATAATACGTTCGACAACTGACTCAGGTGGCGACTTTACCACTAATGATACATTGTTTGATAACAGTGATGATGGGAACAACGAAAGGTATACTGAGGCATATTTTGGAAAAAGTATTTACTTTCATCCTATTGATATGAGATACTTACGTGACAGCACATCTGGAAGAGACCAGTATAATAATGTAGGTTCTACATCTAATATAAGGACTGAAATTGAAATTTATGAGACAGAAATTGGTTGCAACTATACAATATCAACAGGTGAGTTCAGTGATACTTTTTATGTAAATGTTACTGTTGCTGATAGAACAGGAAATATTGTAAACATAACATATTCAATTAACTATTCAATCCAAGAATGGAACTATAGCCAAAACCTTTCTTGGAAGATTCTTAATTTAACTGATACGACAATCCTTAAGCTATCAGAAGACGGCAACCTCGCCATTGCAGGACAACTTTACGAACTCACTAATACACCACCACCTGGCGATACTGTTGCGTTTCAAATAGCAGACAATCTATGGTTAACAGAAAGTGGAGACATGTATGTTAAAGAAAATCTTCATGAAGAAACTAATGTCATTAATATTATAATGGTGTTAATGTTTATTAACATGTTAGGATATGCTATGTATAAAAAAATGAGGAAAAGGGATAGATAAAATGTTAGAAAGTATATTTATATTGATGGTCGCCATAGCGTTCATATTGTTCGTTCTTGGTATAGCAGAAAAAAGTGTGACTTATTCAGCTTTATCTTTACTTCTATGGATAGTTGTAATGTTAAATGCTTTGTATATTGAAGTACCAACTGATACAAGTTATTCTGAACTTGGTTTTTCAGCATTTTGTCTCGCATTTATATTTACAAATATCATATGGATAATCATAATGTATTTGGAGTTTAGGTCCGAAAAGGATATGCCATGAACAAAATAATCAAGGTAATAAAGTTTGGTGCATCAGACGATGTTAAAAAAGCAATAGAGTTTATGATAAACCAACTTGAGAAACATAACTTTGCTTATTGTAACAATATCACAGCGTTTAGATTGTTTTCTAGATATACTCCTGAATGTTATAAGAAGAACGACACTCTTGTTTTTTCTCGTGTTGTATCAGCGAAAAATACTATAAAAAATGTAGTATCACTTAATCCAGAATACAAGATAGAAAAGCAAGACCTTTATTCTTTTAAGATTAAGATGAAGTAATTTTATATTTTAAAGTTCATAAAAATATTATTCTATAACATACTTTATATAGGTTTTATTTAATTAATTTTACCATTAGTTATATAACACTATTTATTAATATAGTTATATAAACCATTAAAGCTATTTTAGGTGATGAAAAAAGAAGTTGGAGGTGAAAAAAACTCATGAAAGCAAAATTCAGCTTCATAGACCCTGGTGCTATAATGGGTGTCGTAGTATCGCTCATAATTCTCGCTGTCGGTGTTTTCGCATTCTTCGTGACAATCAACGAGATACCAACGACCGATGCAGCAACAAGCGCAGCAATCAATAACACATCCGCAACCGGAAATTCAGTCTTTAACATCATAGGAATCGTATTGATTATAGGCGCTATAATGTCTATCGTAGGCCTAGTATATAATTACGTCCGTTAAGCGAGTTAACGACATGAAAACATCTTATAGCTTTATCGACCCAGGCGCTATAATGGGAGTCGTAGTATCTCTTGTTATATTAGCAGTGGGAGTATTTGCCTTCTTCGTTACGATAAACCAAGTTGGTAACTCTGTAGGAGCAGCTAGTAATGAAACTGCCGCAACACTTTCAGCAGTCAACAACACTAGTGCCACAGGTAATTCTGTATTCAACATAATCGGTATAGTACTAATCATTGGTGCAATAATGTCGATAGTTGGGTTGGTATACAATTACGTGAGGTAAAGCTGCAAGAACTGAGAAGTTAACTTCTCTCTCTGCTTCTTTTTTCTTTAAATATATAAATATAAAACTCTTTATGAGGAGGAAATATTGAATGGAAAATACACCACAAATTATTATGACGGTAACCGTTGCCATGATTGTTCTTGGAGTAGGTGTCTTTGCTTTCTTTGTTGTTAATAGCCAAATTGGTTACACTAAAGAAAGGGTTGAAACATTCTCTGTATCTGACCCTACTGTTGCAAATACCTTTACAACAAGCTATTTTATAGAATCTGTAAAATTAGTTGAGCAATATAACGGCATACAATGGCTTACTGTAGGCGCAGGTGATTGGGGTCAAACTGGAGCTAAAACAATTGTAGTACAAGCATCCGGAATGCAAGGTTAATGGTTTCAGCATGCGAAAACCAGCGTTAAAACTAACGACCGTCCTCTTTTTAATTTTACTTATTTTTACTTACAGTTCTGTGGTCGGTTTTACGCTATTGGAAACATTGAATTTCGGCGGAGAAGGAGAAGTTCTCTACTTAACACAAGAAGAACCATGTGATTTTGTTATTATTGCAAATGAGACATTTTATGAGTATGACGGTGAGTGGGATTTACAACGTCTTGCTGATTGGCATAACGGTAATGATACAATAACTGCAATGGTCGTAAACTTATCAGAAATATATCTGAATGAAACGTTTTGGGTAAATGGAACATGGGGAGATGGTAATCCTGCAAATCCTTTTAATAGGTCAGATGAACCAGCAATCACAAATCACCCAATGTTTAATGATTCTCAAGCTCAAATAAGAAACTACTTAAGATATGCTTATACAAATTTATCAACGAGGTACGCTTTATTTGTTGGTGATGCTGATGATGCTGACCCACTATTTCCAATTAGAGAATGTTACGCTTCTGGAGATGGTGCTCCTTTAATTCAAGCTCGTCAATATGAATTAATACCAACTGATATGTATTATGCTTGTCTTAACGGAACAATGAATTCTGATGAAGATATCAATTCAGAAGCTGCTCATAGTGGTTTTGGTGAGAATGTAACTGAATGTAATATAAGCATTGAGGAACTAGATTGGGACTATGAAATCGCTGTCGGAAGATTTCCAGTTGATGATACAACAGAATTAAGTAATATTGTAAAGAAAACAGTTACTTATATGTCACTTGATACAACAGAAGAGTATTTGTGGAATATCACTCTTGCGGGTTTTGGTGGTGGTTTTGGTGGAATAACAGAATGGCAATGTAATTATAGTAAAGTCTTGAACAATACAGCATATAACCATTGGAAAGATAATAGTGTAACAGTTGGTTTTAATCATAACTTTTGGAACATACTAGTTATGGACGCAAATCCAGAAAGAGAGGAAGGAATAACATACTATGATACTGATTCTCACGGCGTTTATAACAGTGGAACACATATAATATATCAAGGAAGTCATGGTAGTACTTCTGGTTGGTCTGATGCAAATGAAGGAGAAGCAAATGATTTTACAACAAGTGATATTACAGAATTAACAAACACAAACTATTGTTTTGTAATGTCGTCAATGCCTTGTAGTACAGCTAAGTTCGATGAATCAGATGACCCGTTTAGTGAAGTTTTTGTTACAGATGAATATGGTGCTTTTGCTTATATAGGAAACACAAGGTATGGTTATGGTTCATATGGAGTTGATGGTCTTAATTCTTCATCTCATCTATTAGGCTGCGAAACCATTGATGCTTGGCTTAATGAAAGTTATACACGTATTGGTGATATGCATTTAGATGCAAAAAGAGATTCAAGAAGATGGCACGATGTTTCTGGTGACCAAGCTCTTAGATACACTATGTATGAGCAGATATTATTTGGAAGTCCTGCTGTTAGGTTACATACGCCAACACAAGAAACAATTGAGTTTGACGCCATTGAAGGTGGTGAAAATGAAACCACTGTTTATACTTCTACACCGGCATTTAGTTGGAACATTATAGCTGATGTGGTTTATTATCAATTGCAAATTTCAGATACTCCAACTTTTGAAACAATATTAGTAAATTTATCAAATGTGAGTGAAGCTAGATATCCAGCAGAGTATAGTGAAAATTCGACACATGTGTCTTTCATTCTACCCTCTGAATACAAGTTAGTTGATTCGAAACAATACTATTGCAGAGTGAGACACACTGTTGGGAGTTAGATAAAATGCAAAAATTATTTAAAAGAAGAGTTTTAGCATATACGTTAGTTTTAGTTCTTTGTTTAACACAAATACCATTGTTCATTTCAAGCAGTGAAGCAGATGACGAACCAAACTATAGACTACAATACCTTCCACAAGAAGATTATGTTGGTAATGAATCAGGATGGCCGTATAACCGCTCTATAATTATCAATCATGAATTTATAGATGAAGAGTTGACAAATTTTCCAATATTAGTTTCGGAAACAAGCGAAGATTTTATTGCTTTTGCTCAAGATGATGCTGATGATATAGTGTTCACAAATAAAACAGGAGAGTTTGTTTATAATCATGAAATAGAGAAATATGATTCGTCAACTGGAGAACTTGTTTGTTGGGTTAATGTTACTACATTGAGTGCTACAGAAGATACAGTTATTATTATGCATTACGGAAACGAAACATGTGGTCCACAATCAAGTCCAGAAGAAACCTGGGATGGTAATTTTGTAGGAGTTTGGCATATGTCAGATTACAATGATTCTTCATATCCTCATTACAACACTACTGTTAATAATTCTGCTCCAGATAGAAATCTTTCTGGAATAGCAGCAGGATGTTTTGACTTTGATAACAAGTATGATGGTCTTTTGGTAGAGGATGACCCCATTTTTAATTATAGCACTTCAGAAGATAATTTTACTTATGAAGCATGGTTGAATAGACCTGCTATAGTTTACTCTTCTACTTACTCTAATATAATTGGAGATTTTCACGGACCATGCCACCAACTTAGAAGCAACAATACTCTTTTACTTTATTTATGTGGTTACGCTTATTCTCCTCCTATCTCGTGGGAAACAAATAAGTGGTATCATTTTGTAACAGAATTAAAAGGAAAATGGTTTCAACATTTCTTAAATAAAGAAAACCAATCTGCTGTTTTTATCAATTGTGATGTTTTTCATAATCCAAACATTTTTATGATAGCTGAAGATGAAAAAGGAGAACATTTTAATGGAAGCTTAGATGAGATAAGGATATCAGAAGGTGTTAGAAGTTGGGCTTGGATTAATGCAACTTACGATACAATAAATCAATCTGAAGGTTTTATGACCATATATCCACAATCTAATTTTTATGAATCAGATTATACTTGTTGGGATTCATTTACAATTGAAAGTGATTTCATCACCGAAGACTTAAACGATTTCCCAGTACTTATACAACAAAAAAGCAACAGCTACGCCAAGTTTGCGCAACACGATGGCGACGACTTCGTTTTTACCAATGCAACAAATGAAACAATATTTAACCATGAGATAGAACGGTATAATTCAACAAGTGGTGAACTAACTGCTTGGGTAAATCTTACCCATCTCGATGCAAGTTCTGATACAACAATCAATTTACATTATGGCAATCCTTATTGTGGCCCAAGACAAAATATCACAGGTGTTTGGGACGGACATTATATAGGTGTCTGGCATATGTGTTCTTATAATGATTCATCAGTTTACAGCAATGATGTAATATATGATAACGGTACTATTGTAGATGAAAATGGAAGTGTTGGAAGTTGTTATTCTTTCAATATGACGTATATGAATGTTAGCGGAAGTGATAGTTTGGATGCTATGCGTAATATCACTGTAGAAATTCTTTACAAAATAAGAAATCAGACAACACCTACTGGAAAAAATCAGGTTCATTATTTTATGCAAAAAGGCGGTCCTCATTTTGATAACTACGATGCGTTTGCGTTTTTCATTAGGAATTATACAACTTACGAAACACCAACAAATCTTTATATGTGGCTTGAACACGAGAATGCGTCTGGTAACTATAGCAATTACGCTTCTAGTGGTTTTCCTTATTGTTTTGATACTTGGTTTTATTATGCAATCTCGGTTGATAACGATACAAAGGAGATTCGCTATAATAATAATGGAACATACAAGGGTTTACAAACATTAAATGGTGATATGACGAACGGTGTTGAAGGTTACAATTTAACTATTGGTATGCAGATTCATAGCAATCCTTATTGGTTCTTTGGTGAGATAGATGAGATACGTTTATCTGATTCTGTTCGTAATGATTCTTGGATAAATGCTTCATATGAATTTGTCAACCAAACACCAGGCCTTGTAACTTATTCACCACAAGATGACTTCTATGAATATATGTTTAAGTATCATACAACCATTACAATAGACCATGATTTCGTAGATGAAGATATCAATGAATTTCCGATACTTATTCAAGACACGAACCTTAGATATATACAAGCTCAATCCAATGGGAACGATTTTGCTTTCTCAAACACAGAAAACACAACTCTACTCAGTCACGAATTAGAACTGTTCAACGACACTTCAGGAAGGCTAACAGCATGGGTTAATCTTACACACTTGGATGCTTCTGCTGATACTGTCATCATATTGCATTATGGAAATGAAACCTGTGACTCTTTCGAAACACCAAATGATGTATGGGACGAACACTACGTTGGAGTATGGCACATGAGTTCATACAACGATTCTTCTACTTATAGTAATGATATAGTTTATGACAGTGGCTGTTCTATGGAAGAAGGTAAAGTAGGAAATTGTTATAGTTTCAATTATTCACACATGAACGTCAGTCATTCTAAAAGTTTGGAACTTTATAATAAAACTTTTGAAGGCCTTTTCAGTATGAGAAATCAAACGTACACTGCCGCTAATTTTCATTATTTGTTCCAAAAAGGTGGTCTTTGTTATGATTGTAATGATTCATATACTTTCCATCTTGTGAATTATTCTACTACATACGGAACACCAACTACTTATCGTATAAGAACTGAGTATGTTAATACTTCTTGGAATTATACAATAAACTATTCAGCTGCTATCCCTTATTGTTTTGATTGTTGGCTATACCCAGCAGTAACAATTGATAATGCATCAAAAGTTATTAATATGTATCATAATTCGACTTTTAGAAGTACTCATCCAGTATATGGAGATTTTACGAATTTTGAAGGCAATTTAACTATAGGTATGCAGTACATGAGTCATCCTTTCTACTTGTATGGAGAAATAGATGAACTTAGAATATCAAATGTTGTCAGAAATGATTCATGGTTAAATGCATCACATGATTCTGTGAATCAAACTGCTGGTTTTATTACATTTGGCCAACAATCCGGATTTGATGAAAATATGTTTGCTTGCCACAAAACTGTTGTAATAAACCATGATTATATAGATGAAGACTTAAATGATTTTCCTATATTCTTACAAGATACCGACTTAAGTTATACTCTTGCTCAATCAGATGGAAGCGATTTTGTATTTACTGATACTGCGAATGAAACCATATATAACCATGAAATAGAAACGTTCAACACTACAACTGGTAAAATTGCAGTTTGGATTAATGTTAGTCATTTAGATGCTTCACAAGATACAACGATAATTATGCATTATGGAAATTCTACTTGTGACTCTTTTGAAAATGCTGAAGACGTTTGGGATGGTTATTACTCTTTAGTTTTACATATGAGTTCTCTGTATGATTCATCAATATATGAAAATGATATAATATCATGTAATGCAACATCAAATGAAAGTGGAAAAGCTGGTGGTTGTTATTCTTTTAGTTTATCTCACATGAATGTAAGTGATGATGATAGTTTGGATATTTATAATATCACTATGGAAGGTCTTATTAGTATTAAAAATCAGTCAATGTCTGGTATAGAAAACCAACATCATTATATTTTAAGCAAGGGAGGAGCACATTACGATAATCAGGATTCATATACTTTTCAATTTAGGAACTACACAACAAATCTTTATATCTTTTTTGAGCATGTTAATTCGTCAGGAAATTACAGCAATTATGCTTCTAGTTCGGTTCCTTATGGTTTTGAAAATTGGATGTATCTTACTACAACAATTAATAATGAGACAGATACCATTAATTATTACAATAATGGAACACATTATGGAACAGACCCATTGAATGATGATATAACAACTTCTGATGGATATAATTTGACTATAGGTTTTCAACATGTTACTAACCCTTTTTACTTTTTAGGAAATATAGACGAATTACGAATTTCAAGTGTTGTTCGTAATGATAGTTGGAAGAATGCTTCTTTTGACTTTATCAATCAATCAGATGGAATACTTACATTTGGTTCTCAAAGTGGTTTTGACGAAGGTCAATTTGATAATTGGAGAATTATAACAATAAACCATGATTATATAGACGAAGATTTAACAGACTTCCCTGTTCTTGTTTATGAAAGTGATTCTTCTCTTACAACCCATGCACAGCCAGATGGTGATGACTTTGCTTTTAGTAATCTAGCTAATGATACACAATACGACCATGAGATAGAATTATACAATAGTACTTCTGGGGAAATTTGGGCATGGGTTAAAATACCAACAGTTAGTTCAACAGTTGACACACAATTTGTCATGCACTATGGAAACGACAATTGTGGCTCACAAGAAAATGTTGAAGATGTCTGGGATGTCAACTACACATTTGTTGTACATTTTGGAGAAACTTCAGGTAGTTATGTTGATTCTGCTCATAGTGTAAGTACAACTGAAGATAAAATAGATGTATTTTCTAGAGATGCTTCTGGTATAGCTGGTTATTGCCCAGACTTTGAAAGGACTTCACAAGATGAAGTAAGATGGGCTACTAATGACTACTTAAATTTAACTGGTGATATGACAATAGAAGCTTGGGTAAAACCAGAAACTTTTGAAGATGATGCTTTTCACACTCTTTTTATGAAAGGAGTTTCTGGAAGTGTCTATATAAATTACTATATGCTTTTTGATAAAACTCCAGGTTCTCCTGGTGGTAATCTTAGTTTATGTATTTTTGATAATGACCCGTGGTCAGAATCTTCTAACCCTACATATGAAGGTGTTTGGATGCATGCTGTTGGAACTTACAATGCTACAGGAGATAATTATTTAGACTTATATCAAAATGGAACTGAAGTTAATTATAGAAGACACAACAACCAGTCTGATACAAATGTTAATGGAAGTGACTTATGGATAGGTAATAATGAAATATGGGGTAATGAACAATATGATGGTTTGA
>Ga0272444_10001577_pt1 | contig 21808 bp, 11 predicted proteins | sample SSMForm13_FD_201033 | JGI IMG/M metagenome (GOLD analysis project Ga0272444, IMG submission 201033) | Marine sediment archaeal communities from Little Sippewissett salt marsh, Falmouth, MA, United States - SSM-Form-13 | ecosystem: Environmental > Aquatic > Marine > Wetlands > Sediment ...
TCGGCGTCGATATCCACGACCGTATCAGCCGCGTAGCTTCCGTCGCCCGTGCCCGAATTCACCGTCAGCGTCCAGGTCTTGTCGGTGTAGGTGGCTGTGACTTGGGCGGTCGAGCCCGGCATTGTCAAAGTGGTGGAACTGGCCGATGTGCTCGCCAGCTCTGACGTGTCGCCGGCCCACTCGTCGAAGTCCTGGCCCGAAGGTGCAGTATCTGCTTCGATGTCGATAACCTGATCCTCGCAGTAGTCGCCGTCTCCGCTGCCCGAATTCACCGTCAACGTATAGACCGTCTGCTCGGCAACCAACGCCAGTTCCGTAAGGCTGAGCGCCTTGTTGTAAAGCCGCATGTCGTCAACAAGACCGTCGTAGTAGTAACCATCCGAAGGCCAGCCCATGCGTACGTCAGTCCGGCTGGACGTCAATGCGTCTATCGACGTTGTGCTCGAATTCTGCTTCACGCCGTCAAGATAGATCTCCTTCTTCCCGCCGGAAACGCTGTACACGAACGCCAGGTGGCTCCACTGGCCCGTCGAGACGCTCGGAAGAGATACATCGTTGTTCCTGGAACCGCTGGTCCCGGTCGAGCTGTCACGCGTGTACCACGTGCTCTCGTAGATGCTGAACTGCCACCAGTTGTTGTTGTGCTCATCGTAGATCGCGTTGCCGCTGACCCACTCGTCCGGATAGACCCACATTGCCAGCGTCAGTTCGCTTCTGCCGGCGGCCATGCCGCTTGTCGGCAAGTCCACGTAATCGTTCGTACCGTCCAAGCTGAGGACCAGCCCGCGCGTTCCGTCGTTGGTCACCGAAGCGCCGCTCAACGTGCCGTCGTTCGTGCCGTAACTGTCCGCGCCGTCCACGTCGAACGTGTAGCGAGACACCAGCCCGTCAACCACCCACGTGTAGGTAGCCGTTATCTCCTGGTTGGTCGCCGGCATCGTCAACGTGCTCGACGGGTCGTTGATGTCCGCTATGTTGGACGTGTCGCCGGTCCAGGCGTCGAACAACTTGCCCGAGGCAGCGCTGTCCGCGTCGATATCGACTATCGTGCTTTCCGTGTAGGACCCGCCCCCAGTGCCGTTGTTGACCGTCAACGTATAGACGATGCTCTCGTAAGTCGCCGTGACCTCAGCGTCGGCGTATGGCATGGTCAACGTCGTTGACGCGCTGGTAAGCGAGGCTATCCCGTCGGTGTCTCCGACCCACTCGTCGAACTGGTAGCCGGACGGGGCGGCGTCGGCGTCTATGTCGGCAATCGTTCCGACAACGTAGCTGCCGTCGCCGGTTCCGCTGTTGACAGTCAGCGTCCACGTCTTGTCGGTGTAGGTAGCCGTCACCTCGGCGTTTCCGTAAGGCATCGTCAGGTTCGTCGAGGAGCTGCCGGCGCTGGCCAAGCAGGCGGTGTCTCCAACCCACTGGTCAAAGTCCTGTCCAGAAGGCGCAGCATCGGCGGAGATCGGCACGACCGTGTCAACCGCGTAGCTGCCGTCGCCGGTCCCGCTGTTGACAGTCAGCGTCCACGTCTTGTCGGTGTAGGTAGCCGTCACCTCGGCGTTTCCGTAAGGCATCGTCAGGTTCGTCGAGGAGCTGCCGGCGCTGGCCAGGCAGGCGGTGTCCCCAACCCACTGGTCAAAGTCCTGTCCAGAAGGCGCAGCGTCGGCGGAGATCGGCACGACCGTGTCAACCACGTAGCTGCCGTCGCCGGTCCCGCTGTTGACAGTCAGCGTCCACGTCTTGTCGGTGTAGGTGGCTGTCACTTCCTGGTTGGCTGCCGGCATGGTCAGAGTCGTGGGCGAGCTTGTGACGCTCGCGATACCGGAAGTGTCGCCGACCCATTCATCGAAGTCTTGTCCGGATGGAGGCGTATCGGCAGTGATGGTTGGTGTGGCGCCTTCCGCATGGCTGCCGTCTCCAGTGCCGCTGTTAACGGTCAGATCATAGGTCGTTGCGACGTATTCATAGTCAATCTCGAGTGAAGGGCGACTCGAGCTCGTGCCATTCTCTGAAGACAGCGAGATTATCTGGTAATCTGCAAATATAACGATTCCATAGTTGACCTCGGCATCGTAAATATCTTCCACAAGTTCGGTGATATCGACCTCACAATCCTCGTGCCAGCCGCTGACCCAGGATCTGGTAACGCATACGGACGAGTCATAGTCGCTGGAGGAAAAGTCCCCGCTGGACCAGGTGGTCGATTCGCTCTCCTCGACGCACTCGCCGGATACGTCGTCTTCGTTGGATCCGGCATCGTCAGGAAGCCAATTGGTTGTAATGCGATATAGGCTGAGCGTAGCTGAACTCGACCCGTAATACCTGAACAAATGCAGTGTTGCCGAATTGATCTGGAGGTCAGCGCCGCCGCTGGTGGCTGGTAGTTCCGTGAACAGGTCCTTCACCGCAACCAAAGGCGCCTTACTACCAGACGCCACGAAAGAGCTCGCATCTCCGTAGGTGACCCAATCGGCCGGATTATAGGAAATGTACGTATCGTCAAATGTCACGTCCGTGTAGCCCGTTCCGCCCCCTTCCCTGAAGTGGATCGTTTCCGACGCTTGCACCGCCGCTGCGGCAGCGCAGACAAGCACAAGCGTAAGACAGATTCTGGTGGACATGTCGGTCTCCTTAACAAGAGTAGTGCAACGTAACTTTAGGCCTGGACCCGGACACCAGTGCCTCGCAATAAGTCAACTCCTACGAGGCGTCCGGACTGTTCGTTGGCTCAGATTCTTGTTGGGCGACCGTGTGCGGACCAGCCGCCGGGGACCCCACGACCAAGAGCGTGCATACTGCACGGAGTGCCGCTAGACGAGTCATGTATATGAGCATGGTAAGGCACATATCAATACATTTGTCGCAGCAGTCCATCAGTGCTGGACTTCTAAAGAGAAAGGCCCTTCGAGCGATGAAAGGGAGGCATTTCAGGGAACATGGTAGTGGGATTCCTCTATTCCGGGCTTCGGGGAATTCCCCCACTGCGCTTCAGGGCGGAAGGTCAGGCGTCCAACCGAAGTGAAACCGTCACCGTTGTCCCCTCGCCCGGACTGCTCCGCAGCTCGGTACTGGCTCCGATGCGTTCGGCGGCGTGCTTGACTATTGCCAGACCCAGACCCGTGCCCCGAGCCTTTCCATGACCGCCGCGCACGGTGTCGCTCTGGTAGAATCTCTCGAACACTCGTCGCTGTTGGTCGGGGGAGATACCACAGCCGGTATCGCTCACACAGATGACAACGCCTTGGGCACCTGAATCAAAAACGCACTCCACGGTTCCGCTTGGAGGAGTGAACTTAATGGCGTTATCGATGAGGTTGCGAAGGATCAACTCCAGAAGCTTGCGATCGCTGCGCAGACACTGTTCGGGCCTGGAAGCGTGAACCGAGAAGTTCAGCCCCTTCTCCTTTGCGTTGGGGGCGAATTCGGATCGTACCCACTCGGCCAAGACTCCAAGGGCAATATCTTCCTGCCTTAGCGGGAATTTGGCGGACTCAACCATGTGCAGGTCAAGCAGGTCCCTAGTCATTTCCTCGAGCCTGAAGACATGGCGGTCTAGCATGGCCGTCAACTTCGCCAGTTCCTGGCTATCTCCGGGATCGGCCGATGCCAGCGAGTCCACCGCGGCCCGGATAGTTGCTAGAGGCGTACGGAGTTCGTGGGAGGCGTTTGCGACGAACTGCGCCTTCATGGAGGCGGCAGCGGCAAGTTCGGTAACGTCCCGGACCACCATCAAGCAGGCGATATTTGACGGTCCGGCCGGGACCTTTGCGCCGTGCAGTTCGAGAACCTTGCGCCCATTCTCTCCTTGGATCTCGAATTGGTCCTGTACGGGTTGATCCGCCGAAGCTGCTTGTTCATGGAAATCCAGGATGTCCAGTACATGCACCACGGATTGGAGGGGCTTACCGGGGGCCTGTCGGTGGTCGGCAGAGAGAAGCCTACCGGCCTTCCGGTTCATCAACACGACCTTACCGTCGGAGTCAACGGCTACAACGCCCTCTGTAAGGTTGGCCATCACGGTCTGGAAATCCTGGTGCTGGGAGGCCACCTGTTCAAGGTACCTTCCGAGATTGTCGCGCATTTCGTTCAGTGCCCCAGCCAGTTCGCCCAGCCCTCCCCCTCCGGCGATTCCGGCTTTGGGCGTCAGGTCCCCGGAGGCAATCCGCTTTGCCGCGTGCGTTATTCTCCTTAGAGGCGCGTACCAGAGCCAACTTGTAAGCAGGCCCAGAAGCACTGCCGCAGCGACGCCTGCGAGGACGGACCAGATAATGGCGTTGCGCAAGACAGTCTGCCCCTCGGCGATGGTTCTGACGGGAACGGCCAGGCGCACTGCGGCGACAGTAAGCCCATCGTATGCGAGCGGCATGGCTGCGTATCTATAGTTAATGCCGATAGTCTCGCTCCTGCGTTCGTCAACATCTGCCTTTCCGGCAAGGGCGGCGAGAACTTCCGGGCGATCAAGCGTCTTGTGATTGACCATCAGTTGGGGAGCGGTCTGGCTATCGCCAAGCACGGTGCCGTCGGAAGCGATAACGGTCAGGCGTATGGCACGATCCTGCATCAGTTCCTTGCAGGCGCGGTCGAGTTCAGCCTGGTCTATAGGCCAAAGCGTCTGGAAATGGTCCGTAAAAAGTGCTGTCAGCAGGTCCTGATTGCGTCTGGATTCGGCTTGGTAGTTCCGGTCGAGGCGCTTGTATGCAAACAGCCCGACCAGGGATAGGATAACCACCATCGCAAGAAGGTTGCCGACAAACAGCTTAGCGAAGGTGCTACGTGGCCTCATCGCCTGTCTCGTCGCCTCCGTCTGCGTTCAGCTTGTATCCGACGCCCCGGACAGTCTGGACGCATTCTCGTGCCTGTCCGAGTTTGCGGCGTAGCGCTGTCATATGCACATCGATCGTGCGGTCGGTAACAACGGCATCCAATCCGATTGCCTGATCCATAAGTTGGTTGCGTGTCAGCACCCGCCCCTTGGCAGCAGCCAACGCAGAAAGGAGCTTGAACTCCGTCAGGGTCAGCGCAGTGGGTTGACCGTTGACTTCCAGCGTATAGCGCTGTTGGTCTATAAGCAGAGGCCCCACCTTTAGAACTCCCTTGGCAGGCGCCGATGGCAACGATGAGGCCCGGCGAAGAAGCGCGTCTATCCGGGCAACCAGCACGGACATGCTGAATGGCTTGGTAACGTAGTCATCGGCACCGAATTTAAGCCCGACCACGATGTCGCTTTCCTCGCTCTTGGCCGTGACCATGATGATAGGAAGGTCCGCGGTGCGTGGGTCTTCTCGCACAGCCCTGGCCACATCCGTACCAGCCATTCCGGGCAACATGATGTCCAGAAGCGCCAGGTCCGGTGGATCGGAGCGGATTGTCTCAAGCCCTTCCCTGCCGTCGTGCGCCACATGCACCGTGTACCCTTCTTTCCGGAGCCTGGTGGCAACCAGGTCGGCCATGTCACGCTCATCCTCGACTATAATGATACGTTTCCTGGACATCCGCCACATTCTACAGAACGGCCGGTTGTCTCCGCAACGAACGGGAAGGAACTATCGCCTTCTTAACAATGCCGCAATGAAATCTTAGCGCGGGGGTGGGAAAATGGTGTTGGTGTCAAGCATACGGCCTAGGCCTTCGAATTTGTCGCAATCCTAATGTTTTCCTTGCGCCCAGTTATTGTCTGCGCGGCATACGAGACCGGCAAGGTCGCAGGATAGTCCCGCGGCGAGCGAGACTGACTCGGAAGGAGACGACAAGATGCATAGAGTAAGGCAAATTGCGGCACTGGCGGCACTGATTGGCGTGTTTTACGGATCACATGGCTTTGCCGCTGTTGAGAAAGCCAAGGCCACTGCCGAGAAAGCCAAGGTCACCAAGCTCCAGATAGAAGGTTCGACAACAGTCGGGCCGATCGCCGAAGCCTTTTCCGAGGCCTTCATGAGGGTCCATAAAGACGCCCGCATCACCGTCAAGAAGACCGGAAGCGGAGACGGGGCCGCCGCTCTGATTGATGGACGCTGCGACATCGCGACCATGAGCCGGTTCATGAAGGCAAAGGAATTCAAGAAGGCCGTGGAAAAGGAGATCATGCCAGTCGCGCATGTCGTCGCGATGGACGGGGTCTGCGTGATAGTCCATCCGTCCAATCCGATCGGGATGCTAACAACCGAGCAGGTCCGAAAGATCTACAAGGGCGAGCTCACCAATTGGTCGCAGGTGGGCGGGGCCGATCGCGCCATCGTTGCGATCAGCAGGGACACCTCGTCAGGAACCTTTGAGACTTTCCACAAACTGGTCATGAATAAGGAGAAGATGGCTTCAGCAGTGGAAACTGTAGGTTCCAATCCCCAGGCGCATGCGCGAGTCAAAACCACTCCGGGCGCGATTGGGTACGTTGGACTGGGCTTTGTTGACAGAGACGTCAAGGCTCTGAAGGTTGACGGTGTAACGCCCAGCCGAAAGACCATAAGGTCCGGCCAGTACCCCGTGGCCAGGCCTCTGTTCATGTTCACCAACGGCTACCCCAAGCTGGGATCGATGACCCACGCCTTCGTAACCTTCCACCTCAGTGAGAAAGGCCAGGAAATCGTCGAGGCGAAGGGGTTCGTTCCGGTAACCGAGTATTAGAGACAAATCGATCATGCAACCAGCACGGGCCAGCACGCTGTCAGCGGAACCCGTGGCGGGCAATTCAGCGGCGGCCGGTTTCGACCGGCCGTTGTTGCTCACTCCAGGACGCGACCTGGCGGGCTTTGTCGGGAGGCTGGTCGGCAAGGCTGTATTGGCTGGCGTAGCTTCTGTCAGCATCTTGGCCGTTCTTCTCATATTCGCTTTCATCACCTACCGAGCATGGCCATTCTTCGCCGAAGGCGGACTGGTAGAGATGCTTGGCAGTTCGCAATGGTATCCGACCCATGACCAAGCCGAGTTCGGAGCTCTATCCATGTTCTACGGGTCGGGCATCGTAACGCTCGGTGCAATGGTTGTAGCAGTTCCCCTGGGACTTCTTGCGGCAGTATGCCTGAGTGATGTCATGTCCTTCGGAATCAGGCAGTACGCCAAGCCGGTCATCGAGATCCTTGCGGCGATCCCGTCCGTGGCGTACGGATTCTTCGCGGTGCTGGTGGTCGCTCCATGGTTGCAGCAGAGATGGGGCATGGATACGGGAACCAACGCGCTCAACGCGGCGGGCGTGCTTGCGATCATGGCGTTGCCAACAATCATCAGCATCTCAGAGGATGCGATTTCGGCAGTCGGGCGGGATCTGCGAGAGGGCGCTTACGCACTTGGCTCCACGCGAGCCGAGACCATGGTCAAGGTGGTCATCCCGGCGGCCCACAGTGGGATCGTGGCCGGGATCGTCCTGGGAATCATGCGCGCCGTCGGGGAGACCATGGCAGTCTGGATGGCCTCAGGCATGTCGGCGCAGATTCCCTCTCGCTGGTGGGATCTTGGCCAGTCTGTCCGCACGCTGACGGCGACAATTGCCCAGGAGATGGGAGAGGCCCCCAAGGGCGGTTCGCACAGACAAGCTCTGTTCGCTCTGGGGTTCACATTACTGGCCATCACCTTCTGCCTGAATATGGTCAGCGAGTACTTCCTGGCCAGGGCGAAGAGACCAGCCAAGGCAAAGAGCAAATGAGAAGGCGCCTCAGAACATATCTCGACAGGGCATTCACAGGCAGTTCCTTGCTGTCGATCCTGATGATGTCCGCTGCGCTGGTGATAATCCTGGCGCCCATGATGTATCGAGGGTCCAAGGCGGTGCTGTTCCGCGGAACCGTCGAGTTCCGCAAGATGCAATTGAATGAACCAATGTTTCATCGCGGCAACAGCCAAGCAATTGCAGAGGAGACGGAGCGCACAGAGGCCGCCCGGAAGCCTGTCTATGATCTGTTAGAGCGGTTCGGCGCCTTGCTCGACACGGAGCTATCGCAGAAACGAGCCAGACGCCTCTACCGCGAGTTGAAGAAGCAACTCCGCAATCGCGTGGAGAATGGCGAGATTAGCCAAGACCGGTGCGACGAACTTCAGGGACGTGCAAAGCAGCTTCGCAATGCGTTGGTCGATGCATATGAGGCTGGGGACAACGAAACCGCTCAGCGGAAACTGGCCGTTGTATTGGAACCCGGAAACTCCGCGCTGCTTGCCGGTACGGTGGGCGAACAGTTGGTCGGCGAGGCCGGCAGCTATGCTGAGATACTCCAGACCATGGATTTGTCCCAGAGGGGGCTGTACAGGCGCGAGTACCTCGCCGTAAAGGACATCGTCGGGAAGCTTCTCGGGCCACCGCCCGAACAGCGGGGACAAGCGCACCTCACGGAATTCCGTTACGGCGCCACGCGTTGGGACAGGGCCCGGCAACTTCTGGACGAACTCCTGTGGAAAACCACGTGGGCGGCACAGGAAAACGGGGGTGCTCTCAGCGAGGGACGGACCAAACGGGCAGATCTCTTCAGGCAGACACAGTTGGCGAGGCTATTCGATATAATCGAGCGGGACGCAGAGAAGATGCTCGCCCCCAAGCGGACCTTCTATTGGCAGTACTTCATAGACGACTGCACCCCGGGGCATCTCTTCGGTGGCGTCGGACCGGAGATACTCGGAACGGTTCTTCTGACCGCTCTGGCAATTGGCTTCTCGGTTCCACTGGGAATTGTCTCCGCCGCCTATCTGATTGAGTGCAAGCGGGACAGTTGCTTTGTCCGCGCCGTGAGAGTCTGTATCAACACGCTGGCGGGGGTTCCAAGCATAGTGTTCGGGCTGTTCGGTCTGGCATTCTTCCTGGACTGGCTTCCCGCCAGGGCTCCCTGGCTGGGTTTCAGGCCGGGCTCGAACATCCTTGCCGGCGCGCTTACGTTGGCAATCCTGGTCTTGCCGATCATTATCAGGGCAAGCGAGGAAGCCATTCGATCCGTTCCACGGACCTACAAGGAGGCAGCTCTGGCAACCGGTGCGGGAGGGCTGCGGACTTTTCTGACGGTGACTTTGCCGGCGGCGCTTCCGGGCATTTTGACGGGCATAGTCCTGAGTCTTGGGCGAGCGGCCGGAGAGACCGCCCCTATCCTCTTCACGGCGGCTGTTGCCTGGCGCATGGGTATGCCACGATCACTGCTTGAGGGAGGAACACGTGCTCTGTCCTACAGTAGCTATGATGTTGCGGTTGGAGACCGCGTGGCGATGGATGCGCCGCACAATCAGTATGGCATGGTTATGACATTGGTGCTCCTGGTGCTTCTGCTGAATATGTTCGCGATTGTCATCCGGTCGCGAGTGGCCAGGAAACTCCGAGGGCAATGAGGGTCCTGATGCCGAAAGACGACAGCAAACAGGACGAGGTGAACGAAATGAAAGTCATGGCCCAACCCCAAAGCAAAGAGGTTGGCGAAGACCAGATCGCGGCCAAGGTGCATCCGGACAAACAGGCTGGAGTGTACTTGCCAGATGAGCGGACATGCTCTGCTGGTTCCGGGATAATAGCTTCCAAGGACTTCAGTCTCTACTATGGAGACCAGGCCGGAGTCAAGGACATCACCTTGGAAGTGTACCCGTGTTCCGTTACGGCCATCATAGGACCAAGCGGATGCGGAAAGAGCACATTCTTGCGAAGCATTAACAGGATGAACGACCTCGTGCCCAGCGCCCGGGCCGAGGGGACGCTCCTGGTGAACGGTGTAGACGTTTACGACAAGCGGGTAAACCTGGTGAATCTGCGACAACAGGTCGGAATGGTCTTCCAGAAGCCCAACCCGTTCCCTAAGAGCATCTACGACAACGTGGCCTACGGTCCTCGGCTGCAGGGCATACGCAAGCGAAGCAATCTCAACGAAATCGTACATAAATGTCTCACCGACGCCGCCCTGTGGGAGGAAGTGAGGGATGATCTGCGAAAGTCCGCACTGGCTCTATCAGGCGGCCAGCAGCAGAGGCTCTGTATCGCCAGGGCGCTCGCGACGAGACCCAAGGTGCTTCTGATGGACGAGCCATGCTCCGCCTTGGACCCAATCGCCACCGGAAGAATCGAGGAATTGATACGCACGCTGAAGTCCGAATACACGATTGTGATAGTCACCCACAACATGCAGCAGGCTGCGCGGGTGTCGGACATGACCGCCTTCTTCTGTCTTGGGGAGTTGATCGAGTACAACCTCACGAAGGAACTGTTCACCAACCCAGGCAAGAAGCAGACGGAAGACTACATCACCGGACGATTCGGTTAGCAGGGAGCGCCAGCCATGTCGGAATTGCAGCAACGACTCGAAAGACTGATGCTTCGCCTGGACCACATGGGAATGCGGGTGGAGCAATCCGTGATCGACGCCCTCCAGGCCGCAGAGAACGCGGATTCTCAGGCCGGTCTGGCGGTGGACAGGAACGACTCCGTCATCGACCGTGAGGAGGTCCAGATCGAGCAGGAATGCATCAGGCTGCTGGCGCTCTACCAGCCCGCCGCGATCGATCTGAGGACTATCTGTACGATCATCAAGGTAAACAGCGACCTGGAGCGAATCGCGGACCTCGCCTCCAGTATCGGAAGGCGAGTCAAGCATGTTGTCGAGGACCATGTGGACCTGGAGCAGAATGCCGGCTTCCAGGAGTTGCGCAACGCGACACTGGAAATACTCGGAATGACCGTGCGCATGCTCAACTCCACCAATGCCGAAACCGCCGGACGGGTGATGGAGTTCGATCAACAGATCGACGATCTGTACAAATGCTTTGTCCAACGCGTCCTTGACTCCCAGGACCGACAAATAGGCGGCGCCGAGGCCGTCCTGACCATGATAAACCTTGCCAAGGCGGCCGAGAGAATCGGCGACCTTTGCACCAATATCGCCGAAGACATCATCTTCCTGAAGACGGGGGATGTCGTCCGACACGCCGACGCGTTCGACGACAACTATGACCAATAGCCAGGCACGGGGGTGAAACCCGTCCCGTCAGAGGCGGCACAGCATTCTTAGCAAAGACTTCACGCAGGCTTAGTAATTTCTTCTTAACGGTCGCCCACGATCCTGCTTAATAGAGCAGGAGGTCCTGGAACCTGCGCAATGCCAAAGGAGCACTGCAATGAAGACACCCATTTGCATTCTCTTGGTCTGCCTAGTCGCGTTGACATCGTCGCCGGCCCGAGGCGGGGCAGAAGACCCGATCAGCGAGATGAAGACGACAATTCAGGCACTAAAGATGCGGCTGAAGGATCAGGAATTGCGCCTTGCCGAACTAGAGGCGCAACAGGTGGCACGCAAGGAACAAGACCGTCGGTTCCTTGCAGTACTCGACAAGCTTGGCGAACCCCAGCCGAATGACTTCCGACTGTATTGGAAGGACGGAGTAAGGCTGGACACCAGAGACGGGCGATTCAAGATGAAGATCGGGGGACGCCTCATGGCCGATTGGGGCTGGATCGACGGAAGCGGAATCGAGGACGATCTCGGGGTCGATCTGGAAGACGGTGCGGAGGTCCGACGAGCCAGGCTCTACTTCGCCGGAACAATCTACAACGACATTGACTTCAAGCTGCAGTTCGACTTCGCAGGCGGGGATGCAGACATAAAGGACGCCTATATCAGGCTTAAGAAGCTGCCCGTAATCGGCAATCTCACTATGGGGCACTTCAAGGAGCCCTTCAGCCTCGAGGAACTCACCAGCAGCAAGTACATCACGTTCATGGAGAGAGCCTTACCTAACGCCCTGGTCCCGGGAAGGAACATGGGCTTCATGGCGCACAATCATCAGCTTGACCAGCGTATGACGTGGGCGGTTGGAATGTTCAGGGACGTCAACGACTACGCTGAAGGCGACTCGGACGGAGGCAACGCCTACAACCTTACAGGCAGAGCGACCTGGCTGCCTTGGTACGAGAACAAGGGAAGGCAGCTCGTCCACCTGGGCGCCAGCTATAGCCTGCGCCATCCCGAAGACGCCGTCAGGTTCCGCGAGAGGCCTGAAGCTCACTTCGTGAACCAACGCTTCACAGATACGGGGCAGTTCGACGCGGACTGGATCAACCTGTTCGGCGGGGAGGTTGCTTTTGTCCATGGACCGTTCTCTATCCAAGGCGAAGTCGTCGCGGCCGCCTTGGACGCACCCGACTACGGGAACCCCTGCTTGGGCGGCTTCTACATTTACGGCAGCTACTTTCTGACCGGTGAGCACCGCGTCTATGACACAAAGAACGGCGCCTTCAAGCGAGTCAAACCCAAGAAGAACTTCCGCAAGGACGGCGGTTGGGGCGCTTGGGAAGTGGCCGCAAGGTACTCCTACCTGGACCTCGGTGACGGGGACCTGCCCGACTCGGCCCGCAGAATGCAGGATGCGACAGTCGGTCTGAACTGGTATCTCTACCCCAATGCAAAGCTGATGTGGAACTACATCAGGTCCTGTGTCGATGGACAGGACACCTCAAACGCTGCCGACATAGTTATGATGCGTGCCCAAGTGGACTTCTGAGAAACAGAAACGCTTTCGACAAAGGATAAATGCTCCAGCATGGCTGGGCGAACAGAGGCCATTGGGAGTTTGTCCAGGGCTGAAGAGACCAGGATGGCATGGACTATGACCGAGTTTGCGCTTACTGCCTTCGAAGCGGTCGTCTTTCTGGCGAGTGCGGCGGCGCTGCTGTCGGTCTCCATTTGGGCCTTTTGACAGCGGGTCAGCCCCTAGCCGACAAGCGCGAAGTGTCTTGCGCCAACACCGCCGCCCTCTGCGACACTGCCCAGGCTTGTTGGCCCACAGAACTCATATGCCCGCCCCCAGGCGACGTGAACAGAATACTCAACCATCGCAACCGCTTGGCTATGAGCGGCTTGGACAGGCTTTTCCAGCAGACTCCGTGTGGTTGTCAACAGAAATTAACAGACCCTTTGCGCCTTGTTAGAGGACCGTTCACTTTAATATCCGATAATGCTGATGTATTGGGAGCCTGAGTACGTAGTTGTTGATGATTTGGGCTGATGAAGCAAACCTCAGCATTAGTGCCGAACCACCGCAAGTTCCAGGACAGACTCTGTGGGCTTGTATGGAAAGCAGCAAACCACGTCAATCTCGCAGGGCTCTACTGCGGCGCCATTCAGGATGGATGGGTTGGAGTCGAGGAAATCGACATGCACTTCGACCGCCTCGACCCCAAGCTGATAGGGATCAAGATCGCGCTGATAGCCGACCTTCATCTTGGCCCGCTGGTCCGTGAAGACTACCTGATCCAGTTTCTTGATCGAATAAACGAAATGCACGTGGACTTCGTAGCCGTTGCCGGAGATCTGATAACGACCGGTAAGTCCTATGCTCGTCGCGCGGCAAGATTGCTTCGCCGCCTTAACCCTCGAGTGGCCACCGTGGCCGTGCTGGGCAACCATGATTACGGCATCTGGCACCGCAACCGAATGGGGGCAACTCGAGGCCTGAGGGAGTTCTTCCTGAACCAGCTCGCCGAAGACGGAGTAGTCGCACTTGCCAACCAGTGCCGTGTTTTCGACATCCGTGGCGTAGATCTACAGTTCGTCGGCCTGGAAGACCTCTGGAGCGGACACTACGACCCGATCGCAGCATTCGAGTTGGCAGATGCGACGCTGCCCACCATCACCCTGTGTCACAACCCTGACGCAGCTCCGGAGCTGGCGACCTTCGGTTCCGACTGGGTGCTTTCAGGCCATACGCATGGCTGTTCTGTGAAGCAGACGCGCCTTCACCGGGCGGCATTCCCTGTGGAGTACCCGCAGTTCTTGCGAGGAAGGCATGCCCTTGACCGCGACAAATGGCTATACGTCAACCGCGGGCTCGCGAACACGAGGCGCATTCGGGCGGAGATCAGCCCGGAGATCACGTTATTCACACTGCGCAGAGCGCCGGATAGCATAGTACAGTTACAGAAGGACGCACCATTCGGTTGCGTTCCCATCGCCACAGGACAGCGGAGATAAGTCGGTTCGCCTCACAAACAGAAAGCGCCGACCCAAATGGGCCGGCGCTTCCATTTCACATTGAACAAACGACAACTTAGCTCGGTGACACTACAGGCCGTACCCGTTGGCGTTGACGGTTCCATTGTCGTCAACAACGTACAGGTACCTGCCACTGACAGACCCGAAAGAGCCTAGGTTGACCTCTATACCGATAGAGCTGTTCGACCATGACGTAACGCCCTGGATCTGCCGGGTGCTGCACCCGGACCACGTCGAGGAGTTGCCAATCTCGACGCGTGCCTTGGACTTCGAGATGTAAACATCATCGTACCAGTTCTCACCGGTTCCGCCGTTGCCGTAGTAAAACGGCAACATGCATGTCTGCCACTTGTCCGTCACACCAGAAGATCTGGTTATGCCGGACCAGTCTGATGTATGGGACAGGTTTTGCCATCCATCCACCTCGCCGTTTGTCGAACCTGCGGGAGAGGACATCTTGAACCAGTACTCCAGCCGATACCACTGCCCAGTGCTAAGGTTGGCCGTATAGGCCGTCGCACCAGTGCCCGATTCGTCATCAGGCTTGATGGTGTGGCGGTTGTTCCTATGGTAGTCCTGAACAAAGATGCCGGGATAAGAAGTGTAAACGTTGGGGCCGTCCGCAGCGTTGACGCGGACGCCCTTGCTGGTGTTCGGCGTACCTGAGGTCGTGAAGTAATGCATAAGGGAAACATAGAAAGTCTCAGTGTTGCAGTTGGCCATGTAGGCGGCACTGTCTCCGCCCATGCTGATATCGGTGTATCCGCACTTAGATCCCGACCAGCTTCTGGTGCTGCTGTATTCCGGCACGTCCGGGCCGTTGTCCGCCGTGACGGACCAGCCGCCCGTTCCCAGGCTCGCGCCGACAACTCCGCTCTCGAAGTCGTCGAACTTGATCGGCACCTCGTCACCGTCGTTACCAAAGCTGCTTCCGGAAACCGTAACGCTGCTTCCCTGAGACCAACTGCCCGAAGTGGAGGAAATGCTCGGGCCGGAACCTACGTCCTCGTAGGTGGCCGTCACTTCGGTATTCGAATCGGGCATGGTCAACGTGGTGCTCGCCGCGTTGACGTTCGCTATGCCACTGGTGTCTCCGACCCATTCCCCGAACGTCTTTCCTGACGTGGGAGAATCGGCGGAGATGTCAACAACCGTGCCCTGCGTGTAGCTTCCGTCCCCGGAGCCGCTGTTGACGGTCAGAGTGTAGTTGGTGGCGCTGACGTAAGTCGCGGTGATCTCCTGGTTAGCAGCGGGCATCGTCAACGTGGTGCTCGCCGAGACCACGCTGGCTATTCCGAAAGTGTCGCCGGCCCATTCGTCAAACTCCTGGCCGGATGCGGGCGAATCCGCGTCGATGTCGACCACGGTTGACTCGGCATAGCTTCCGTCACCCATGCCATTGTTGACTGTCAGCGTGTAGTACGTCCCGGCCGCGTATGTGGCGGTTATCTCCTGGTTGCTTGCCGGCATCGTCAACGTCGTGCTCGAAGAGGTAACACTGGCGATATTCGCAGTGTCTCCGATCCATTCATCGAAGCTGTAACCAGAGGCGGGCGCGTCGGCCGAGATGCTGACCACGTAGCCTTGCACGTGGCTGCCGTCGCCCGTTCCGCTGTTGACGGTAAGCGTGTACTCCATCTCCTCGGCTATTTCCGCTATCTCCGTAGAGTTCAGCGCCCTGCTGTAGAGCCGGACGTCGTCGATCAGTCCGTCGTAGTAATCGCCGTCACAAGGATATCCGATCCGGGCGCCGTCCCTGCTAGAAGTCAGCGTGTCTATCGATATGTCCGTCGTGGTGCTCAACGCTCCGTCGTACCATATTTCCTTGGTACCTTCCGAGACGCTGTAAACGAACGCCAGGTGATGCCACGCGCCCGTTCCAACAGTGGGCATCACGAGGTCGTTGCCGCGCGAGCCTGTCGTCCCGGTGGAAGTGTCGCGAGTGATGAACTCATCTTCCCTGATAGTGAACTGCCAGTACTCGGTGCTGGCGTATTCATCCCAGATGGTGTTGCTGGAGACCCACTCATCCGGGTTGATCCACATGGTAAGAGTGACTTCGGACCGTCCTGCCGTCATCGCACTTGCCGGCAGATCGACGTAATCGTTAGTTCCGTCAAGGCTCAGAACCTTGCCTCTAGTGGCATCGTTGGTAACGGACGCCCCACTGAGCGTGCCGTCATTCGTGCCGTAGGTGTCCCTCGCGTCGGTGTCGAACGTGTAGCGAGATACCAGACCGCTGACCACCTTCGCGTACGTGGCCGTGATCTCCTGGTTGGCCGCCGGCATTGTCAGAGTGGTCGTCGGGTCATTAACGTCCGCTATGCCAGAGGTGTCGCCCGTCCAGGCATCGAAGAACTGACCCCAAGATGCAGCGTCGGCGGAGATGTCAACAACGTCGCTCTCGCTGTAATTCCCGTCGCCGGTTCCACCGTTGACTGTAAGCGTGTAGCTGCCGATGGCGGAATAGGTGGCGGTGACCTCTTGCGCGGAAGCGGGCATCGTCAGTGTGGTGCTTGCATTGCCGGCATTCTCCATGCCGGAGGTGTCGCCTACCCACTTCTCAAACTCGTAACCCGAAGGAGCGGCGTCAGCGTCGATATCGACCACCCAGTTCTCCTGGTAGCTTCCGTCGCCCGAACCGCTGTTGACCGTCAAGGCGTACATGGCCAGGTCGGCGTATGTTGCAGTGATTTCCTGATTTGCCGCCGGCATCGTGAGAGTCGTCGAAGCGGAGTTGACATTGGCTATTCCGGAAGTGTCTCCGACCCAATCATCGAACACCTTTCCGGAAGCGGCCGCATCGGCGGAAATATCGACGATGTCGTCTTCCTCGTAGTAGCTGCCGTCACCGGTCCCGCTGTTGACTGTCAGCGTGTAGTAACTGATCGCCGCATAGGTCGCTGTGATCTCGGCGTCGCTACCGGGCATCGTGATTGTGGTAGATGCGCTGTTGACGTTGGCTATCCCGGACGTGTCACCAATCCAATCGTCGAACTCCTGACCGGAGGCGGCAGCGTCGGCGGAAATGTTGACCACCTGGTTCTCTTCATAGACACCGTCACCGGAGCCGTTATTGACAGTCAGCGTGTAAGTGGGAGTTCCGCCGGATGTCGTAATCTCAATCTTATCCAGCAGCAATTCTTCACCGTCGTTGGTCACGCGCATTACGTGGACCCGGCTGTAATCTCCCGCAGCGCCTGCCGAAACGGTATAGGTCGCTGTGCGACTCTCGCCGGCCGGAACGGTAATCTGGCTCATGGCGTACCAGGTTCCGGACGATGAACCCCCGCCATAGTAGTCCTCATCGTCAAAGCTGACCTGCGGGGTGACGGTAATGCTCCCGGACGAGTCGGTGTTGTACCACGTGGCGACGATCTGGTCGCCTTCGGAGATAGTCTCGGACGAACCGTTGACCCCTCCGCCCACTCGCGCGCCCGTCCAACTGCCTTTCAGGCCGTCCGGGCCAAGCGAGGAATAATTCGTATAATCACCGACGTAAACGTTGCTCCAATTGGAGAAGTCGTACACGTTGTTTCCGGCCGAGTCGCCCCAGTTGACGATCAGTTGGGTTGTCCCGGCTGCCGTGTCGTCGTAGGTGGCAGTGATCTCCTGGTTGCTCGAAGGCATAGTCAGCGTCGTGGTCGGGTCCGATGCGTCGGCTATGTTGCTTGTGTCGCCGGTCCATTCATCGAACACCTTTCCGGAAGGCGCCGCGTCGGCAGCGATATCCACAACGGTGTTGGCCAGGTAACTTCCGTCTCCGCTTCCGCTGTTGACCGTGAGCGTATAGCTGGGCAGATCCGTGTATGTCGCGGTCACTTCCGCGTCGGAGTAAGGCATCGTCAGCGTCGTCGAAGCGGAAGACACGCTCGCGATTCCGTCGGTGTCCCCGACCCACTCGTCGAACTGCTTGCCCGAAGCGGCTGGATCCGCGGTTATGCCTACCTGAGTTCCGACCACGTAAGAGCCGTCTCCGGTTCCGCTGTTGACCGTCAAGACCCAGGTCTTGTCAACGTAAGTAGCCGTAATCGTGGTGTCCGATGCAGGCATCGTGATGGTCGTTGTACTGGTGGTCACACTGGCAATGTTGTCGGTGGCCCCGACCCATTCGTCGAAGTCCTGACCGGACGGGGTCGCATCAGCGATTATGTCCACCACTGTTCCCTGAGCGTATGCGCCATCGCCGTTTCCGCTGTTGACGGTGAGGTCATAGACCACATCAACGTAGGTCGCCGTGATCTCGGCAGCGGCGTAGGGCATCGTGATGGTCGTCGTCGAACTGTGAATGCTGGCGACGCCAGTCACATCGCCGGTCCACTGGTCGAAGACCATTCCCTGAGGCGCGGTCTCGGCCGTGATGTCAATGATCGTCCCGACAACGTAGCTGCCGTCGCCCGAGCCGCTGTTAACTGTAAGCGTCCACGTCTTGTCCGTGTATGTCGCCGTCACCTCCGCGTTTCCATAGGGCATTGTCAGATTCGTGGAGGAGCTGCCGGCGCTGGCCAGGCAGGCGGTGTCTCCGCCCCACTGATCGAACTCCTGTCCCGAAGGCGCCGCATCGGCGGATATCGGAACCACGGTGTCAACCACGTAGCTGCCGTCGCCGGTTCCGCTATTGACAGTCAGTGTCCACGTCTTGTCCGTATAGGTCGCCGTCACCTCCGCGTTTCCATAGGGCATTGTCAGATTCGTGGAGGAGCTGGAGGCGCTGGCCAAGCAGGCTGTATCTCCGACCCACTCGTCGAATTCCTGCCCCGAAGGCGCCGCATCGGCGGATATCGGCACGACCGTGTCCACCGCGTAGCTGCCATCCCCGGTTCCGCTATTGACGACCAGCGTCCAGGTTTTGTCCGTGTAAGTGGCTGTAACTTCCTGGTTGGCTGCCGGCATTGTGAGCGTCGTGTCGGCAGTGGTGACGCTGGCTATTCCGGAAGTGTCCCCCACCCACTCGTCAAATTCCTGGCCGGACGGGGCTGTGTCTGCGTCGATGTCCGCGATGGCATCCTCGGCATAGTCGCCCTCGCCAGTGCCGCTATTGACAGTCAACGTGTAAGTTGTGCCGACGTACTCGTATGTGATCTCCAGTGAAGGACGGTAGGCCTGCGTGTATTCCGAGGCCCGACCGGTGATGCTGTTGTCGCCCGTGACGAGCGCGATGCCGTAGTTGGCCGAATTGTCGTACATGTCGGCTATGAGGTCTGTTACTTCCAGTTCCCATTCTTCGTTGTAGTTGTTGACCCATGCGCCGGTATAGACCGTCGAAGTGTCATAGTCGCTGGACGAGAACGCTCCGCTGGCCCACTGGGTGGAGCTGCTGTTTTCCGCGTAGGAACCGGACGTGTCGTTCTCGTTGGATCCCGCGTCGTCCTGTAACCAATCTCCGTTGGTTATCCGGTAAGCGCTGATCGTCGTCGAGCTGCTTCCCTGGTAACGGAAGATGTGCAGCGTCGCCGAATTGATCTGCAGGTCGCATCCTCCGCTTGTTGCCGGCAACTCGGAGAACATGTCCTTTACGGCTATCAGCGTCGCGACGCTTGAGGACACCTGCAGACCGTTGTAGCCGTTGTTGCCGTAGGTTGTGCTGGTCGCCGGATTGGCGTACTTGATCATCGTGTCGTCGAACAGAACGTCCGTGTAGCCGGTTCCGCCTCCCTCCCTGAAGTGCATCGTCGCTGCCGTCGCCGTACCGGCCACACATAGTGCGACCGTCGCGCACAGCAGCACCACTGACGTACGAGTGCTTACCATTTTGCCTTCTCCTAGATTCAAGACGCGCCGAAAAGCTCCATGCTTACTGCGATGAAGTGCGCACATACGGAGTAGCGCGCGCCGACCCACTAACCCCCGACCGCTAGACTTCCGCATGCTACCGCTGGACGACAAATCGTCAATGGTGTCTGCTCCGATCTTTCAGCATCGTGGAACGCTTCTCGAAGATCGGGCCGGCACTAAGGGGTTTCCCCTAGTCGCCCTGGGCGAGTTCGCCTAAGGTCTCAAGGTGCGACGTTGCGGGAAACGGTAGTTGCAGGTTACAATCAATACAGTCTTCAGCATCGACCATACCATGTCCAGCCACGAGCATATCCAGGCGATTGTCCGCGCATGGGACATACTGGAGTTAATCGGGAACGAGCCTGACGGCATGAGGCTTAGCACAATTGCCAATGTTCGCGGGCTGGCCAAGCCCACAGTTCACAACATCCTCCGAACACTGGTGCACAAGGGACTGGTCGAAAGACAAGAATTTCCCGTTCGCTATAAGCTCGGACCTCTGATGACCGGTATGCGGGAGCGCCGCGTCACTGCAAACCGCAAGCTTGTCGCAGTGGCGACCCCAATCATCCTCAGGCTTGCCAGGCAGCTCAATGCGTCAGTCGAACTCGCCCAGTACCTGACCGGAGAGGTAGTGGCCAGGATCAGGTTCAATCCGGAAGAAGGCGACCTCGATTACCTCTACTCGTCACGAACACCCCTGTACGGAACCGGCTTGCTTTTCCAGGCATACATGACCGTCAAGGAACGGGCTGATTTCAGGCGCAGACACCCTCTGTCGAAAACCAGCGCCGAGTACTGGGGATCATACAATGCCATCGATGAGCTGCTGAGCATTGTGAAATCACAAGGGCATATCTCCTTTGCCAAGAGCGGCGTGTTCAGGACGGCAGCGGCTGTCTTGGGCAAGTCCGAACAACTCACGGCAATGATTCGAGCTTCCAGGCGCCTGGAGGATTTATCCCCGGGCGAGCCCTCGCGCTGGGTATCCCTCGTCCGAGGCGCTGCCGGCGATCTCGCATCTCGCCTTCGCGTCGATGATCGGCGAACTGCCCTACAGGCCTGACGCAAGCCAATGACTTCTCCTGCCGGCTCCGGAAACAAGCAGGGGCGCCGCCTCTGAGACGGCGCCCCGCTGAACTTTCCGACCTTTCTTCTACTGCATCTATGGGTCGTCCTACAGGCCATAGCCCGCTGAGACGTTTCCACTGCTGTCAACCACGTACAGGTACTTGCCGGAGAAGCTGCTGAACGCACCCTTGTTGGCCTCGATGGTGATCGTCGAGTTCGACCATGCAGTCGGGATCTGCACCTCTCGTGTGCTGCATCCCGCCCATGTCGATGCGTCGCCTATCTCCACTCGGGCGCGGGTGTTGTCGGCGAACAGGTCATCGAAGTTATGCCCGCCTACACACTCGTTGATCATGTGGCCGAACTGCCAGGTGTGCGTTCCGCTGTACCACGGATAGGGAACCCAGTTATCACGCGTCCACTGCAACTCGCCATCCATCCAGACCGTGAATTCACTCGGGTTGTCGTCCATCCACACATCCATGCGATGCCACTGATCGTAGCCGAGAGAGTCCGGGGAAGACCACACTGTTGTCGGACTGACTCTTGTGCTCTCTGAGAACCCGCGGATCATCGTGTTGCCTCCGCCTGTGGCAAGGTAGATGTTGTCGGAGTGTATGTCCGACCAGATACGCCAGATCTTGCCGCCATCGTTCCCGGAGGTGTAGCTCAAGTTGATCCAGAAGCTGCTGTAGAACTCGTGGGTGTTGTCCAAGGTCGAGACATACATTGCGCCCAGTCGAGTGCCGTTATAGACCTTCCTGCCGTGGTAGGAACTGTTGGTCCTGGTTCCAGTGGTCTTGATGTCCCAGACGTTCGAGTTCTCACAACTGAAGTTTCCACCTGAGAGAGTGCCGTTCTCGAAGTCGAACCAGCCTCGGCAGAGGAAGTCCTGGCTCCCGCCGTAATCGGCGTGGGACCCGAAGCTGCTTCCGTAGATCGTCACTGAATTGCCGTGGGACCACGTTCCGCTGGTCGAACTGACCGACGGGCCTGGGCCGATGTCTTCGTAGGTGGCCGTGACCTCGACC
>Ga0272444_10001578_pt1 | contig 21808 bp, 16 predicted proteins | sample SSMForm13_FD_201033 | JGI IMG/M metagenome (GOLD analysis project Ga0272444, IMG submission 201033) | Marine sediment archaeal communities from Little Sippewissett salt marsh, Falmouth, MA, United States - SSM-Form-13 | ecosystem: Environmental > Aquatic > Marine > Wetlands > Sediment ...
TACTTTGTCCCATGGCTATGCTCCTCCTTTGACTTGAGTTTCACCAGCTGGCTACTGGCTCAAGTCATAGTGAGTATAGCCTTTTTACTCGCTTTGCAAGACCCGGCTGAAATATAGCACGCTTTGCTATCTCGGGCACAGGTGCAAAAACAAGTTTCCTTTATCTGCAAAAGAAAAGGCATGCATCGGAAAAGCAAGGTCCTGTTTTTATGGCTGTTGCTGAACATGTGGGATATTTGAAAAAGGGTAAATCAGAGGTCCCAGATCCAGCGGGCAATGACCTTGTTGAAATAGCATCCGTTTACACAAAGGGGGATGTGCAATGAAGTTCAAGGTCTGCGATACACATTTCCCTGCAGCTTGGGTGGGAGTTGAGGGACTAAACCTTCTAAGACTGGATAGCCGCTACTATTCGCCCCAGTATTTGGAAGATGATGAGCTATTGAATAGCGAGAATTTCGATAAGAAGACAATAGGTCAAATGGCTGCGTTGGTTAAGGATGGTCCCGGTGGCTGGGCATTCAAAGCTAATGAATACACCACTGAAGGTGTGCCAGTAATTCGTGCGTCTGATCTGGTTAATGGCTTGGACCTATCTAATGCCGTTTATATGACAGATGAAAAACATCAAGAACTTAAGCAATCAGAGTGTTTACCGGGTGACCTTGTGATATCTGTTCGTGGAACTCCAGGTCGAGCTGCAATTGTTCCCGACTCGGTTGAAAAGGCTAATCTAAATGCTGCTGTAGTAAGAGTTCGTTTAAAAGATAAATGGACAAAGCATGGTCATTATATTTCAGCTTTCCTTAACTCACCATTCGGCAGAAGAGTTACAGAAAGAATAGCTAATGGCGCTGTACAGAATAATATCAATTTGACAGAAGTCCGTAGCATACCTGTTCCAATTCCAGATCAGATAATTCAAGAATATATTGGTCAAAAAATCGAGCTTTCCGAGCAAATTAAAGGCGTTTCAAATAAATATTTTGCTGAAGCAGTAGAGTTGTTCGACAAGTTATACGGTGTTGGCAGTTTTCATCCTGATTTTTCTTCCTCAAATTTTGTCGAAGGATTCGCCATAACAAATAATTTGAATAGCCAATTCTATTTGCCTCGATATTTCGATATGGAAAACCATCTCCAATCACAAGGATTTCCTGTTAGCAATATAAAGGATCTTTTACGCGATAGTATTATAAGGTCTTCAACACCGCAACGAACTAACGAACGTTTAATACCCTGTATTTTAACATCTGATATTGATCCGTATGAAATACGGCATGCCTGCCCGAGCCTATATATAACCAAGCAGACTCATGAAAATCACTCAGGAAAATTAGAAGAGTATGATGTTGTTTACACATCTGTTGGTCCACCTGTTGGGGAAGCTGCTCTAATATTAAAAGAGTATCAACCGATTGCTGTTGGAGGAGATGTATCAATCCTTCGAACTGATGAAAATCTGCATCCCGGTTACCTTACACTATTCCTAAATTCAATATTTGGGAAAATGCAAAATGATAGGCATGCAAGAGGCATAAGGCAACGCCGTGTTTATCCTGAAAACATTGGAGATTTCTATATCCTGCGGTTGTCAAAAGATGATCAGTGTTACATCGGAGAACGCGTTATACGTTATCAGTGTTTAAATGAACTTGCTCGTAAATATTTAACGGAAGCTAAATCTGATGTCGAAGCTCTGATCGAAGGAAAGCTGGACGCTGATGCCATTATGTCCGGCAAACTCAAAGCCCCGACTTGGGAGGATATCGAAAAAGAACTGGAGGGTATTTGAGATGAGCTTTTTCGCAACAAACACTTTCGTGAAAACAATAAACCAAGGAGACGAGCAATGAGTAAAAAACGAGTATTCATCAGTTTTGCGATTGAAGACGCAAACCTCAGAGACCTGCTGGTTGGGCAGGCAAAAAATGAAAATTCACCATTCGAGTTTGTGGATATGTCGGTGAAAGATCCATGGGATTATGCGTGGAAAACCAACTGCCGCCGCAAGATCAAAGGCTGTGACGGTATGCTGATCATCGTTACTAAAAACACAAAGAATGCAGACGGACAGCTCTGGGAAATCAACTGCGCCGGAGAAGAAGATCTGCCACGGCTTGGCATTTGGGGTAACTCGTCAAACAAACCGGCCACACTCCCTGCTGAATTAAAGCACGTGAAAATAGTGAACTGGACCTGGACCAATATTTCTAACTGGCTGGATAGCCTATAAAGGGAGGTGGGTATCATGAGAAAAGCATTGATCGTCGGTATCGACAATTACCCCAGTTGCCCGCTTTCCGGCTGCGTGAATGATGCAACTGAAATGAAATCGGTTCTGGAACGGAACAGCGATGGTTCGCCCAATTTCAGTGTCAAGCTGATGACATCAAACGATCTCACGATTACCCGCTCAAACCTGAAACAGGAAATCGAGAGCTTGTTTGAGGGTGATCCGGACATAGCTCTTCTTTTCTTTGCGGGACACGGGACTGTCAGTTCTTATGGCGGGCATATCGTTACTACGGATTTCAAGAAGTACGATGAAGGCGTGTCTATGGATGACGTTCTCAATCTGGCCAACAAATCGAAGGCTAAAAACAGGATCATCATTCTGGACTGCTGCTATTCAGGTAACATGGGTTCGCCCAATCTGACCGATGGTAAATATGCGGAGCTTGCCGATGGGGTAACCGTTTTAACTGCTTGTCGTCCCACCGAGACTTCCAGCGAACAAAATGGTCAAGGCGTGTTTACCTCTCTACTGATTGATGCTTTGCAAGGTGGGTGTTCCGATTTAACCGGTAACATCTCTCCCGGCAGTGTCTACGCCTATGTTGACCGTGCATTAGGGCCATGGGCACAGCGTCCGGTTTTCAAGACGAATGTATCCCGCTTTGTTTCTTTGAGAAGTGTAGCACCGCCAATCGAAACAGCGATCCTCAGAAACATTACCAAGTATTTTGCTTCAGCTTATGACGATTACAAACTTGACCCCTCATTTGAAGACACGGAGGGAGATGCCAAGGCCGAGAATGTAAAGGTATTCAAAGAGCTGCAAAAGATGGAAAGCGTCGGTTTGGTAAAGCCTGTTGGTGAAGAGCACATGTATTACGCAGCATTGAACAGCAAGTCGTGCAAATTAACGGCCTTGGGGATGCAATATTGGAACTTGGTAACGTCAGGGAATATTTAATTTGGGAAGATATGACATGAACCTGAGCAACCTCAAAACAGCGCAGAGCCTCATAAATCAACTCATCACATGGGGTGAGATAACCCGCTTTGAGTTGAGCGGTATCACCGGTACTCAGGACTGGATTGTCATCCTTGAAAGTGCGGGTGTCCTTCATGCAGCGGCCTCTGATATCTGGAGCCTTACTCCCGAGTTCTGGATTTTGCTCCGGGAAGAGCCGGAGAAAGCCGTCCGCACCGCATTGTTTCAGGTGCCGGAATATCGTGGCTACTTGATTTCCATTCTTGCCGAAGGTGCTGCATCCGCAGCCAAGCAGGGACTGAATGATGAGGTTGAAAAATGGTCCGGCGATGAGCTGCTGCCGTTTCTCTCAGCTATAAACCGGATGCTGAACGGAATTGAGACCAACGGGAAACGGATCATCGATCAGAAGGCGGATGAGATACCCGCTCTGTTTGCATCGCTTTTCGAAAGGCAGAACAACTGGGACAACTGGAACCAGACTTTGCTGGGCAGAACGGCCCGGCCGCAGGACCTCTTTGATTTTGTTTTGAAGCGCTTTGTGCCTTATGCCATGACGGAGCCGTGCAAAGCCCACGGACGCACTCCGGCACTCCTACCGATCCTTCCCTTGGTGGATGCTGACGGTAATGCACAGTTTATGAATCTGCTTCCGGCACCATGGAATGTCAGCCGGTCGGATATTCAAAGCGGAATTGCGCTCTTTGATGAACGTGGAAAGCCGATGGGTGATATGGGGACTGCCGAGGCTGCCCGAAATGCTTTGCAGGATGCCCTGATTGAACAGCCATTTTATAAAACAGTAACCCAGCTGGCGATCAATAATTACCGGGCAAAGACCGCTTCAGCACCGAGCTTTGAATTGGTTCTACAGCCCGGGATGGGATTGTCCGGCGTAGCACTGTTTTACGAAACCCGAAAAATGGGACTCCTCAAAGACTGGTTGCCGCTGCTGGTTCAATGCCAGGAGTGCTTTGCCGCCAGACCGCTGGAGGGGGGCCACGTCGAAAATATGATGGAGAATCTGCTGGCTCTGAACATTCTGGATCAGGTCGATGACAATCTCGTTCTTCATGCAGATTTCCAGTCCACCTTGATGGCAAGCAGGCTGCGCTCGGTATTTCGTCCCGGCAAGTCTCTACAGGGCCGCATGATTGAAGTGGTCAGAAAGCATTTACAAAAAATTCAACCGCAGGAGGTGATTACATGAGTCAGATAAAAGACACCTCCTCGAAGGTAGCATTACCAAAACTATTTCTGTGGAATGATCCGACAAGGTATCAGGAATATCCGGAGGCTCTTGCCCGGGCGGAAGAAGGCCGTGTTTATACACGACAGGAGATCGAGCAGGAGCTGTTCGATATCACGCCGACCCTGACCTTCAAGAAAGATGGTAAACCTCGAGGACGTGGAACGGATGGTATTGTCAACGCCATGGGCTTCGAGCGCTTCGGCCAGAGGCTGTGTGTAAACGGTCTCGACCTTATCCGGAAAACAGACCACGGTTTTGTGGTTTCCGAGGCAGGCTTGAAGCTGGGAAAAACCTACAAGAACAGCGCTGAGTCCGAAGAGTGGCTTCATTTGCTGGCAAAAAATCTTCTGCTCCGGGAACCAAGAACACGACTTCTGATTGGACTGATGCTCAAGGGCTGGCTGCTGCAGGTGAATGTGTTCAATAAATTTCCCAAGAACCAGATGTCATTTATCGGGCCGGAACAGGACAGACTGGATATCACCTCCAAGGACTGTCTGCAGTTCAATGCTCTGCTCTCCGACCATGCGGAATTGGCATTGGGTCCCTTATGGATTGGTGAACTGTCGGAACACGGCTTGAGCCTGCCCATTGAATGGTGTGGCATACGTGTCGACCAACCCTCGATCAAGGACCTTTCTTCAGCCATTAAAAAAAGTTTCGGGTTGCTCTTCTATATCGGAATTTTCAGTGACGAAGGCAATGGTTGGGTCGTTGATACGGATCACGTTGGCCGGATGCTCGGTCACGATGTCCTTGAATCGTTCGGCGTTTCCGCTTCCGGGGGCCAAGGCAAGTCAAAGGACGAGCTCTTTCTTGAGGCATTGCAGCAAACCATGGACGGCGAAGGATACACTATCGCCAGCGCTCTTGCAGATAAATTTGGCGAACTTTGCCAGACCCCTGTTGAAGAGCGGGACGAGGCTCTGGACCAGTTTGCCCGTGAAGCCATGTATGACGACCTTCTGGTTATTGAGTCCTATCACACTGGCCAACCCCGGATGGGACGCGGCTTGTTCGGTGACAGTAACTGCCGTCGCCTGAAAATCGAATTTACACCGTCCGCAAGAGGGACGGTTATCGGAATTAAAACGAATAACAACCTCGCGGAGGAACAGTAAAATGATAATGAAACCTTGGGCAGCAAAAGGAGTCGCGCTTTATCCACCCAGCTTCTGCATGGTTGGACAAAATCAGGTATTTAACGCTCTGCACCAATTCCGGCGTTCGTTCTGGGATGGTCAGACTCATGATATTGCAGGCTTTTTCGTGGCATTCGGAGACTGGGGTCTTGGTAAGACCCGTCTCGGCTATGAACTGATTGGAGAGGCCACCGGACAGATCGATGAGTGGCTCTTGAATGAACACGAATATGTGGTCGCTCCCTATAACCGAAAAGAAAAAAAGGCACGGGTGCTTGAACCGGCGCTGTCCGATGGTGTCCTGCCTGTGTACATACGCTACAGCTCTGTATGTGATGATGAGCTTGATGCACCCACATGGGTTGCACGGCTCACCGTTGAATCCCTTCGTCAAACGCTCGAATGCGATGTGAAATCCGGAGGCGTTAGAGCGCTCTATACAGACATCACCAATGCCCTTCATGCCAAGGGTATTCCGCTTGATCGGCTGACCGCCTGCGTGAAAAACGAAGAGCTGGATTATTCCGCAAGACTCGATGCCGCAATGGAAATCCTCAAGCCTAAAGGGATCGAACATCTCTGGATAATCGTTGACGAAGTGGAAACCCCCGGTGATCTGAAGCGGGGCCTTCGTGATGACACCCCGTCCAGTATTGATGATGAATACCTGCTGATGGTCTCCGAGGTTATCAAGCACGAAAACTGGCGCAGCCAGCACCCTTATGTGAATTTTCTTCTGCTCTGCTCGATGGGTATGAGGGACCAGATTCAGATCGGTCCTAACTTGCGTCGTGCCAGCAGTGTAACCATCGAACCGAATCAGGTCACCGATGTGAGCCGGTATGTGAATCATATCAAAGAGTCGTTGGTTGAGCCGGAGTCGGTGGAATATCCGGCGGGTACGCTGGAGGCGGCCTTCCTTTCAGCCAACAGAAACTTCGGCTGGCTGAACGTCATAATGTCATCGGTGCATGAAACCTACGCCAGACACAAGGAGCGGAAGGAAGATATCAATTCGTGGGCATTGATCCGGGATTTTGCCAAAACCGATGCCCGGGCTGGCAACATTTTCAACGATAACGCTGCAATGCCTTTGATCGGCAAGATCAAGGATGTGCCTCAGGAGATTGTGGAGCGTATTGTCTACGGCCAGCTTCCAGTGGGAATCGGAGGCACGTCGCAAGCGAACATCTCTCCGGCTTTTGCCGAAACCCTGCTTGAGCATGAAATTGCCGGACGCGGAAAGACATTTGCTGAGCTGAGCATGGTGCATATCGATGCGTCAACGCTTGCCAGTGAACTCATCCGGCCTGAATACGGCTTCAAACCGGTAGAAGGCAAATCCGACACCTATTTCACGTCAACATGCCAATTGTCTGTGGTTGGATTGCTGGAAGCCCTGAAAGCCTTTTCTGTCACGGCGGGAAGCAACGACTCTTCGGAAATTGTCGTCTACACCGACCTTAAGCAATGGGGCGAGCAGCTGACGGCCCTTTACCCGAGGGATGGAATTGAGTTTGCCGCAGAAGCGCTGCACAGGATCTTCCTGAGCCCTGATTACAGGGTGGAAGATAGCCGCTTTATCGGAATGGCATTCCGCCTGTGGAAGGAGTTCAACAAATTGCTCAATGCGAATACGGAAAGTGTCCGGTTCTTCAAGGACGGCCGCTTTGAGCAGAAGCTTGAGGATTATGTAAAAGAGGTATCCGCTTCTAAAAATAAACGGACTGTAGCGACATGCCTTGGTTTGGCAAAGCTGTTGGATGAGTCCTTAGAGAACGTATCCACCGTGCAGGCATTGTCCGGCATTCATCATCAGGTGTTCTCTTCACGATTCACATCGCCATCTGTGGATGGATTCCGGGTGACACCGGACGGCAAACTGACAATCGTCTATTGTCTCGATTCTGATGAGACCATCAGAAAGCTGAGCACATATCTCGGCACCGAGCGAGTGCATCCAATTATTGTGCTGTTCCCCGCATCCGCAGATTATGCCGCTTTTGAGGAACAACTGGATAAATATCCGATTCTGAAGCGATGTGTTCTGACTTCACGGCTGGTGGTTCAGGAAGAAGATTTTCTCATCAAGTATTCTGCCCGGAACTCCGTTTTCGAACCACAGGATGAAAGGCTAAGCAAGGTCGCCAATGGTCTGCTGAAATCCTATCAGGATGAGTGGGTTTCCAAAGCCAGAAACTGGTCCAACAAAATCAGGCAGGACGGTTACCTGATCGCACCGATCTGGAGTAAGGCGAAAGGTATACCGGTGGCCGATTTTGCCAAAGGCTACCGCTATATGCTTGCCACGAACAATTCTCTGGATGCCACTCATGAAAACCATGGCGGTCCGTTGAGCGATGTGGAGTTTGAAAACTGCAAGCAGGCCGCCAAAAAGAATACCAATCCGCCAACCGCATGGAGCTATGGAGATCTGCTGGAGATCTTAACCCCGGATCACAACCCGAGAGTTCCTCGTTGTTTCTTTTCAATTCTGCGTGAACTGAAAACACAGACGGCAGCGAATAAACTGGCCAAGAATTTCTTCTTTATCGTGCCTGAAACCGAATTCAAGTCGGTTCAGCAGATGGAGCAGATTCTTGAACTGTTGATTGGGCTGGGTGCCGTCCGCCAGACCAGTGGAGAGCTTTTCCGGGCGATTGATCAGAATCAGCTGGAAATTCGACGGGAAGCCGCTTCCAAGTGGCTGAAGAACGAATGTAAGGAAGCGATCAAAAACTGTGAAGGACTTTTCCCGACTCAGGCAGGCATTCTCTGGAATGCCTCATATCCCGACGCCAGCCTGAAACTCGAGGATGCCGAAAAGAAAATAAAAGCGATTGATTTCAAGATACTCACAGCACCTTCGATAAATTCACTGCAGGAGGATGCGTTTACGGATCTGGTCGCACAGATCCTGCAAATCGAGAACCTCATCGTGAAAGTCTGCCCGCTGGATATCGGCAGTAAGAATGTGGAGTTCGAGTGCGTGGCGGCCCAGATCGGTCAGTTTGAACGGAAATATAATTCCCTGTCGCTCTGGCAGAAAGTCTCCTTCCTGAGCTGGCTCAAAAAACACTTCCTATCCAAGCGCGAGGAGCTGCTGTCTGAGATCAACCGGATCATTAAGGACAGCAACGAATTGAAGCTTGTTTCCGGAAAGCCATTCCCGATCGTTCCACTGACACTGCCGCTCAAGGCTATTCAGAATGAGCTGGAAAACGCTTTAAAGGGTGTCGGTTCTCCGTCCATGACGCGCATGGCAACCATTAAGGCTGGTAGCTATACCTTGCTGATCGATCAGTATCTTGTGGATTCCAAATACGAGTCAGCCTGGGAACGCTTGTCCGCTTTGGGTGATCTTGTCTCGCCGGATATGACAGACAGCTTCTATACACGGTTTGTTGCCTTGAGAACCCGCTGGGAATCGGTCATTCATACATTTGATGCTACCGATAGTGTATGGACTCAGCTTTCGGAATTTACCAAGGATGCACCACAGGAAATCCTATCAGACCTCACCGGGATCAAGTCTGAGATCCAGAAATATAACGGGATGATTTCAGGCGGTTTGGAAAGTCAGATTCAATCCCAATGCGATGATACGGCTGAAGATGAGCTTTTGACCTTGCTGCAAAACGAGGTTGATGCATGCGAATCCAAGCTCCAGCCAATGCAACAGAAGATCTCCGACAGGCTGGACACGATTAAGTCCGACTTGAGGAAAATCATCCGCAGCACCCAGCTTCAGGCATTGAATAAGCTGCTTCAGTCTGAAGGCAAGAGCATCATGGAAGAACCGAAGGCCGAGGATACCTATCAGAAAACCAAGATGGCCTATGAGTCCTTCAATACAAAGGTGATCGCTGATGGTGATAACGTCTTTGAGACCTCAGGGCAGCCGGTCTCCTTTGAGCTTTGGGTGGATATTTATAAAGGGCTGAACAACGGATCTTACAGCGAAGAGGAGCACCCGGATCATGATGAGGCTATCAAGGCTCTGAAGAAGATGAAACTTATCAGGACAAGATTGGAGCTGCGATGAAAACCCTAATTCTTGATATCCAAAAAGACCTGTTTGAGTCATCGGTGCTGGAACAATCAGCTGAAATACAATTTGTATCAGTTGATGAAGTCCTTGGGGTGAAAGGCGTCCCATGCGTTCTGCTTGGCTCCAAAGGGATTGATGACTTTACCGGCACCGTGCGTAAGCTGGCGCGGGCCAATTATCAAAACGGTACCGGTCTGATCATCATAAATCCGCCGATTGACACCGATATTGGCAACGCTGTTGACGCGCCTGTTTCAATCACGGTGAAGAAACGTAAAGCATCTTCTTTTTGTAAGCCCTCGGGGTTTGATGGTCTTGATGGCGAAAGCAAATATGAGATCTGGTCGGATGGCACGATTGAGTCATCACTGAGCTCTGGCGTGATGGGCGTTGACGATAATAAGGGTACCGTCCTGCTCAAATATCAGCCCAAGAATACATCAGGCGCGGTTTTTATAACCACTTTGAAGTTGCTTTCCTACAGCGGGATGACCAACGAGGCCGACAGAGAATCACTGCTAAAGTTGCTTCTGATGTGGGAGAACAAACAGTCGTTTGTCAATGAAGAGCCGACCGAAGATGTGACGGCTTCAGATGAGAGTGTATTGCATGCTGTGGCAATCCTCTCTTTTTCATATGACAGCAAAGACCCGGATAAAATTTCAGCAGCCATGTCCCGGTTTTTTACCCTCAACACCGACGTGGATGCCGTCCGGCAAGTGTTAGAGCAACTTTCAATTAATCTGAACGCAACAAAGGAAAATTGGACGTCCAAACTCGAAGATTATATCGATCAGGCCGGACACTACTCCTATGCGCGGGAAATAAAGGAAATACTTGAAGACGAGGAGGCTGGCGTATGAAAAGCGTTGAAATGTCACGCGCATTGACAGCAGCCATGAGCCTGCGCCTGCCCGGCACCGCTGGCAAACTGGCCAACAAGATGCGCTATGTCGATTCCAAAGGACCACTGTTTCATGACGGGGGCCTGATTAGGAATATTACCCAAGGTAAGCACGAGAAGGTGTATGCCGTTGGTATCTCTTCGAAAAGCAAAAGCATGCCTGCTCTGGGTGGATTGCTCTATGGAGCTGCTGCCCTTCGGCACGACTTGGTCGTCGCCAATAACGAGGTCAGTGAAGGTCTGCAGGACAGTCGAGTCGACATCAACGACATGAATTTCCTCGGGGCGTCAGAACGCCTTGTGTGGAAGGAGTTCATTCTTGTTTACCGGCTCCTTTCGGATTTTATGAGCTCTGATACCAAGCCAGACATCATTTTCGTGGATATCCCTCTACTGGTTTCCCGGGCGGAACAAAGCGTCTTTCTTGAAGAAGAGGATGTACAGGAGGACTGGCAGGCCCTTCTACACGTGATGGAGGATTTCTGGCAGCGCCACCTGAATGACTTTTACCCTAACAATCCCGACGGACCATTCCTTGTATCACTACAAACCAAGCGGGATCTGAACAGTGCCGTCCTGAATGCCATTCGAGAAGAAGGTCAGTCAGGAAGCCCGGAAGCCATTGATGACAAAATCGTGAACCTAATCCGTGAGGACTGGGGGCAGCTACGAAGAGTCGGCATCCTGCGTTTTCTGAAAGGGACACTTAAGGCTGGGCGCAGAACTGCTGCCTTCTATTACGAGTCTCTCAGCAAATACATGAAGCGTTTTGAACCGAAACTTGTTTCAGAGCATGGACTTGTTGGATTTCACCTTCAGGTTGGGCTGCGTACACCCATCTGGAAGGTTGAAACCATTGGTAAGCGTGACAGCTGGAGCACAGAGAGTCTCGATAAGCTTGCAGGGCTGATCTCGTATTTAACCATTCACGACAACCCCAAAATGAAGCCGCTTCCTCTGTGGTTTGCCGAACAACTTGTTCGTATGCCTAAGGAAGTTCTAATCAGCTATTTAAAATCGACCCTCGCAATGCTCAGAGACAGAGAGGTTGATCAGACATGGCTTGAAGGTATCGACACAATTCAGGAAGAGGTAGAATAATGAAAAATAATCAAGAAAACTTCATCGGTAAACTGGTTGGGAACACGGGCCAACCGGACAAATTGACCATTGCTCTCCGGAATAGCTTTTCAGCAAGGCGCGGCGAGTTCGTCAGGATCGCTCATCAAGAGCGTGAAAATGACCAGAACATGGATGTACTCGGGCGTATTGTCTCCCTTTCCAGAAACAGCATCCTGTTCAACCCTGCTCTTGGTGAAGGCATTAGCGAGGTTGAGCTACTGCCACACTCCAAAATTTCCGGGGAAACGGTGTATGGAACCATTGAACTGGTTGGTTACAAAGATCCATATACAGGTGAAATCAGAATCCCTCGCAGACCGCTTAATCCGGGCACTAAGGTCTACAGTGTCGATTATGACTTTTTGACCAAGTTTTATGATTTTTCTGAGGACACCAGCATTCACCTTGGCAACCTTGTCGGGTACGAAAAGGGCTCAAATGTCGTTCCTGTATATCTTGATGCCAACACGCTGGTGACAGAACACTTAGCCGTGCTGGCTATGACCGGCTCTGGTAAAAGTTACACCGTTGGGCGAATTATTGAACGCCTTGTTGCTCAGCTGAACGCATCGGTTGTGGTTTTCGATCCCCATGGGGAGTACGGGAAGGCATTGCGAGGCGGAACCCTGAATTTCAATGACCGGCTTGATTCCGTAGAGGATGTAAGGGACCGAGAGAAGCTCGTTGAAATCCAAACAAGGTTGCAAGCCCTTCAAGATAAGGGCGCTGGCATAACTGTCTTTACGCCTCAACTCAGAAGCTTTACCGAAAAATATGCCGGGAAGAATCAGAACCTGGCCCTGCAGCTGGATCATTTCGATGTGGATGAATTTTCAGGTGTGTTACCGGGTCTCACGGAGCCACAGCAGCGTGTACTCGATGTGGCGCTGAGGTATTGGAAGGAAAATTTTGAAGAGCCTCGGGATATTCAGGAGCTGTTCTCTGTTTTGGACGACCTTGACCGCCTGAAAAATTGGGTTGCTGAATCAGGAAGCCCGGGTGAAGCCAGCGCCCTCAAAGGCGGAAGTGCCAATATTGCCGCCATCCGGTTACGCCGGATGATTAATGAGGCACAAAGCTTTTATACCCGTGCCGCAGGCGACCCCTTCGATGTTTACAAAATGGTCGGAGATGACAACGAACCCTACGGACGAATTTGTATTGTGGATCTTCAAGGACTCTCAAACACGGCAAGACAGGTCATAGTTGCATTGATATCCAGTGAACTGATGAAAGCGGCGGGCGACAAGAACCGTCCGATAAGACCCTCTTTCATCATCTATGAAGAAGGCCACAATTTCGCACCCAATGGCGAACCCTGCATTTCAAAGAACATCATCAAGCGGATTGCAGCCGAAGGTCGAAAGTTTGGAGTCGGGTTTGCCATCGTAAGTCAGCGCCCCAGTAAGCTGGACTCAGACGTCACCAGTCAGTGCAACACGATTGTGGCCATGCGTATCAAGAACCCGGATGATCAACGATTCATTCAGAAAACATCTGATTATTTCTCCGCAGCTGACCTTGCTGAGTTGCCGACACTGTCAACAGGTGAAGCATTGATATGCGGCCGGGCAATTATCGCTCCGCTGGTGGTAAAAGTCGGAACAAAGGCCCTTGTTCATGGAGGAGAGTCGCCGAAAGTATGTGAACGCTGGGGAAAACCGGAGATTTGATGAAAAGAAGCATAAACATAAGCGAAACAGTTTTTTCTGCCGTCACTGATAAGTCTCACATGGCAGAGAACTTTCCTATGCTTTTGCAGTCGGGAATCCCAGACCGTGGTGTGACGATCCATTCACACTTTTTGACCTACTTGTCGAGCTGCGGTCAAAAAGCCGGGTATTCCGCGATTACGGAATGCCCCGTGAGTATTAACGAATCATTTCAAGGCATCGGAGAGATCCGGGCTGATTCCGTGTGGTTTGATAAATCGGATTTAAAACCGAGAATCGCCTTCGAGTTCGAACGCTTTGAAAAAGGTGATGAAAAGAAGCTCAAGCAGAAGGTTGAAAACTTGGCGATAACAGCGGCGCTCAGTGAGACCATTGAATTGGCCGTTCTTGTCTACTGGGTCCGGTCTGGTTCGATGCCCAGAAGCATGGATGGTGTAGTCGCCCCATACGGAGCCAGCTTCAGGAGAAACGGAATCGTGGTCCCCAAAGCCATGACACCGTTAATGGTAATCAAATGCGTCATGAAAAGCTCTGGAGATACGCAGGATCTTGTGTTTGGGGAACTCCTTCGGGATATGCGTAATGAACGGCACTTATCTGGAGGAAGTTATTAATGGGCATTTTCTTTAGAACAAAGAAAAACGAACTCCTTGGAGACCGGTTTCGGCTTATTGAAGAAGTCGGCAAAGGGAGCTTCGGTGAAGTATGGAGGGCCGAACGTTTATCTGACGGAAAGCATGTCGCCATCAAGATTCCAAAGGATCAAGAAAAAGGTGAGGAGGTCCTTCGTAAAGAAGCAGATATCGTTAAAGGAATCATCCACCCGAATATTGTGCAGGTGTACGCATTTCATAACATAAGCGACCTGTTCTTCATTGAAATGGAATTCATAGACGGGTTCAGCCTTTCAGCAATCCTGCAGGGCTCAAACAATGCAACGAGCCTGTCTTTCAAACAGATGCTGGAGTGGCTTGCCAATATACTGGATGGACTCGCAGCCGTGCATCAAAGGAATATTTCACACAACGATCTTAAGCCGGAAAACATCCTTATCGCCAAGGACAGCAATAAGGCCAAAATAACTGACTTTGGCGTCAGTAGAAGATTCGAGGATGCGTGGGTCTGGACCAAGCGCCATGGAACAGAAGCGTATATGGCTCCGGAAGTGGCTCTGGAAGGCAAACGCAGCAAGGTGTCGGATATTTATTCACTCGGTGTCTTGTTATATGAGATGACCACAGGGACCCTCCCATACACCAGTCCACACCAGTTGTTGACGGGCTTGAACATCTCAAAGCCCCGGGAAATCAACACCGATATTCCATCCGACCTTGAACAGGTGATTTTGAAGGCGATGGAACGGCGGCCGGAAAAACGGTATCAAAGCGTCGGTGAGTTGCGAGCAGATGTCGATCGGTGTGTGGATTCCTTATCTACCAGCAACGTGATGGCGGAACTGCCTTCTCGGTCCGCACCCAAACAAGAATTTCAACCGCCTTCATCGAGCCCGCTCTATTACCTTGAACTTGCCAAGAAGAAACTTTCCGATGGTGATCATCAGGGAGCCTTGGAAGCGGCTGAAGCGGCAGTTGACCGTAGCGATGAACATCCACAGTACCTGCGGATGCTCGGTGGTATTTGCATTCGTGTGGGATACAAAAAGAAGGCCATTGCTGCTTATGAAAGGTTGATGAATATCTATGAGCGCGGATACCCAGTTGAGGATCGCCAGAAGATAGAGACCATCGAGCGTCTTGGCTCTCTATATGTGGACGATCAGCGTTATGAACAGGCCATCCAGATTTACACCTCGCTGGTCAAGATAACCTCAAGCTCCTATGCCAAATTCAAACTCGCGATTGCCTATGGCTTGGATGGTGATTACCGACAAGCGATTCAGCTTCTTGAAGAGGTCCGAAATGAAAAACCTGAGGCTTTGGTGGTCTATAACAAACTGGCATGGGCTCATGCATTAAACGGAGATGATCACCTCGCTCTCAGCTTCTATAACCAAGCGTTGGCAATAGATGCTTTTGACCTGTTCAGCCTTTTCCACCTTGGGCAGTATTACCATATTATCGGTGATCGTCGCAGATCAAATGAATATTTCCAGCGGCTCTATAACGCAGACAAGGTTGGTGATTATTCCGCCCGGGCAAAAAACATTACAGGTGATGACAAATAAAATAGAGGATCAATGATGGATGAGCCAAAATCATTAGACAGTCTTTTTAAAGAAAAGATATTTCGAATTCCTGACTACCAAAGGGGTTATGCATGGCAAAAAAGCCAGCTGAAAGATTTCTGGGAAGATTTGATAAACCTCTCTGGCAACCGCTCGCACTATACCGGCGTTCTTACACTAAAGGAAGTAAGGAGCAATGAGATCGGTGACAGTGATAACGAGTATTGGCTTGTCGAGGATCATTCATACAAAATGTACCACATCGTTGATGGACAGCAGCGCCTCACTACTTTTGTGATATTTCTGCAGGCGTTCATCGACTTTATTAAGCAATTGGAAGATTACGTAGGCAAAGAAGATAGGGATATATACATCACTGACAGCCTGAATCTGGAGGCTGTAACCAGTAAATATCTATTCAAGGTCAAGCCGACCGGCGATCGCTACAGAACATATAAATTCGGCTATACGGTTGATAACCCCAGTTATGAATATCTCAGATACAGGATATTCAATGAGGATGGTGTTGGCTCAATCGAAGAAACCTTTTACACGCTAAATCTGAAAAATGCCAAGCGATACTTCTATGAGCAGCTTGAAGAGCTCTATTCAGAGAGTGGACTCGATGGGCTTCATGAAATCTATAAAAAGCTCACCAAAAGGTTTCTGTTCAACGAATACGTGATTAAAGACGAGTTTGATGTGTTTGTCGCATTTGAAACCATGAATAACCGTGGCAAAAAACTGTCGGATTTAGAGTTGCTTAAAAACCGCCTTATTTATCTGACAACGCTCTACACTGATGATGAACTGGATACTGCTGAAAGACGTAGCCTAAGAGAGGCAATAAACAAAGCTTGGAAAGAGGTCTATTATCAGCTTGGTCGTAATGACAAAAGGCCACTGAATGACGACGATTTCTTGAAGGCACACTGGATAATGTATTTCAAGTACTCGAGGAAACGGGGCAATGATTACATCAAATTCCTATTGGATGAACAGTTCTCTCCCCAGAAGGTTCACAAGAAGGTTGAACGCGAGGTTGTTCTTGAATTGCCGGAGGAACAACGGACTGACTTTGAGATTGATGACACTGAAAACGAAAACGGTGAACCCGAAGAAACCTCTGTTGTAACGACAGCACTTTTACGGCCGGTAGAAATAAAGAAATATGTCAATAGTCTCAAGGAATCGGCGGTACACTGGTTCAACTCCCACTACCCGTATCTGGCAACTGAGCTGACCGCAGCAGAGCAGAATGCGATTGATCGCTTAAACAGGATTGGAATGGGGTATTTCCGCCCCTTGGTCATGTCTTTTTTCAAGAACAAGAAAGCACCGGCAAAAAGAATCGAATTTTTGGATCAGGTGGAGCGCTTCATCTTCGTTGTATTTCGGTTATGTCAAGCTCGCAGGAATTATCGTGATAGCGAGTTCTATAACGCGGCTCGTGAATTTGATAAAGGCGAACTGAAACTGGAAGGAATCAAAGATAAACTGAAAACTTCAGCAGCATTCTGTTTCCGTGAGGATGGTTCGTTTAACGCAAAATACTTCTATGACTATTTGTACAAACGATTCAACAGCGGGGGAAGAAGCGGATACTACGGCTGGCATGGTCTGAGATACTTTTTGTATGAGTATGAGGTCAATCTGCTTTCCCAAAGCCGACAACAAAAGGTCTCTTGGGACGATTTGTTAAAGACTCCTAAAGATAAAATATCAATTGAGCACATATTTCCTCAGACACCCACGGATAGTTGGAAAGACGTGTTCTCGGATGTAAGGGAGGATGATTATTGCTATCAGAGTGGCTCAATCGGAAATTTACTTCTGCTGTCAATGTCGATTAACAGCTCGCTACAGAATGACACCTTTGATGAAAAGAAACATCCAAAGATTGGCGATTCAGGGGAAAAGATTCGGAATGGTTATTCCGATGGGTCACATTCTGAAATTGAAGTCTCCAAGCATGACGAGTGGAACCCTACGAAAATCGAAGAGAGAGGACTTCAGTTGTTGAACTTTATGGAAAAACGATGGGATATAAAATTCAAGGACGAGGAAGATAAAAAAGTACTCCTTTTCTTAGACACAAAGGATGAATCTGCCGATGATTGATCGTGTCGCCAGAGCCCAAGGATGCCTGCTTGGCCAGCTTGCCGGTGATGCGCTGGGAAGTCTGGTTGAGTTTCAGTCCCCGGATGAGATCCGGCGCAGCTACCCTGATGGTGTCCGGGAGCTGGCGGATGGCGGAACATGGAATACTATTGCCGGTCAGCCGACGGATGACTCTGAGATGTCTCTGCTTCTTGCCCGGATGCTGGTGAAAATCGGGTGTTATGATCCGGAGGCTGCACGTAAGGAATATCAATACTGGCTGAGCTCTGAGCCGTTTGATTGCGGCATGACCATTTCCGCCGGGCTGCGTGGTAATCCAAACCCGGACAGCCAAGCCAATGGAGCCATGATGCGGATCAGCCCACTCGGTATCTTCGGAGCCGGATTTGAACTGAATCAGGTGGCTGAATGGGCCATGCAGGATGCGGCGCTTACTCATCCCAACCAGATTTGCCAGCAGGCGAACGCGCTGTTTGCCATGGGGATTGCCCACGCCATTCAATCCGGCTGCGACCGCAAAGAGTTATACCGGAATATCCGGCAGTGGGCGGTCGACATGCTCGTTGAACCCGCTTTGCTGGATACCATCGACAAGGCAGCCGAAGAGTCGCCAGCGGACTATGTCCACCAGCAGGGCTGGGTAATGATCGCTTTTCAGAATGCGCTATATCAGCTGCTTCATGCGCCAACCCTCGAAGATGGTGTTGTCGACACCATTATGCACGGGGGTGACACCGATACCAACGCGGCCATTTGTGGGGCGCTGTTAGGAGCTGTGTGCGGTCGGGAGGCTATTCCGGCCCAGTGGCTCGACTCCTTGCAGAACTGCCGCCCAGAGGTCGGACATCCGCGAGTACGCCACCCACGCCCGGAATGCTTCTGGCCGGTGGATGTACTGGAGCTAGCAGAGAAATTGATAGGAAACAGAATTTTGAAATATGAGGTAAAAAAATGAACGAACGACTTTATCAACTGAAAATCCAACTACTTGATATCGAACCTGCCATCTGGAGGCGTTTTCTGGTGCCCGCCACCATTACGCTGGACCGGCTGCACGATGTCATCCAGATTGTTATGGGCTGGACCGACAGCCATCTGCACGAATTTACCATCGGGAATAAACGCTACACGGAATATCCGGAATCGAAAGAAGACGGGCTGGTCTGCGGCAGATACCGTCTTGGAGACCTGATCAAACAGAAAGGCCGCACCTTCCGTTATCTGTATGATTTCGGGGACAGCTGGGAGCATGAACTTGTTCTGGAGGAAAGCCGCTATTTCAATCCGGAACTGAGAACGGAGCTGGCCTGCCTTGAAGGCGAACGAGCCTGCCCGCCTGAAGATGTGGGCGGTGTACCTGGCTACTTTGAATTCTGCAACGCCCTGAAGGACCCGAGCCATGAAGAGCACGAAAGTTACATGGAATGGTCCGGTGGCGATTACGACAGCGAGCAATTTGATTCCGAATCGGTCAACTGGGAATTGATGAAATACCTCCGATGGTCCCGGGACAGGTATCAAAACTGGGGAGGCGTTGAATGAAGAAGGATAAAAACAAACAACTTCAAAAACCCGAAAAAAAAGAGACATCTATTGTCCGTTCTTCGGCTGCTGAATATCTGACCTTCGTTGCTGCAAGCGGCCAAGGCGGTGTTGAGGCGGTATATGCCGATGAAAACATCTGGTTGTCCCAAAAGATGATGGGAGTGCTCTACGATGTTGAAACCCACACCGTCAATTACCATCTGAAAAAGGTGTTTTCAGATAGTGAGTTGGAAGAAGATTCAGTTATTCGAAATTTTCGAATAACTGCCGCTGACGGTAAAAACTATAACACCAAACACTACAATCTCTCTGCCATCATCGCCGTTGGTTACAAAGTCAACTCAGAGCGTGCCGTCCAGTTCCGTAAATGGGCGACTCAGGTTATTCAGGAGTTCACCATCAAGGGATACACCATGGATGATGAACGTCTGAAGAATGACGGCACTGTCCTTGGTAAAAAGTACTTTGAAGAACAGCTGGAACGTATCCGGGAAATACGCCTGAGTGAGCGCAAATTCTACCAGAAGATCACCGATATTTATGCCACATCCATTGATTATGATGTGACAGCTCAAGCGACCAAGCGTTTTTTTGCAACCGTCCAGAATAAGCTGCATTGGGCCATTCATGGACAGACGGCTGCCGAGGTGATCGTTGACCGGGCAGACCATCAGAAACAAAACATGGGACTGAGTACCTGGAAGGACGCTCCGAAAGGAAAAATCCAGAAGTTTGACGTTAGCGTGGCCAAAAACTATCTGACCGAGAATGAGATGGCCCAATTACAACGGCTGGTATCAGCCTATCTGGATGTCGCGGAAGATATGGCTCTTCGCCAGATTCCGATGACTATGCAGGATTGGGAAACACGTCTGAACAAATTTATCGAAGCCACCGACCGGGAAATCCTTCAGGACGCTGGAAGGGTAACGGCGGAAATTGCCAAGGCCCACGCCGAAAGCGAATTTGAAAAATACCGCATAATTCAGGATCGGCTTTTTGAGAGTGATTTCGATCGTCTGATGAAGCAGTTGGAACATAAGAATGATAAAAACAATGAGGATTGATTTGTATAAATAAAGGATTTAGATGATGGGGTTAGCAATATTAGCTTTGATTGTTGGTCTGGTGCTTCTGGTATGGAGCGCGGACCGGTTTGTGGAAGGATCGGCTTCCACTGCACGTCATTTCGGCATGCCGCCGCTGTTAATTGGCATGGTGATTGTTGGATTCGGGACTTCCGCTCCGGAGATGGTGGTTTCCGCTTTGGCCTCGATCGATGGGAATGCGGGAATTGCCCTTGGTAATGCGTATGGCTCCAATATCTGCAACATTGCACTGATCCTCGGGGTGTCTGCCCTGATCAACCCGATCATGGTTCATTCGACGGTATTGCGCAAAGAACTGCCGATACTGACACTCGTGACCATTCTCACCGTGGGTCTTCTCGCAGATCTCGATTTATCACGGCTCGATGCCGTAGTCTTGCTTCTGGTATTTGGTGGGCTGATGGCATGGACCATCTATCAGGGCCTGAAACGAAAGACAGATACGCTGGCCAAAGAGGTTGAGTCTGAAACCGCTGAAAAAGAAATGCCGATTAAGCGAGCTGTTTTCTGGCTTGTTGCCGGGTTGCTGCTGCTCATTGCCAGCTCGCGAATCCTCGTATGGGGAGCCGTTGAAATCGCTCAGATATTCGGTGTAAGCGACATGATCATCGGTTTGACGATTATAGCGGTGGGCACCTCCTTGCCGGAGCTGGCTTCATCGGTCATTGCCGCCCGCAAAGGTGAGCATGATATTGCTCTGGGAAACATTCTTGGTTCCAATCTGTTCAACACACTGGCTGTTGTTGGTATTGCCGGTTCGATTCATCCTTTTGCTGTGGAGCCGGAAACGCTCTCCCGGGACATGGTCGTCATGAGCGCCCTGACCGTTTCACTTTTCCTGATTGGCTATGGATTCAGAGGACGTCAGGGGCGCATCAATCGATTTGAAGGCGCAGCGCTTCTGCTGGTTTATGTTGGCTATACCGCATGGCTGATTAGCACGGTAATGGTGATTAAGACATGAGTTGTAAAACACACCGCCCGGTGTTCAAACGGGAATCGAACCCACGTCCGTTCTCTGTTTCGGGAAAATGTAGAGAATTAAATTTCTCTCGGCGTCCGGCAGTCTGAAGGGATTTGATGTGTGGTAAAGCATTGAATAAACAGGGTTTGCGGATGTGTTTTTGCTTAGAGAACGAATTGGGGTAAGACTCCGCCGCCTCCACCAGAAAAACATAATAATATCGGTAACTTGCATTAACGGGGAGCCGCTTGGGGTACTTTTGGGGTACTTTGAGCGGCTCGAGCTGTATACTCTTCCACAAATATCGACCCGTCGTTGTGCGTCATGTTCGGGACGTAGGAATAATATTTCTCAACGATCATCTTGAGCGACGCGTGACCCATCATGCGCTGATGTCAATGGTCTTTTAAAAATGAGCCATTTTCGGTCGTGAAAAGTGAGCCACTCGCCTCTTACCCATGGTCCATTTTTCCCTCTCCTTGCTCAGTGTTTTTCCGAAGTCTGTAACTGTTGCCCCGGA
>Ga0272444_10001579_pt1 | contig 21807 bp, 16 predicted proteins | sample SSMForm13_FD_201033 | JGI IMG/M metagenome (GOLD analysis project Ga0272444, IMG submission 201033) | Marine sediment archaeal communities from Little Sippewissett salt marsh, Falmouth, MA, United States - SSM-Form-13 | ecosystem: Environmental > Aquatic > Marine > Wetlands > Sediment ...
GCTCGATATGGAGTCCGGTTAGATTTTATTACGAATGGGACATTATTAAATGAAAAGCGCTTGAATCAGATCTACCCGGTTTTAAGTGAAATTCGTATATCCATTGATGGAGCCTCTAAAGAATTGTTAGAGGAGATTCGAGTGGGTACAAAATACGATCAATTAATGGAGAACCTTCGCCGATATCAAAGTTATCGAAAGGAGCGAAAGGGTTACAGGCCAATCTTCGGTGGATGCAGCGTCATCATGGAACGAAATTTGCATGAGCTTCCAGCATTATTAGATCTGGCAGTCGATCTCGAAATGGACTACATGGAATATAACTATATGTTAGCTCACAATAAGGGCATGATAAAAGAATTACCGATCTATCATATAAAGAAAGTAAACAAAGTCCTGGAAGATCTTAAGAAACGGGCAGAGAATCTTCCTATTCGGCTTATAATTCCATCCTTACTTCCGACTTTGGACACTGAAGAGCAAGGCTCAAGAGAAATTCCTTTCTCTGAGCGGGAGACCTGCCGGTTTTTATGGAACTATATGTCAATCGACCCGATTGGCGTAGTATGGCCGTGTTGCGAACCTCGAGCCCCGATATTAGGGAATGCAAATGAAAACACCCTCACAGAAATCTGGCGAGGCGATATCGCGAACAAAGTGCGTCGCACCCATAAAGGGCCTGACGCGGAAGAGGGCTGTCGAGTGTGCTGTTTCTATCGAGTATTACCTCGAACTCTGAAGGAATTGGAAAAAACCTATATCAAGTTGGCTGATGAATAGTCCTTAAATAAGATTCTATAACGAACCCCGCCTAAGGCGGATTAAGGGGGGAAGAATTCGGGACGAATTTCTTCTTTATGTGGCAGGGTCTAACTTGCCCCATTATCTCGATAGATCCTTAAAAAAAGGTTGGCGTTTCCATAGATTCAACCGCCTGGGGATAACTCACGCAAGTTAGGCCCTGAAACTGAGAGCCCCTGCCACACCCCGAAGGACTGAAGCCCTTACTACAGGTTTCTATGCGCCTCATATCCCTGAAAAAGCCAACAGGTGGGTTGGCGCCCACCTGCGGTAGCGGTATAGACCACACTTTTTGAAGTAATCCCGGGGGTTACTCAGAATACCCTTCGGGATGGTTCTGATGCCAGCGCCAAGCTGAGGCAATAATCGATTCGAGCCGGGGATGCTCCGGCCGCCAACCGAGCTGGCGTTGAATCGCTTCCGAGCTGGCTATCAGAGTGGCCGGATCGCCCGGTCGCCGGTCCGCCTGCCGGCAGGGAATGGGGTGCCCCGTAACCCGCCTCGCCACCTCGATGAGTTCCAGCACCGAGTAGCCGTCCCCGTTGCCCAGGTTATAAACCTTTTCTTTGATCGCCGAATCGCTCGCAAGAGCGTCCAGCGCCAGAATGTGCGCCTGGGCCAGGTCCAGCACGTGAATATAATCCCGAATGCAGCTGCCGTCTCGGGTGGGATAGTCGCTTCCGAAGACCGCGACCTGGTCCCGCTTGCCCAGCGCCACCTGCAAAACGATGGGAATCAAATGCGTCTCCGGGCGATGATCCTCACCGTACGTTTCCGAAGCGCCGCACGCGTTAAAGTAACGCAAGGCAACGTAACGCAGGCCGTGCGCCCGGGCCGTCCAGTGTAGAAGCCGCTCGAAGGCCAGCTTGGTGTCGCCGTAGGGATTGGTCGGCACCGTAGGAGAGGTTTCCCGCAGTGGAATTTCCTCCGGCTCGCCGTAGGTCGCCGCCGTTGAAGAAAAAATGAGTTGATGGACGTCCGCCTCGATCATCGCCTGCAGGAGGGTCATTCCGCCCAGCACGTTGTTGTCATAATACTTCAGCGGCTGTTCGACCGATTCGCCGACCAGGCTGCACGCGCAGAAATGCATGACCGCGTCGACGGGATGCTCTTGAAAAACCGCTCGCAGCGCCTTCAGGTCGCGCACGTCGGCTTCGACCCGGCGCGCATCAGGATGTGCGGCCGCCCGGTGGCCGGTGCTGAAGTTGTCCAGCACGATCGCGTGATGTCCTTGCCGCACCAGTTGTTCGGTAACGACACTGCCAATGTATCCGGCTCCGCCGGCAACCAGGATTCGCATTCGAACGCTCTCCTTATGGACAAGGTGGAACCCATAGTGTAAACAGGAGCGGTTGAAATTGCAATGCAGGAGTCGTCCGTTTTTCGAAATTTTTAACTTGGAGACGAGGATGAAGGCTTATACCGATTACTTGTGGTTCAACACGCACGATCACCGGGAATATGTCAACATCAGCACCCAGGTTGCCGAAGCGGTGCACAAAAGCAGCGTCCAGGATGGATTCGTTCTGGTTTCAGCCATGCACATCACGGCCGCGGTGTACGTCAATGACGCCGAGAGCGGTCTGATTCAGGACATCGACGACTGGCTACAGAAACTCGCTCCGGAAGGCGTGGATTACCGACATCACCGCACGGGGGAAACCAACGGGGACGCTCACCTCAAGAGCCTGCTGATGCACCATGAGGTTATCATCCCGATTACCAAAGGCGAGCTGGACCTGGGTCCCTGGCAACAAATCTATTACGCCGAGTTCGACGGCCAGCGCCGTAAGCGACTGATCATCAAGGTTCTGGGAATTTAATTTTCTACCGCTTCTTAGTGCCGGAAATGACGCTTACCGGTGAAGATCATGGCTATGCCCTGCTCGTCGGCCGCCTGAATGACTTCCGCATCGCGCTTGGAGCCTCCCGGCTGAATAATCGCCGTGACGCCCGCTTCGGCCGCCGTGTCGACGCCGTCTCGGAATGGGAAAAACGCGTCCGAGCCAAGCACCGAGCCTTTGGCCCGCGGACCGGCCTTGCGGATGGCGATCAGACAGCTGTCCACCCGACTCATTTGGCCCGCGCCGACGCCGACCGTGTGGGTGTCCTGGGCCAGCACGATCGCGTTGCTGCGGACGTGTTTCGCCGCCTTAAACGCAAAACGAAGGGATTGCTCCTCCTCTGGCGTGGGCGCCCGGCGCGTCACGACCTTCGGCTCGTAATCCGCCCAATCAGCGTAGTCGCCCTGCTGAATCAGCAACCCGCCCGCCACCGGCTTAATCGTCGTCGGGGGATAGCCGCTTCGATCCATCATACCGGGCAGTTCCAGCACCCGCCGGTTTTTCTTCTTCGAAAACAGGGTCAATACGCCGGCGGCATAGCCCGGCGCGAGGATCGCTTCGACAAAGCCGGTTTCGTGGATTTTCCGGGCCGTTTCCGGGTCCACTTCCCGGTTCAAGCCGACAATCGATCCGTAAGCGGATAAAGGATCGCACTCCAAAGCCTTTTCGTACGCTTCGGCCAACGTTTTCCCCGTCGCCAGGCCACAGGGATTCGTGTGCTTGATGATGCATACCGCCGGCTCGTCAAAATCCCGCACGATTCCAAGCGCCGCGTCGAGGTCATAGAGATTATTGAAAGACAGCTCCTTGCCCTGGTGCACCTTCGCCTGGGACAATCCCACGATGGATTCGCGCTGCTCTTCGTAGAAAGCGGCCGCCTGATGAGGATTCTCGCCGTAGCGGAGGGGATAGCAGCGGTGGAATTGCGGCGCGAGCATTTCAGGCCACTCCTCGACCTCCGCCTCGCAAAACTGCTGTCCCAGGTAACGTGCAATGACCGTGTCGTACTGAGCCGTGTGCCGAAACGCTTCGACGGCCAGCCGTTGGCGCATCGCCGCCGACACTTTGCCGTCCAGCTCGGCGATTTCTCTTTGCAGCGCGCCGTAATCGTCCGGCGACGTCACGGTCGTCACCCAGGGATGATTCTTCGCCGCGGCGCGAATCAAGGTCACGCCGCCGATATCGATCTGCTCGATGGCTTCTTCCAGCGCCACGCCCGGCTTCTCGATCGTTTCGCTGAAAGGATAAAGATTGACGACAACGAGATCGACCGGATCGATGTCCTGACGCTGCAGTTCCTTCATATGCTCGGCGTTGTCCCGGCGGGCTAGAAGCGCTCCATGGATCTTGGGATGAAGCGTCTTGACCCGGCCGCCCAAAATCTCCGGAAATCCGGTCACCTGCTCGACGGCCATGACCGGCACGCCGCTGTCCTGAAGAATGTGAGCCGTTCCGCCGGTCGAGATTACGCCGACGCCATGTTCGCTGAGAAAGCGGGCAAAAGGGATCAGGTTCCTTTTATCCGCCACGCTGATGATGGCGCGATGAATGGGTGTCGCTTCCTGGTTCATTTGAGTTCACCTGCTCCAAGTTGAGTTTTCGAAGGGAGACAAGACTATAATACAAGAAACCCGCCGAATCCACTGGGAAATCGGCGGGCGCCTGACAATTCAGTCATTTTCGATCAAGTGTCCTACGGTGTCCCAGCGGACTTTTTCCACTGGATCGCGAAGTGGAGCAAATCCCGGTAGTTGACTTGGCGGCTGCCGTTGAAGTCGAATCCCGGCTTGAATCCGGCTTGCCCTTCCACCTGATGCCAGGACCGCAGTAACTTTTGCAGGTCTTCCTGGCCGACTTGATACTCGGAAGGCGCATTCGCCTTTTCCAACTTACTGATATTGTCGACGAATCCGTCAAACGGCACTCGCCCGGAAACGGGATTCTCATCGTCGTCCAGGATCGTCTGATCGATTTCGTGCTCGGTGTCTATGAGGTAGAAATCACCGCCCGTGGCGAACCAAGCGTTTGTACAGGCCGGAATCTCGGTTATGGACAGATTCACCACGTTGTAATTCAGGTTATTGGCGAATTTGTTCCATCCCGGATCGAGCTCGGTTCCCATATCGGGAACATTCGCGCCGACGGCGAAGACTCCGGCAATGCGCGCCAGGGTCAACCAATTGTCACGCAAGATCGGTTTGCTGTTTTGTGAAACGACACAGAAATCGGAAGAGCGCGCAGCGTTGATCCGCTCGCTTCGAATCTCGCACTGGGTGATCTCCGGGGCCGGCACTCCAAACGGATTAATCGGAACAAACCGCTCCAGCTCGTGATCCGGAAGCACCTCGGTCAGCTCCATGGCGCTGCTCATCAGGAACCACTCACTGCTTTCCGGCGCGATGTCATCCATGACCTTCACGCCGCTGTCCAAATAATCCTTGATGAAACAGTTCACCAAGCGAGGCGAAGAATTCACGGCAATGATTTGATCCGTTCCGTGCGCCAATTCGCATTGTTCCAATACCGAGCGAACCCGGGTGCTCTGACCCGAGAAGCGGACTCCCGCCCAGGAGCCGGGCGTTCGAGTCGCCGACCGAAACACAATGGGAAGCGCCTCACGGCCCTTGGCAATCAACGCGCCATCCAGCACTTCGGCCTTGTTGTTCGGATAAAAGCCCGTGCCGGCGGCGACAATAATGCTGGGAAGCGTGCCATCGGGTCGCGCGACGATCTCCGTGCCGGGCAGCACGCGGACTTCGGACAAGATGATAACGTCCCCGCTGAATTCCAAGCGGCCCACCCAGACTTCCGGTTTTGTAATCAGGATCTGGCCGCTCGTGAGATCCTCGCCGTTGAGAACGGTTCCCAGAGGCCAGACGTTGATCTCGCCAAAGGGATTCAGGAGGGGATCATACAGCTCGCCCGGTGTGAATCGGGGCACGAGTTCCCCGTACGTCTGCAAATGCACGGGGATCACGCCCTGAGGAACCTCTTTTCTGAGCAGGAAGTAGTTCCCGGCGGCGTTGATCGCTTCAGATCGGTCATACGATATCAGTTCGATGTCAAACCGGAACGCTTCGGCATCGGGAAAGATGAAGCTGTTCAGTCCCGGCTCCGCCAGCGTTCCCAAGTCCGGCGTGGCGTCCCCAATGACTTGAAGCGCAACTTCATTGAACGTGAAAATATTATGCCTCAGCGTCGGGGATACCAGATCCGCCGGGAACTCCTCTCCCCCGGTGGCTTCGACCCGGAAGCCGCGTCGGTTAAACCAGAACTCGCAATCCTCCACTTGGGGCGCGTTGTCGATAGCGTTGAGCCCAATGGCCGCCGAGCGGAACTCACAGTAGGTAAATTCGCTTTGTTGCAAACTCGGCCCTTCCAAGACAATCCCGCTGTAGGGCGGATCGTACTGGCCGGGCGTAAATTCCTCAGTCAGGAACTCAGGCATGAAGACGATCGGCACGTTGCGAGTTCCCCGGGCGTAAATCGTGCTGTTGCGAGCGCGAATCTCCAGTCGAAGCGTTTCTCCACTCGTGGGATCGGTTTCCCGGAACTTCACCAAGGTTCCCGGCCGCAACTCCAGCACCGCGCCATTGTCCACGAGAACGTCGTCCACGACCAGGATCTGTCCCTCCCAAACCGTGTTGGTTTCAATTACGCCGCCGACTTCGACAATGACCACCGCTGTCGGCGTGGGCGTGGGCGTGGGAAGGTCGATATAGCCCTGGGGCGGGGTCGGCGTCGGCGTCGGCGTCGGATCCTGACTCACTTTTACCAGGGGCAGAAAGTCCACCCTTCCTTTGAGCGGATTCTCATTGTCATCATAGATGCGCTCGTCGATGGCCCCCGGATCGGCGGTTTTCCAAAGATTGTTATGCGCTTTAATCTCAGCCGGCGTGTCGTTGTAAATGTCATAGAACTCGTTTTCGTAGAATTCGATGAGCCCATCGTCATTCGTCGTTCTGTTTTCCACGTTGCCGAGGCGCGGCGCTGAATTGGACTCGATGCGCACCCCGACCTGGTTGCCCGTCACGATGGAATGCTTCGTGAACAGGTTCGATCCGCGCAACACGGGGAACGAATACCTTCGCGTCAGCAGACCCGAGCGCCCATTGCGAACGATTCGCAAGTCTTCCAGCGTGGGCGCCGAATATCGGTCGGCCAATATCCCGGCGACACTGATCTCGGAATTGGACGCGACGGCCGAGTTTTGAATCTCCGGAAACGCCATCTCTTCCACGATGATTCCGAATTGGCGACTGTCGAGAATACTTGTATCCCGAACCACCGGAGACGATTTTGTGATTCGAATCCCGACTTGCGCGTCTTCAATAATCGCATTTTCGATTTTCGAGCCGTCATCCCGACTGGTGTCCTTAAACCAGATGCCTCCCCAACGCGCCGAGTGGTCGATGCTGGAAGTGATCGGCCCGGCAGGCGATGCGGCGGAATCTCCCTTCTGGATGGAGGCAATCTTCGGATTGCTCGGCCCTGAGACGCGTTCATAGATCTCGATCGTTCCATCCTCACTTCCCACGAGCAGATCCAGTCGCTCATCTCCTGCCAAACCGCCATGTGAGGGCGCCGCCCGAGAGCCCACGGAAATCAGCGCCGAGGAGCCGTCATAAAAGATTTCTTGAAGAAAACCCGATGCACGGTCGTGGAAAACCAAGCGTGGGAATCGGGGAAAAGCCAACTCGGGATCCGGAAACTCCTCGATCGGCCAGACATATTCGCTTTGCGCCAACCGGTTTTCCCACTGCTGGAGACGGCCGTCAGCCGCGCCGACCAGCAAATCGAGGTCGCCGTCGGTGTCGAAATCCGCCAGTGTGGGAATGGCCAGCCCCGCCGTCGCCGAATCAACTTCAAAAACCAGACTCGTTTCATTGAGAATCGGTTTGAACATCCGGTTGTAGTACCGGCTTTCATTAAAGAAATCCAAGGGATCTTTATCGGCAACGCCTTCGTAGTAAACCACCTGGTTCTGACGATTCCCGATCACCAGGTCGAGGATGCCGTCTCCGTTGATGTCGCCCAAGGCGGGCGCGACGCCGCCCGAGATCTCGATCTCAGCGTTGTTGTTGTCCTTGTTGTCAAAGTCGGCGAATCGAAGAACTTCATCGGCGATCTGCCGAAAAACAGGCACGTCCGTGGGAGCGGCAATGTTCTCGTAGGCCCGGATTTTTCCATCCTGACCGCCGACAAACAAATCGCGCGATCCATCCCCGTTCGCGTCCACCAGGTAAGGAATACTTTCTTCCCCCGCGTCGATTTGTTCAAATCCCGCCGGAAGCGTGGGGGTCGGCGTTGGTGTTGGCGTTTCCGTTGGTATTTCCGTTGGTGTTTCCAGGGGCGTTCCCAAGGGCGTTTCCGTTGGTGTTTCCAGGGGCGTTTCCAAGGGTGTTTCCGTAGGTGTTTCCGTAGGTGTTTCCAGGGGCGTTTCCAAGGGCGTTTCTGTTGGTGTTTCCAGGGATGTTTCCGTCGGTGTGGGCGTCTCCGTAGACGTCGAGATCGGCGTCATCTGAGCCAGAAAGGCGAGCGCCTCCCGGGCGGGGTTCGAAAGATCGGTTTGAATCACACCTTGCCCGCCGGCGGTGCTGGTGAAAATGCCTCCCGTGACTCGAGTTGCTGAGGCGACTTGCGGATCGGCGAACTGGCCGTCGCCCAGATATTCGCAACCGTACACCTTCCCTTCCGCTTCACCGAAATAGAGCCAATCCGCGACGCCGTCTCCATTCAAGTCGGCCAAACTCGGGGCCAGCAGATCAAAGTTCCCGCCGAACTGCGTCACCGAGGCATAATGCTGATAGTACGGCTCGATCGGCGGAACCGGAGTGGGCACTCCCGTCGGCATCGGCGTCGGCGTTGGGATCACATCGGACCGGATGCTGACCGGAACGCTGCCTCCTTCAAAGCCTTCCACCCGCAGAACGCCTTCAACAATCAGCTCGCTGAGACCGGCATCCCGCCCCTTGTTCTCACGATCCGTAAAGGCCTGGAACACCAACTCCGAGCCGGATTCCAGCACCAAAATGTCATTCTTGCCGACCAAGAGGTCGCGATCCATCACCCACAGGCCTGAGATACGGGTTTCCGCCGGGGTGGGCGTCGGCGTTTCCGTCGGCGTTTCGGTTGCCAGCGGCGTGTGGGTCGGAGTGAATCGCCCGATATCATAGTACCGCACTTCACTTTGAGCGCCCTCACGGTCCAGCGTGTCCACGCCGGCCACGCTCCAGGTATAGCGCCCCGCGGTGCTGAGCGGGTACCCCGGAATGCCGTCTTCAGCGCCCAGTGTCGTTTGAACGCCGGCCACTTCGAAAGTAACTTCATTGGAATTTGGATCGGTACGCGTAATGCGATATCGATCGACTCCCGTCAAGGTCGACCACTGGTGCAGCGCCGAGAGGGAGTTGTATGCGCTTAAGGTAAAGAACTCGCCGTTGGCTGGAGCAAGCAACACCGGCGCGGGGAAGATCGGCGTGGGCGTTGCCGTGGGCGTTTGTGTCGGCGTCGCCGTGGCCAACAAGGACAACGTTCCATTGCCCAAATTGATTTTATTTCCTTCGATTTCAACCTTTAACGTTGTGTCCGGGTCGGCCGGATCGGGAATAAAGATCCCGAGATTGGCCTTAAGCGGCGAAGGTATCCCCGGCTGATCGTTCTCGATCAGGCTCAGGGTCACATCGCCCGGCAACGTGTCGGAAAATGTGATGTTAAACTGGAAAACCGAGGAAGGAAACGCCGTGACATCCACAATACTACCCGGAAGCGGAACCACGCTGTCCTGCATGACAAGATATAAGCCCTCGAAATTTTCCGATTCAGCCGATACCCCCGAGCCCGGCAGCAATCCGGGGCCGAAGGTAATGTCAGTCAACGGCTTGGATACCGCCTCGACTGGATCGATGAGAACGCGCAGGGCATACCCTCGATAAGCCTCGAAATCGTCAATGACCACCTCGCCTTCGATCGTGTCTCCAAGACTGACTGGAAGGGTGGATTGAATCCCGACCGTGTTGCGGTTCAGGTCGATCGCGAGCGAAGACTCGTTTTGGGCAATGGCAGGAGAGGTGGAGATCCCCGGCGCAGTCACCAGGAATCCGGAGGAAATATCCGTCGTTTGATCCGCCTGCACGGTGGGGGCGACAAACAGCAACGTCGCAACGAACAATAGCACCACGCTCTGTCCGCGGCCGCACACCGGAGGGTTGGATGGGCGTGTGGAAATGGAATCGCCTAATCGTTTCATGCTCCACCCTTTCATGCGCCCTTACCAATGCCAGGTTGTTGCGCAAAGCCAAACCCTACACGACTTGGGCGTAACCACTTAATATTAGACCATATACAATGAAAAACTACATAACTCCCGAAGGTACTATGAGAGTATCACGACCCCCATGGGGTGTCAACAGAAACCTTAGCAAAATCAAGCGATAATGGCACGTAGGGGGCGGACAGGAACCGGTCGATTCCCGGCGCGCCCGGTTCCCGGCCGGCGCCCCTCGCCGCCAAGCCCGCTAATTTCCCCTATTTTCAAAAGTTGCAGTCCCTCCCGGCTCCCATTTCCCCGCCTAGGAATACCCGCGCAACGGGGTTTCCTCGACAGCGAGCGCCTTCAGATCCAGACCCCGCAGGGAGGGAACCTGCCGGACCGCTTCGGCGGCTAACTGTGGGAAAGACTTCTCTGTGTCGAAATGCCCGGCATCGATGACCGTCAGGCCGAATCCTTCGGCTTCCCGGGCTGAATGATAGTCGATATCTCCCGTGACGAATGCGTCCACCGGCATGGACGCAACTGCTCGAAGGAGGCTTTTTCCCCCGCCCGAACACAGCGCGAGGGTTCTAACTTTCTTTCGCGGATCGCCAATCAGGCGAACCTGATCGCATTTCAGCACCCGTCGGACTTCCTTGGCCAGCGTAGCGGCGCTGACGGCCCTTGCCCGCCGCCCGGTCCACAGCAGGTGGCGCTCGTCTCGAAAGGCCTCCGTGGGGTAGAGGTCATAAGCGGCCTCTTCGTAAGGGTGCGCTTTCACCATCGCCTGAATAACGGAACCGATCCGCCCCTTGGGAACATGCATTTCGAGCCGTTGTTCCTCGACGCGTTCCAATTGTCCCTTTCGTCCCAAGGCCGGGGATGCGTCTTGCCCGCCGAAGAAGGTTCCCGTGCCGGGAATCGAAAAAGAACACTCCCGGTAATCGCCGATAACGCCTGCGCCCGCGTCCGACATCGCCCGGCGAACCCCGGCAAGGTGCGGTTCCGGTACAAACACGGCCAGTTTGAATCCAGCGAGGTGCGGCTTGGGACAGACAGCGCGCAATTGCTGGAGATTCAGCTGCTGTCCCATGTGCTTTGTCATGGAATGAGAACCAAGGTCCCAGTTGGTATGAGCCACGTAAACGGCAAGACGATTCTCAATACAGCGGGCAATCGCGCGCCCCGCGGCGCTTTCTTCAGTAACGGAACGCAGTGGCTCCCAGATCAGGGGATGGTGAACAAACAGCAGGTCGGCTTTCCATTGAATGGCCGCCTGAACCGTCGTTTCAGTGGCTTCCAACGCCGTCGCAACGCGATGGATCGAGCGGGCCGGGTCGCCTACTTGCAGTCCGACGCAGTCCCACTCAAACGCCCAGTCTTCAGGCGCCAAACGCTCAATGGTGCCGATCCATTGCCGAAGCGAAATCGATTGGTCCAGCCTTCTTCTCTTCATCGTATTGGAGTGGGCCCACCTGGATTCGAACCAGGGACTGCCCGGTTATGAGCCGGGAGCTCTAACCAGCTGAGCTATGGGCCCGGTCTGTCCGGCAACCGGGGAGATCCTTGGACGCGCCAAGCTCCCGATACCGAAAGACTTTCAGACGTATCGTATCGAATTCCCCCGTGAAATGAAACCCCTTTTCGTCTTCGGATTTTGCCCCTGTAATGGAATCGGGCCGTCGCGACAGCCTTGTCCCATTCTGTGCCGCCCGGTGGCGTATCCGCTGGCGAATCGCCGGCTCCCGAGGATTTTCCACTCCTCCTCCAGATGAGCCGAAGGGTGCTTTCTTCGGTTTTGGGAACAACCCTATCTCCTTCGTTTTGAAAGGATTAAGTTCTTTTCCAAATCAACAGGCAAGAAAGGCCGCAGCATCATTAGAGCGCGCACGCCCTGCGAGGAACGGATCTTGCTCTATCCCCACCGAAATCAACGCTTCAGGCAAGGAGCAAGACCGATGCGCCAAGAGAAACGAGTTCAGGCAGTGGCGAAGACAGCTTCGAAGAGAGAAACCGGGATCTTTGTCTTCTCCCTGGTTTTCACGCTTGTGGCGATCTGGAGCTTGTCTCTCTACTTTTTCTAAGCCCATCTCGCTTCAAGCACTCGCATCATAAAGCAGGCCACCCGCCGATCGGCGAGTGGCCTGTTTTTTCTTGAGGATTCGTGAAGCGAAGACCGCGTTCCTTGGCCGCTCGACTCCTAAGGCTTTCTGCGAAACCGGGAGAGTAATCCCGCTAGTCCCGCTCCAAAGAGGCAGACCGTTGCCGGTTCGGGAACCACCGGCGGCGGCGTAGGCAACGGCGGCGGTGCGGGCGGCGCCGGCACCGGGGGCGGGGGCGGATCATTATCGCCCGAGCCAAAGCGGATTGCCGTTCCTGAAGTATATCCGAAGGGACTGTTTATCGTCAGTGAGATATCGGTAAACGTATCCGGCGCAAGATAGGGATTCGTCCAAACCAGGACATCATCGAGGTAGTACTCCAAGAGGCCCGAGTTATTCAGCGCGATGCCCAGTGAGTGTTCGCCCGACGTCCGCGCGCCGACGTCATACCACCCCTCGGTTCCGGTTCCCGGGTCCCACCAATAGATCCAATAATCGTTGGAGTACCCATGCCATGAGCCAAATTCGGTGAATGAGCGGCTCGGGTCCATGCCGGGATCGCTGCCTTCCCCCCGGTCTTCCGCAACCAGGCGAAAGCCTCCGGACAGGTTGTCGAGAAATCCCGCTTCAACCCAGGGAGTTTCCGTCGAGCGAAAGTCCTCCGGCGTTGCAAAGTGAACTCCTCCTACATAACTTCCGCCGATAATGAGATTGCCCGATATCGGATCGACCGACGCCGATCCGGAAGTGACGTCCCACTCAATCCCCTGCCAAGGAATCGCCGGGGCGGTCACGGTCCAAAACAGTGCGCAGCCGATAATGATCGCAGCGCTCATGACTCTCTTCATTTCTATCACCTCGCTTGGCTGTTTCTTCCCTTGATGCTACCCTAAACCCCGGAAAGCCTGGACCCTGCTGCAATGAACTAACGCTGGCCTGAATCGGCCAAGGTCAGAATGCGCAAAGAATTGCAGCCTGTCTCCTCGCTCACCTTTATCAATTGGCCTCGGGGGAAGGGGATAACCGTTGAGAATAAGGGTGGTTAAAACCATCCCCAACCGGCCGTAAATCACATTTGAGACTTCAACTCAATCAAGTGTTAGTGCAAAACCAGTGCCAAGAAATGGGCGGTGTGTGCGTAACTGTATGAATTGAAAATAGTTAAGGTGGGCTAACTTAATAGTTATCGACCTAGATTTCATACGGCTTAAGTTGTATTTCTGGAGCAGCTCGGCTTGTTTTGGATGAAACACTCGCCTATAATCGATCCAGCGGCGGTTTTGTGTTGGAATCGGCCGAGAGTATTTTGGCAAGAGGGGAAAGGAATGCAGAATCCATTTATCATCGGTGAGAAAGTCTATCTTCGACCTATTGAGAAAGAGGATGCTCCGCATTTGCTTCGCGGGGCGAATCATCCTGAGATCCGGGACTCACTCTTCATCTATTTTCCCAAAAACCTGGAGCGGATGGGGGAGTTCATCGAGAAGCTTTACGGGGATCAGGAAACGGTTCTGCTCATGATCTGTGACCGATCGGACAACGCCCCGGTCGGTTATACGGGGTTCTTCCGGTGCGATTGGGGCAGTCGCGCGGCGATCTTTTTCATTACGCTCTTCGATCCCGAGCGAAAGGGGAAAGGATTCGGCGGTGAGGCCACCCGGCTCATTGTTCAATACGGTTTTGAAACGCTCAACCTCAACCGGATTCAACTTCACGTCTGGACCGGCAATACCGCCGGGATCAAGGCCTATCAAAAGGCCGGCTTTCAAATCGAAGGAACTCTTCGCCAAGCGATGTATCATCGAAGCGAGTACTGCGATTTCCACGTTATGGGTATTCTGCGGAAGGAATACGAGGAAAGGAAATAAAGCCGAAGGCGCGGAGGCCTGAATCCCTTAGATCACCGTCCCATCGGGGATGATGGCGTTTTTCTCGATGACCACGATACCGTCGCGAATGGCGTAACCGACGCCATCGCCCTGTTTGCGTTTCTCGCGCTTTTCAATGACGACTCCTTCGCCGATGCGGGCGTTTTTATCGATGATCGCATTGCAAATCGTACTGCCCCGACCGATGCCGACGTCGGGCACGCCACTCTTTCGATTGGCCTTCTTATCCGCCGGCCACTCGCGATAATCCGCGCCCATCATCACCACGCGCTCCAACGTGCAGCCTTCGGAAATGATACTGCGAATGCCGATCATACAGTGATCCAGGACCGAACCGCAGAGAATCCCGCCGCCGGCGAGCATCGAATGGCGGATGTCGCACTGCTCGACCCGCGAGCCGGAGAGAAACCGGGGATGGGTATAAACCGGGCCTTCCTCGGAATGAAAATGAAAGGGCGGATTCGGCTGCGCCATGGCAATATTCGCCTCGAAGAATGCCCGGATCGTTCCGATGTCTTCCCAGTACCCCTTGAATGGATAAGCCATGACCCGGAACTTCTGAAGTGAAGCGGGAATAATGTGCCCGCCAAAGTCGGTCAGGCTTTCGTTTTTCAGCGCTTCGTGCAACACCCCCCGGCTGAACACGTAAATCCCCATCGACGCCAGAAAGTCCTTCCGCTTCGGTGTCGGCTTTTTTTGCGAACCCTTCGTGCGCCCTTTTGAGGGAATGCGGTAGGGTTCCAACTCCTCCTGCATCTTGGGCTTTTCGATAAAATCGACGATTTGATGACTGGACTTGATCTTCAGGATGCCGAAATTCGGCGCCTGGATTTCATCGATCGGATAGACGGCGACGCTGATATCGGCATTTTTCTGCTCGTGAAACTGGACGAATTTCCGGTAGTCCATCCGGTAGAGGTGATCGCCGGCCAGGATTACGTAGTGATCGAAGTCGTAGCTCAGAAAGTGCCAGAGATTGCGCCGCACGGCATCGGCCGTGCCCTGGTACCAGTCCGAGCGGCTCATGGTTTGCTCGGCGGCCAGGATCTGGGCGAATCCGCCGCCGAAGATGTCAAACTTGTAACTGTGTGAAATATGCCGATGAAGCGACGCGGAGTTGTATTGGGTGAGAACGAAAATTCGCTTGATTTCCGAGTTGATGCAGTTGCTGATGGGGATATCGATCAGGCGGTAATTGCCGCCGAGAGGAACCGCCGGCTTGCTTCGCAGTTTCGTCAGCGGATACAGGCGGCTTCCCCGCCCTCCTCCCATAATGATCGCAACGCAATTCCTCATCATTCCTCTCCCCATCGCATGAAGACGATTGATTCTCACGAAGCGCTGACCGCGGCAAAATACGCTCGATCAACCTACAATTCAAGATTTTAGAAGCGACGTCCCGGCCTGTCAATAATTCATTGATAAACAGCCCGGTGGCAGGGTCGCTTGTCGACCCTGTTATAAAGGACCGGTTTGGCGACAGGCTTGCATGAGAAGCAGAATTTGTCTAAGGTGAAAATGCCTTCAATAGGGCCTTATTGGGTTCCAATAGTTATCTTGATCCTTCTGGGAGGAGGCTTTGGGTTGCTATCGAATTCAATGAAGACGACCGATCAGAAGACAAAACACCGGAGAGCGGCCTTTCTCTTGCTGTTAATGGCCGTGCTTTGTCTATCCGGGGCAGGGGGGCAGATCGCAAAGTATTTCCAAATCCGCTCGACTTTTAAGCAATATGAGTTGAAAAGTCTGACCTTCAATCTTCACCATCAGGAGAAAATCTCACCGCACAGAGGAGGTGATACGATCCGTCTCTTTGTGGATGCGAGGCGGTATTTTTACTATCCCGGCCGTTCCAGTATCGTTCGCCTACTCGATGAGTCGCTCGAGCCTGGGGATACGGTCCGGATCGCTTACTTTCCTCAATCAGAGGATATGCAACGGATCTGGGGGATTGAAGTTTCGGGAATGGTGGCATTGGACGCCGAAGAGGAAATTCATTGGTCGCTCCGATACGAGCTGGGGGTTGCCTGCGCTCTTTTGGTCCTGGCCCTGATTTTTGTAGTGCTCGCGATCTACTCTTTTTATCAGTGGTTCCGGTCGAGAAGGTATCCGCAGCCAGAGCATTAAAAACAAGATTGGCCCTGAATCCATCTTTTTTATTCCTTTCCCGTGCTTGGACTTTTTCAACCGACGATGCTTGTCCCGCCGCCCGGCTTGATCTAGAATTACGGTGAGCGTTCATCCCCCCAAGGAAAGGAACAAAACCGTGGCTCGAGATGGAAAACCGTCCAGTCGAATCGTCATCGTTGGAGCCGGGAACGTTGGCGTCACCTTTGCTTATTCGCTACTCCATAGCGGTCTGGCGAGCGAGATCGTTCTGATCGATCTGAACCGGGAGCGGACCGAGGGGGAAGTCATGGATCTCGGGCACGCCGTGCCGTTCATGCGACCGGCGGAGATCTGGGCCGGCGACTATCGCGACTGCGCCGGGGCGGCGGTCACGGTCATTGCCGCGGGCGTGGGGCAAAAACCGGGAGAGTCGCGCCTGGATCTCTTGAAGCGGAATGTCGATGTTTTCCGCAAAATCGTGCCCGAGGTCGTCCGGCGCAATCCAGGCGGCATCCTTCTGATTGCCACGAATCCGGTCGATATTCTGACCTATGTCGCCTGGAAACTGGCCGGTGGCGATCCCCGTCGCGTGATCGGCTCGGGAACGATTCTCGATACCGCTCGCTTTCGCTACCTGCTCAGCCGGCACTTCGGCGTCGATCCGCGCAGCGTGCACGCGGTCATTATCGGCGAGCACGGCGACAGTGAGGTGCCGGTATGGTCCCTGTCCAACATCGCCGGAATGACGCTCGAGGACTTTGCCGCCGCACACGGGGCGCCCTTCAACGAGAAGCATCGGGAGGACATTTTTACCCGCACGCGCGACGCCGCCTATCACATTATCGAGCGCAAGGGGGCGACGTATTACGCCGTGGCGGCGGGATTGATGCGGATCGTGGAATCGGTTTTGCGGGACCAGAACACCGTGCTTTCAGTCTCGAGCCTGATCGAGCCGGAATACTGCGGCATCCGGGACGTTTGCCTGAGCCTGCCGTCCGTGGTCAACCGAACCGGCGTGGAGAAGGTCCTGCGACTCAGCCTGAATCCGGAGGAAACCGCGCGGCTGCAACAATCCGCCAACGTACTCAAAAGCACCCTGGCGCAACTGGATCTGCCTTGAGCGCTGGATGGCTTCACTTGTTAAATTCGACTATCCGGCAATCTATTGATATTCTATGAGTTGCAATCGTCCCTCCCCCCAAGGTTATCCGGACCGTAGCGATACCACTTGACTCTTGGATTGAGGTTAGTAGACTGGGGAGACGATGTCATAAAGGCATGTTGCAACCATTGAATTTCTAAAGGGAAGGAGGTGAATCAGTTGAAGAAAAATGGGGGATTTACATTAATTGAGCTTCTCATTGTTGTAGCGATTATTGGGATTTTGGCGGCTATCGCCATCCCGAACTTTTTGCAGGCTCAAGTTCGCGCGAAGGTCGCGCGGGCAAAATCAGATCTCCATGCGCTGGCGCTGGGAAATGAAACTTACATGGTTGACCAAAACCGGTACCCTTATGACCTCGACAGTTACGGCCTCCCCGGTTATATCACCGACGTGATGACGAGCCCGATTACGTATGTCAGTAGTGCTTCTATGTTGATTGATCCATTCCGACAAGACATCCATGTGAGTTGGGATCCCGCCCACCGGATTGCACGCTATCGGCTCATCGTTGCCTATTCCTTAATTGAGGAGTGGGATCCCTGTCCCTTCCCCGGGCCGCATACGACGCGTTGGTGTTGGAAAGGATTGCAAGCGAGAGGGCATGAAATGATCAGGCACTTTGGGCATTGGGTTCTCAGCAGCGCCGGACCCGATAAAACCTCGAACCTTTATTTCGACAGCTACTTATTGTATGATCCAACCAATGGAACAGTCTCCAATGGAGACGTTGTCACGACACAGAAGCAATCGGATGTGACAACGCAAGGTAATCTATAATGGTATTCCGTTGAGAGATTGATTTGTAATCAACTTCATGCGATGCAATACGATTCCGAAAGGGATTTTTTTGCCTCGAGCCAGAGTGAGGTTGAGGGCGGAGCGTTTTACCTCTTCTGGTCTGCTTTTTCGAGTCGGCACTGGAGAAGGTCCTACGCCTCAGCCTGAATTCGGAGGAAACCGCACGGCTGCAACAATCCGCCAACGTACTCAAAAGCACCCTGGCGCAACTGGATCTACCTTAATAGAAATAGAAGTGAAAACGAAAACCGAGCCCATCGGCCGGGCTCGGATTCGGCCCAAACGCGGCCGCCGTGCAGGTCGATGATCTGCTTGCACAGGAAGAGGCCCAGGCCGCTGCCCCGCTTGTCGCGGGTATTGGGATTGCTGAGGCGCGAGAACTTCTTGAATAGTTGTTCGCCTTCCTCGGGGGTAAAGCCCTCGCCTTCGTTCCATACCGAAGCGGTGATCGTTTGCTCCTCCCGGCGCACCTCCAGGCGGGCGGACCCGCCCTCCCGGCCGTACTTGGCAGCATTGGTAAGAAAATTCACCAGGGCGATGCGCAGCAGATCCGCATCGGCGTGGATCCCCAGCCCTTCGGTACAGTGAACGTCGAGCGCAATCCGGCGCGAATCGAATAGTTGCGCGCTTTGGCTCACGGCCGGTTCCACGACCTCGGAATAAAAGTCGATGTCCGTTTTGTTTGCTTCGAGTTCGCCCCGCTCGACGCGGGACAAGTCCAGATAATTCTTGACCATGTCTTGAAGCTCTTCGCAGTTGCGCTGAATGCGCACCAGGAATCCCTTTGCCTGATCCGAGACTTCGCCGGCGAGGCCGCCGGTGAGAACCAGGATCAGGCTTTGCATGGCGGCCAGGGGGCTTTTCAGCTCGTGCGTGACGAAACCGAGCATGTGCATGTAGTTTCGGTTCGCTCGTTCGAGACGTTCATTGGCTTCTTCCAGGGTTTGATTTTGCCGCCTGAGTTGCCGGTCGCGCTCGGCAATCGCCTGTTGCATATCCTGGAAGGTCCGGCCGAGATGATCGATCTCTCGAAACGCGCCGGAGACCTCAATGGGATAGTCCCAATGCCCCCGGCTGAGCTGGAGCGCGGCCTGACTCAACTGGTGCACCGGCGAGGTGATTCGGCGGACGAGATAAAGCCCCCCTCCAACGGCCAGGAGCAAGACCCCAAGGACGGGACCCATAATATTCAACACCAGTTGCGTTTTGAGCGCTCGATACGGCGCTTCCAGCAATCCTACATAGAGCATTCCCACAACGCTTCCCTCGGGGTCCTGGAGCGGTTGATAGCCGCTAACGTACCACTCGTCGACCACCCACGCCCGGTCGAGCCACGGCCGGGCCTGATCGAGTACGCGCTGTTGCACCTCACGTGAGGCGGAGGTTCCAATGGCGCGATGCCGGTCCGGCCCCAGCACGTTGGTGGCGATGCGGACTTCGTCGAGAAAAAAGGTCACGGTCCCCATCGGCTTGCCCTTATACTGTTCGTCGCCGAAGACGCTTAGGCGCATCTCATCAACAAGAGCGAAATTGGCGTTCAACATGCGACCTCCATAGAGAAGGCTTGTAATCCGTCCGTTCGCATCCCGTACCGGGCAGGCCGCCCACCAGAAAAGCGCAGCGGTTGAAGCGGGCGAACCGTTCGCTTCCGGCGTGGGAATGACCGCCGAATTGCGCAAGGCCGCTCCACCTTCCCGTTCGAGCCGCTCGGCATCAAGGCGGAGGGTTCCCCAGGCCGGCGTTCCCTGCGAGGCCTGCCGCAGAACCGGGTCTCGCAGGACCGGCGCTTGGGTCTCGGCCTCGGGATTGCCTCCGGCCAGTGGTTTTCCCTCGACGTCACATAGGTTGAGAACGGTTAGGCCGAGCCGCTGCTGGATCTCTGAAAGGAAAAGGGCCGGGCTCTCTTCGGTCAAGGACAGGGTGGCTGCTTCCTGCTCCAAACGTTCCGCCATCGCCTCCAGCTGGCGCTCGTATTGAGACTGGACGATATTCAAGTCGTGGGTGACTCGCGCCTGCGCCTCCCGGAGCACGTTCCGCCCCAAACTCCAGATTCCGAGTGCCGTGACCATGGCCGCTGCCATCAAGCTCACGGCAAGCATCGCTCCTACCAGCGCGTTTCGAATCGACGTCATCGCATTTCTTCCCATCCCATCTCCGCCAGGGCCGGAGCGAGGATCCGGTCGTCCGGGAGCCTGCAAGAGCCTCTCTTTCAGCTGGATTATGTTAACCCTTTGCCCGGCTTTTGGCTACCTTTTCTGAAATCGTCAAAGCGGCCTTGAATGATTCTTCCCCCCCGGATATACTACCCGGTGGCAGTATTCAACCGCTGAAGTCGGAAGGATGACGATGCCCAAGAAAAAAGCGGTAAAGAAGGCCTCCGCCTCGATTAAAAACAGGGTCCACACCCTGGCGGTGCTGACCAGCGGAGGGGACGCTCCAGGGATGAATTGCGCCGTTCGGGCGGTCATTCGCACGGCCCTAGCCCACAAGGCCGGAGTCAAGGTCGTTTATGACGGTTACGAAGGGCTGATCGAGGGGGCCATCAAGGAAGCCAGCCTGCGTACGGCGGGCGGCATTATCAACCTGGGCGGCACGGTGCTCGGCAGCGCCCGCTGCGAGGAATTTCGTACCGAGGCGGGCCGCAAAAAGGCCGCGGTCCAGCTGGAGAAACACAAGGTCGATGCCCTGGTGGTCATCGGCGGCGACGGCTCGTTTCATGGCGCCGACGCGTTGCAAAAAGAGTTCAAGATTGCCACCGTGGGCGTTCCCTCCACGATCGACAACGACATCGCCGGAACCGACTATGCCATCGGTTTCGACACGGCACTCAATACCGCCCTGGACGCCATCGACAAGATTCGGGACACGGCCACCAGCCACGAGCGGCTCTTCGTCGTGGAAGTCATGGGCCGCGACGCCGGGTTTATCGCGCTGGAGACCGGCATTGGCGGGGGGGCGGAATCGATCCTGATTCCTGAAGTTCCCTTTGACCTGCAAAAAGTATGTGAAAAAATCGAGAAAGGCATCGCACGCGGCAAGCGGTCGAGTATCATCGTCGTGGCCGAGGGAGCGGGAAGTTCGATTGAGATCGGTTACCGGATTCGAAAAATGCTGAACGTGGACACCCGCGTGGCGGTCATCGGCCACCTGCAGCGAGGCGGTTCGCCGACGGCGCTGGACCGGATGGTGGCCAGTATCCTTGGCCGAGCGGCCGTGGAACTGCTGATTGCAGGGAAGTCCGGCCGAATGGTGGGATACGTATCCGGGAAGGTCAAGGACTATCCTTTGAGTTACGCGTGGACGGAAAAGAAAACAATCGATCCCGAACTGCTGCGGCTGGCGGAGATCCTTTCGCTCTAAAATCCGAGGCGGAAACGCGCCCGGGCTTCGGGACATTCTGGAGTTGATCTGGAGTTGACATGTTCGGCATTGGATGGTTTGAAGTCGTTGTTGTTTTTCTTCTGGCCTTGCTGGTCTTCGGCCCCAAGCGACTGCCGGAGATTGGCAAGGCGCTGGGGCGAACCCTGCGACTTTTCAAGGAGGCCACCCGCGAAGTCCAGGAAAGCATGTCCGACGTTCGAGAGGAATTTAAGCAGGAATTCGACGAAGTTCAGAAAACGGGGACGGAATTTAAGCAGCACCTGCTGGAAGACTTGTCCAGCGGGGAGCCGCCGGACGAACCCGCGTCCTTGGATGAGTCCGGTGACGACCGTGGGGATGAAGACGATCCGTCCAGCCCTCCTTCTCCCCCTGCCGACTCTCAATCTCCTTACGCCGGATGAGCCGGAATGAACCAGGTCAACGAACCAGGCAAACGCGGCGGCGAGAAGTACATGAGCTTCTTTGA
>Ga0272444_10001580_pt1 | contig 21799 bp, 22 predicted proteins | sample SSMForm13_FD_201033 | JGI IMG/M metagenome (GOLD analysis project Ga0272444, IMG submission 201033) | Marine sediment archaeal communities from Little Sippewissett salt marsh, Falmouth, MA, United States - SSM-Form-13 | ecosystem: Environmental > Aquatic > Marine > Wetlands > Sediment ...
CCGCCATGCGCCAGGCGATTTCGCACCGACCGGCCGACGCGCCAACGGCCCCCCGGCAAGGCCGGATCACGCTGAAACTGTTCAACCTGTTGGCCAGTGAAAAAGGCGCGGCGTTTCTGCGCCAGGGGGTCACGGTCCAGGGCCGCGACCTCCACGCTCTGCTCCAACGCCAAGGCGCCGCCTTCTGGTCGGACTGCCACGAGTGCCGCTTGGACGGGCGGCCCGTTTCGCCCCAGCAGCTGCTGGCGGCCAATCTGGAAGCCGGCCCGCTGACCCTGATGGTGCAAACAGCGCCGGCCTGAATCGCCGCGCCGGCGGTTCAGCGGGAGGGCTGGCGCAGCTGCGCGGCAAAGACACGCTCGAAAAGGCCGTCCGAATCGATGGCGACGCTGCGGTGCAGCTCCCGAAACTGGGCCACCAGCCGAAGCGCCAGGGGTGTCAGCTGCGAGCCGCCGCCCGCCGCCCCGCCGATGCTTTTCACCAGCAGGGGTGCCCCCAGGCGCTCCTCGGTGGCCTTGATGCGCCCCCAAACCGCGCGGTAGCTCATCTTGAGTTCTTTGGCCGCCGCCTGGATGGAGCCGCTGCGGTGGATGGCCTCCAGCATGTGAAGGCGCCCCAAACCGAAGATCACCTTGCCGGCCTCGTCCTCGATCCAGACCTTGGAGCGGATAAAAAACCTTTTGCGGTTATCTGTCATAGCCCCCCGCATAGCACGGACAACCCGGCCCAAACAAGCCCCGGGGGGCCGCTGGGGGCTTGCAGGTCAGAATGCCCCCGGAGGGCCCGCGGCGCGCCCGGCCTCGGCCAGCAGACGGTCCAACTCCAGGGGTGCGGGTTTGGCCGGGTCGCGCACCAGATCGAGGGCCTTGCGGGCGCAGCGGTTGACGCACACCCCGCAGCCCATGCACACCGCGGCATCGATGACGGGGCAGGCGCCCTCCTGCCAGACAATGGCCCCGAAGTGGCAGCGCTGGGCGCAGAGGCCGCATTGAACGCAGCGTGCGGCCTCCAGCCGGCTGACATAGCCGGAGGAGGCCAGCATCGGCACCCCGTTGCCCATGGCCTGCATGGCCCCGCAGCAGCAGGCGCAGCAGTTGCAAATGGCGTAAAAGCGCCCGAAAAGCGCCTCCTTGAAGAAAGCGTGGTGCACATGCCCCCGTCGGGCCTCGGCTTTCAAGACCGCCAGGGCCTCGGCCGCGTCCACCCAACGCGCCCGCCGGGGGTGGTGGGCGACCACAAAACCGGCGAAGGGCTCGCCGATCACCAAACAAACGTCCAGGGGCAGGCAGGGGTTGGGCCGCGCGCTGCGGCAGGGGCAGTCCAGCAAGACGATGTGCGCCGGGTTGTGGACCACGATGTCGCGCGCCAGCTGATAGGGAATCACGTGCTCGAGCCCGGTCAGGCGGATGGGCCGGTCGATGGTCACCAGCTGCCGGGCGGCTGCCGGGGAGACCACTTTGCCGTGGTAGGTGTCGGCAAAGGTGATGGCGCGGCCGGCTGAGGCGGTGCGGCTTTGCGGGGGCCTGAAGTCCAGCAGCCGTTTCAACAGGGGCACCAGAAACCCGAAAAGCCGCACCGCCCGGTGCTCGCCGGTGCCGATGCCGATATACAGGTAGACCCAGCGGGCGTAAACGTAGCCGTGCAGGAAATCCAGCAGACCGTAGCCGGGTGTGGCGCGCGCCTCCCGGATAAGCGCCCGGGTCGAGGGCGAGATGCAAAACGGCCGCAGCAGCCGGCGCCCCCAGCCGCTCAACTGGCATAAAATGGCGGAAAGCGGAGGTGTCATGGCGCCGGCCTCACTGGCGACAAACGAATCAACCCTGCCAGGGCGGCAGGGCGGCGCGGTCAGCGCATGCGCACGAACGGGTTGCTGCGCTTCTCCTGGCCGATGGTCGTGGCCGGCCCGTGGCCGGTGTAGACCGTGGTGTCGTCATCGAGGGTGAAGAGCTTGGTTCGGATGCTGGCGATCAGGGTGTCATAGTCGCCGCCGGGAAAATCGGTGCGGCCGATGGAGCCGTAGAAAAGGGCGTCACCGACGAATACGCAGCGGTCGGTGTGGAACGAGACCCCCCCGGGGGTGTGTCCCGGGGTGTGCAGCACGGTGAGGGCGATATCCCCGAAGGTGACGGTGTCGCCCTCGGCCAGGGCGCGGTCGGGGGGCGGCGAATTCTGCGCCGACAGACCAAAGGCCGCGGCGCTGGCCGAAAGCTGGGCCAGCATCGCCGCGTCCGCGGCGTGAATCAGCAGTTCGGCGCCGGTGGCGTCCTTGAGCTGCCGGTTGCCGCCGACATGGTCGAAGTGCCCGTGGGTGTTGAGAATGTACTTGAGGGTCAGTTTTTCACCCGCCAGGGACATTAGGATCTTGTCGGTTTCATCGCCGGGGTCGATGACCGCCGCCTGGCGGGTCCGCTCGCAGCCCAGAATGAAGCAGTTGGCCATGATCGGCCCAACGGTCAGTTGCTTGATGATCACGGGTTCCTCCCTTTGGGTTCAGTCGTCCGGGTTCTGCCGGGCCCGGGCAATCATTTCCAGCAGGCTGTGGATCTTGGGCCGCGCCTCCCGGCGCATCAGCCGTGCAACCGCTTCGGCCGGCAGGTTGGCCCGCAGATAGGCCGCGACGTCGAAGGTTTCCCACCAGCAGTCGAGGAGCTTGCCGCAGGGCGCACCGGGGCGGTCGCCGCCGTGGTCGCGGCAGTAGGCGAAGGTCACCGGCCCGCCCAGGCGCGGGCAGCGCCGTTCACAGTCGTCCCAGCGTCGATCCACTGACAGGCTCCTTTGGATCAGCCCCGATTGAGGTGTGCCGGCTTGGGGTAATTGGCAAACACTTTTTCCGAGTCGGCGATGACCCCTTCGGGCAGTTCGAAATTGCTGAGCTGCCCGGCCAGGAATTTCTCGTAGGCCCCCAGATCCAGCAGACCGTGGCCGCTCCAATTGAAGAGGATGACCCTTTCGCGGCCCTCCTCCTTGGCCTTGCGGGCCTCGTCGATCACGGTGGCCAGGGCGTGGTTGGTTTCCGGGGCCGGGATGATGCCCTCGCTGCGGGCCAGGATTATGCCGGCCGCGTAGGATTCCAGCTGGTTGACCGATTTGGGCGTCAGCAGGCCCTCGTCCACCAGCTGGCTCACCGTCGGGGCCATGCCGTGGTAGCGCAGCCCGCCGGCGTGCAGCGGCGGCGGCATGAAGCTGTGCCCCAGGCTGTGCATCGGCAGAAGCGGCGTGTAGCCGGCCGTGTCGCCGTGGTCGTAGACGAAGGGCGCCTTGGTGAGGGTCGGGCAGGCCGCCGGCTCCACCGGGTAAATCTCGATGGCCTTGCCGTTGATCTTGTCCAGCACGAACGGGAAGGCCAGCCCGGCGAAATTGCTGCCGCCGCCGGCGCAGCCGATGATCACATCGGGGTAGTCGCCGACCTTGGCCAGCTGCAGCTTGGCCTCCAGCCCGATGATGGTCTGGTGGAGCATGACGTGGTTGAGCACGCTGCCCAGCGAGTAGCGGGTCTTGCCGCTGGGGTCGCTCACGGCGGCCTCGATGGCCTCGCTGATGGCGATCCCCAGGCTGCCGGGGGTGTCCGGGAATTTGGCCAGGATCTCCCGGCCGGCCCGGGTTTCGGTGCTGGGGCTGGCCACACAGCGGCCGTTCCAGACCTCCATCATGGATTTGCGGTAGGGTTTTTGGTCAAAGCTCACCCGAACCATGAAGACCTTGCACTCCAGCCCGAACTGCGCGCAGGCAAACGACAGGGCACAGCCCCACTGCCCGGCCCCGGTCTCGGTGGTCATGCGCTCCATGCCGGCCACCTTGTTGTAGTAGGCCTGGGGGACGGCGGTGTTGGGCTTGTGGCTGCCCGGCGGGCTGACGCTCTCGTTTTTGAAATAGATCCGCGCCGGGGTGTCCAGCGCCTTTTCCAGGGAAAGCGCGCGCACCAGGGGCGAGGGGCGCCAGATGCGGTAAACCGACTGCACCGCTTCGGGGATCTCGATCCAGCGTTCGCTGCTGACCTCCTGCTCGATCAGGTTCATCGGAAACACCGGCGCCAGGTCTTCGGGCTTTACGGGGTTGCCGTCCGGGCCCAGCGGCGGGTTGAGCTTGATGTCGGCCAGAATGTTGTACCACTGCCGGGGCATCTCGTCTTCGGTCAGAAGTATTTTGCGATCTTTCATGGCGTTTCCTGTTCCGGGCTGGGCGCCGCTTGGCTTTTATCCCCGGCCGTGTCGGCCGGCGTCTGCTTTTTCAGCGCCAGGTGAATGCTGTCGAGGATCCCGTTGATAAACGCGCCGGATTCCTCGCTGCCGTATTTTTTCCCCACGTCGATGGCCTCGTTGATGGAGACTTTCGGCGGAATGTCGTCGCAGAAGAGCATCTCGTAGACCGCCACGCGCAGCACATTGCGATCCACGCCGGACATCCGGCTGAGTTTCCAGTTGCTGGAGAAGCGTTCGATCAGGGCGTCGATCTCCGTTTTCTTGTGGATCACCCCTTCCACCAGGGTCTTGTAAAACGGCATGAACTTGGGCGACGGGTTGAAGTTTTGACAAAACATGGCCACCGCCGTTTCCGGCGCCACCCCGCCCATATCCAGGTAGAAGAGGGTCTGCATGGCCAGTTCTCGAGCTTTGCGTCGGCTGCTGATCATCAGGCCTGCTCGAGGGCCTCCATCAGATTGACCATCTCCACCGCGGCCATGGCCGCGCTCCAGCCTTTGTTGCCGGCCTTGGTGCCGGCGCGTTCGATGGCCTGCTCGATGCTGTCGGTGGTGAGGACCCCGAAGATCACCGGAACCCCCGTCTCCAGGGAGACGACGGCGACGCCCTTGGACACCTCGGCGCTGACATAGTCGAAGTGCGGCGTGGACCCGCGGATCACGGCCCCCAGGCAGATGATCGCCTGGTAGCGCCCCTTCTCGGCCAGTTTTTTGGCCGCCAGGGGGATCTCGAAAGCACCCGGCACCTTGACGAGGTCGACGTCGGTCTCGCTGGCCCCGCAGCGCACCAGGGCATCCATGGCCCCCCCCACCAGCCGGTCGGTGATGAAATCGTTGAACCGGCCGGCCACCAGTGCGAATTTCTTGCCGTCGGCGCGAAGCTTGCCTTCGATTGTGTGCGGCATGTCACTCCTCCCGGGTCCTGTGACGGATCCCGCCGCCCCATGGGGGTCAGGGTTTCACGTCGAAATTGAGGGTATGGCCCATTTTGAGCTTTTTGCACTCCAGGTAGCAGCGGTTGTACTCGTTGGGTTCGATCTCGATGGGCACCTGTTCGACGATGCTCAGGCCGTAGCCCTGGAGGCCGACCATTTTTTTGGGGTTGTTGGTCATCAAGCGCATTTTGCGCACCCCCAGGTCCACCAGCACCTGGGCGCCGATGCCGTAGTTGCGCAGATCGGGCTTGAAGCCCAGCGCTTCGTTGGCCTCCACCGTGTCCAGCCCCTGGTCCTGCAGCGCGTATGCTTTGAGCTTGTTGACCAGCCCGATCCCCCGGCCCTCCTGGCGGATGTAGAGCAGCACGCCTTCGCCCTCGCGTTCGATCTTCTGCATCGCCCGGCGCAGCTGGTCGCCGCAGTCGCAGCGCATGGAGCCGAAAATATCGCCGGTCAAACACTCCGAGTGCACCCGCACCAGGACGGCCCGCTCCGGCCGGATCTCACCCTTGATAAGGGCGATGTGCTGCAAGTCCTCGACGTCGTTTTCGTACACCACCGCCCGGAAATCGCCGGCCACCGCGGTGGGGATGGTGACCTCGACCGCGCGGTGGACGAAAGACTCGGTCCGCATCCGGTATTCGATCAGATCGGCGATGGTGCAAATCCCGATGCCGTGGGTTTCGCCGAAGGCCTCCAGGGACGGCATGCGCGCCATGTTGCCGTCTTCATCCATGATCTCGCAGATCACACCGGCGGGCTTCAGGCCGGCGAGCCGTGCGAGATCCACCGAGCCCTCGGTCTGCCCGGCGCGCACCATGACCCCGCCGGCCCGCGCCCGCAGGGGAAAGACATGCCCGGGCCGCACCAGGTCCTGGGGCCGGGCGTCGTCGGCCACCGCGGTCAGGATCGTGGTGGCGCGATCGGCCGCCGAGATCCCGGTGGTCACCCCGCAGCGGGCCTCGATGGAGACCGTAAAACCGGTTTCAAACTGCGAGGTGTTGTGGTCCACCATCAGCGGCAGGTCCAGGGAATCGAGCTTTTCGCCGGTCATCGAGAGGCAGATCAACCCGCGCCCGTACTTGGCCATGAAGTTGATGGCCTGCGGGGTGACCTTTTCGGCGGCCATGGTGAGATCGCCCTCGTTTTCCCGGTCTTCGTCGTCCACCAGGATCACCATTCTGCCGTCGCGTATGTCCTTGATGGCCTGTTCGATTGAAATTTTCGCCATTCTTTTTGGTATCTCCCCAATGGTAAGGAGGCTAGCACCCGGAAAGCGCCAAACCCCCCGTTTGGAGGGCGGCGTAACTTGAACTTTCTACACCGCCCTCCCAAATTTTGACGGTTCCGCAAAAAGTCCAATCTCTGCGTTGCGCTGCATCTCGAAGTCGCTGCGGCGTAGATAAGTAAGCCTCACGCCGCTGAGATTTGCGCGCCGTAACTTGAACTTTTTTTCGAAACCGTCTGGTTTTTGACTTTTTAACGGTCCGTCAGGTTTGAATGTCCTATTTCCCGCCGGCGCCGGCTCAGAGAAATCCGCTTTTGGCCAGCAGGCGCATATCGACCCCGCTCGAGGCACCTTCAGCATCCCCTTGACGGTGCCCCATGAACCGCTCCACGTACTTCCCGATCAGGTCGGTCTCGATGTTGACCGCCGCGCCCACCGGTTTGAACCCCACCGTGGTGAGCCCGGCGGTGTGGGGAATGACGCACACCTCGAAGCCCCCGGCCGCCACGCGGTTGAGGGTCAGGCTGACCCCGTCCACGGCCACCGAGCCCTTTTCGATCATGTAGCGCGTCAGCCCCTCAGGCACCTGGAAGCCGATGAAAATCGCGTTGCCCTTTTTTTGGCGGCTGCTGAGGACCCCCATGGCGTCGATATGCCCCGAGACCAGATGCCCGTCGATCCGGTCTGATAGGCGCAGCGCCCGCTCGAGATTGACCCGCTCCCCGATCCGGCTCCGACTGAAGGCCGTGCGGGCGACGGTTTCCGGAGACACATCGGCTTGGAAGCGCCGCCCGTCGAGCGTCACCGCCGTCAGGCAGGCGCCGTTGACGGCAATGCTGTCCCCGATGCGCGTGCCCTCCAGGGGGAAATCGGCCTCCACCGTCAGCCGCTGACCATCACCGCCCGAGCGCAGCCCGCAAATCGTGCCGAGCCCTTCGATAATCCCCGTAAACATGCCGCTGTTCCGTTTGCCCTGACCGGCCGGCGGGGCCGCAAGGCGGCTCACCCCAGGTAGCCCGAAATCAGGACGTCTTCCCCCAGCCGCCGTACCGCCAGCTCCCGCACCGGCGTGCACTGGCGCATCAGGGCCGGTCCGGGTCCCCGGCAGATGGGCACCCCGTCGTCGCCGCCCAGGATCTTGGGGGCATAGAAAAAATAGATTTTATCCACGATACCCGCCGCCAGGGCCGCGGCGCTGACCTCGGCGCCGCCCTCGATCAGCAGACCGGTGACCCCCAGCTCACCCAGCGGTTCCATCAGGGCCGCGAGGTCGATCCGGCCGGCTTTTTCGGGGGCCGTCAGCACCCGGGCGCCGGCCGCCGCCAGCGCCCGCCGGCGGTCGGGGTCGGCTGACGATTTACAAAAAATTATCGTATCAGATTCGGATTTTTGCCGCAATACCCTGGCATCCGGCGGGGTGTTCAGGTGGGTGTCGAGAATCAGCCGCACTGGGTCCCGGCCGCGCCCGTCCTCCAGCCGGGCCGTCAGGCTGGGGTCGTCCGCGCGCACGGTCTTGACCCCCACCAGAATGCCGGCCAGCCAGTGGCGCAGCCGGTGGCCGAACATGCGCGCCGGCTCCCCGGTCACCCAGCGGGCGTCGCCGGTGCGGGTGGCGATCCGGCCGTCCAGGGTGGCGGCGCATTTCAACGCCACGAAGGGCCGGCGGGTGCGGACAAACTTGACGAAGACCTCGTTTAAGCGCAGGGCCTGGGCCTCGCAAACCCCGCTGAGGACCGCGACGCCGCGCGCCTCCAGGAAGCCGCGCCCGCCGCCGGCCACATCGGGATTGGGGTCGGCCATGGCCATCACCACCCGCCGGATGCCGGCCGCCAGGATTGCGGCGGTGCACGGCGGCGTCCGGCCGATGTGGTTGCAGGGCTCCAGGGTGACGTAAAGATCCGCGCCGCGGGCGGCCGCGCCGGCCGCCGCGATGGCGTCGACTTCGGCGTGGGCCTCCCCCAGCGCCCGGTGGTAGCCCTGCCCGACCACCTGCCCGTCCTTGACCACCACCGCCCCGACCATGGGGTTGGGGGCGGTATAACCGCGTCCCTTTTCCGCCAGCTCGAGTGCCAGCTGCATGAAAAATTCGTCGTTCATGGGGTGCACGGCCAGGTCCTTTGGGCCGGTTGCGGGGTTTGGGGCGCTGACGGAAGGCCGCGCATGCAGGGCGTTCAGCAGGCCTTGTCCTTGCTGAGCAGGCTTTTCAACTCGTGGACGAAGTCGTTGACGTCCTTGAATTCACGGTAAACCGAGGCGAAACGCACATAGGCGACATCGTCCAGCTCGTGCAGCCGGTTCATGATCTTCTCACCCAGGGTGTGGGAGGGAATCTCCTTTTCACCGGTTTCCCGCAGGTCCCGCTCCAGATCGTCGATGAACTCCTCGATCAGGTTCATGCTGATGTTGCGCTTTTCACAGGCCCGCTGAATGCCGGAGCGGATCTTGTCGCGGTTGAAGGTCTCCCGGCGCCCGTCCTTCTTGATGATCATGATCGGGATCTCTTCGATATGCTCGTAGGTCGTGAATCGCCGGTGGCAGACGATGCACTCCCGGCGCCGGCGGATGACGGAAGCGTCCTTGCTCAAACGGGAGTCGATGACCTTGTTTTCGATTTCGGAACAAAACGGGCACTTCATGGGGCGCCTCCCTGATTTTCGGGTTCGAAATGAATCACTTCGACCCCGGCCTCCGCCAAAAGCTCCTGGGACATGGGATCCGCGTAGGCATTCTGGTAGTAGATTTTTTTTATGCCGGCATTGATGATCATCTTGGCGCAGATGGCGCAGGGCAGGTTGGTGCAGAAGAGCGTCGCCCCCTGGATGCTGACCCCCAGGTAGGCCGCCTGGATGATGGCATTTTGCTCGGCGTGAATGGCCCGGCAAAGCTCGTGGCGCTCGCCGGAGGCCACCTTGAGCCGCTCCCGCAGGCAGCCCACGTCGATGCAGTGCTGGGCGCCGCTGGGGGCCCCGTTGTAGCCCGTGGCCAGGATGCGCTTGTCCTTGACGATCACGGCCCCCACGGCGCGCCGCAGGCAGGTGGAGCGCTGGGCCACGAGGGCGGTGATTTGCATGAAGTAACTTTCCCAGGAGGGGCGGCTGCGACCCGCGCTCATCATACCTCCCCTGGGGCCCGGTCGAAACCGCCGTAAAGCGGAAAAGCCTCGCAAAGTTCCATGATCCGTTTGCGGGTGGCGGCCACGGCACCCTCGTTTTGGGGCTGTTTGAGCACCGCCGCAATCATCCCCCCGATGGCGCGCATTTCCGGCGCCTGCATGCCCCGGGTGGTGACCGCCGGGGTGCCGATGCGGATCCCGCTGGTGATAAAGGGGCTGCGGGTCTCAAAGGGGATCGAATTCTTGTTGACCGTTATGCCGGCCCGGCCGAGCAGGGTTTCGGCCTCCTTGCCGGTGATCCCCAGGTTGGTCAGATCCACCAGCATCATGTGGTTGTCGGTGCCGCCGGAGACCAGCGCGATCCCTTCGGCCAGCAGCTGATCGGCCAGAACCCGGGCATTGGCGACGATGGTTTCCTGGTAAGTCTTGAATTCCGGGCTCAACGCTTCCTTGAAGGCGACGGCCTTGGCGGCGATGGTGTGCATCAGGGGGCCGCCCTGGATGCCGGGAAAGATCTGCTTGTTGAAGATCCCGCCGAGATCCGAGCGCGCCACGATCAGGCCGCCGCGGGGGCCCCGCAGGGTTTTGTGGGTGGTGGAGGTGACCACATCGGCCAGGGGCACCGGCGAGGGGTGGAGACCTGCGGCCACAAGCCCCGCAATGTGGGCCATGTCCACCATCAGACGGGCGTCCACGCTGGCGGCCGCCCGGGCGAAGGCCTCGAAGTCGATGATCCGGGGGTAGGCGCTGGCGCCGGCCACGATCAGCCGCGGCCGGTGCTCGCGGGCCAGCCGCGCCAATGCGTCGTAGTCGATGGTGCCGGTTTCCCGGCGCACCCCGTAATGTACGAAATTAAACAGCCGGCCGGAAAAACTGGCCGGGCTGCCGTGGGTCAGATGGCCGCCGTGAGCGAGGTCCATCCCCAGAACGGTGTCACCGGGCTGCAGCAGGGCGAAGTAGACCGCCATGTTGGCCTGGGAGCCGGAGTGCGGCTGGACATTGGCGTAGGCGGCGTCAAACAGCCGCCGGGCACGTTCGATGGCCAGGTTTTCGGCCACATCGACGAACTCGCAGCCGCCGTAGTAGCGCCGGCCGGGGTAGCCTTCGGCGTATTTGTTGGTCAGGACGCTGCCCTGAACGGCCATGACGGCCGGGCTGGCGATGTTTTCGGAGGCGATCAGCTCCAGGGTGTGGCTCTGGCGGTCCAGCTCGCGGGCGATGACCGCGGCGATCTCGGGATCGACTTGCTCAATCACCGTTGCTTTCAAAAAAGGGTTCCTCTGCGATGGCCGTGTGGCAGTATAAGTGCTTGACAAACGTGCGCTCCCGTTCGTGGGGGGCGGGCCGCCCCACGGGTCTATTGCTTGTGGCCCAGGCGGTCGAACTTGTCCAGCCGGTCCTGGTGGCGGCCGCCTTCGAAGGGGGTTTCCAGCCAGGCCCTGACGATTTCAAGGGCCAGCCCTTCGCCGACGACCCGCCCGCCCATGACGAGAATGTTGGCGTCATTGTGCCGCCGGCTCATCAGGGCCGCGAACAGATCGTTGCACAGCGCCGCCCGGACGTGGGGGAAACGGTTGGCCACGATGGACATCCCGATGCCGGTGCCGCAGATCAGAATCCCGCGGCGGTATTCGCCGCGGGAAACCGCCCGGGCGACCTGCGCCCCGAAATCCGGGTAATCCACCGAGGTCGCCGCGTGCGTGCCGACATCCCGGACCACGATTCCCATTTGCGTAAGATAGGCTTTGACCGCCTCTTTCAGGGCAAATGCGGCGTGATCGCTTCCAATAATAAGCGGACTTTCTTTTTCGGGCATGCTGGGAACCTCGAATATCGGTTTCCACCGATAATGCCGGTGATTGATACGACGAATTAAGGAATTTATAGTCTGGCGGAGCGGATCGCAAGAAAAAAAACGGAGCGGCCGGATTTTCGTGGGGGGTGGGAGGAAGCGGGCAGTGACGGAATCGTCCTCCGGTGGTCCGCTGCAGACCGACCCGGCCGCCGCGCGGGCCGCGGCCCGGGGGAGGTCACGGCAGCCGGGCAGCCATCAGTCCGGGTGCCGCTTCAGAATCAAGGAGGCGTTGGTCCCTCCGAAGCCGAACGAGTTGGTCATGGCCACCCGGATGGCCGCCTGGCGGGCGACCCCGGGAACGTAATCCAGGTCGCACTCGTCTGCGGGGTTCTCCAGGTTGATGGTCGGGGGCACGACCCCGCGCTGGAGCGCCAGCGCTGTAAAAACGGTTTCGATGCCGCCGGCGCCGCCCAGCAGATGGCCGGTCATCGACTTGGTGGAGCTGATCATGAGGGAGCGCGCGCTTTCGCCGAAAACGTTCTTGACCGCCCGGGTCTCGAACAGGTCGTTGAGCTGGGTGGAGGTCCCGTGGGCGTTGATGTAATCGATCGCGGCCGGCTCTAATCCGGCGTCCCGGAGGGCCGCCGCCATGCAGCGGGCCGCGCCCTCGCCGTCGGGGGGAGGCGATGTCATATGGTAGGCGTCGCCGCTCATGCCGTAGCCGATGATCTCGGCGTAAATCTTCGCCCCCCGCTCCAGCGCCGCCTCGAGGGTTTCCAGGATCAGGATGCCCGAGCCCTCGCCGACAACGAAGCCGTCGCGGTCGCGGTCGAAAGGCCGGGAGGCCTTCTGGGGGTCGTCGTTGCGCGTGGAAAGCGCCTTCATGGCGTTGAAGCCGGCAATACAGGTGGGGGTGATGACGGATTCCACCCCGCCTGCGATCATCGCATCGGCGGCCCCGCGCTTGATGATATTGACCGCATCGCCGATGGCGTGCGCCCCTGCGGCGCAGGCGGTGGCCACCGAGGAATTGGGGCCTTTGGCGCCGAACTGGATTGAGATCATGCCAGGGGCCATGTTGCCGATGATCATGGGGATGTAAAACGGGCTGACCCGCCGCGGCCCCCGGGTTTCCAGTACCCGGTTGGTCCGCTCGAGCATCGCCAGCCCCCCCAGCCCGCAGCCGGTCAACACGCCGACCCGGTGGGCATTGGCGCGGTTGATCTTCAAACCGGAGTCCTCCAGCGCCATGCCCGCTGCGGCGATGGAGTAGGAGATATGCGGCTCGAGCCGCTTGGCCTCCTTCTTGGGCAGAAAATCCTCGGGTTTGAAGCCCCGGACCTCGCCGGCAATCCGGGTTTCATACTCGGAGGCGTCGAAGCGGGTGATTTCCCCGATTCCGGACTTTCCGGCGCACAAGCCCTGCCATGTCTCTTCGACGCCGATCCCCAGCGGCGTAACGAGCCCCACACCTGTAATCACAACCCGCCTGTCCAAAGCGCTTCCTCCCCCGTCCCCATCATCCGCCTGATTCATCCCCTGCCGCGAACCAGCCGGGCCGGCCAATTTTTAAGGCCGGCTGGCATTCACCCGACCCCGATTCGAACTGGCGGCCCATTTCCTCACGAGTGGCTGGCGATGTAGTCCATGGCATCCTTGACGGTCGCCATCTTCTCGGCATCCTCGTCGGAGATCTCGACGTCGAACTCCTCCTCCATGGACATGATCAGCTCGACCAGGTCCAGCGAGTCGGCGCCCAGATCGTCCACAAACGAGGCCTCGGGAACAACTTCCGCAAGATCGACGCTCAATTTCTCGGATATGATTTTCTTCACCTTATCTTCAACTGACATGGCTTACCCCTCCTTGGAAAAAATAGTGTTTGCAAATGCGTGAAAACGTGAGCGGGCCGCACCGGCCCGATTTTATACGTACATGCCGCCGCTGACGTGCAGCACCTGTCCGGTCAGGTAAGCCGCCCGCTCGGAGGCCAGAAATTCGACCACCGCGGCCACCTCCTCGGCCGTGCCGGGGCGCCCCAGCGGAATCTGGGCGACCATCGCGTCCCGGGCCTTTTCGCCCAGGGAGGCGGTCATGTCGGTCTCGATGAACCCCGGGGCCACTGCATTGGCCGTGATCCCGCGGGAGGCCAGCTCCAGCGCGACCGCCTTGGTGAAGCCGATCAGCCCGGCCTTGGAGGCGACGTAATTGGCCTGACCGGGATTGCCGGTGACCGCCACCACCGAGGAGATGTTGATGATGCGGCCAAAGCGCTGCTTCATCATCGCCTTGGCGGCCAATTTGGTGCAGAGAAAGGCGCCTTTGAGATTGGTGTCCACCACCGCGTCCCAGTCTTCGGCCTTCATCCGCACCAGCAGGCCGTCGCGGGTGATGCCGGCGTTGTTGACCAGCACGTCGATTCGCCCGGTTTCGGCCAGCACCTGGTCGATGAAGGCCTTGACGCTGACTTCGTCGCTGACATCGGCCTGGATGCCGGTGGCCCGGCCCCCGGCCGCCGCCGCCAGCTGCTCCACCTCGCGGGCCGCTTCGGCCGCGGCGGCATAGTTGAAATACACCCGACAGGCGGGAACGGCGAAGACCCGGCAAACCGCCCGGCCGATGCCCCGGGAGCCCCCGGTGACCACCACGGTGCGCACGCTTGTTTCGCTCATGAGGATCGCTCGAAGATGAAATCCGCCACCCGGTCCATGTCGGCGATGACGGAAGATCCGCTCAGAATCAGCGTTTGATGGGACACCGCCTGAAGGAAGGCGTCGGCCTCGGCGGTGCTGAAGACCCCGGAGCCGACCACGATCTTGTTCAGGTTGACCGCCACCCGCTCGGCCACTTCGGCGGCGAAGATCCGCGCCATGTGGTGATATTTGGCCGCCTGGGGGTCGGCCTGGCGGGCGTAGGCGACGGCGCGGCGGGCCATGCTGGCGCCGATCTCCACGTGGGTCATCATGTCCGCCAGGGCGAACATCAGGTACTGTTGCTTGGTCAGGCGGTTTTCATGCACCAGGTCAATGGCGGCGTTGAGGACCGTGGCGGCCTGGGCCAGGGTCCGGCAGCCCGGGTCCTCGGGCCCCGCGTCGGCCAGGCGCGCCATTTCCGCGGCGATGTCACCGTAGAAGCCGCCCCTGGTTTTGCGAGAGGTCTTCCAGCGAAAGGTGCTGATGATGCTCTGCTGGATTTCGCTGGTGCCCTCGTAGATGCTGGTGATGCGGACGTCGCGCTTGATCTTCTCGACTTCGAACTCGCAGATGTAGCCGTATCCGCCCAGGGCCTGCATGGCGTGTTCGGCCGCGGTGTTGGCTGCTTCGGTGGTGAAGAGCTTGGAGATGGAGCCCTCCACCTGGAGGTCTTCGTCGCCGGAGTCCAGCCGCAGGGCCACCTCGTCCATGTAGGCCTCGGCCGCCGCCAGGCGCACCACGCTGGGAACGATAAGCTTGTGGGTGTAACCTTGCTTTTCAGAAAGCGGCCCGCCGAACTGGATGCGCTCGGCGGCGTAGCGGATGGCGATTTCCATGGCCGCCTCACCAGCCCCCAGGGCCATGGCGGCCACCATCAGGCGGGTGTAGCCGAACACCCGGTTGGCCTGCTTCAGCCCCTGGCCGGGAACCTCCCCGATCAGGTTTTCAACCGGCACGTAGACATCGGTGAAGGACAGCGGCGAGGTGTTGGATGCGCGAATGCCGTGTTTTTCCTCGCCCTTGCCCTGAACGAAGCCGGGGGTTCCGCGCTCGACGATAAAAAAGGAGGGGCCCTCCGGGGTTTTGGCCAGAACGGTGACAAAGTCCGCATAGCCCCCGGTGGAGATGAACTGCTTGGTGCCGTTTAAAGTGTAGCCGACGACCTTGCCGTCCGCGTCGGTGACCGGGTCGGCCTTGGTTTTTAAGGCCGCCAGGTTGCTGCCGGCCCCGGGCTCGGTCACCGCATAGGCCACCAGGGTATCGCCCGAGGCGATCGCCCCCAGCCACTTCTCCTTCTGCTGGCGGGTGGCGCCGACGAAAATCGGGTCGGCCCCCAGCTGGATGGCGAAAAATGCCGTCCCCACGCCCAGGCAGATCCTGCCCAGCTCACGGGTGACGGCGCAGGTGTCACGCGCCCCGCCGCCCATGCCGCCGAATGCTTCGGGCAGAAAAAGGAGTTGCAGGCCGATCTCGGGGCCCAGCATTTGGCGGATCTCGGCTTCGGGGAAGATCTCCTTTTTGTCGAACTCTAGGATCTTTTCCTTGGTCAGAAGCCGTTTGCGCAGCTGGCGAATGGTGTCCACCACCATTTGCCGGTCCTCGGGGTCCAATCCCCGGGGGGGCTTGGCGGCTTCGATCACGTCAGTCGTCATGGGTGGCACCCTTTTCGGTTTAATCTTGACGGTTCCGCAAAAAGTCCAATTTCCGCGTTGCGCTGCATCTCGAATTCGCTGCGGCGCACAGGAGTGCGCCTCACGCCGCTGAGATTTGCGCGCCGTAACTTGAACTTTTTGCGAAAGCGTCTGGTCTTTGAATTGTCAACGGTTGTTTAATCTTCCTCGGTTTTCAAAACATCCCGCCCCTTGTAGACCCCGCATTCCGGGCAGACATGGTGCGGCAGCTTGGCCTCGCCGCACTGGGGGCATTGGGTGATGGCAACCGCCGCCAGTTTTTTGTGGGCCCGGCGCATATCCCGCTTTGACTTAGAGATTTTGTGCTTTGGTAAGGCCATGAGTCATCTCCTAACTATATGTTTTAATTTGTAATATTTAACCATAAAGCCCTTTCGGGAAAAGATGTTCTCTAGTAATTGAAATCATCCCGATTGTCAAGAACTTTCACGGGCGCCTTCCATTTTTGACATCTTGTAGTTGCCGGGGTTCTGTGCTATTGAGGCTTGCCGACGGCTGAAGACGGAACCGGTTACATCACAAGGGTTTGTAAATACAGCCTATTCCCAGTCCAAGCGAAAATCGGGGCCGACTCGGCAACCCGCGGCGGTTTCGCCCGGGCACATCCGCCGGCGCCTGCCGGGCACCCGCCGAGCTTGCCGCGGGCAACGTCGCCCGAATTTCTCATAACTCAAATTAAAAAATTTAACTAGTTATTTTCCAGCGCCCCAAGGTGAGTCAAAATGAAGGAAATCGTCACCCGCTTTCCCCCCAGCCCCAGCGGTTATCTGCATGTCGGCGGGGCCCGGACCGCGTTGTTCAACTGGCTTTACGCCCGCCACATGGGCGGCCGCTTCGTGCTGCGGATCGAAGACACCGACGTCGCGCGTTCCACCCAGGCCTCGGTGGACGCCATTTTCGAGGCCCTGGCGTGGCTGGGCATCGACTGGGATGACGGCCCCTACTACCAGTCCCGGCGCCTGGCCATCTATCAGGAGCACATCCAGCGGCTGCTGGCAGCCGGCCACGCGTACTACTGCACCTGCCCGCCGGCGGCGGTGGAGGCCATGCGCCAGCGGGCCATGGCCAGCGGCGGCAAACCCCGCTACGACGGCACCTGCCGCGAAAAAGGACTTTCCGGCGCTGAGGGCGCCGTGGTGCGCTTCAAGGTCCCCCTGGAGGGCACCACCGTGATCCCGGACGTGGTCAAGGGCGAGATCGTCTTTCAAAACTCGGAGCTGGACGATTTCATCATCCAGCGCAGCGACGGCACGCCCACCTACAACCTGGCGGTGGTGGTGGACGACATCACCATGGGGGTCAACACGATCATCCGCGGCGACGACCACGTCAGCAACACCCCCAAACAGATCCTGCTCTTCCAGGCCTTCGGCTGCCCCCTGCCGACCTATGGCCACGTGCCCATGGTCCTGGGCAAGGACAAGGCCCGGCTGAGCAAGCGCCACGGCGCCACTTCGGTGACCGCCTACCGGGACATGGGCTTTCTGCCCGAGGCCTTCCTGAACTATCTGGTCCGGCTGGGGTGGTCCTACGGCGACCAGGAGTTTTTCACCGTCGCGGAACTGGTGAAAAAGTTCTCCCTGGAGAACATCGGCCGCTCGGCGGGGGTCTTCGACTTCGAGAAGCTCCTGGCGCTGAACGCCGACCACATCCAGGCCATGTCCCCCCGGCAGCTGGCGCCGCGCTTGATCCCCTTTCTGGCGGCCGAAGGGGTCGCCGCCGAGGAGGGCCCCTTTATCGAGAGGGTCATCGCAACCCTCCAGCCCCGCAGCAAAACCCTGGTGGACATGGCCCGCGACGCCCGTTTCTACTACGCCCAGACCATCGTCTACGACGAACAGGCGGCCGCCAAATTCCTCACCCGGGATGCCCTGGAGCCCCTGGAGCGCCTGGCACAACAACTGGAAGGCCTTCCGGCCTTCACCCACGAAAGCCTGGAGGGCGCCTTTCAGGCCGTGATGGCCGCAACCGGCTTGAAGCTGGGCAAGATCGCCCAGCCCGTGCGGGTGGCCTTGACCGGGCGGACCGCCAGCCCCGGCATTTTCGAAATTACCGAGATCATCGGCAAGGACAAGGTCCTGGAGCGCCTGCGGGCCGCGACAGCCTTCATCCAGGGCAGCGCGGCGTGATGCCGGCGCCGGTCGGCCGGCGGTTTTTTTCTTGACGGCCGCTCGGGCTTTTTGATAAAAGGCCGGGATAATCACTGAGGGATCGTCTAGTGGCAGGACGACGGGTTCTGGCCCCGTTAACCTAGGTTCGAATCCTAGTCCCTCAGCCAAAACAATGAAAAAGGAGCGTGGCCGCCGCCAGCGCTCCTTTTTTTATTGCCCGTTTTCAGGCCTCCGGGGCGCGAGACTACCCCAGGGAGACGTCCAGGGTCATCATCACGGCAAACCCCGCCATGGCCCCGACCGTCGAGACATCGGTGTTCTTGTCCAGCTGGGACTCCGGTATCAGCTCCTCGATCACCACGAATATCATCGCGCCGGCGGCAAACGCCAGAGCGTAGGGCAGAATCGGGCGCATCAGGATGACCGCGGCGGCGCCCAGCACGCCGGCAATCGGCTCGACCACGCCGGAGAGCTGACCGTACCAGAAGCTTTTGAGGCGCGATAGCCCCTCGCGCCGCAGGGGCACCGAGACCGCGGCGCCTTCGGGAAAATTCTGGATGCCGATCCCCAGGGCCAGCGCCACCGCCCCGGCAAGAGTCGCCGACGGCAGGTCCGCGGCCAGGGCCCCGAAGGCCACCCCCACCGCCAGCCCCTCGGGAATGTTGTGCAGGGTGATCGCCAGCACCAGCAGCACGCTGCGCCGCCAGTGGGTCTGGATCCCCTCGGCCTCCTCGCGCGGAAACCCCAGGTGCAGGTGGGGCAGGACTTTGTCCACCAGCCAGAGAAAGGCGCCGCCGGCCAGAAAGCCGACCGCCGCCGGGACCCACGCCGGCAGGGGGCCCTCCTCGGCCATCTCGATGGCGGGCGCCAGCAGCGACCAGAAGCTGGCAGCGATCATCACCCCGGCCGCAAACCCCAGCATAGCGTCCAGCACCTTGCGGTTGATGGACCTGAAAAAAAACACCATCCCGGCGCCCATGGCGGTCAAAAACCAGGTGAAAAGGGTGGCCAAAAGGGCCTGTGTCACCGGGTTCAGCCCTGTAAACCACTGGAATAGCATGCTTCTGCTCCTGTCAAATCGGAATCATCGCCAAACCCCAAAAACCGCCCGAAAGCGGCGGGCCGCCGGGGCGGTCTGCCACCCATACACGGCAATCCGGCATCAGGCAAGCAAAAATCCGGCAGGGTGCAGCGGCCCAAACGATGGACGACTGCGGCCGCAGGCAAAAGCGCGCCGCAACTTCCCGTTGAGCGCCGGGCGGAGCTGTGATAGAAATATTCCATCCGTTTTGGATCCGGCCGCGACACAATTCCCGGGCGCGCATATCGCTCCGGCCGTCTCCCACCACAAAATCACCGGGGCTCCACAGCCACCCCGCCAGATGCCGCCGGGGCCCCCATTTGCCCACACAGGAAGGCCCGCGATGAACCACACCGCGCTCTTTGCCCACCTGCCGCCGCGCCTGGCCGGGCTGGCCGACCTGGCCGAGAACCTCTGGTGGAGCTGGCACCCGGCGGCCCGCATGGTCTTCAAGCGCCTCAACCGGCGGGCCTGGAAGGACAGCGGCCACAACCCCGACAAGCTCCTGCGCGAGCTCTCGGCCGAGGCCTTGACGGCCGCCGCCCAGAACCCGGACTACCGGCGCCACTACGACCTCACCCTGTCCCACTTCCACCAGGGCATCCAGCCGCGGGCCTGCAGCCTGCTGAACAATTCGGCCGAACCCGGCCAGCCGGCCATCGCCTATTTTTCGGCCGAGTACGGCCTGCACCACTCGCTGCCCTTCTACGCCGGCGGCCTGGGCTTTCTGGCCGGGGATTTCATCAAGGAGTGCAGCGACCTGGCGGTGCCGCTGGTGGCAGTCGGGTTCATGTACCCCGAGGGCTACCTCTGCCAGCGCATCCGCGAGGACGGCTGGCAGGAAAACCGCGACGAGCCCCTGGAGCGCGACGCCGCCTCCATCGCCCGGGTGCTGGACGCAGACGGCCGGCAGGTGGTGGTGCGCGTCCCCCTGGTGGAACCCCCCATCCACGTGGCCGTCTGGCAAATCGACGTCGGGCGGGTGCCCCTTTTCCTGATGGACACCGACATCGACCTCAACGCCCCCTGGAACCGCGGGATCTCCGCGCGCCTCTACATCGGGGACCGCGAGCAGCGCCTGCGCCAGGAGATCGTTCTGGGGATCGGCGGCTCCAAGGTGCTCGAAACCCTTGGCATCCGCCATTCGGTGCTGCACCTCAACGAGGGCCACGCGGCCTTCGCCCTGCTGGAGCGTATCCGCGAGAGAGTCGCCGCCGGGATGGGGTTCGAAGAGGCCCTGCGCCAGGTTCAGGCCACCTCGGTGTTCACGACCCACACACCGGTGCCGGCCGGCCACGACGTCTTTCAGTTTCCCCTGATGGAAAAGTACTTCAACGCCTACTGGCCGGCCCTGAACCTGGAGCGCGACGCGTTCCTCCAGCTGGGGGTGCACCCGGAGGAACCCCGGGCCGGCTTCAACATGACGGCCTTCGCCCTGCGGGCCTCGGGCTACCGCAACGGGGTGAGCCTCAGGCACGGCGAAGTCGCCCGCCGGATGTGGCAGTGCCTGTGGCCGGAGCTGCGAACCGAGGAGGTGCCCATCGACCACGTCACCAACGGCGTGCACGTGCCCTCATGGATCGAGCCCAAGCTGGAGCTACTCTTCAACCGCTACCTGGGGCCAAACTGGCTGGAAGACCACGACAACCCCCTGCTCTGGGAGATGGTGGACGAAATCCCCGACGCCGAACTGTGGCAGACCCACTACTGGCTCAAAATCAAGCTCATCAACGCCATCCGCGAACGCACCCGCCGGCGCTGGGCCGCGGACCACGTCAGCCCGTCGATGGCCATGGCCGGCGGGGTGCTGCTGGATCCCGCGGTGTTGACCCTGGGCTTCGCCCGCCGCTTTGCCACCTACAAGCGCGCCGATCTTATCTTCAGCGACCCGGAGCGCCTGAAAGGCCTGCTCAACAACCGCTGGGAGCCGATTCAGGTGATCTTCGCCGGCAAGGCCCACCCGGCCGACGAACCGGGCAAACGACTGCTGCAGCGGGTCTTCATTGCCGCCCGGGACCCCGCCATGGGCGGCCGGATCGCCTTCGTGGAAGACTACGACGAACAGTTTGCACAGTACCTGGTGCACGGGGTGGACGTCTGGCTCAACACCCCCCTGCCGCCGCTTGAGGCCAGCGGCACCAGCGGCATGAAGGCGTCCCTGAACGGTGTCCCGCAGCTCAGCATCGGCGACGGCTGGTGGCTGGAGGGCTACGACGGGCAAAACGGCTGGATCTTCGGCGAGGATAGCGGGCCGGCGGAGGTCCGCGACCAAGCAGATGCCGAGAGCCTTTACCGGCTGCTGACCGAAACGGTGATTCCCCTCTACTACCGGGTCGCCGACAGCGGTGTGCCGCACGACTGGGTCCGTGTCATGAAAGCGGCCATCAAGAGCAATGCCCCGCGTTTTTCCGCGCGCCGGATGGTCAAGGAGTACATCGACCAATTCTACCGCCGGGCGCTGCAGGACACCTGAAAGCGCCCGGCCGCACCGGCAGCGACCCCCCGGGCGTCTCAGCGCATGAAATTCATGTTGGGGCGTTTCGCGGGTGCGGGGTCGCCGGCAAAAAACCGGCGCAGGCCATCGGCCGCCGCCGCCAAGCTGTCGGTATTGATCAGCTGCGCGTAGAGGGTGTGGCCGAAGGGGTAGTTGGCGCAAAAATACTGCGCCCAGCGTTTGAAGCGCCGCAGGGCGGGCACCGGGTCGTAATGACGCTCCAGCAGCCGGACCATTTCAAGCGCCGCATGCGTGAAGACCTCGGGCCCCGGCCGCAGGCCGTCGGCCAGTTGGGCGAAAATCCAGGGCCGGGCGACGGCCATGCGGCCGATCATCACGCCGTCACAGCCCGTGGTGGCGATCATGCGGCGGCAGTCCTCGGCATCGAACACGTTGCCGTTGCCGAAGACCGGGATGGCCACGGCCGCCTTGACCTGGCGGATGTAGTCCCACTTGGGCGG
>Ga0272444_10001583_pt1 | contig 21791 bp, 23 predicted proteins | sample SSMForm13_FD_201033 | JGI IMG/M metagenome (GOLD analysis project Ga0272444, IMG submission 201033) | Marine sediment archaeal communities from Little Sippewissett salt marsh, Falmouth, MA, United States - SSM-Form-13 | ecosystem: Environmental > Aquatic > Marine > Wetlands > Sediment ...
TTCTGCGCAGGAAAGGACGGGCTAAGATTATAACGGCACACAGTTTAGCTAAGCTGGCACTTGTGCGTTTCGGCACGTTCTCGCACGATTCGGAACGAACCGGTGCGAACTGGTGCGTTCCGGGCCGATTCCGTGCAAAGCAGTGCGTTTCGGCACTGGGCCGCACGTTGGCGGGCAAATCGGCGGGGTGTGCAGCGGAATGGGCGCAGGCGGCTCGATTCGGAACGGACACGCTAGGACGCGTACGATTCCGGGGCGGCCTGCTCGAATCGGGTGCAATTCGGGACAAACATCAGCCGGACGATCCCGGTCGGACCGTTTCGCTGTTTGGCGATGATCAGCTCGGTCAGCTCGGTCGGCATGTAATTCGCTTCGCCCTGGTGGTAGTAGTCCTCGCAATGGAGCAAAGCGACAACGTCGGCGTCCTGTTCGATCGATCCGGACTCCCGCAGATCGCTCATGCGAGGGCGGTGGGTTTCTCGGTCGGCCGGGCCACGGTTGAGCTGGGCGGCGGCGACGACAGGTATTTCCAGCTCGTGTGCCAAGGCCTTGATACCTCGCGAGATTTCGGAAATTTGCTGCTGTCTGCTGTCGGCCCGGCCCGAGTAGCTCATGAGCTGCAAGTAATCGACGAAGACGGCCTGTATGTCGTAGGCGGCCTTGAGCCTGCGAGCTTTCGCACGAAGCTGGAGGATCGTGAGTTCGGCCGAATCGTCGATGTAGATAGGAGACTGTTCCAGATCGCCCGCGGCCGTCGTAAGCTGCGTCCAATTCTCCGCAGAGATCATTCCGCGGCGCATTTGGCGCAAATCGAAACGTGCGTGCGAGGCAAGGAGACGTTGAGCAAGTTGGCTCTTGGACATTTCCAGCGAGAAGATCGCGACAGGCTTGCCATCAATCACGGCCATGTATTCCGCGATGTTCAGGAGCAGGCTGGTCTTGCCCATCGACGGTCTGCCCGCAAGGATGACCATCTCGCCTTTCTGGAGCCCGGCGGTGAGTTCGTCGAACTGGTGGTACCCGGTGGACAGGCCGGTGATCAGTTGACCGTCCTGCTGCTGAAGCTGTTCGAAAGTCTGCTGAAGCAAAGTGTTGAGGGAGACGGCCTGATCGCCGATTCTGGCCGAAGCAATCTCGAAGACTCGCTGTTCGGCTCGTTCGACTATGATGGCGGACTCTTCAGATGATTCGTAGGCTTCGCGCACGATGTCGGTACCGGCGACAATCAACCCGCGGAGCATCGCCTTGTCCCGCACGATTCTGGCATAGTACTCGGCGTTGGCCGAGCTTGGCGTGCCGTCAACGAGCTGAACAACGTAGTCGATCCCGCCGACCTGCTCCAGTTGGCTGCGTCGCGCCAACTCCTCCTTAAGGGTAACTAGGTCGATTTCGCTCCTTTGCTCCTTCATATCGACCAGAGCATCGAAGATGATCTGATGGGCGGGACGATAGAACTGTTCTGAATTGACAATCTGCACGACGATATCGATAGCGGGTGCGTGAAGGATCATCGACCCGAGGACGCACGCCTCGGCCTCGATGGATTGGGGCGGAACCCGTTGCAGACCATCGGTTGGGGAAGGCGCAGCGGAGGTGGCAGTCCGGGCTGACTCCCGCGAAGACGTGTCAATACGCGTCATCTGCCTTCCCTGGCAAAAGAATCCGAACTGATACAATTCCTCCGGCACCCGCCGATTGGCCGGCAGCCAACAACACAAGAGCTTAACCCGCCGCATCCTTGGCCGTCAAGTAAAACCAAGCGAGGCTCCATCGGATGGAGGCGACAGGACAGGGCATACTAATACTATAAAGCGGGACCCGAGTCCCCGTCCGACTGGGCCTCATCTGACGGCTCGCCTTCTTCCACTGCGGGCTGAGAGCCAGCCTCGCCCTCGCCTCCGACCGGACCTTCCTGACCGCCCAACTGAATGACCGACACGGTCACGGTAGCCAAGATTCCTTCTGCGAATTGCAGCGCGACTTCGTGAGTGCCCACTTGCCTTATCGGCTGCTCAAGGACAACGTGCTCCGGATCGACGAATACATTTTCCTCGGCCAAGGATGCAATGAGCTGCGCCGGGCCAATCGAACCGTAAAGATGCCCTTCTTCGTTCGCGCGGGCAGGGATAGTCACTTCCCTCCCGTCGGCAAGCTTTGCCTTGGCTTCCAGTTCCGATCGAATCTTGGCCAGTTCCTCAAGGTACTGCTGCTTGGCTGCCTCAATGGCTCGCATGTTGGCTTCGGTTGGCTGAACGGCCAATCCTTGCGGCAGTAAATAGTTGCGTGCGTAGCCGGGCTTGACGTCAACTACCTGGCCGATGCTGCCAAGCTTGGAAATGTTCTTCTGAAGCAAAACTTTCATGTGTCTATCCTCAACGGGTCGGCGCGGTCCGCTAACTTACGTATGGCATGAGTGCCAGGAAACGGGCCCGCTTGATGGCCCTCTTGGCGGATCGCTGATGCTTTGCGCAGTTTCCGCTTCTCTTCCGCGAGAATATCTTGCCTTGCTGAGTGGTCAGCTTGCTGAGGCCGGATACATCTTTGTAGTCGACCTCGCTGATCTTCTCCCGGCAGAAGCGACACTTGGCCTGTTCCTGGAATCGCCTTCGTCGTTTCTTCTTCTGTGCGCCTCTGGCTCGAGGCGTAGACTTCCTTCTTGCCATTTTTCCAGTCTTCCTTAAGTCCTTGCCGACCGGGGACGACTCGGGCCCCAAGTCGACAGTCCATTAACTCCTGCTGCTTCAGAAGGGGATTTCATCCCCGCCTTCCTGGTCATATGCACTGGGCGGCGCTTGATCAGTAGCATCTGCGGGCGCACCGGCCTGAGCCTGATACTGCTGGGCCGGCTGGCTCTGGCCCGGCCGCTGCGATGCACCGCCTCCAGCGGCACCAATGAACTGGAACCGCTCCACGATCACCCGGTGTTTGCTTCGCTTCTGGCCGTCTTTGCCTTCCCAAGTATCCAGTTGCAGGCGACCTTCTATCAGCACGGGCCTGCCTTTCGACATATACTGGTTGAAGGTCTCCGCTTGGTTGCCGTAGCACCGACAATCGACGAAACAGGTCTCCTCCCGTTGCTCTCCGTTCTGACCTCGCCAACGACGATTCACAGCCAAGCCAAACTCGCAGACAGGTGTTTGAGACGGCAGGTAGCTCATCTGAGGATCGCGCGTCAGGTTGCCTAACAGGATCACCTTGTTATAGTTGGCCATAGCTTGCTCCCTGTCTCGCTGTCAGGTCATATCCATGGGTCATTTCCATTCCGAGAGGATCACGTCCCTTGCTGCTCTGCCTCTTCGGGCTTCTTCTCTGCCGCCCCAGAATCCACCGAAGCAGCGTCCGCCTCGGGGGCCTGTTCGGCCTCCTCGTCCTTCTTCCTCTCTGCTTCCGTCGGCTCGCCTCCCGCCACTACGGGTCCAGACTCGGAAGGCTTGTCTTCTGAGGCCGCGGGGACGGGCTCAGGAGGCTTTGGCCGGGGGGCCTCCGACGTGCGGCGGGCGGCGGCGGTCATTGGCGTATCCGCGCGGAGTTCATCTTCGGTAAGGTGTTCCCTCGCCAGGAACAGAACTCTGAGGACTTCTTCCGACAACTGGCAATCGTGCTCGATCTCGACCACCTTCCCGGGGTCAACACTGAGATAAGCCAGAACATAAAGCCCTCTCCTACGACCCTTTATCTCGTAGGCAAGACGCCTATCGTCCCAGGGCTTCATGGAGAGCACCTCTACCTCGTTCCTTTCCAGTATCCTGCGTACCGGCTCGCTTACCGCTTCGAACTCCGCGCCGCTTCCGTCCAATACGAACATGACCTCGTAGGTCTTTTTCCCGTCGCTCATTTTTCGTTTCCGTTATCGGGGTGTTCTAACTGCTCTGCCTTGCTGTTGTATTTGTCCATCACGTACGAAATGCCGAATCCAAGCCAGTCTTCCACTGCGTCGGCTGCCTTTGAGACAGCCTTGGCGACCGTTCCCAGTTCCTCACTCGAGAAGGAACTGAGAACATGCTCCACGTCTTTCTCGCTCGCCGAAGGAGGTCCGATTCCAATCCGCAGTCGCGGGACTTGCTGAGTCCCAAGCAGTCTCAGGATATCCTTCAGTCCATTGTGTCCGCCATCGGACCCACCGGGTCTCGCTCTAACCCAGCCAAGTTTCAGCGCCATGTCATCAAGCACCACCAGTACGTCCTCAGGCTTGGCTTTATGGTAGCCAACCAGTCCCTTCACGGCCTCTCCGGAGCGATTCATATACATCTGTGGCTCAAACACCATCGCGCTGCGGCAAATGCCTTGCGGACCCAGTTCTCTCGCATCGTAAAGCAGACCACCAAAGGCCTTGCGCCCGCAGCCCAAGCTCCAGCGATTCCGGAGTTCGCCGGTAACCATCCAACCGACATTGTGTCTAGTCTTGACATAGCTGCGACCCGGGTTTCCCAAGCCGACAATGAACTTCGCTTTCTCCGCTTCACCAGCCATTTCATAGCAAAGCCCAAAGCAACCAGCCTCCAGTCAAGGAGACTACCCTTTGGCCTCCTCGCCTTCGGCGTCGCTTTCTTGCTTCTCGCCTATTACTTCCGGTTCTGCAGGCGCTTCTTCCTCTTCGGCCGGAGCGGCCTCTTCTTCCGCAACAACGCGCACCACTGCCACAGGCGCCGCAGGATCGTCCAGACACCTTGATCCGTCAGGCAACGAAAGATCGGCAATAGTCAGGCTCTGTCCGATCCCCATATCGCTCACAGAGACGTCGATAGATTCCGGAATTGCCCGGACCGGACACTCTATCTTCGCCTCAGCCGCTATCTGCTGAAGTACCCCACCTTCTTCAGCAACGCCTGCCGGAGTGCCCTTCAGGACAATGGCCACAGTCACCTCCACGCGTTCATCAAGGTTGACCCTCGCCAAGTCCAAGTGAGTCACCACTTGTCCGTAGGTATCGTACTGCACGTCCTTGATCAGCGCGTTTTCCTTCTTACCGTCGAGGTCAACTTCCAGAAGCCTCTCACCGTGCATGATCGCCAGTTCGACGTCGTGCTCGCTGAGAGTCACAGGCGTCGATTCCAATCCGTGACCGTAGATCACCCCGGGAATCAGTCCCTGATTGCGAAGCTGACGAGCCTTCCGGGTCCCGGTTCCTTCTCGCTTTGTTGCCTTAAGTACCGCCATTGCGTATCTCCAACTCTCTTTTACTGTCGCTGCGACGAACTGCGACCCTCACCTGAAGAGACTGCTGACCGACTGATCGTTGTGTATCCTGTGTATCGCCTCTCCTATGAGCGAAGACACCGACAGAACGGTGAGTTTGCCTACCGCCTCAATCTTCTCGTTCGGTATGGGTATCGTGTCTGTGACGACGACCTCATCTATTGGCGCATCTCTCAGCCTTTCGCAAGCAGGGCCACACAGAACCGCGTGGGTAGCCCCCACGTAGATATCCTTCGCGCCTTTCTTTCTGCAAAGCTTTGCAGCATCGCAAATTGTCCCTGCAGTCGATATCATGTCGTCCATCATCAGCACAGTCTTGCCCTCGATCGTGCCGATCAGTTGGCCGAGTTCTACGTCGCTTCCACTGGTCCGCCGTTTGTCTATGACAGCCAGTTCCCCTCCCATTCTCTCGGCGTACATCCTCGCCCTTTTGACGTTGCCTACATCGGGGCTGACCAATGCCAAGTTGGTCAGCTTCTTCTCGGAGTAATAACGGCTTAGAACAGGCTCGGCATAGAGATTGTCCAGCGGAACGTCAAAGAAACCCTGTATTTGGGCTGCATGAAGGTCCATAGTCAGAACGCGGCTGGCCCCGGCCATGACTATGAGGTTGGCGATCAATTTTGCAGTGATGGGAACGCGACCTTCATCCTTGCGGTCTTGCCTGGCATAGCCAAAGTATGGAATTACAGCCGTCACGCGTTGGGCAGACGCCCGGCGAGCGCAATCAATCAGCACCAACAACTCCATGATGCTGCTGTTGATGGGATCGCAGGTCGGCTGAATGATGAACATGTCCCTTCCGCGAACGTCTTCCTCGAGCTTCACCCGCAACTCGCCGTCAGGGAACAACTCGATGGTCCTCTGGCCTAACTGAACGCCGAGATAGTCGGCCACCTTCTGGGCAAGCTCCATGTGCCTCCTGCCCGAAAAGACCTTCAGATTAGGCATGGACACTCTCCCTGCAAGAGCACGTCAAGCTATCTCTGGCATGGAACATATCAGCTAATGCACTCACTCGGGTCTGTTAGCACGCTTCCTTCGGGCCGGATGCTTTCGGCCGCTACGCGGTCAATCTTGAGCTACCCGGCCAGGACTCGAACCTGGAATGGAAGGACCAAAACCTTCTGTGTTACCATTTACACCACCGGGTAAGTACGGTTCACCCAGGCCACCTATCGGCGTCTCGTTTCGCGGCCCGAGACAATGTGCTGCGGTTGCAGACTCGTCCGGAGGCCTGAGCAAGCGGCCGCTACCTCGCTTGCCCACTTCCCGTCTTGGTCGGGATCGCCCCGTGCGGACGAAGGACGCCGTATTCCGGAGCGGCACTATACCGACAATGGAGGCCCCCTGTCAATCAGTCTATCCAGTTTTTGCCCGGTTGCCCCGCAAGGCTGGTCGTGCTACAAGGAACCTAATGCCGCGTCACCAGAAAGAGACTCTTCCCCCTAGCCCAGAGCAGAAAGAGGTAATAGGGATCGTCGGCGGGATGGGGCCCAGAGCCCACATCCAGCTTGAGCGCTACATGCTCGAAGCTGCCGAGGCATTGCTGCAAGCTTGCGCGGATCAAGACTTCCCCCAGTGGATCCTATCAAGCATACCTCAGACCCCTGATAGGACAGCCTCGATGAGGGGACAAGGCCCCGACCCGACCGACCTGCTGACCGAGAGCCTCCGCAAGCTCAGAACGCACCTAGACGAGAAGGCAAGAGTAGTCCGAGGCGCCGACTTCGCTGTGGTCGCCTGCATCTCAGCGCACAAATTTATCGGCGAAGCTGCCGGCAAAGTCGGCATCCCGATTCTGAACATGGTGACCGAGTCCGCCGCAGCCATATCCGCTTGCTGGCCTGGCGCAACAGTGGGACTGCTGGCCACCAGTGGAACACTAGAAGACGGCTTTCTTCACGAAGCCTTCCGAAGATCGGGACTCGTTCCAGTCAGCCCTGTGGACCTCGCGGACGGAAGCAATGTCCAGCAGGAACTCGTCATGGAGACCATCTATGGCAAACCGGCTGGCAATGGGCGTCACGATGGCGGGATCAAAGGGCAGGGCATCCTCGTCACACACATTGAGGCCCTCTGCGAAGCAGCCAGACACCTTATCGAGTTGGGCAATGCGGAGGTCATATTTGCCGGCTGCACCGAAATCGGATTGGCACTGAGCGAAGACACCATCTGTGGCGTTCCGCTGGTCGATCCGATGAAGATCGCGGCGGAAGCGGCCGTCAGACGCGCCTATGGTCTTGAACTGAATCACTGAGAATTTCATGCAAGCACTAACGATGACACTGGGAGCATTCGCGCTGATTCTCGTTCTGGCAAGGCTTAAGGTCCCTCTGACCGGCGCCATTCTTGCAGGCGCCGTCGCCTGCGGCCTGGGTTTCGGAATGGACCTACGGGAACTGGCCCTTCGCGTAGTCGAGGCGGTAGTGCAGCCTCGAACGCTCAGCCTGATGGTCATAGTGTCATGCCTGATGGCGCTTTCCGGGACAATGCAGGCAGGGGGGCAAATGAAAAGGATCGTAGCTCTGGCAAGGTCGATTCTGCGCAGCCCTGCCGTGGCCATGGCCGCCCTTCCGGCGATCATAGGCATGTTGCCGATGCCGGGCGGCGCGCTGTTTTCTGCTCCCATGGTCGAGTCCGCAGCCGGCGGCGCGAGCGTTTCTCGGGGAAGGATGTCGGCAATTAACTACTGGTTCCGACACGTATGGGAATACTGGTGGCCGCTGTTTCCCGGTGTAATCGTCGCGGTCGCCATTACGGGCGTGGGCATAGGGAATTTCGTAATCTTCCACTTGCCCCTGAGCGCGGTCTCGATTGCGGCTGGCCTGCTGATCTTCAGAAAGACACACCCGGACCTGCACACTAAGGCCTCGGGGCCGCCAAGAGGCGCCAAGAGAAGCTTTGTCAAGGCCACATCTTCAATCTGGATGGTTTTGCTGGTCTGGGTGGTCGTGAAAGTCGTTGTCTCCCTTGCCTCTGACGGTGTAGCCGACCCGAGCGATGCCGACGAGACCGAAAGCTACCTACAGTTGACCGGAGAAGCGCTCCGAACCTACCTTCCGATAATGGCCGGCATCTCGGTCAGCCTGATTTTCACGACGGTCACTAACAAAATAGACAAAACGGCGGCGAGGAAGATATGGAGCGATCGCCGCATCCGCCAGATGGTTATGCTGGTAGCGAGCGTGATGGTCTTCCAGCACGTGCTCAACCAGGCGGACGCTCCGGCGAGGATCGCGGCGGAACTCACCGCGATGAAGGTGCCTGTGGTGGCAGTATTCGCGATCCTTCCCTTCATCGCCGGCCTGGTCATGGGTATTGCGGTTGGTTTTGTCGGAACGAGTTTCCCGATTCTGATGGGAATGCTGACGGCCTTGCCGGATGCCGGCGACCCCAGGCCCTATGTTGCCATTGGATACCTCTTTGGCCACATGGGTCAGATGATGAGCCCACTGCATCTATGCCAGATAGTCTCCAACAAGTACTTTGGCACGGGCTTCGCTCCGGTTTACGTACAGATAGTCCCGGTGGCAGCGTTGACGGCCATGGCGGGCTCAGCGTATGTCGCAGTGCTGATGCTGTTCATGAACTGACGCAACGTTCCCCTGCAAAGCTAGCTAAGGCCCAGACGAAAGAACGTGGCCGCATTTGCGGTTGTCTTCTCGGCAAGTTGTTTGGTTTTCAGGCCGAAGAGCTTCGCAAGGAAGGCGGCCACATGGGCGACGTTGGCGGGCTCGTTAGTCTTCATCTTACGGACCGGCTCGGGCGAGAGGAAAGGCGCGTCGGTCTCTATTAGGAGACGCTCAGAGGGTACAAGCTTTGCCGCCTGACGCACTTCGGACGCCTTGGAGAAGGTGACTATCCCGGAGAAACTGATCGCCGCCCCCATGTTTAGTGCCGATCGCGCCTGCTCGGGTCCGCCAGTGAAGGAATGGAACACCACGTCAGTTCCGATCACGCCCGATTCGGACAGGATCGCCATTGTATCCTCAAACGCTTCCCGGGTGTGCACCACGATCGGCTTTGCCAACTTACGGGCCAAGGCCAATTGCTCGGAGAAGACCCTCTGTTGGTCCTGGCGGGGCGAATAATCGTAGTGATAATCCAAGCCGACCTCTCCGATCGCCACGTTTCCGGGTCGCTTCGCCAGGCGTTCGATGCAGTCAAGGTAGTCGCCGGGCACATCCTTGGCGTCGTGTGGGTGGACACCGGCCATGCAATACACGTCCTCATTTAGGGCTGCTATCTCGGCGGATGCTTCGGATTCCTGCAAGTCCCCGGCTGCGCAAACAAGTCCGACCAGCCCTGCCTCGCGCGCGCGAGTGAGAACCGCGTCAAGTTGGTTTCGTAGCCGACCGTGGCTTAGATGGCAATGGCTGTCAATCAGCCTCAATTCAGATCTTCCTACTTTCCAGTATCCTGCGGCAGCGGTTCAAAACGCCTCCGGTATATGTTCCAGTCGTGGGGGCTGACCATCTTCGCAAACAATCGAAATCACGTCGAACCTGATATTGTATCCTTCCGCGCTATGATTGCCGATGTAATGCGAGGCAGCGCTTCTAAGCTTCTTTCTCTTATAGGAATTGACGGCGGAGGAAGGGGCGGTATGCCGGTCGCTGGATCGAGTCTTGACCTCGACGAAGACGATAGTTCCCAACTGCGACGCACTGCCAGTGCAACTATCGAGCACAATGAGGTCGACTTCGCCGGCAGGGCAGCGGTAATTCCTGGCCAGAATCTTCAATCCGCGTCGAGCCAGGAAACGTTTGGCGAGGTCCTCCCCGCGAGATCCAAGTCCCGGACGGCTTTTGCGCCGGAACGGCCACACGAGTTAATCCTCACTCTGTGACTGCGACTGGTCCGACGGTTGGGTCTGCTCGGGCTTTTCGGGCACCGCTTCTTTCCGGACAGGACGAGCCACCTTGGTACGTTTGACCTCTTTGAGCCTGGTGGCCTTGCCTATTCTGTCACGAAGGTAATACAGCTTTGCCCGGCGGACCTTCCCACTTCGAACGACTTCCACACCAGCCACCTTCGGGCTATGGATAGGAAAGACCCTCTCAACGCCCTGGTTGTTGACTACTCGCCTTACAGTGAAGGTCTCCGACACTCCGCCGCCCTTGCGGGCAATAACCGTGCCCGCAAAAAGCTGGATGCGTTCCTTCTCGCCTTCGACTATCCGCACCGCCACATTCACCGTGTCCCCAATCCTGAATTCCGGAATATCCGGCTTCATACTCGACTCGGCTACTTTGTTCAGAAGTTCCTGACTCACCGTTACTCTCCCGAAGGTGCATCCGGCCTACGCTTCCAGCAGCGGGCGGGACTACAAGTTATTTGCCCATATCCGGCATGGCCGGCTTTTGCAGCAAGTCCGGCCTGTTCGCTTCTGTTCTCTTGGAAGCCTGTTCCTTCCGCCACACGGCAATCTTACCGTGGTCTCCGCTCAGGAGCACTTCCGGCACAGGCATATCGCGAAACACCCGTGGACGGGTATATTGCGGGTACTCCAGCATCCCTGCCGAGAAGGACTCCTCAGAGACGGATTCGTCCTTTCCGAGCGCTCCTGGCAGCAGGCGAGTCACCGCATCTATAACTGTCATCGCAGCGACTTCTCCGCCCGAAAGCACATAATCGCCGATGGATATCTCCATATCGGCCAGACTTTGACGAATGCGCTCGTCGAAGCCCTCGTAGTGCCCGGCCAAGAGTATCAGTCGCTCTTCGCCGACAAGCTCGCCAACAAGCTTCTGGTCGAGCTTGCGTCCCTGCGGGGTCAGCATTACGACCTTCCCGGACGGCGGGGCCTGCATTCTAACATGTTCTACAGCGTCGAAGATCGGTTGGCACATCAGCACCATGCCCGGGCCACCGCCGTAGGGAGCATCATCGACAGTTCCATATGAATCCGCCGCAAACTCACGGATATTCGTCCGGTGGACCTCTATCAGGCCATTCTGTACGGCTCTGCCGACGATGCTCGTAGCCACAAACGCATCGAACAACTCGACGAAGAGCGTCAGGATGTCGAAGCGCAGGGCCATACGCACCACGAACTCGACGCTTGTTAGACGCTCTAACCGATGCCTTGACGCTTCAAGAGCTTGGCAACCGTCTCGCTCGGCTGAGCGCCCTCGCCAAGCCAGTACTGTATCCTCTCACGCTTGAGGGAAACCTGCTTGTCGGGGTCCTGGGCACCCGGGTCGTACCAGCCCAACTCCTCGATCACTCGCCCGTCACGAGGGGTCCTGCCGTCAACCGCATTCACGCGGTAACAACTGCGGTGACGCCTGCCCAATCTCTTCAGTCTTATCCTGACGGCCACGTATCGTCTCCCAAACGCTCAAACAAAAGCTGCAAATCGCCTATCCGCCTCTATCGGCAATGGTATCACCAACTCCAGTCCAATCGTGCGAATCGAATATTCTATCGCCCCGCCGCGCGCTTGCAAGTCCTTTTTCCCCGTAGGCGTCGCCCCTCCCGGCAGGCTCAACCGGAAAACCGCTACCTCGGCGAGTAAGCTTGGATTATAATGCAATTGTCGATGCCGCTGCTGCGGAACCGCGGATGCGACATCGCCTTGCCTGTGGGCTGCAAATCCCAGGCTAAAGCCCTCACGGGCGTATGGAACCCGGTGACGGGCCGGGCATTGGAACCTGAGACTATCCGCAGGCCGCTGCGGAGAAAAGAAATCGGAATTGCCAGCATGTCTGATAGCCCTCCTGAGGCGGGCAAGAGGGGAGATGTGCCTAGCCTCCCAGAGAACCGCGCAGATCGGGATCAACCTGCGCCCATCACAAAGGCAACGGACCCTCCTGCAGTTACACACGAAGCCCGCACGTCTCGGCCACAAGCCGCTTCGCCTCCGAACGAAACTCTTGCAGCGGACAAGGTAGAAATGAGGCCCTCATCTACCGACCAGGCAGCAGGAGCCAAGCCCACCGTGATTGTTCGCTACGGGCTAATGCGCCACCTCGGTCAGTTTCGGCACAGCTTGAACAGCGAACCTCTGCCGGGAACCGAACTCGTGGTTCGAACAGATCGCGGTGTGGAACTGGGAGAAGTCGTAGCCAATGTTGGGGAAGCGACCCACTTCGGCATAGTGGCAAAGCAGGAGTTGGAAGGATACCTTCGGGCCAATGGCGAAGACTTCCCCTTCTGCAGGGAAGGCAAGGTCCTTAGGAAGGCCAACCAGCAAGACGTGATCGACCAGAAGCACTTGCGAAGCTCGGCGAAGGATGAAGCCGCCTTCTGCAGAAAGCAGATCGACGAGCTTAATCTGGAAATGAAACTCATAAGCGTTGAACATTTGCTGGGTGGAGAAAGAATCATCTTCAGTTTTTCGGCCGAGAACCGGGTCGATTTCCGCGAGTTGGTCAGGAGACTGGCCAGGGAATACCGAACACGGATCGAGATGAGACAGGTCGGCGCTCGGGACGAAGCCCGTCTCCTTGCCGACTACGAGCGATGCGGTCAGCGGTGCTGCTGCCAGCAGTTCATAAAGGACCTGAAGCCAGTCTCAATGCGAATGGCCAAGGTACAGAAAGCAACGCTGGATCCCTCCAAAATTTCAGGAAGATGCGGCAGGCTAATGTGTTGTCTGCGCTTCGAGGACGAGACGTACGAGGACCTGCGACGCAAGTTGCCCAAGAAGAACACCTGGGTCAGGACAGATCAACTATACGGGAAAGTTCTGGACACACAGATACTGACCCAACTGGTCCGTGTGGAATTGCATGACCGGACCAACACCGTCATCGCCAACGAGCAGATCGTCGAAAGGGACCTCCCCGAACCAACCGACCAGGATCTTGCAGCCTTGGCTGCGCAGGCCAAGGCTGCCCGTCAGCTTGCGGCGCAACAGGAGGTAGCCCCAAGGTCTGCACCCGGTACGATCCGAGGAGAAGGCAAGGACGGGCAAAGACCCAGCCCTAAAGAGACCACTGACGGCCAGCAAGATAAGCAAACAAACAAAACCAAGAAGAAGAGAAGACGAAGGCGACGAAGGCCTGGTAGAAAGACAAACCAGCCATCTGCTCAGACTGGGCAGAAACAGAAGGATTCCGGCGCCCCTGCAAGCGGCACTGGGCAAACGCAACAGGCCAGCAAACCCAAAGCCAAGCGGCGCCGAAGGCGCAGAAAGAAGTAAACTTCTCCCTATCCACCGTGGCCGTGTGCAGTCTGACCAAACTCGGCGAATATGGCGTAATCCCGCAGGCGTATCAATACCACACCGCGTTGAACTTAACAGCGCTGAGGGCCCGTTTCAGTTGATCGACACCGGCGCGATCGACCGTCAGCCTTTTGACCTCCCATTCGCGTGTCTTAATCCTAAGTCGAATGCGTCCGCCGGCCGAAGGTGCCTGCAGTCTTACACGGTCTCCCAGGCGCACCTCAAAATGGTCGCTTTGTGCGCGACAGATCATTCTTTGGTTGGTCAGCAGCACCCCTGAAGCGCCGTCCTCAGACCTGGGCCGTTCTCTATCGGGTATGTATGCCTGGAAGTGTTCTCCCTTTGCCGGAGTATACCAAGACTTCAGTCGATTCTGGATTGTCTGCGGGAGCGTGTCCCAAGGCTGCTCCCGATGGGAGGCGATGTGCCTGATAAACTCTGCATGCTCTGAGGATCCCCCCCCACCGGCGGAGACCATGAACTCTTCTGCCCTTCGCAGGTTCCCTATCCTCAGCAGGCACGTGCCTTGGCCCGTCGCGGCGTTGATTTGGGCTTGAGCGGCAATCAGACCCTCACCGTCACACATGTCACATAGCCAGTATGGCATTGGCAGGTTTGCCGGTGGAGACACCTTGGACACTTCCGGAAGCGCCGAAAGAAGCTCCTGTCCGGAAAGCCTCGATATCTCCGGATCTCCCACCCAGTCAGGCCGGATGTGCTGAGATTCGGTAGTGAAGCTGTCCTGCATCAGTGGAGCATAGATTATCACATGGGCTTCGAGGTGCACCCTCTCGGAGCAGCGAAGGCACTGCCTGGGCATCGCGCATCGGAAGCTCGGATCAGTAAGCCTTTTTGCGGGGAATTCGAACGTGGCACCTAACTGGTCCACCCTGACCAGGCGAATCTTGTCACTCAAAGCGGGTAGCACGGCAGTCTTGCCTGAGACGACCTCCGGAGGCTTCTCGACCGGCGTTTGCTCCTGCCCCTGTTCTTGCTGCTGGGCACTGGCGGGCTTTGCCTGCCAGAGCCACTCGGCGATGGCCTCGTCAGTTACCGATATCTGCCTGGGAAGTCGGAACCTGTGCCGACAGGTCCCGCAACGCACAAAGCAGTCGGCCACTCCAGGCGGAACAGAAAGGACCGCTCCACAAACAGGACATTGCACGTTGCGAGATGGCATCCAGCGTCCTCAGGTCCGGCAAGTAAGGTCCAGTAGTCGGTCCGTCACACACCGAGAGCACCGACCCTCAGCATAGGTTACATCTCACAAGCTTATATACCAACAAAGCGCACTTGTGAAGCGTTTCCGACCGGCCAGCCTTGATATCCAACCGCGTAAGCGTATCATCTTTGGCTTTGCCTATTCAAGGAACGGATATGAGCACCTTCAGACTCAACATCGCGCACATAAGAGGTTGTCCCCCGCCCCAGCAGGTCTCCAAGGCAATGGAAAGCTTCGGACTGCCCAATTCGGAAGAGTTCGGGGTACTCAATTGTCGAGCAACCGAGCAGGCCGTGTTCGCCACGATCATTCGCCGGACGAACCAGGCGATTCAACGACTCGATGCATCCGCTGGCGAGGTGACCAGCGAGGCAGTTGAGAAAGTGACCGCCTACCCGTTCGCGATACGACCTTCCGCTGAGGTCGTCGAGATCTACGAAGGTCCGGCCTCTGCGATCGAGCAGGTAGGCGTATTCATGAGCGGCTGTCTGGCGCTGCCGACTGTGGTCGAAGCGATAGAGATCGACATTCCTTCGGCTATAGAGAAACTGACCACCCGCACGAGCAAGTTCCAGCTCCGAACAATTCGCGTGAGCGACTACGCTCACAACTCCTACATGTCCGGACCATATTCGCCGAAGTTCCTGGACACCCAGCACGGGAAGGACTTCATGGATGAATACGCCGAATACGTTCAATCGGCGTCGGTCCGCTTCCAGGGACCGACAAGCAGAGCGACCGCAAAGCTGAGTTCGAAGGCGTGTTTCAGCTATTCGTGCAACGAAGACGACCAGCCTGAAGTCCAAGCGATCCTGCGTGGACTTGTATAGACACACAACGGCAGCCTAGTCGTCGTCTTCGTCATCCTCATCCTCATCGTCATCGTCATCGTCGTCGCGGTCTCGCTCTTTCTCCCTGCGGCGACGCTGTTCGCGAGCGAGTTGTTTTGCGCGACGGTCGAGCCTGCCGGCATAGGCGGACGGGTTGTACTTCCTTCCCTTGAACACCCCCATCTCGATCTCGCGCCACCCGTCAACTACGTTCAACCTTCCTCGCCCGTCAAGCTTGCGGATGCTTCCGGCCATTTTTTGCATGTCATCGGGCTTTTCCTTGTAGTGCGGAATAAGGTAGGCGATCAGCCCGTTATCGACGTACGCCTGTGCATCCGACAGCTTATCTCCTATCCCGATCTTCACATTCCCGTAGGACTTCTTGACTGCCTTGAGCTTGGCAGTCTTAAACTTCCCGCTGTCACCGAAAGCATCCCTCAGTTCGCTGACAAGCAGCGGACCGTCCGGGTACTTGTGTCGGGCGAGCCAATCTTTGGACTTCCTCGCCAGTAGATCGGGCCGGTGTGTCAGGTAAATGATGCTGTACGATTCGGAGATCCGCTTGGCCACATCCACTGAACCCGCCATCGGAGTGGGGTTGCCCAACAACACATGGAAGAAGCTGCTGTCCACAACAGTATGGTCCAGGTCGATAACGACGAACTCGCTTTCCTTGTCGCGGGCGGCCACCAGTAGCGGCGAGGGGCTGACCTTCAGCACATCCTCCGAGACGCCTTCAGGCCTTCCCGTTATGACGGCCTTGAGCTTGTAGTCGCCTTCCTTAGGCGGCGTCCAGGAGACCTTGGCCAACCCGTTTCCGTCGGTAGTGGCGACAGCAACGGGTTCGTCGCCTTCCACGAAACTGACAGTCAACCCCTTGATACCCTTCATGTTCTTGACGGCCTGGGCTCTGGCGGCAAGGTCCACAGGCTGGCCGGGATAGGCCAGCGTATCGAATGCATAGAACAGGACCCCGTGCTCGGAAGCCAAGAAGACCTGGCCCGCCACTGCGGCGGCGGTTTCTTTCCAGCCTCCGCCCGAAGAACTCGGTATTCCCAAGCTGCTGGTTCCGCTGGAAGTTCCCTCTGAATCGTCGCTTCCGCCGATCCCGTTGAGGTTGACGTTTATCTCCTTGGGAACTTGGACGCAACCGGCAAGCAAGACCACAAACACCACGGTGCAGAGCTTTCTCATCTTCATGCCTCCCGCCTGCAGAAGGTATCCGCGCCAAATTCTAGCATCACGCAAGGTGAGCTTCACCAGTCATTTCGTATCTGGCGTATCAGGCGCTTACTCGTGGATCTCGACGATATCTCTGTCCTTGAGAATCTCCGTTCGGTGCACTTGTTGCCCATCGAAACGCCCCTCGCCCCAGATGCGAGCGTATTTCATTTTGTCGGGAAGCTCGCGATGAATGTCTCGGGCAAGGTCCTCAATAGTCGAGCCGATGCGCAACGTGAACGGCTGATTCATATCCGCGGGCCTGCCGCGCTCCTTGGAGTAAACACGCACCATGGCAAGCATCCGCCAGGATCGGTCCAGCATCTCGGTGATGCCCTCACCGGTGGCGCTGCTGACCGATAGCACTTCAATCGTTCCCGCGTACAGTTCCCTGAGCGCCTCGATGTCTTCGCTCCCGCAGGCGTCCGCTTTGTTGGCAATCACCAGGCCGCATTTCACGCCGGAGTCGTCTTCAGGTAACTCGTTAAGCGGCACCGACAGCAATGAGACCCCCCTGCCGACGAGCAGCGACAGCGTGGCCTCTGCCTGCCCGAGCGCGTCAGCGGAACAATCCACCACGACCGCGACGATGTCCGCCAGGCGAATCGTGCCCATCAGTCCCGGAGGCATATGCTCTGCCGTCACCGGCGGGGTGTCCACAATCTGGACCTGCACGTCTTCGTACTCGGCCATGCCGGGAACCGGCAGAGGCGTGGAGAAGGGATACTCGGCAACTTTCACCGGAGCCTTGGAAGTCGCGGCGACAATGCTGCTCTTTCCGGTATTGGGAGGCCCTATAAGGACGACTTGCCCCGCGCCGCCTCTTGGCACGTGAAAGACATCCGGTCCTCTCTTGGCGGGCCTCTTTGCCGCAGCCTTGCGCAATTGACTGATGCGCCGCTTGATATCCCCCTGCATCCTGTCGGTACCCTTGTGCTTGGGAATAACGCGCAGCATTTCCCGCAGCGCTTCCAGACGGTCTTCGTCCGTCGTCGCTTCACGGTAACGCCGCTCAGCCTTCTCGTATTCGGGGGTCAGGTTAGCTGGCATAGTCCTGTCACAACCGCCAATACTATATGAATTACACCAATTCCTCCCTCAAAGACAAGTCCCGGGGCCAGCTTGCCGGTAGGGCCCGAGGCCGGTAAGCTTGTTGGATTCGTACGTCCCGGGCAATCCTCGAAGCGATGTGAGATCTATGACAGCCGAACCGCAAACGACTATTAAGCTTCCAGAGACCCAACCTATAACCGACGCGCACAGGAAGCGAGGCCTGTTCTTCGTCGGGGCCGCTGTGGCTGCCGTCGGCTGCGCCATGGCAATCCAACTCGCCACCAACTCAAACTTCGTCGCCGACGAGATCGGTATCAGCGCCGAACAGCAGGGCCTGCTCGAGGCCATCCGTGAGAGCTGCGGCGTGATCGCCCTGGCGGTGCTTGCACTGCTGGCCGGGCTCGCAGAGCCTCTGATCGGCGCTGCCATGCTCGTACTGCTGGCGGTCGGGCTCGGATCCTACATCTTCGTACCCGACTACGCCTGGCTGATAGTCGCCTCTTTGGTCTGGTCGCAGGGCATACACGTCTGGTTCCCATTGCCGGACTCCATGACGCTCGCACTGGCCGAACCGGGCAAAGCCGGCAAGCGACTGGGGCAGATACACGCAGCCTGGGCGGCTGGGTTCGGCGGAGCGCTCGTAGTCGCGTATCTGCTTCGCGTCGTCGGGGGAGTCCAGATACGCCCACTGTACGTTCTTGCCGGCGCAGCGGGGCTCCTGGGGGCCGGGCTGTGCCTGGGAATCCCTCGCACGATCAAGACAGCCCGACCCAGATTCGTCTTCCGAAGGAAGTACTGGCTCTACTATCTTCTGTGCTTCCTCGAAGGTTGGCGCAAGCAGATCTTCGTAGCCTTCGCGGGCTATCTGCTGGTCAAGCACTATGGCGCACCGCTTGAGACGATGCTCGGCCTATGGGTGATCATCCAGGCGATCAGCTATGTCGCCGCCCCGCTGGTCGGCAGGCTGATCGACAGGACCGGCGAGCGCCCGGTACTGGTGTTCTACTTCGCCTGCCTGACGGCTTTCTTCGTCGGATATGCCTTCATCAAGAGCAAGTCAGCGCTCTATGCGATCTACGTGATCGACAGCGCGTTTTTCGTGTTCGCAATCGCGCTGAAGACTTATGTCAACCGCATCGCGCCCAAGAGCGAACACACCGCCACCCTTAGCATGGGCGTGGCTGTCAACCATGTTTCGGCGGTGCTCATGCCGATTGTCGGCGGACTGCTGTGGAGGCTTGCCGGACCCGAGTGGACGTTCCTGATCGGCGCCTTCGCTGCTGCGGCCAGCATCGGACCAGCTCTGTTCCTTCCAGGCCGACCGCAACGGCACCCAATCGCAGATGAACGCAGATAGGTACCGCTGGAGCAGACTCTGGAATCTACGGCAATCCGCGTCCATTATTGGCCGATCAACCCCAACCGTGAATAAACTGTAATATATACTTGACATATAGTAATACCTATATAACATTATGTTTGTCATGATTAACATAATCTGCTTGTGCTGATCTGACTAGTAGAGACCGCAACGAACCTTGCGGCCGAAGGAGAACGCGGAAAATGACACGGGACATGAAGCGTCGTTTCTTGTACGCGGGCATGTTCGCCGTGGCAGGCGCAGTGGCCACGATATTGCACGTCAATGGAATGAAGGGCGCTCTTGTCCCTGCAAGCATGTATGTGGGAGCAGCGGCAATGCTGATAGCTTGGCCGCTGATCTGGGGGAAAGGCGCAAAGTTGACGGCGAAGGAGCCCAAACACCCCGCGATTGTTGTCATCTTAGTGGGCCTGCTGATCATTCTGCTGGGGACGGGCATAGTCGCCGTCTCCCGCATCCCCGGCCAGTCGGATTCGCTGAATACGCTGATCGTAGCGCTTTGGGGTAGCGGATCAGCAGCATATCTCATCTTCCGCAGCGAACCAGATCCCGCAGCCAGAACCGACGAACGGGAGATCATGATGCGCAGGAGGTCCGATCTTATCGGGGCAGACGCTTCCTTCTGGCTCATCGTCGCAATCTGCGCCGCTGCGGTAGTGGTTTCAGGACTGAACAGAAAACCTGACTTCGTGATTGAGGCAAAATGGATCCCATCGGTCCTTCTGGGGCTGTTGGCGTTCCGGATAGCGGTCATGGCCGTTGCGAAGATGGTGATACGTCGCCGGGAGGGAGCCCATGGCGGAGAGTAAGCTGACCAACCGCATTCGCCGATTGCGATTCGACAATGGCGAGATGACGCAGCAGGAACTGGCGACCCGAGTGGCCGTCACGCGTCAGACGATAATCGCGCTGGAGGCAGGCAAATACGCCCCGTCGCTGCCGCTCGCGTTTCGCATCGCCCGCGTGTTCGGCGCGAATGTGGAAGAGGTATTCCTATATGAGGGACCTATCGACCCAGGACCGCAGTTGGGCGCAGACAGACACAGATGAAGGGGTCGCATTCACATTGATCCGATTGCATTTGTGACTGCTTCTGGTCAGACCTCGACGATATAGGCTGCCGGGCTTCCGTGAAGGTCGCTGGAATAGACCACCTTGCTGCTATCCGGGCTGAAGCACGCGTGCGGGTGGACCATCTGCGTGTTCGGCCTGCCTGATCGGGGATCGATGTACGGTTCCATGCTTGACCCGTGATAGCAGATGGCCTGCTCCTTCTTCGCCGCCACGTCCACGATGAAGATCATTCCCCCAGCAAGCTTCGGATGCCCGTCTCCGACGATCATGCTGTTGTCGCGGTTGGAGATAAAGTGAGCGTAGCGGGAGCCGGTCATTAGGACTTCTTCTTCCAGCGTATCCGGGTCCAGCAGATTGATACTGGTCGTCTCCGCCTTCCTGCTTGTGTAGTACTCGTATGCTGCCCGGGAAGAATCCGCCAGCCAGTACTCGTGCCCCCAGCGTTCGGCGCTATCGCTTGGGGGAATGTTGGGATCTCGCTTTCTGCCTTCTCGCAGGTTTGACCCGTCCGGGTCGATGAACCACAGCCGCGAATCGACCAGCTCCCACGGACCTTCGTGGCAGAACATGATCGTCTTTCCGTTGGGGCGGTAATTGGGGTGGCCGAACCAGCAGGCATCTTCGAGCAGCACGTTAGACTCGCCTGTGTGCAGATCGAGCTCCACGAGCCGGCAACGAGGCTTGGCGGCGAGTTGCTTGCGGAAGTTGTCCCACCCGGTCTTGGCGCGGATGACGTCGTCTTTATGGATCTCGACCATCACTGCCCTGCTGTGGTCGGCCGTCGGACCGTAATAGACGCCCCACCCCGTCCACGGTTCTGCCTGGCTGTAGAGCGTTTCCTCCGCAAAGTCCGCGAGGTCAAGTCGCCGCAACTCGTTTCCAGCGCTGTATAGCATGGTCTTTCCGTCGCGGGAGACCTCAGCCATGTTGGGCCTGCCCTGACGAAGATCATTCAGGCAGACTGCCTTACCGGTTTCGACTTCGATCAGGTACTGCCGCCAGATCTGGTCTTCGCGGTTAGAGGAGATGACGACGCTCCGCGAATCGGGCGTCCACATGTTGAAGTAGAAGTACTGATGATGCGACCAGTAATCAGTCGGCGTCAGCCGCCTCACAGACCTGTGCGTATGTTCATCTTCATAGACCAGCGATTCGAAAATGCATTCCTGTCCGACTTGCACGTTATTCTCCTTCAATGTTAATGGCTAACGGGGCGCGTTGATGGGCCACCAATGAATGCTTTCATCAGGGGGGCGAACAGAAACTGCTCGAATCCCGGGCGCAGTCCCTGCCCTCCCTTGGCGCCTTCCATCAATTGTCCGTTCCTCACAACAATAAGGTCCAAGCTGGGACAGACCAGAAGTATCTGGTGTCCTGCCCCGCTCCGGCGAAGGCATCTTCGGGCAGCGAGGCCATGGACTTGTCGTGGTTGACCCACCAGCAGATGCCCCTCCTGTCGCCTCTGGAACCATCAGAACAGCCCTTCCTTCGCAGCAGTACATCCACGACCTCGGGCTTGATGATTTGCTTTCCCTGCCAGTCGCCCCTTCTCAGCATGACTCTGCCGATCCGCGCGGCGGCGAGAGGAGTGAACTCTCCCCCGCCCCAGTTTGCAACGAGATCGAGCCCGTCGGTGTG